>Ga0207416_1000018_pt1 | contig 358462 bp, 300 predicted proteins | sample PaiPotPPM11metaG_FD_184107 | JGI IMG/M metagenome (GOLD analysis project Ga0207416, IMG submission 184107) | Iron sulfur acid spring bacterial and archeal communities from Banff, Canada, to study Microbial Dark Matter (Phase II) - Paint Pots PPM... ... | reverse complement strand
AAATCCAGCAAAAACCCGCTGGATTCCCACTTTTCCCACAGCCCCGACTGCTGCTACTGATGACTACTAATGATGTGGGGGGCCAAATTAGATGATCAAAGTGGGCCAAGTTAGGTTGACGGAATCACCTTACTCCTTTTAATAGATCGTTATCCTTCGATGCCGCTCTGGGCTCAGCACGAATGCTAGGCGCTAACCTGTACGGAGTCCAACTCCGGGTGCACCGGGAGTTTTGGAGGGATTTGACAGCGTCTTCGGCCGTGAATCTGCCCATAACCAATGCCAGTTTACGGTTGGTTGTCATGTGGATGGGGGTCGGATCAACCCGCTGAACATATTCAGGGGCCCGAGTACCGCCTCGATTCACTTTCACAAGAAATTTGGTGTTTTTCATAATCTTCTGTCCGTAGCGGAAAAGCTCTGGGGAAACCTGAGCGAAGCGGCGGTTCATTTCTTCGAAGTCGAGTACACAACCGCCGTAAAGGGCTTGCCACACTCCAAGCAACTTGCCTTTAGTCGAGACGTGATCAATCCGCAGGATGGGCACATCCTTTGCGATCCAAACCTCGTGACCTGTGGGCTCGCCTTGCGCATCCAATGGCGCAGCAGGATCGTGACCAGCACGATCAGCAGACCGAGGAAAATGCCGGTCGCGTTCATAAAGCGACCTTTCTTGGCGAGTCCTGCGCCAAACGGCACGGGCAGACCATTCACTCGCTGAAAGCCTAAGGTGTGGGAGAACTTCAGATGGACTGGCTTAGGTCAGAAGACCTGAAAGAGGAGAGAAACGTAACCACCCCAGTAGTCATTATAGCAGTCTATGCACGCTGTCGTTTGGAAAAGGCGGCTGGGCGTACCCAAGTCTACTCCCGTCTTAATGCCTCGGACAGGCACCGGGCGACGACGTGAAACCTTTTCAAAAAATCTGTGGAGGTGAGCAAACGGGTGTTTCTCGGTCTCTGGGGATGACAAAGATCCCAAAAATATTGTGCTGCCAGATGCCAAATGAAAAACCACTATGGAAAAGCAGTCGCCGATGTCCGCATGCACCATAAAGAGGTTTTCGAGACCTAGCAAGAACATGCTGGAAGAACATCGTCGGGCAGGCATCATGTGGGCGCGCATGGACCCTAGCTGCCATCCATTGTGCCTTCATCTTTTCGTCCCTTCCCTACTCCGGCCTCCGATCCCATATCGCCGTCGTCCAAAGAGCAATTGTCGATTCGCCGGAAAGCCAGTCACAACATTCAGTCAAAAACAGCCTGCACAACACCACCCCTTCCTTCGCGGAGATTCAGACGGATTACTAACCATCTCGGGAAATTCAGGCTCCAATGGAAGGTCGAGGCCCAGAGCAAGCAGTTCCCGCTTCCGGCTCCGAGCAATCATGGCATCAGAAACGAAAACTGAGTCTCAAGATCATAGGCATCTGTTTCATCGCAAAGAATGGACGCCAAGAATGAGAGCGACGGTGGAATTCGTCCGACGCTTAATTTAACGAAGGATGGTGCATGAGCAACACTCTCTAAATCGATTCGTTCTTCCAAGTCTCGGTATGCCTACGTATGAGCTTGTAGCATTCACAGGCAGCCTCTTCCAATCGCTGGCGGCGTTTAATCTTCACCCCGCTACGGTCGTATGTGATCAACCCGGACTTCTGCAATAGACCAGCAGCGACTGAGACACTGGCACGACGTGTGCCCAGCAATGTCGCCACAGATTCGTGGGTCAGCGGAACGACATCAGCTTCGATTCGGTCCTGACTCATGAGCAGCCACCGCGCGAGCCTTTCCTCAACTTTATGGAGCCGGTTACAACCAGCAACCTGGGCGCTCTGCATAGCCATGATGTGGCCGTACTGTTGCATCCGTTTCTCCAGGACAGGCAATTGCCGCAGAATATTTACTAAACCTTGACTTGTGATGCGGAAAGCCGTACCGGGAATCTGAACGATGATCCGCGCGGCGCTGGTCTTGAGTCCGACGGCGATTGGCAATGCGGTACATCCCTCTTTACCGGACATTCCGACTTCCACGCTTTTGCCATCTTCCATCGTGCTTAGCACAGAGACCAATCCGCTATCCACAAAATATCCATACTCGATCGGCTCTCCAGATTCCTGCAGAAGATCATGCTTTCTGAGCTGTACAAAGGTCAGCTGGGAGAAAATCGAAGCGGATTCGTCCGGCGGAAGATTGAGGAGAAGCTCATTCCTGACAGGATTTCCCTCAACTTGGGGGACTGGTTTTCCGATTGTTCTTGTCCAGCGCGATCTATCGGCCGTGACGGCTCCTTATGCAGAGAAACGTTGCGACGTTTGCGCCGCCAACCGTCCGAGATGGACGGAGCAGGTACAGAGCACTACACCAAATGCAAGCTGCGAAACTCGCGGTCTCAAGGTTATCCAGTTCCCTTCTGTACTCTAACTGAATGGACATTCAGGATGGCAGTTTAAACTGTCAATGCTGTTCCATCAATGACTACAGGAACATGCGATTCCAGTTCAGAGGAGGGGATTGAGAAATGAGTATTGTCCACGTTTCGAAACGTTTAGCAGCGGCGTTGCTGGTTTTGTTGTGTGCTGGAATCAACGCCGCACGGGGATAGGTTTTCGAGCTTAGGCGCTTAGGATTGCGGGTTGCGCCATCCCCCGACATCTGCAGCGAGGCGAGTGGCTTCCTCAGGTCCCCAAGTCCCCGGGTTGTAAGTACCCAGACGCACAGCGTTGTTAAGAATCGGATCGACGATCGACCACGCAGCCTCTACTACATCCTCGCGAACGAAGAGCAATTTGTCCCCGTGCATGGCATCCGTCAGAAGACGTTCATACGGGTTCTCTTGCTGAGCTTTGTCTTTCTCGGTTGCAGAAAGTTCCACTGGCATGGGCAGCATTTGCGGGCCGGGACGCTTCACTTGCGCTCCTAAGTTCAAGGAAAAGTCAGGGCCTAGCCGGAACCGCAGGTAGTTGCTGTCAGAACTCTGTTTTCGCAATGGCGACGCCTTCAGTCTTACAAATACCTCAGTCGCGTCCATCGGCAGGCATTTCCCCGCTCTAATCAAGAAAGGCACGCCTGTCCAGCGCCAGGATTCAAGATGCAGGCGAACCGCCGCATAGGTCTCGACCTGGGAATCTGGCGCCACATCTTTTTCATTGCGGTATCCCGCGAACTGCCCCCGAACCGCCTCCTCCGCGGCAATAGGCGTGATGGCGCGGAATACCTTGAATTGTTCGTCATGCAAAGCTCGGGGTGTCAGTTCCGTGGGAGGTTCCATGGCGAGAAGGGCCACGACCTGAAGTAAGTGATTTTGTAAGACGTCCCGGATCGCGCCACTCTCTTCATACACCCGGCCGCGTCCGGCGACGCCGAAAGATTCGGCCATGGTGATTTGCACATGATCGACGTAGTGACGATTCCAGATCGGTTCGAGGAACGTATTGGCGAACCTAAAGAAATACAAGTCCTCCACAGCCTCTTTCCCGAGGAAGTGATCAATTCGGAATATCGCTGATTCAGGGAACACGGTGTGCAGGGTCGCATTTAGTTTTTGCGCCGATGCCAAGTCTCGCCCAAACGGTTTCTCAACAATGACCCGTGCATTTCCCGCATAGCCTGATTTACCTAATGCCTGTACAACCGATCCAAAGAGGTTAGGAGGAATTGCCAGATAGTGCAGTGGACTGCGCGCTTCACCAAGAGCCTTGGTTAGTTTTTCAAAGGTTTTAGGATCCTGGTAGTCACCGTCGATGTATTGAAGCAATTGCACGAGCTTGGTGTAGGCTTTTTCATCGATTCCACCGTGCTGCGTTAGACTGTCGCGCACTCGCGCCTGTAACTGTTCAATCGTCCAGCCCGATTTGGCCACACCAATGATGGGTACATTGAAATTGTCGCGTAGGATCATCTGCTGCAACGCGGGAAAAATCTGCTTGTACGCCAAGTCTCCGGTCGCGCCAAAGAACACAAGAGCGTCAGAGCGCCCAGCCTCTCGCGATTGCATGTGGGGCGCAAGTTGCTGTGGGTCCGTTTTCATCATCATGAAGGCTCCTGGTTCATTCGTTATTTTTTCTTTTCCGCTCTCAGCAAGTGAGTGGCTGTCGCAATTTGATTGAGATCTTTCGTTGTAGTTTTGCCTACTTGGCGGAAGCGCTCCTTCCCGGGCTCTGTTTCTCTGACCACAAGCGGTAACCGCCGATGAATGCATTCGCGTTTGCACCCAAACGTGTTTTCGGCGGTAGTGTTTTGATTTTCTTCACGTTTCCGCCTCCCAGCACGACGTAGTCCGCTTCCATCGCCTTCTGGAGTTCTTCCACGATGCGAGCAACATAGCGGCGCCATTTCTTTTTTCCCATGCGATTGAGACCTCTCAGTCCCAAGTAATCTTCATATGTTTTTCCCTTTTTGTAGGGCAGATGCGCTAGCTCCATCGGTTCTACGATACCGTCCACAATCATCGCCGAACCGAGTCCGGTGCCGAGTCCGAGAAAAAGCATTCGTCCGCCCTCGTATGAGCCGATGGCTTGCATGGCAGCGTCATTAATTACTTTCACGGGACAACCGAGCCCCTTCGCATAATCAAATCCTACCCATCCCTTACTCATATTGTATGGTTCGTGAACAGGTCTTCCGTGTACTACAGGCCCCGGATACCCGATCGCGGCAACCTCATAGTGCCAGTCGCTTGCGGCCTTCCTCACCCAGTTGCACATTAGCTGGGCCGTCATCTTTGGTCCCGAAGCGATCTTCCGCGGCGCCCGCTGGCCGCTGGCCAAAATCTTCAAATGGGTTCCTCCCACGTCGACCACAAGAACCCTCTGAGCCATTCATCCCTCCGTTCTATTCTCACTGCTCTTTGATTCGAACCCGTGACGATAGAAGCCGGTTGCCCTTGCTCCTGGGATATGTAATGCGACCGTGTCGCACACACCCAAAAGACGTCAGCGAGTGCAACTGGGAACGCGTCTGGCTCATGATGTCCTCGAAGCGGATCCCGAGCACACTCAGCGCATCCGCGATGAGGGAACGGTGGCAACGCCAAGGCACCGCTTCCGCGCACATCAATGCACTCCGTTTTTGCCGAGCCAACTTGATCAGTCTCTGCAGCCCGGCGTCGAATTCCGAAGTTTGCATGTAGTCGGCAAATCCACGAAACGAGCTATTTCGCCATCCCATGTTCGGAGAATCTGGTCGCGCGTGGCGCAGGCCCCCGAGCTTTCGCAAGTGCACGTAGCCGATCCTCGCGGCCCGCAGCTTTGTGCGCAGGGTCTTCTGGTTGAATTGCGGGTTGTGTCGTGAACGCGGGATAGTGCGGACATCTATGACCCGCTCCACTCGGTGCGCTCGCAGAAGGTCGAGAAAGACTTTCCACGTGCGCGTGGAATGCCCAATCGTCAAGACAGTGCAGGTACAAGCCTTTGGAATCAGATCCCCGCCTCCTGGCTGAAATATTGGTAATCCTCTCGCCAGCCCCCTTGGCCCTGGCCAATGGTTTTGTAGTCCTCAACAAATTCGATGGCGCGAATGTACTTCACCATGGTGAATCCGAGTTGCGTTTCGACGCGAAGTCGGAGCGGTGCTCCGTGCAAAATCGGCAGGGGTTGGCCGTTCATTTCGTAGGCAAGAATCGTCTGTGGATCTTCCGCCAGCTCCAAGCGAATCGTGCCATAGAAGTACCCCGGCCCTTGGGCGTGTGGCTCAGACGTGGATTTGTTGTCGAACGCGTAGAAAACGATGTAGCGGGCGGCCGGAACCGGATGGCAAAGTCCGACGATGTGATGCAGCGATACGCCGCCCCATTCAGCAATGCCTGACCAGCCCTGAATGCAGCAATGTTTTGTAATTTGAACTTGTTTCGGCATTGCGCGGAGGTCAGCTAGCGTCAGGCACATGGGCTTATCAACCATTCCGGTGACTTTCAGGTTGTAGTTTGCGAATTGATCGCGGACCATGGCCAAATAGCTCTCCTCCGTTGGTGGGCGACCGTTCACCCAGAAGTAAGGCGAGATGTCCGCAGTGGAGTAGTGCTGTGCCGAGTGTTCATGGCCGAAAAGAAGAGTGCGCAGCGGGTCGGTGATTGACTGAGTGGCTTCTTGAACGAAGCGGGGGCGGCGACGCGAACACACAGTGGTCACGACGTGGATCGCGGCGATGCCCGTGAGCCCAGAAAGCCAGACCACGAGAGCCAGCGTCAGGTGTGGATTGTGCGTCTGCCCCAGAACAATCAGCGCCAGCTCGGTCCGGAAACCGTGCAGAGCGACGATCGAGACGTGTCCAATGAAGAATACGATGAACGCACAAAGGCCCAGGAAATGCAGACTTCTGGCGCCCTGACGCCCGTGAAAGAGTTTTATATACCACGGGAAACGAGCGGCAACGGCTGGGGACATTGCTATTCCCGTCGCGACACTGAACGGAGCAAGCAAGAATATGACTGCCGCGTAGCTCAACTGCTGTAATGCGTTATATGCTCCCGGTGTTTCCACGACGTGGAAACTTAGATAGCGAAGAAGGGCATGCCATGCCTCGGGGAGAATCTGCCAGGAAGTCGGAATCAGTCGTCGCCACTCCGGCGTTACGAAGAGCATCACCACGTAGACCAAACCCGTCAACAGCCACGCGAAATCTGCGAGAAAGTGCCAGTGCCGTCCGAGACCCAGATTTTCGTGGCCCGGCAGGGCAATCGCGGACGGGAATGAACTTTCTTCGTCACTCGCCGTCCACAGTCGGGCCTTAGGTCGCTGCTTCCTCGTGAACTTGAGCCACTCGCTACCGGGCGTGCAGTGATCGTTCCAGTAAAATCTCGGATGTGCACTCAAGATCTCGATACCACTGCGGATGAGAACCGAAAGGAGCAGAAAATTGAAGAAATGCGCCGCGCGGAGCCACAACGGAAAGTCCAGAACCTTCACTAGGAAACGCTCCCGAATCCGGATCTTATAGGGTTCTCACGTAATGCCTCTCCGGGAAAATGTTGCGTGCTGGCTCAGGCAACTCGCCGCGCACTTCTCTTGGGATGCTCCCGCAGGATTCTTTCGATATGCACTTGTAATTCAGTTGCCATGTTCTTTTTGGCATCTTCGAAACTACTGCCACGGACGGTGACCGACGGGCTTTTACAGAGCCCCTTCCATCCGTCATCTTCCGACCAGAAATCGCAATCAATCGGTATACTCGCGGTCACCTGTAGGCTTACCACTTGAGAAGTCATAATCACCCCGTCCGAATCTTGGTTGTGCGAGTCGATCATCAAGAGAAAACAAGGTGACCTCACGCGCTGAAAGAACCAGCTATCCCTTTTATTCTGGTGGTCACGCGATGCGAGCGCTCCGAATTTCTCTCTTTCGGGTTGCCTGACTTTCAAGCAGCACTCTCTTTTTCTGTTTCAACGAGGCCAGCAGTTCGTCCAAAGAACGGGCAAAGGCAATGATCCCATCAGCCAACAGTTTTTCTGTGATTGCTCCCAGGTCGATACCCAGCGTGGCCAAGCGAGCCAGCGCGTTTTCGGCGTCTTGCTCTCCTGCTTCGAGCGTTGGCTGCACCCGGCCGTGATCACGGAATGCATTCAGCGTCGCTGGTGGAATCGTATTGATGGTGTGAGGTCCGATTAACTCTTCGACGTATAAAACATCTGAGAAAGCTGGGTTCTTGGTCCCGGTACTTGCCCACAATGGACGCTGCAGCCGTGCCCCGCGGCGCCTGAATTCCTCGAAGGGAGCTCCCAGAAAGATCTCGCGAAAGCGCTGATAGACAACTTTGGCATTCGCAATCGCTATCTTTCCGCGTAGCGACAATGCCTCCGGAGTTCCGACCGCCTCCAGTGCCCGGTCGACTTCGGTATCCACGCGGCTGACAAAGAAGGAAGCGACGGACGAGACCTGCTCCGGATTCTTGTTCCGCTTCAGGCCACGCAGGTAAGCCTGAGCCACGGCTTCGTAGTGGGCGCGCGAAAACATCAGCGTGATATTGATGTTGATTCCCTCGGCGATCAAGACCTCAACGGCCTGAACACCAGGCACGGTAGAGGGGACCTTCACCATCACGTTGGGGCGGTTTACGGCCTTCCACAAGCGTTGCGCTTCGGCGACGGTCCGAGCGGTGTCATAAGCCAGTCGCGGGGACACCTCGATGCTGACGAACCCATCCGCAGCCTTCGTTTGATCGTAGACTGGCCGCAAGATATCCGCGGCCATCCGGAGATCCTCGATTTCTAACGTTTCGAAAAGCGTGAGAGCATCGCTATCAGGGTCCGCCGCCAGCAGCAAGCGCAATGCATCGTCGTAGTCGGTCCCCGCTGCAATTGCTCTGTCGAAGATAGTTGGATTGCTGGTGACACCGTGTACGCCATCGTCTTCTACCAGTCGCTGGAACTCGCCGCTCGTGATCAAATCGCGACGAATATAATCCAGCCAGATGGATTGCCCAAAATCTCCGAGTCGTTTTAGTGAGTTCATAGCGTTTTCTCCCGGCCCAATCGAGACAATAGAGAACTATTTCTCCGGGTGGTGTTGCCCTCGGCAGCTCGCCGTCCCGGTATCTCAGTAGCCAGCAAACTCTTCTGCTCGAACGTCGTCCTCTTCGATCCCTGCGCTCACAAGCGTCTGCCGCATAGCCGTCACCATGGGAGGAGGCCCGACAATGTAATAGATCGGGCCCTGCAGTCCCGCTAGATGTCTGCACAGCATCTCCTTGTCTATCAGAACCGTCTCGCCGTTCCATTCTTCCTTGGAAGACATCTCTGTCATGGTGCAGATCAAGCGGAAGTTTGGATTCGTCGTCTCCAAGGCCTGGAGAGTGTGCAGGAAGGCTGCGTCTTCGGGCCGTCGATTGGAATAGAAAAGGTACAACTTGTGCGGGAGCCGGTCGTGATCGGCTTGCCGCACGATGCTGAGAAAGGGCGTAATTCCGATTCCGCCTGCGAGGAACACGGCCGGCTTGGCCAGATTCTTGTGTAGGGTGAAGGAGCCTGCGGCTGAACCTATCTTCACTTCCGTGGCTAGCGCCGCGTTCTTCAATGACCGTTTGAAAGCGGTGTCACGCATCCGCGTGGTGAACACCAACTCATTTTCAAAGGGAGGGCTCGCGATGGAAAAAGTGCGTGTGTTTCCCTCAGCATCCGTTTCCGGCGGGTCGACGAGTGTCACATCGGCGGACTGCCCTGCTTTGAAGGTGAACCCGGAGGGCTTCTCGAAGTGAAAGGCCATCGTCCCTTCCGCAACTTCTTCGCGACGTATCAACTTGGACTTCTGATCTGCCATCAAAACCGCTTCGGTAGCCATGGCTACCTCCTTACAGAGTGTGCGAAGCCTGTCTGGTTACAAAGACCTGGGCCCGACTCGCAATCGTTACCTCGATCAAAGACAAGGCCACAACAAACAATTCGTACAGCAACCCCCTCTTACTAGAATGCTAGGATCGGCCTTCTTTTGCCGAACCGGACGGGCTCGCCACAGCGTCAGGGGCGCCACCTTCATCATCCATTCGCGACAAAGCCTCTTCGTCTAAGTGCCGCTGAGTGGGTGAAAGCGACTCCGACACATCACTGTTCTCCCTTCGCCAAGAGATGGTCAGCAATAGAGCGCTCTCTTCCAGCGTCTCGACGTCGTGGAGCACACCGCAGTCCAGCACCAGGAGATGACCGGCCGACATATTCACGTTTCGATCGGCTAAATGGATACAGATCTGCCCCTCCAACAGTTGAATGGAGACCCTCCCCTCCGCTTTGTGCTGGCGCATTCGTGTGCCGCGCTTCATCAGGATTAGAACGATTCGCAAATCTGGATACTTCGCAAGCGTCTTGGAACTTCGCCCCGTCTCTCGTTGCCAGGAATCTTCTTGCCGGAGTTGTTGCAGCTCGTGTTCTAAGTCGATTTGCAACAGAGGTTCTGCTAACCCGGGCAACCGATTCAGTGCTTCCATGCCATCGCCGGGATGGCAAGTGCTGAGATTTGTAGCCATGATGACCGCCTTCTCCCCGTGCATCGTTGTCGTGATTATGGGCTAACCGTTGACTGTGAATTACGGAGCGGGCTGCCCACTTCTGAAACGTCGGCAAGTCCCCAAATGACTATGATCGACGATGTACTGCTGCAAAACTGGTCAACATTGCACAGTCTCTTGATAGATCTCTATCGAAAGCAGACTGTCACTGAGTCTTCGCCGCGGAGTTCACCGCTTTCGGAACTTGCTTCTGAATTCTTTCAAACACATTCTTCACAACTCGATCGCACCGCACAGCATGAAAAGTGAATGCTTCTTTTCTTTCCATTCCAGCACGCGCATAAAGACTCTTGCGCAAAAGGAAAGGAGGAAAACCTCGGTTGACTCCTCTCTCAAAATATGACAGCATGAGACATTGTTAACGCAGCGTTGTGCTGCGCAGCAGCGTGTTGTTCCCGCCTTTTTTTCGCTTCATTTTTCATAAATAACTGTGAGTCCCCCTGCAGTCGTTCTGGACTCTCTTAACCCGAAGGAAGGGGCCATGACTCCCGTAATTGCAACTACGAAAAAACGCAATTTCGACCCGACAAAGTTCCTTACCAGTATCGGTGAGGGCCGGAAAATTGTATCGATTGCAAAGAAACAAACAATTTACGCTCAAGGCGCAGCCTGTGATGCGGTGTTTTATATCCAGGAGGGCAAGGTAAGGCTCACCGTAGTGGCGAAGAACGGCAAGGAAGCTACGATAGGAATATTGAATCCCGGCGATTTCTTCGGAGAAGGCGGCCTTGCGGGACAGCCTCTGCGCATGGGGACTGCAACCGCGATGACAGATTGCGAACTTATGCGGATCGAGAAAAAGGCAATGATGGAAGCACTGCACCGCGAACATACATTGTCCGACATGTTTACGGCGTATTTGTTGGGGCGGAACATCCAATATGAAGCGGACCTGGTTGACCAACTCTTCAATTCCAGCGAAAAGAGACTAGCTCGGACTCTGCTGTTGCTTGCTCAATTCGGCAAGGAAGGCAAGCCCGAGACGGTAGTGCCCAAGATCAGTCAGGAGACCCTCGCGGAGATGGTGGGCACAACCCGGTCACGGGTCAGCTTCTTCATGAACCGATTCAGGGAGATGGGTTTCATTCATTACAACGGTGGGCTGGAAGTCCACAGTTCACTTCTCAGCGTCGTTCTTCATGACTAGGTGCCGCTTAGAAATCTCAATGTGCAAGCTCAAGAACCCAGCGATGAGCATCAGGCATTTGCTGGATCTAATCCGGGAATCGGTCCTATTTTCGTCGCAACCAGCACTTCCAACAACGTGGCGGTATTGCGAACGCTGCCCGAGATGGTGATGAGTGCTTCTGAGACCACGGGGTGTTGATCCGCCAGCGAGTCAAGACGATCACTCACATTGTAGAGTTGCTTCACTTCGCGCAGAATCGCAATCGAGGACATGGGTACACCGTTTTCCTGAGAGCCTAAGAAGTGAAAACTTCAGGTGGGCTGACTTAGTTCAGGAAACCTGAAAGAAGGTTCGGGGGTTGATCCCAGAGTCGCCCCCCCTCATAAATGCCGAAAATTGGGGATCAATCGGCATGATCACGCGCGTCCATCTGGCAATCACGCTAACCGCGCCAACGAGAGTATCCCCAGCCCCCGCCACCGAGCAAAAATAGCACCACAAGAACAATCAATACCGTTTCCATGTTGTACCTCACTTGTAAGAGGAAGCTGGGCTGGCCTTTGTAACGGCCACCTCATTTCTTCACTACCCACATGATAGAACGGGCGAAAATTGGCGTCTGATCACATTAGATCACTCCGGCGTGTTCGATTTGCACAGAGCGCCATGTAGGATTGTGAGCGCATCCAGCCGTGCGGAGGCCGTTTGCGCTCCAACTCTTTCGTGCCGACATTCGCCCCAGCTCGATGGACGCGATTGCTGTTGAAGTCACTTGGCCCCGGCGTTATCACCGGAGCGGCCGACGATGACCCATCGGGTATTGCCACATATTCTGTGGCGGGCGCGCAGCTTGGAACCAAGCTTCTGTGGACGGCACTCCTGACGTGGCCGCTGATGGCCGCGGTTCAAATGATGTGTGCGCGAATCGGAATGGTGACAGGGAAGGGCTTGGCCGGGAATTTTAGTCAGCGATTTCCAAAGTGGCTGCTGCGTGTTTTCGTCCTGGCCCTGCTTGCGGCCAACACGATTAACATCGCGGCGGACCTCGCCGGCATGGCGGATGCAGCTGAAATGCTGTCCGGGGTCAAGGCGCACTTTTTCGTGGTGGTCTTTGCACTTTTGATTTCGTGGGCGACGGTTCGGCTCCGCTATCACCAGATCGCGAACGTGCTCAAGTGGCTGGTGCTGGTTCTGTTCGCCTACCCGATAACCGCGTTTGTGGTGGGGGCTGACTGGGGCCAAGTGGTACGCGACACCCTGGTACCGCCGATGCCGCATACCCGAGATGAATGGTCGATGCTGGTCGCAATTCTTGGCACTACGATCAGTCCGTATTTGTTTTTTTGGCAGGCGAGTGAAGAAGTTGAAGAAGAAAAAGCGGCCGGTCTCAATTCGCTTTCTCAGCGGAGAGGAGCAACGGCCATCGAACTTCAGCTGAGGAAAATGGATGTCGGCGTCGGCACGTTCTTCTCGAATGCGGTCATGTTCTTTATCATCCTGACTACTGCGATCACTCTCAACCGCCACGGGATCACGCACATCGAGACTACTCGCCAGGCTGCCGAAGCCCTTCGCCCCCTCGCTGGCAAGTTTGCTGCGACCCTGTTCACAGCGGGTATTGTCGGTGTCGGGTTTCTTGCCATCCCGACGTTGGCGGGATCAGCGGCATATGCCTTCGCGGAAACGCTGGGGTGGCGCCAAGGTTTGGATAAGAAATTGAAGCAGGCACGGGCGTTTTACACCCTCATTCTGCTCTCGACCGGGGTGGGTGTCGCACTGGACTTTGTTGGCATTAACCCCGTGAAGGCGCTCTATTGGACGGCCGTCATCAACGGCTTGTTAGCTCCCTTCCTTCTCGTCGCCATCCTGCTCGTCGCTTCGGATAGGAAATTGATGCAGGGCCAACCGAGTTCTCCCTTGGGGTGGGCCGTCGTGGCGATCACTACCGTGGCAATGTTCGCCGCGGGTGTGGCCATGTTTGTTGTGTAGACCGTTAGTCTCGTTGCCGTCGAGCCGCACGCTCGCCTCAGTTTAGCCAAAATAATTGTCAGAACAGTGCTGTTTGGACCTGTCGAGCCATTCTTGCTAGGCCTATTCTGTATCTATCGAGCCGATGAACAGTCGTGGCGAAGAGCGCCCTTCCGGTCTCGTGGAAGAGGAAACTCTTATGATCCATGGCGCCAACAAGCCGATACCCAAACTGTGTAAAGCTCCCCAACCACCCCTCTCACACGTTGGGGCGATTCCTGACACCGACCGGGCCAAGAGGCCACCGCTCTCCGAGCCTTCTGCCACCGGCCAGGAGTTGACTCCCGGAGATCGGGTTGAGGGTTTGGGCAACTTCGGAAAGCCGACAGGAGAAATCGGCACAGTTGAGAGAGCTAACGAAGAGGACGCGGTCGTCAAATGGGATGACGACGGTCGCACGAGACTCCACCAACCGTCGCTTAAGAAGATCTAAGCAGTCCGATCACTGTCGTTTGCACCCGCGATTTTGGACCATTGGAGAACCCAAATGGCCAACTCGGACCTCATCCGCAAAATACTATTTCGATCTCGCCTTAACATGTACCGTCGGTAGGCTCAACCCGACCGGTACAGGCGAGAGTACATTGATGGTCCTTTCTCTGCCCTCCGCACACAGTTTCTGATTTACAAGGCGATCAATTCTGAACAGTTTTTCGCAGCCTAAAGTTTGATACTGGCCGTTCACAGAGGTTTGATCGCAGCGGGAACTTCGTGAACAAGTTGTTTTATTGGACATTCTTGATGCAGGGAGGTTTCGATGAATTTAAATCTGCTGGATCCGAAGCTGATCGGGCTCGCCGCCGTGGTGATTCTGGTCATCGCAGTGGTTGCCTGGCTGTACGTGCGAAAACGCAGGAGTACGACTGCCGACCTACGGCAAAAGTTTGGGCCCGAGTACGAGCGGGCGGTGCAGAAGCATGGGTCAGAACGAAAAGCAGAAGCGAAACTAGCGGATCGCCAGGAGCGGGTGGAAAAGCTCAACATTCGCGATCTTGACCCCAGGGAACGCGAACGTTTTTCGAAACAGTGGGAGTCTGTACAGTCGCGGTTTGTCGATTCCCCAAAGGGAGCGGTCGCTGAAGCCGATGACCTGGTGTCCTCTCTGATGAAAACTCGTGGTTATCCCGTATCCGATTTCGATCAACGTGCGGCCGACATTTCTGTCGCCCATCCCCGAGTGGTGGAGAATTACCGGTCTGCGCATGCGATTGCGCTGCGGGTTGGGAACAATGGAGCAAGTACAGAAGATCTGAGAACGGCGATGATTCACTACCGCTCCCTATTTGAGGAACTGGTGCAGGTACCAACGATTGTGGAAAGGAAAGAGGTGGCGTAATGGCTGAACTGAAGAGAATAGAGATAGAGGAGGAACTTCCGACGGCCGAAGTGGCGAGCGACGACATTCCGGCAAAGCAGCTCGAAAGACCCAAGCTGGTAAAAGGCCAGGAGCCGAAACTTCTGGATAGAACGGCTGCGATCTCAGAGTCTATGCCGTTGTTTGCTGAACCGGAGACGGTAGATTTCCGATCGCAGTGGAGCAAGCTACAGACTGGTTTCGTGGACGAGCCACGCCGAACAGTCGAAGACGCAGACAAGCTGGTAGCTGCGGTGATGCAGCGACTCGCGGAAGGTTTCGCCAACGAGCGATCGGGCTTGGAGAAGCAGTGGGACCGCGGTGACAACGTGTCCACCGAGGACCTGCGCGTTGCCCTACAGCGGTATCGTTCCTTTTTCGACAGATTGCTGAAACTGTAACGATCACACACTTTCGGAAGGTAAGAGGAAGCGCTCCACATAAGGATATGCGGACTTAATGTAACTCAACAGCAAGGAGAAAACAGATGAACCCAAGTACTCAGGACGAGATTCAAGGCACTGTCCATGAAGTGAAAGGCAAAATCAAAGAGACGGCAGGCAAAGTTACGAACAGTTCTAACTTAGAGGCCGAAGGCAATGCTGAAAAAAATACCGGCAAAGTTGAGAAAAAGGTCGGACAGATCGAAAAAGTGTTCGAGAAGTAAATTAGCCGAACCTCTGCCTAGAGCGTGTTCATGCGTTTGGGAAGCTGATGTACCTCGATTCTCTGACGTCAGTTTGGCACTCGGAGTTTTTGATTGGGGCGGGCGACACGTATCAGCCCGACGAACCGACCACTCCGGCGCACGAACCCGCTTCACTTCTCCCGCCCCCAATCAACGGGTATTCTGCGCGCCGAAAATATATGCCTGATCAGGTTATGAATAAAGCGGTTGCCGAAGAAATTCAGTTACGCGCGGTGGAAGTGGTGCTGCCGCCTTCGACCTCATCGTCCGATAAGCTGCTTCGCAGAATCGCGATTCTGCTGTTCACATTGGTGGCTGGCTTGCTGACGGTGTTCGGCTACTACGCGAGCTCGATTTGCATTACGGTCGTCCTGGCGGGATTTCTTGCGATCCTGTTTGACCCCGTGGTGGTCAAACTGGAGAAACTACATCTGCCGCGCAGTGCGGCCGCGGCGGGCGTTGTGCTCGCAGGCATGGGTCTAATCGGGCTGCTGGGTTACGTGCTTTACGGACGAGCGATGAGTTTTGCGGAAGAACTTCCAGTGTACGCCTCGAAGGTTCAGCAAACCATCGAGCCCATTAGGCGAAAGATCCAGGATTTTCAGCAAAGTGCCGGGAACCTTACGAATGGGGTGCATCCCACCAAGAAGGTCCCTGAGGTTCGGTTGCAGGAATCGCCTACCTGGCCTGATTATCTGGTGCGCGGTGTGGGATCTGTGGCGGGAGCGCTGATTATTGCCGGCGTGGTTCCGTTTCTAACGTTTTTCATGCTCTGCACGAAGGGCCAAATGGCCATCCGAATGGATGACCTCTTTGGCTCCAGCATAGACGCGGCTCGATTCATCACGAACCTCAACCAAATGATTCGCGGTTTTGTCGCTGGCAACCTTATCGTCGGTTCTGTAATGGCGGTAGCGACCACGCTGGTATTGTGGAGTCTTGGCATGAGAGGCGCCATACCGCTCGGGATCGCCAGCGGGCTCTTGAATCTGCTGCCGTTCCTCGGATTGATCGCTTCGCTTGCTCTTCCGTTAGCAGCGGCGCTCCTTCAGTTCAACACACCGGGTCCATATATTGTCATCACTCTGACCATTCTCGTCCTGCATGTCGTATCCGCGAATCTTCTTATTCCGAAATTTATTGCCAATCGCTTGAGTATCGGGCCGGTGGCGGCGACAGTTGGAATTCTTTTCTGGGGCTGGTTGTGGGGCGTGATGGGCTTGCTGCTGGCTGTGCCGCTCACAGCATTCATTAAGCTGGTCGCAGATTTGCATCCGTCCTTATGTCACTTGTCCAACATGCTAGCGCTGACTCCTCGTCCGACTCCACGTTGGATACGCTACGGCGAAACTGCTTTAGAAAGAGCAATTCCTTCCTTGCGCCCCCGTCCTGGAAAAGTTCCTGTAGCGCCCTAACAATAGGCGACCGAGAGCTGATGGTCATTCATAGCGGAGCTCGTTGTATTTTGGGCGCTCCAGTCGTCTTCATAAGGCCGCGATCAGCAATCGAGTTGCATTCGGAGAGGCAAATGGTTCTTCATGGAGTGAGCAATTCTGCGCAGTAATGTAGAAGCAATTGAGCGAATGTAGTTAGTGACTGCAGGGAGCAGTTTCTCATCACACCGGACGGCACGTTCACCTAACAAGTGAGCCGCGACTCCAGTCGTGGAATGTACACTCCGAGCCCACCCGCGCGGTCAGTTTCAGAATTCAGGTGCTCGCAAAGGAGCACAGGGGGCTTGACGTGCTTTGGACTATTTTCGTTGTTCTTTTGATTTTGTGGCTTCTGGGTTTCAGTCTCCATATTGGCGGAGGCCTAATCCACTTGCTACTCGTTGTGGGATTGGTCGTTCTGGTAATTAACTTACTGAGCCGACGACGAAGTTCAGTTTAAGGAAGAACAGTAGAGTACCTATACTGGGACCCTGATGTGAATCGCCTGGCCCCTACTTTGCTCCGGCTCCGGCTCCAAGATTGGGGAAACGCTGACAAATCCTCCCATGAATCGTCACGGAGTGGCCAAAATTGGACAGCTTAGAAGGAGTTAGTTCTGCCACACTCTGGCTATGACAACGAAAACGATTCCGGAATACCTTGAGGACGAGCGCCAAAAAGATAGAGACGCTCAGTTGCGTACGGAAGAAGAGGCCGCTCGTATCCAGCCTCTGAATCATGGCCACCATCGCACTTCGAAACAGCCCAAGCTGGAATTGCTATCTTCGGCTAAAGCGGCACCCAAAGCGAAAAAAACTGCGGCAGCATCTCGGAAAAAGCCACGCACCGGGCGAAAGACGGCGACGAAAACCCGCAAGGCGGCGTGACCCAATAAGAAAATCTTGGTCCAACAGTTCGTGAGAGTTCCTTGCAACGCCACAGGGGTCGCCGGGCTATTGAGTGTCAATCAGTTCTTTGAACAAGACTTGGCACAGTAGAGGTCTGTTGAGCCCGGTCCGAGATTCGAAAAACCGCGAGAGCTGATTCCGCATCGACGTTAGAACGCTAAAACTCTAGGAGTGCATCCATGCTCAACATAAGCAAGGCATTCAGCAGTTTTTCGGTTAACGATATTCAGAGGGCCAGGGAATTTTATGGCAAGACGCTGGGCCTCGAACTTTCCAGCGGTCCGGAAGGCACCCTGGTTGTGCCCCTTTCCGGCGGCTCCAAAGCTCTGATGTATCTTAAACCCAATCACCAGCCTGCCACTTTCACTGTCCTGAATTTTCCCGTGGACAGCGTAGAAAAAGCTGTGGATGAACTGAGCGAACGAGGCGTGCGATTTGAAGTCTATAACGAACCCAACTTGAAGACGGACGCGCGCGGGATTTCCCGCGGGAATGGGCCGACGATCGCGTGGTTCAAGGATCCAGCGGGGAATATCTTGTCGGTGCTGGAAGCGGCCTAGCGGAAGGCATAGCTCTCAGCTGTTGTCGATCCGTACAGCGTTGCGGACGTTAAGTCGACGATAGCAGATGATGTTCCGTATTCATTTTGTACCAATCGATGCCCACCGAAACCGTTTGATATCAATCCGTCACGTTTCGTTGTGCCCGTCACGGCACGGCCAGATGGTACGGCATGGAACAAAAGGGCATCGGAGGGAAGGGAAGGAATCAGACGATCGTATTATGCGGGGGCGTAGTTCAGTCTGGTTCGAACGCCTGTCACGCATGAGGTCGCTGGTTCGACTCCCATCGCTCCCGCCACAATATTCGGGTTCCGTCATATGATTCGCTCGGAAAAACGTACGACGAAGACCGTGCACGACATCATGAGAGCCGGATGTTCTTGAGCGAGGCGCGAGCGGCTCCGCCACCGACATTCGGATTGATGATCAATTCAACTACGGGTAACGCCTGAAGCTGTACTCGATATTCTTCGACCTCACGTTCCGACTCGGGTGGGCTGAAATTCCACTGCTGTCGCACAATTTCTTTGACCCGAGCTAACGAAGCCCGTTGAGTCATTTTCCAGATTGGGTGGTGTCACCTTCAGGGACCGGCCGATGCTGCCACTGAGCGGCTTCTCTCAGCAGAACCTTCATACCGTTGAGGGCGTCGGCGATGGCTTGCCTTTCTTCTGGTGTTCCGCCATGATCTTCGGAAAGCACGCGCTGCCGTTTGTGTATTTCGGACTCGGCGACCTGAACGCGTCCTGAATCCTCGTCCAATCGGTCTCAAGCAGAGCCGCCCTGTAAGATTCGTGCCAGCTGTATGTCATAGTCATGCGAACCTCGCGAATCCCCTCTTCGTCCGGACAGCCCTAGAGGTATGTGGGAAATGATGCCATTTCCAAAAAACTGAAAACTGGTCAATTTTGAACACAGACGAATAAAGACGAAATTGTAAAATCCCTGATCAGGTCATCCATTTTCACCGGGCAAGAATCGAAAGCAGTCGACTACCGGATTCACAGGGTAGCCAAATCGTCTGTCGCGTGGGAAACTGGAAAGTATGAAAAAGCCAGAACTGACCGCCGTGGGTTGGCTTGGGCCAAGGGACGAAATGGATCGCGCCAGCCATCGTTTCGGAAAGTGCTCTGAGTGCCGTGAAGTCGTCTGTGTCGAAAAGGTTGTGACTGATGGACCGAGCACGCAGGGACAGACCACTGAAATGCTCAATGAAGCGTTTCGCACACACGTTAAGCTGAAGCACTCCGAGGACTTCAACCTAGCGGCTGTCCCTGCCACAGAACGGCATGACGCTTAGCCGATGCGCCCTCGTCCGAGTTTGGGACTTCCGAACCGCCTCCTACCGATGACTGCTGCAAATGTGAAACTTTCAAGAAACCGGGGGAAGTGAGCAATCTTGAACAGTAATGCCATCATGGGAGTCGTAATCTTCAGGCTGCGCTAACGGGACGTCCCCTTGCGAAAGGCGGACGACCTTCCAGGGCAGGCATGGGTTAGTGTTCGGCCAACTTGGCGACGTTCGACCCTCACGTCCGCCCTTTTTTGACGTTCAGGTTCAACCAGCCCCTTCGTTCATTTGGCTCTCGTGCGAACTCAGAAGTCCGCCTCTGGCCAAAGGAGAGAAATGAAAAGACTAATTTTTGCTACGCTGGCATTCACTTGTTTGACGACCTTGGTCTGCTTAGCTCAGGAAGCCGCGACACCGGACAATACAAAAGAAGCCACCGCACAGGAAAACCAAAAGCCTGCGACCACCAGCAAGACCGTGACCGGCTGTTTGCAGAAGGGCCATGAACCTGGCGAGTTGTCGATTACGGGCGAAGACGGAAAGACCTGGGACGTGACCAGTAAGAACGTTAAGCTCGATGAGCATGTGGGCCATCAGGTGACGCTAACCGGTTCCGCTCATCGCGAATCGAACGCGCAAGAGAAATCAGAGGAAAAGAAAGAAGGCCAGGTTGAGAACGCGGCGGCCAAAGAAGAATATGGCGACCTGCGCGTAACCGGTCTGAAGATGGTCAGTGAGACTTGCAGTAAATGACGGAGTTCGATCAGTTTCTTCCCCGGGGCCAGCAATTTCGATGCTGGCCTTTTGTTTGAGACAACGAGCGGGGCTGGGTTCGAGTACATCTAGTAGAAAAATCCTTCGCACGGGTGCTCGGTGCGCGGGCATCGAGGAGTTTGACTCAACGACAGTCACGCCGGCATATGCGGTGGTTGGCGAGCACGATGTTCTGAAGGCGAACGCTGGAGGAATAGTATGTTTCACTTAGTATGGTATGTTCTGATTGGGCTAATCTCGGGGGTCATCGCGAAATCGGTGATGCATGTGCATATGACGATCTTCTGGACGATCGTGCTCGGCATCATTGGATCGATCCTGGGCGGCGCCGTGACCCACATGTTCTCTCGCCCGGCAAACGAACGATATCATCCAGCCGGGCTCATTTTTTCCTCGCTGGGCGCGATGCTGATTCTCTTTATTTGCTACAAGCTGAAGATTCATTTCCCCCAGGTAAACCCGTTCTAGCTCATCGACGACTGGCCTCGTATCCCGACAGGACGCTTCACGACTCGCCCTCTTGGAGTGCTACACTGTAGAAGTCCTTTTACACATCCCTCCGCCGTGGCCCGTTCTGGGCGTCGGTCTCTTGTGCAATCTGATAAATTCCGCATCGGAGACCACCCACATGCTTCTCAACAGTACGCAGGGCATCGCCAGCTCGCAACATGAAGAAGAGTCTTCCGTGTTGCGACGGAAGATCGAAGATGAGTCTTCGTTGTTGCGACGCAAAATCGAGGAACTGAATACGAATACTGTCCTTTTGATCGCCGAAGCTGGGAAATTGATCCAAGGATCGAAACAGCTATCGGATCGGCTCAGGTCCTTCGATGACCCCACCACGAGGCGCAATGTGGCTCCTATCACAAAATCGGGAAATAGGTAGTGGGCTGTTTTAAATTTCTGCGCCGCCTTCTTCCTCAGTCGAAAGGATCAATAAAGGATCAATATTGATCAGCATCGCCTCTGCTTTGGAGGTTAAGCTACTTGCGACCGTCCAAAGGAGGCATTTATGGGTGGTCATCCTTTCCCGCCAATATCATGCGAAATTTGCAGCGAGCAAGTTGATCTAAGCGTCGATCTGTCTGCCGATGAAAATGGAAAAGCCGTCCACGAGCATTGCTACATCAAACGGGTCACGACCCTCCACAGCCTTCCCACCGTCGCTACGATGACCGATTAAATTCAAGAGCAGGCCGCTACCTCACCGGAACAGCGCGACCGGATTACAAACCTCGTCCCGTGCATGCTTCCCAGTAGTGAACCTCTGTCTGGATAGCAGCGGAACGAGAGATCCTGCCTCGGGCTACGAGTGCTGCAGTGGCACGAGTCGTTCACCTAACGCGGACGCAGGTGAAGCCGTCGCCAGGAGACCATACCGGGATCTGCCGGCGTCGGGACTCGTAATACGTTTTTCACCCCGCAGTTCGTCGTCCGCTGAGCAGGTTAATGACAAGAACCACCAAACCTACAACCAGGAGTAAGTGGATCAAGCCTCCGCCGACATGCAGACTGAAACCCAGAAGCCACAAAATCAGAAGAACCACAAAAACCGTCCAAAGCATATCAACCTCCCACACGCGAGCCGTCACGTCCGCGTGAGACCTGTTTCGCGTGGACGGATAAGAATGAGTGATGAACTGCGCTACCCCTCGAACACGCAGCCGTCGGCTGGATGACGAACAACGACAGATCGAGTACCGAACCCTTACTCTTTGTCCTTATCTTTCTCTTTGGCTTCAGCCTTAGCTTCAGTTTTCCCCTCGGCTACGGCTTGGGCTTTTGCTCCGCGAATTTCCGCAAGGAACGGCCGGGCTGCAGCTGGAGCTGGCACTTTGCCCAATAGCAAAGCCCGAGTTGTGACCTTGCGTCCATACATCGCGTGCCGGGAATCGCTGTCTTGGCGGATCGATGCACCTTCCAACGTGAGCCCAGCGAATGCACCCTTCGCACGTGAGTAGGTCAGGATCTCTGTGTCCATTTTCCAATCCGTGCCGGCCTCGGCATGCCGTCCAACTGGACCCGCTGCCGCGGAAGCGTCCCCTCCAACTTGGAAATTACTGGAGAGCAACCGTTGCATCCCCTTTTCATTCTGAATGATCATTACCACGTCGACAGCTTCCACACCGATCTGCAGGCCCCAGCTTCCGCCCGAAATCGTGATGAAGGCCGGGGCACTCCAGCCATTCGCCGTACGGCAGGTGGCTACACCTTTGCCTCCTTTACCCCCGAAGATAAAGCCGCCTTTAACCATATGCGGGATAACGGCCACGCACTTTGCGTGCTCTAACACTTCCTCCGGGATTCCCTTGTCGGGCATTCCCATAATTTCGTGCAACACTTGGGTAGCATTGTCCAATCGGTCGGTGGCATCTTCCCGCGCCGACCCCGCCCAGCCCAACGTACCGAGACTCAACATCGCAAGCAACAACATTAGTTTTTTCATGGGGAAAAGCCTCATTTCAATGACCACTGTGCCGCATTTCTGGTTTCGTGCTGTGTGTACACTTGCGCTCAAATCCGAGTGGACATGCAGGCTCAGCAGGCTATCTCGACCTTAGCAAATCAGGGTTCATGAGGTCTGAGCAATAATGCTCAAGCCGGTCAGGCGGAATTGGCGGCAGATTATCGTGAGAAATGTTTATCCTGTCCTGCTCTGCACGAGTTCCAGTGGGAACTCGCGTGGAACTCACATTTCACTTACTCCTGGAGGGCGAAGGTGAACAGTCCCCGATGCACCCGCAACCCGCCTTTGTAGTGAATGTATCCCCTTTTCCTAAATCCGTTCATGAAGAAGCTCACTCGCGAGCGCGTCGTACCGACCATCTCCGCGAGAGTCTGCTGGGTCACCTTCAGGACCACCGACTTCGAGTCGGATTGACTTCCAGAACGGGCTAGCAGCAAAAGAGTCCGCGCGAGTCGCTTTTCGCTGGAATGCAAGATCTGATCCACGAAACTTTCCTCGACTAGGACAATCCGAGAGAGGAGGTAGGAGATAACCAGTTTTGCAAACGAAGGCTCTTGCTGCATTATTCGGACTATGGTTTCTCTTTTGACTCGGGCAATAGTGGACTGGTGAATTGCCGTGGCGGTGGACATCCTCAGAGATCGCCTCACGAGACAGCGCTCACCAAAAAAGTCGCCTTGCCGGAGGATCGCGAGAACTGCCCTTTTGCCACGCCTGGATGTAACCGTGACTTTCACATTGCCATCCTGGATGTAGAACATCGCGTCAGCCGCATCGCCTTGCCTAAAGACGATCTCTTGATTGCAGTACTCCCGAGATGTTTTGTCCTTGCCGATCTTCTTCAGAAGGTCCTTCGCGGCGAAGTTGAGAGTATCTTTGCTGACCATAAATATCCTTAGAAGCTATAAGTAAAGAACGGACTACTGATCGTGGTTTCCGTTCTCAGCCTGTTGTTTGTCGCCGACTCCGCGTTTGTCTTCGGGAGCGGTAGACCTTGAGACTTCCTTACGCCAAATCCTGTTTGCTTTGCGCGCAGCCTTCCTGATGCATGCTGAAGGTTTATCTCTCTTCATCGCGCCGGCAGTCTCGTCGCGGACGGGCCCAAGTTCGTGCCCCGCATTCTTCGAATCGCCCCAGTTCGATTCAGGTGTGATCCCTAGTCCGTGTGCAGTCGGGGGATCCACCTGTCCAGTGATTGGCAAATTCTGAGCCTTTTGATACGCACGAACACTGGCCTGAGTCCGTAGACCGAACACGCCATCGACTTTGCCTCGATAGTGACCTCTAATGCGCAGACTTTCCTGCATCTTCTCGACATCGGTCCGATCCGCGAGCGCTGACCCTTCTTCGCTGAGGACAGGCACCGAACCAAGCGATGTGGGGCGTGGCGCCGAGATCCCTGTTGTCAGCAATATCAAGACAATCCCAGCCCATGCGGCTTTGCTGGTCAAGAACATTCGTTCTCCTGATTAGCGCACCGGCAGTACAACGTAAAACTCGGGCGCCGAGTGTTCCTGTGCCTCCCGGGACTCACGACTTGCGCCGGGAGCCCCTCACGAAGTCCCTTTGGAGTGCCGACTCTGCCTGAGAAGATGACCGGAACAGCGCAGAGCCCGTTGACCCCGCCCGGGCCGCTGCAAGAGAGAAGGCCTGCCACCGAGTTTGACGGGTAAAAACTGCTCTCTTGAAGCATCAATAGGTTCGCTCATTTACGAGCGAAATACTGTGCACAATGGCTCACGTTGTGAGCTTATCGGGCTCAATCTCCCCTCGATCCGGGGTTTCGGTGATGTGGAAACCATCCAGCGCATGACGGCCTTTTCGGATATTTACGTTGTCCAGGAAAGTGATAGAATCACCTTGTTGTTTTCGGCAAGAAGGAGGTGCCAATGTCTCCTGCTCGCCAAGCCAACCGCTCTCCACGCAGAAGGAAGTTCGCCCGCCAAGCCCCAGCCAACCCGATTCTCCAAACCAAACGTAATGCATCGAATCGAAGTTTAACCGCCAAGAAGAGCCGCGATTTCGATCCTCATGCTTTTCTCGGAACGATCGGGGCGGGCAGGGAATTTGTCCTCTTCCCGAAGAAGCAACGAATTTTTGCGCAGGGGGATACGGCGGACGCGGTGTTCTATCTCCAGACGGGCAAGGTAAAACTCACCGTGGTGTCGAAGACCGGAAAGGAAGCAACGATCGGCATATTAGGCGCAAGAGATTTTTTCGGCGAAGCGTGTCTCGCTGGCCAGCCTCAACGCATGTTGACTGCAACCGCAATGACGGATTGCGCTGTTCTGCGAATCGATAAGACAGCGATGATGGAAGCGCTTCATCGGGAACACGAATTTTCGGACCTGTTCGTGGCCTATTTGCTGGCGCGAAATATCCGTTACGAAGAAGATCTGGTTGATCAGCTCTTCAATTCGAGCGAAAAGAGGCTAGCCAGGATCCTTTTGCTGCTCGCGCGCTTTGGCAAAGAGGGGGTGCCTGAGACGGTAGTTCCCAAGATCAGCCAGGAGACGCTGGCGGAAATGATCGGCACAACCCGCTCGCGGGTCAGCTTCTTCATGAACCGGTTCAGGAAATTGGGCTTTATTTCCTACAACGGTGGACTGCAAGTTCATAGTTCTCTGGTCAATGTCGTCCTCCACGACTAGCTAGAGGTCTGAACGTCGCAATGCGAGGCCCGCACAAATGAAGTTCAGCCGGTGCGGTGACAGCCTTGTCCAAATGCGGACCTGGTTGCAATTGGGTTTATTTGGGCAAGTAGGGCCATCCAAAAAAAATCTTAATCTTTGTTCATCCGCGCGGCTCTGCTCCGAACCGTAAGCTTCACTTTGGCACCCGGCTTCAAGTGGACATCTTCACCGTTTTCGCTGGTCAGCGTGTTCTCGATACGGATTTTCGAATGATCGGGCCCTTCGACCCCGATCTGTGCAATCTCAAGTTCGCCGGGAAGACGAGACGTAAAAACTTTCTCGACGATTCCGGGCAATGTGGCACTCGGCTTCTCACTCATGGCATCTCCTTTGGAGTCCGCTACGCGCCTGTGGATACGCTAGCGATTTGCGCGTTCGCCGTCTGTACAGGATTGCTCACGATTTCGCTGGGATCGGTTTCCGCAATTCCGAGCCAGTCTCCTGGGTCGTCGGACCAAACGAGTATTTTTCTACCACTGGCACGGACTCCACCAGTGCCGATAGTCACCCCAAATCTTGGATTGATTCACGCTGCGGCATTCAGATTGTTGATCTGAGTACGCGTGGGAGTGGACGATTGCGGAGTATTGTTTAGTTGGACAAGCAGAAAGTTAATTTCTCCACCGAGCAGAATCGCAAAACCGGAAAGATAAAACCACACATATAAGCCGATCGCGGCCCCTAGCGGTCCATAAGTCCTATCAAGACTCTCAAAGTGTTTGAAGTAAACTCCCAGGAGGAACGACAGACCAATCCACGTCGTGACTGCAACAATCGCTCCGGTCAGACTATCGCGGAAGCTCTGCTTCACGTCCGGTCCGAAATGGTAGAGTAGTTCTACTGCGAGCACGGCAAAGGCGATGGCTATTCCCCACCGCAGAAAGCGCCAGGCGGCAAGTATATCCGGATTGAGGGTAAATCTCTCTGTAAACCAGATCCCCAGGTGCGTCCCCTCGACCATCAATCCTACCGCCACGAGTAACAGAGACCCGGCCAGCAACGTCAGTCCCAGCGCAATGGGGCGAGTCTTCCAAACCGGACGAGTTTCGCGGACTCGATATACGACGTCAAGGCCATCGATGATCGCAGCGAATCCGCTGGAAGCTGTCCAAATCGTGAAGATTAATCCAAGCGTGAGGAAGTGTGGGTGTTTGTGATTGACGACATCAGACACGATGTTGCGCACCAAACTCATTCCATCTCCCGGGACGAGCCTGGCCATTAAGCTTAGAAGGCCCTCAAACAATTGAGGGATCGGTACATACCCGAGCAGCGACGCCATCGAAACCAACAGCGGAAACAGTGAGAGCACAAAATAGTACGACAGCCCGGCGGCAAACACGAAGAGATGTTCGTCGTATACATCATTATAGATGGTTATCAGCGACCGCCTAATCGTGGGCCACGCTGTTCTCACACCTAACGTGAGCACCGAATCACCTCGCACCCTTTCATGCCAATGGTGCTTTTCGCAATTTTACCTCTGGGGAGGTCTGTCGGATGTGCAATTTGGGGCTCAATCTGTTGCCCCGCAAATGGTAGCAAACCTGGAACGTGCCCCCTCGCCTCTGAAGCGACTTGACTGCTGATGATTTTGTTGACCAATTCAATGAAATAAGCTCACTCTCGAAGCCGAGCGAAGGGCTCGATCATCTTGGCGAACGAGACTCATTTCTTCACGCCGTTGAGCAATTCTTCACAGCCAGGGTTGGGTCGGTGATTCTCGTCATTAACTACGGAGGGGACGACGAACTGCGGGTCAGAAACAGGAGCTGGGGTTCCAGAGTTTGCAACGCCCGCAACAATGTCAACGCCCGGATGGGTCCATCGTCGGCAGCCCATTGATAACGCCCCGAAAGCCAGAGCCTTCTCGAGCCAGGCGAACTCGAAGCAAAGTCTCTCCTTCTCGAAAAGCCTTTCCGAGGATAGGAAATCCTGCGGGGCGTCTATCGTCGGTGTAGAAAAGGCCGAACCAGTGTGAGTCCGGCCTGAAGTGCACGTGGGGGCAGAAATAGTAACGCGGTCGTGAGGGTCCGAACGGTCGGTGTCTCCGCCGCTAACCCATGACCGCGTGTCGAGCTTCAGACTCAAACACGGTAATCTATTAACGTTTTGAATAACTGTTCAATTTTATACATTTCTGAAAATAAACATGGGCGACACTCTCACTATTCTTGACGACAAAGCAATGCCGTGTGAGTTCCATCGAACGAACCGGTTGCACACAACTTCTGCTTGTGGATAACGATGATGCCGTTCGCGCCTTGATGAATGCGACACTGGAACACAAAGGATTTGATGTAGCAGGGTCAGTGCATCGGGTTGGGGAGTGGCGCATCGCGGTAACCACTGTAAAGCCGTCACCAGGATCCGGTATGTGCAGGTCGGTGAGCACGTCAAAGCTCTCGGTAGCGATTCATCTCAGAGCTTCTGTCACGCTGGCGGCAGCGACTCGTCTGAAGCCGAACTCAGGCGGGTTCGGTCTTTTTATGTAGTTGTGATCATTAGAGACCAGTCGTGAGTCATCCCTTCCGCGATAATCAACACTGGCGACATCCAGTTAGGACGGCCTTTGAGAAACCAAATCACGCCCGCAGTTAAGAAACTTAATTTTAATCCCCACACCTTTCTTTCAACCGTCGGGAAGGGCAGGGATATGGTGTCGTTTGAAAAGAGGAACACGATATTCGCTCAAGGCGATTCGACTGACGGGATATTTTTTATCCAAGAGGGAAAAGTGCAGCTCAGCGTGGTATCGGAAGCCGGGAAAGAAGCAACCCTTGGCATTTTGAGCGACGGAGACTTCTTTGGAGAAGGCGGGCTTGCTGGTCAGCTCGTCCGCATGTCTTCTGCAATTGCGGCAACAGACTGCGTCCTGCTGCACGTTGCGAAGAAGTCGATGATGCTAGCCATGAGCCGGGAACCAAAATTGTCAGCAATGTTCGTCAAATACCTGCTGAAGCGCAACATTCGATATCAGGATGATTTGGTCGATCAACTTTTCAATTCCAGCGAAAAGCGGTTGGCGCGAGTTCTGCTGTTGATGGCGCAATTCGGCAAGGAAGGTGTATCCGAAATGTCGGTCCCGAGATTGAGCCAGGAAACGCTGGCAGAGATGGTAGGGACGACACGCTCGCGGGTCAGTTTTTTCATGAACCGATTCAGGAAGCTCGGCTTTATTCACTATGATGTTGGCGACACTCTACGCGTCCACAGTTCACTCCTTAACGTTGTTCTTCACGATGACGACGGCCCGAACGTGACTCTGGGAGCCAAAGACCTAACTGCCCGCACCAGCAAAGGCTCAGAACCGCCCCCAGAGCGCGGCGGACCGCCCGACAAAGACCGTGCCAAAAGGCCGCACCTCCCCGGAGTCGCGCGACGCGCCAATTGAAACATGGTGCAGCCCAAAATTCGACGACGACCGATCCTGAGCACATCTTTACCAGAGAGGAATTCACATGGTCATGCAACGGCGTTGCATGCGCGGCACAGGATGCGAGCCAGCAATTGGCATTACACTGTCTTCGCTGTCATCGCTGCGTCAAGCGACGCTTGGGGGGCCTCCTTGCCACCCTTTGACACGACGACCGTTGCCACCTGAATGTAAAAGACAGAGTCAGTGAGGAACCTTGCCCAAAGACAGTCTCTTTCTTGGAAAAAGATACAGTCTCCCTCCCTTCGCAGATTTTCGTTAGGAACTTCTGAGGGTCGAATTTTCGCGGCCTGGCGCTCATTCGGTCATGGCGTTGTCCGGCCTGGGGGCCGCAATGTGCTTGAGGTAGCACTCTTCATGGACCGCTCTTCCGTCCTCATCCGTGTTGGTGTCGGTTTCGAGGCATAGGGGCTTGTCACAAATGCGGCAGGTAAAGACTCCAACTTTTTTCCTTGTCTTTTTCTCCAAGTAGCTCTGAAATCGCCTGCATCAGGTGCCGCATCTTCGCAGGGTCAGGTTCTTTTTCGGCTCGACGAAAGAGCTTTCTCCACTCTTTTATTTTGGACACATAAGCCTGATTTCCTCTGACCTTGAAATTGTACCTCGCTTTGTGCGGTATCGTACATTCAATGGTTGGATTGACGGCATTTGATGCACGGAAGTGCAGACCTGAAGATCGTGAGCTACATTGCGCAGCGTGGTTGCGGATCCTCAGTGTACGCTCGGTAGGACTTTTGGAAGATCCGAGTGGCCCAGTACCAGTCAAACTGGCAACATCTTGCCGAACAAGCCTCAATAGAAACAGACCCCGAAAATGTTACATCTCGTTGAGGAACTCAACCGTACCTTGGATGAGGGGAGAAAAACGAAGGACTTGTTCTTGTCGATGGGGATCCCGTTATCCTGATCGAGGTCGGAAATCTGTATTTGTTTTGGCTGAATGTCGATGCCGTCGCTAAGGGCCTTGCCACCGAAAGACTTCCGCTGATCCCCGAAGCCAGGCACCCTTACCGCAGCAACAAACGGGCGCCACGCAGTTTGTTCACGACGGGAGTAGCCGGCGCCTCGCCCTCAACCCATCATCTATGATGAGCTGCGGCTTCGCCGCTCTTGGTGATCTGCTCAAGCAGCGGGAGCAGGTCCTTCTTAGAACTGACCGTCTTTCGTGAACGAGAATGTATACATTGTCGAGGGGACTTCTAGGCGTTCGGCGGCAGTTACGAAGTAGGGTGAGAGGTATCCGCAGGCGAACCGCATGGCGCCAACAAGCGGTTCGGTCTGGCACTACGGGAAATGACCTTTCAGTCGCGGACGGCATTAGCTTCCTCGACACCAGCCACAATTCGGTCTCCTTCTGTAGCAAGTTTCGCAGCCTTATTTGCAGAGTCTCCGTCAGCCGTGCCGAACGGCATATTCTTTCGTGCGCGAGGCGGACCATTCAGTTCTCGGGTGGGGCTCGCGAAAACCTCCCAGTTAATTTCTTCGCCTGGCCGGGTAGACTGTGTCGTCTATGGCATCGACACATCCCCAACGATTAGAGGGTGCGCATGGCGATCTATTATCTGTTCTCGGATCTGACATCTGGATTACTGTGGCGCCAACTCCAGTAGGCCCCTTGCTGCCGGCTGCTCAACTGAACGAAAGCACGCTTCTGGTGGTGCTCGGTCTGGTACCGCTGGTACGAGCGGTCTTCATTGCCGTCCCAGGTGTGATAGTCCTTGTGGCCCTTGTCGTAGTAGCGTTTGTTGTTCTCACTGTGCCTGTTTTCTTGGTTCCTGTCGTCTCTGTCTTGCGGGCTGGCAGCGGCCATCATTGCAACAGGTGCAGCAAGGACGGCAGTCAGAAGAAATGAACTCAGATATCGGTATCCACGGTACACGTCGGTCTCCTTTAGCGCGAGATTCATATACGCAGAATCCCGCTAACATTACTGTCTACTCTTGATACCTCTAGAGTCTGGTCAATACTGCTCGGTATCCTGAAGAGAATCCCGGCGAATCAAACAGACTGCGGGAAAACGAATGCTGGTGGCGCACCGCGGCTACCAGCTTGTCTGCGTGATCGAGCGTCCGGCGCGAAACCCGTCTGTAGCTTGCTCCACTGTGATCGGAAATCTACCGTCTCCGGTTCAGCAAACAACGGCATAGACTCTGAGATCGCAGCCGTTCTATCCAGAAGTTTCGGCTCCTGGCCTTTTACCAGCTTGGGTCTTTCGAGCTGCTTTGCCGGAATGTCGTCGCTCGCCACTTCGGCCGTCGGAAGTTCCTCCTCTATCTCTATTCTCTTCAGTTCAGCCATTACGCCACCTCTTTCCTTTCCACAATCGTTGGTACCTGCACCAGTTCCTCAAATAGGGAGCGGTAGTGAATCATCGCCGTTCTCAGATCTTCTGTACTTGCTCCATTGTTCCCAACCCGCAGCGCAATCGCATGCGCAGACCGGTAATTCTCCACCACTCGGGGATGGGCGACAGAAATGTCGGCCGCACGTTGATCGAAATCGGATACGGGATACCCACGAGTTTTCATTAGAGACGAGACCAAGTCATCGGCTTCCGCGACTGCACCCCTCGGGGAGTCGACAAAACGAGACTGAACGGACTCCCACTGTTTTGAAAAACGTTCACGCTCCATGGGATCAAGATCGCGAATGTTGAGCTTTTCAACCCGCTCCTGGCGATCCGCCAGTTTCGCTTCTGCTTTTCGTTCTGACCCATGCTTTTGCACCGCCCGCTCGTATTCGGGCCCAAACTTTTGCCGTAGATCTGCAGTCGTACTCCTGCGTTTTCGCACGTACAGCCAGGCAAGCACTGCGATGATCAGAATCACCACGACAGCCAGCACAATGAACTTCGGATCCATCAGATTTAAATTCATTGAAACCTCCCTAAATCAAGAATGTCTACAAAAGCACATTTGTTCACAAAATTCGCTGCGCGAGCAGAAACCTTGTGAATGGCCAGTATCAAAGTTTAGGCCACGAAAAACTGATCAGAATTGATCGTCTTGTGAATCAGTCCTCTGTGGCCGAACCGAAAGTGTGTCCGCCCAGTGTGCTCGAGAATGCTATCCTGAATTTGAATCTGCTGAGCGGCATATCGCCAGACCAAAGCAAAGAGAATTGCCGATAGCTTGAATGAGGACGTTCTGGATATTTTCGTCACAAATGACTAGCAAGCGTTCCACGTTCGCAGCCAAATTGAGAGGGATCTCCGAATGTCGAAGGACGAAGTGCGTTGTCCCTATTGCGTGGTCGATGGCAAGTTCCAGGCAATGACTGTTCTGACCAACGGACGATTGATATGCAACAGCTGCGGGCACATCATTTTCCCCGACGACAAGGCTTTCAGATGTCCTTGCTCGAAGTGCCTAGAAATGAATTTCTCTCCCAGATTTCGCCGAATCCGGCAGCGGTAGCTTGACAGTCAAGTAAATAAAAGTTTGGAAAGGCGCGGGAAAAACGGAGAATCCTAGAAGCATGAAATTTCGAACCGGAAATCGTTCCAAAACCGAGTTGACAGTTCGGCGCAATTTGGACGGGTAGAAATTGGGAACGTAAAGGCTGGTCTTTAGGGTGTGCGGTGCTCCAAGCAGATCTTCCGATTGTGGCCATCCTGATTTTCATTTCGCTGGCAGGACGGGCAAACTTTTTCTTAACTCGTGCCCATTAGATTTCTCCACATCCGCGGGCGGGTGATGAGGCATCGGCCTAACGTCTGAGATACCACGGTACATTGATGACGGTGATTCGCTGACTGCCCTGAAAGTACAAGAGTGCCTTTAATACAGAAGAGCGATTGTTGTGTAAGAAGAGGTAGTACCAGCGTCGCTCCACTAGTTCGGGCAGAACGACAGCGACATGCTTTTCGGAGTCCTCCCTTTCCAAATTCAAGGCGTATTCCACGATTGGCTTGACTACAAATCGGAACGGTGATTTCAGTAGCACCAGCTCAGGGACGGGAAGGTTCGCTTCTTTGGCAGGAGTTTCCACCAACCGGTTCCAATTTCTGCACAAGCTCTCGGTCTCTTCTCCACACTCCACATGAAGAACCCGAATGTGCTGCGAGAGCCCCCATGCGAATCGGAGGGCTTTTTCCGATACGACGCTCCAGCGATCCACGGGAAGCAACACGATAGGGGCGCAGAGATCCTGGGTGTTCACTGGGACGTCAGTCTGCGTTTGTTGCTCCACCCTACCGTAGTGCCGCTTGATGCCTCTCATCAGCAGAATCATCGCAGGAATTAAGACGATCGTGATCCAAGCGCCTTCGCTGAATTTCGCGACCAAGACCACCGCTGTGGTGATCGCGGTGGCGATTGCGCCCAGCCCATTCAGGAACATACTTTTACGCGAGCCAGCGCCGCCGACCCTTTTCCAATGCACAACCATGCCAGCCTGGGACAGTGTAAACGCCATAAACGCCCCTACCGCATAAAGCGGAATCAGCCGATCGGTCACCCCGCGAAAAATAGCCAGCAAAATCGCCGTTAGGATCGCAAGAGCGTAAACGCCTTCCCCGAAGACGAGACGTCGCCCGCGTAATGTAAGGACATAAGGCAGAAATCCGTTGAGAGCAATCGCACGAGAAAGCCGCGGGAAGTCGGCGAACGCGGTGTTTGCTGAGAGAGATAGTACAACCAGGATCGAAACGATACCTGTCCAATAAAACCCGCCCTTTCCCGTGATCGCAGCAAGCAATTGCGAGAGCACGCTTTGGTAACCCTGCTCGCCCGGCACTGTGGCCGCAACCCCATAAGCAGGGGCCAAATATGCGATACCCAACAGCATTACCATCAGAATGGCGATGATGATGGTCAGCGTTCGGCGTGCGTATTTGTAAGTCGGGTCTTTGAAAGCCATCACTCCATTACTTACTGCTTCGACTCCGGTCATGGCTGTACAGCCGCTGGCGAAGGCGCGCATCACAAGCCATGCTCCTACGCCTGCTGTCGCGGGCATCAATCTTGGTGGCGTCACTACGGGGACTGGATGGCCCCCGGCGGCGATCGCCTTCACGACACCGATTGCGATCATTCCAAGCAAACAAACTATGAACAAGTACGTTGGGATTAGAAATATTCCGCCGGTCTCCCGCACTCCGCGCAGATTCACAAGAGTAAGAACGGTCAAGATTCCCAGACACATGATCAACGTATGCTGTTGCAAAGAAGGAACTGCTGAAACTAGTGCGCCCACACCCGCGGAAATTCCGACTGCCGCAGTGAGGACATAATCAACCATGAGCGAAGCTGCCGCAAGCAACCCGGTCCACACTCCGAGATTTTCGCTTGCTACGGTGTACGAGCCGCCTCCTTGGGGGTACGCTTCGATGGTTTGCCGGTAAGAGAAGTACACGATACCGAGCAGCACGACAATGCTGATGCTGATGGGCAAAATGTACGTGATGCCCGCCATTCCCAATGGAATAAGCAGCGTCAAAGCAGCTTCGGGACCATAGGCTGCTGAACTCAGCGCATCGAGACCAAAGATTGGGATGCCCTTGGCGGGACCAATTCTTTGAGCTTTCTCGTCCTCAGTTGCTAGAGGACGCCCGAGGAGTAGGTCGGCAAGATTCATGGCGTCATTCTAGTTCACTCGATGCCCGCAAGCGGACAGGATCCGGGGGTGTATATAGTACGCAGGGTATTGGCGGTTCCTGGGGGCGCCATGGCTGAACACCGCCTTCAAGATGTGTGTTGACGCGTGAAGTGGTCAACTTCGTTCAAAATCGTTTCAAGAGTCATGGTTGTGGAAGGAAACACTGTCCGTCTCGCGCGACCTGCTGCTTGGCGTCGCAGCTGCACATGCGACCCACAGCAATGCGAGTCACGTTCCGGGGTGCGTTCGCGATGTCGTTGACCGCAGGCGTGGGGCGCTGTTCGGAACAGTCGCGTGAGCAGTCCTACCGGACGGGCAAACGATGACATGCGCTTACAAGCGCATGCAGCCAAGAACGTTGTCGAGCAAAAAGAGACCGGCCCGGATCCTCCTATTACTCGCTCGTTTTGGCAAGGAGCGCATACCTAAGACGGTAGTTCCCAAGATAAGCCAGGAAACGTTGGCGGGAATGATCGGCACTACCCGCTCGCGCGTCAACTTCTTCATCAACCGGTTCAGGAAATTGGGCTTTATTGATTACAACCGGGGCCTGCGGTCCCATAGCTCTCCGGTCAACGTCGTCCTAACACGACTACAATTCCGAACGTCGCTATGCGAGGCCTACAACAAGGAGTTCAAGCAGTGAGGTGACAGCCTCGTACAAATTCACTTGCAATTGGTTTTATTTTGGCAATCATTCGCCGTATCACAGTCCATCGTGCGCGGTCTTTGGAGGGGGAAAACAGACCCCTCTACCCGATTTGTCGAAGTGACTTTGTCTCAAGGCCGCCGGCGCGCCGCGCAGGCGGCTTTTTCGTGCGCGCCGGAGAACTACGTTCCAGGGGCAGCCTGCGCATGTGGGTTTGGACGGTTGTGGGGAACCCTGGTAGCCGTCCGCAGAACTCTTGGTGGCGAGTTAACTTAGGGCCGTCCGAAAAAATCTCAAACTTCTTTCATCGCTCCGGGCAAGTGGTTGCCCGCCCCGAACCGTAGCCTTCACTTTGCCACCCGCCTTCAAGTGGACCTCTTCGTGGTTTTCGCTGGTCAGCATGTTCTCGAAACGGATTTGTGAGTGATCGGCCCCTTCGACTACGATCGGTGCTGTTTCAGGTTCGCCCGGAAGGCGGGATATTCAAACCTTCTCGACGATTCCGAGCAGAGTGGCACTCGGCTTCTCACTCATGGCATCTCCTTTGGAGTCCCAATCTATGGCAAAGAAGTGCCTACCGCAGATTACCTGTTGTCGGAGTCCTGGCGGTTATAGCCCTTTTGGTATCCCTGGATGTAGGCTTGGCGGTACGACGCCTTGTACTGGTCCTTGTCACCGAAGGTGGAATCGTAGCCCCGATTGCCGTGCTCATAAGTTTTATGCTTCGTTGCACGAGAGCTTTTTCCGGCCTGCCGGTCCTGTAGGCCGTCGTTGGCACCATCCTGAAAACCGTTCCGGGCTGCCACATTGTCATTGGGTCGATATTCGCCATTCTGCTCGTTGAGAGTGCGGTTGGCATCGCGATTGTTTTGATAGCCTTGGTCGTATCCAGACTCATAGGCACGGCGGTCGTCCGCGTTGTTGGGTTGCAGGCGATACTGGTGCACCTGATTGTTCGCGCGGTCGGCCTGTCCGTGGCTGACGCCTTGCTGGAACATCAGATTGTTCGCATTGTCCCTGCTATAGCCCTGATCGTTGTCCTGTCGTTGCTGCGCACAGGCGAACTTCGGCGTTACGAACCCGGTGACGGCGATCGCAAGAGCAAACGCCCATGTTGCTTTTCGTATATTGAGTTTCATTATAAGACTCCCGTTCGTGCTGTTGAGAACGTTAGAAACCGCGTTGGCGCAGCTTGCCAACAAGGAAATTCCGCAGATAGACAGCAAGGACACCTTCCCCATTCTTCTTCAGACACGCCCTATAGGGTTACGCGCCTATGATTATGCTACCGAGTTGCGCGTTCGCAGTCTGTTCCGGATTGCTCACATGTCTTGGCGACGTTCCTCGGCGACCTTAGCGTCGTTCGCGAACGAAGTGTTTGTCGGCGGTGTTGTATCTCGCGGGTGGACAGCGTGGGAGGCTGTGTATTGGCCTTCACCGCCGCAAAATTTGGAATGACCCCGAACATACGCTTTGTCTGCCTACCCTTGAGAATCATCTTTTCTGTCCAGTCCTGGGGAACCGGTGCCGGGCAACGAAACGGTACTGCCATCCGATGGTAGGGCGGGAGCAACTGGGCATCCTCAGAAATTTTCACTTGCCGCGCACGATAGCGTCATGGACTACTCCTCGTTCACTTGGAGCGCAATCTTAGCTGCTCAGGCCATGGCCCTGAATTCCGATCTGGAACTGGGCAGCGGAATCGTCGGTTATGGGCGTCATTATTGGCGCACCTTCACGGACGGAGTGTTGGGACCTTTTTCACCGAGGCCATTGTCCCCGCGATCACCCGAGGACTTCGCGCCGGTCAGAATTGATCGCCTTGTGAATCAGTGCCACAGCATTTACCTGAAAGTGCGGAGACCAGGGCCAGAGAAGGAATCGGAGTGCTCGCTCACAAACGAACCCAGGCCGGCTAAATGACGGAGGCGACGAGCGAAAGCAATTCAGTCGTGATTTCGGCACCTTCGGAGCTACGTGTTTCGCGAGCCTTCGCAAAGTTCTACACCCAACCGTCATCGCTTCGCAGTCTGCTCCAGCTTAAATAAGACTGGCTCTATTTCCGAGAGTGCGGCGGCGTCTCCCTTCGCCAGATCACCTGTGATCTGATCCCGGCTTGCCAGGATGTCACGAAGCAAGGGCTGGAGCTCGGGATCTCCGGTGCTGCCCCCGATTCGCTGAGCTTGATCAAAAAACTCTTTCGCGTGCTCCCCCGCCTTCCCGTAGTTCTTTTGCACCACCTCGAGATACATCATCGTGGCTGTGTCGCGAAGCTGTGACAATTGCTCACTGGACTGACAGGATCCTAATTGTTTTGTCGCGGCAGACAGTTCCTGATGCAAACGCTGGAGTCGGGCATACTGAGGAATGAACCCAATAAGAAATCCAGCAATCAATAGCACAAACCAGAGGAGGAGTTTACTTCGCATGGATTTTCCTTCTTTTTTCTACGTTCTTCTCGCAAAGACGGACCGGTTCATCCAAAGAAATGGTTGACGGCCATGGTTCATATGGGGGGCCGCAATCTGATGTGATTTTCCCCGGGTCGGGACCAAGGCTGGCCAAGACGGCTAAACTCTCTTGAGCGACGGCTGGTGGAGTCTCGTACGACCATCATCATCCCATTTGACGACCGCGTCATCTTCGTTAGTCTGCTCAACCGTGCCGAATTCTCCCGTCGGTTTTCCGAAATTGCCCAAACCCTCCACGCGATCTCCGGGATTGAGTTCCTGGTCGGTAGCAGAGGGCTCGGCGAGCGGTGGCTTCTTGGCGCGGTCCGAGTCAGGCGTCGCTCTAGGACGTGACAGGGGTGGTTGAGGAGCTTTACCCAGTTTGGGTATCGGCTTATTGATGATATGGGTCATATTGTTTCTTTCCAAGAGGCCGGAACAACGCCCTTTGCAGCGACTGTGAGTATTGCTCGGTCAATACAAGTATAGGCTTGGAAAGAATCGTACGACTGGTCCACACTGAACAGTTCTGACAATAATTTGGATAAATGCTACAGCTCAGGCCCCGGTTGCGTGCGAAGCAATCATGTGGCTGTGCTTTTCGCATCATTGAAAAGTGCCTGGCCAGCGACCAGTTTGTGCTCGACGCTGTGATCAGCAAATCGAGAACCGATTCCGGGAGTCCTCGAAATAACATAATGCGAAAACTCGGATTCCACACGGTAGCCGAGCTGGTCTTGTACGCAGTGCGAAATGATATCGTGCATCCGGCGCGTCCAGTGTCTTTGAGGCAAAATCGTATATTCTCTCCGATGAGAGCCGCGCAAGAGCAATCGGCCGCCAACGACTAGCAGGCGTTCGCAAAACCTTCCCATCAGACTGCCGTGACGCTTGTTGCATTTGTACGCAACGTAGTTTAGAGCCGTGCCACCAGCATGACTCATCTACCTTGCGCGAGGACCCACCCGACGGAGCGAGGGTACCACTGCCAACCCCAGGTGGTCCGTACTTAGAAAACTTCGCCGGCTGCTGCTGTCCGCAGCCGGCTTTTCCAACAGGACTGCCTCACTGAATCTCAGAGAGTGTGTTGCAGTGGCCTATTTCTTGTTATTGAAGTGACCCCGACGACAAGAGCACCCGTATGGAGCAACTTCAGTTCTGGTTGCACAAAAATACAGTGCTGCGCAAAAGTTAGCCGAAACTCCCGTACTTTCATGTAGGCCCTTACTTCTGCTTCTTTCCGAGCAGGCCGCTGATTGCATTCGCCGGGTTTCCCTTTGTTGCGGCCTTGGCGTCTCCCAATGCACCTTGCGCAATGCCGCCCGCCACTCCTTTCATGTCGGGAATAAAGTGTGGATTCGACGTAGTTCCCTCAATCGCGAAGGGGATGCCACCCTTGCCGCTGCCCAGCGTGGCCACCTGGGTCAGTCCGCCCACGACGCCGCCCTTGAGCTCGGCCAGCATCTTGAAGTTCAGCGCCCCTACCGGACTCACCGTCCCGGCTCCGGTGATGACACCGACCGTCGGAACCGTCAGGTTAATGTTGTCTGCCTTCGTGCCTTCGGGAGCCACTCGGGCGTTGAGGCTCGCATTCTGGATCGAAGTGTCCGGGTTGGAAGCCGCCTTCCCAGCAAAGGCCGACAGCGCACCCAATTTTGATCCCAGGTCGAACCCGGTCAGCTTGGTGTTGGCTAGCCGCACCGGCCCGGTTATTACCAGTTTGTCCATAGGCCCTACGATGCCCAGTTCCGCCGACAGCGTCCCGCCCTTCAACTGCGATCCCGACGGGAGCACTACGCCCAGCGATGGCAACATCGCTTCCAGTTCATCCCCGGGCATGTCGCGCGCATCCAGCTTCATGTTCAACACCTGAGTGTTGCCCTGCGTTCGGAAGGTTCCCGTCAGGTGCGCCACGGCTTTCCCAATCGAAATATCAGCCTCCGTCAGCGTTCCTGATTGCTTATCGAGATCGACATCCACGGTGTGCTTGACGACCACTGTCTTCGGAGCGGGCGTGCCCTTCGGCGAAAGCTTCAGTTTCGTGCCGGTAAGTGTGCCGACGGCTTTCGCGTGGCTCCCATCTGAGTTGAGAGTCCCGTCGAGATTCGCCAGCCCCCCAAGTCCGCTCGCGGGATCGATAAATCCTGAGGCCCCAATATCCATGTTGTTCACCTTCACCGCGGCCTCAAACGGGGTCTTGGCGGCGTTTTCGGCGTTGATCGGGCCAGCTTTCCCCGAAATCTTCGCATCCCCTCCCCCCGGCAGCTGAGCCGTGAGTTTGAATGGGAACTGTGAGGTGAAGGAAAAATTCTCTACTTTGATGTTCACCTTGTCGTAGACCTGCGGTTTGGCTGAAGAATTCGCTTTTCCTACAATCAACTTTCCATTGTTCACATGCAGATTTGCCGCCGAGAAATTAGACGGAGATGTGCCTCCGGACTTCGGCTCTTCCGGCGCCGTCTTAGCGACGACGTCGCCGATGCTCGAGAAATTCCATTTCCCGTTGGCAGCTTTCAGCAGCGTGATCTCGGGCTGCTCCAGCTTGAGTTCCGTCACATTCAGTTGTTTCGAGAAGATGAGTGGCATGAGTTCCACGCCAACCTTAAGCGACTTCGCTGTAATGAATGGCGCCTTGCCGAAGGCGGGGTCGTCCGCGACGGCTATGTTGTCGGCCACGACGCTGCGGGAAAGAATTGACAGGCTCAGATTGCCCACCGTCACCTGTCGTCCTAGTGCGCTCGTCAGTTCCGACTCGATCTTGGGACGAAAACTGTTCGCGTTGATCAACAAGGGGAGTGCGACCAGGATCACGAAGAGAATAGCGATTGCGATTGCGCCGATTTTAAGGATGCGTTTCATATCTTTAGTTCCTGCCTTTCCTGCAATTGGAAACGGATGGGCTTGAAGAGAAAGTCCTGCTGCGAGGAAGATCGGTATAGCAAACCTCAGCGGGGTTTATTACCGGTCGCTTTCACCTGTAGCATCGAGATTCCAGCAAACTGCGACACCGTCGACATACTTTGATGGTACGACTTGTACCTCATGGCAAGACTGCTCAAAATTGCACATTCTTGCGAATAATAAGGGGACAGCGTGCTCCTGATGGCGACCTAGGCGGGGCAGTTTGACGCCGCGCGGAGGTGTCCGCGGAGCCGTGACGTTGGCAAACTTGCTCTACGTGTCGCTTCCATCATGATCGAGCTGCAGGCCACGCACCTAGGAACTAGTCATTTGTAAAGTGGGCAATATTGCTCAGTTCCTAGCTGTCAGGCGAGGGTAGCTTGTTGGGAGTGCTTGCCCCAGGAGATTGTTCCCATGTCCAACTACACTTGGCTCTATCACCCCGTTCCCACGGGCGCGCAGCGGCTTCCAAGTTGCTGTATCTGCAATGACCCGGTTCTCCTTGAGACTAGTAACACTGATGAATACGGGCAGGCTGTTCACGAGGAATGCTACGTACTCAAGGTCTGCTCGAAAGCGAAGGTTCTCAACGACGACGGATCTATGCCGGTCCCAGCAAACAGGCATGCGATCGACCAGCCTGACGAGGGCATGATGGCAGAAGGCTGGGAGTCGCCCATGCCCAGTCAGCCCGCCATGCTTGCGACAATGCGCAGGCAGCGGGCGAAGCTCATTCCGTGGTTCAACCGCCCGTGGAAGGTGGACATGGCATTAGTTGTTACCGTCCTCGTGATAGCTTGCTGGATTGCATACAGCGACCGCGACCCGGCTTCGTTCTTGCGATCTTCCGGGCTGCAGAGATCGATTGCCAACGAGGAGCAGGCCCCCCTGCCACCCCACAAGGCGATGCCGGCGAAGGACAGGTTCATGTTCCAGGCAGTGTCAGGTTCAGTAGAACAGGCACGGACTACCACACGCCTCCAGAGGGTGGGGTTCGCGGAGAATGAAGTTGTTCACATCGGAGATGATGTTACAGTGCTCTATTTCACGCCCAAACCTGCGCCAGATGGGGTTCCGGTCGAGCGGTATCAAATCGTTCACATCGGAGAAGATGTGACAGTGCGTTACTTCACGCCAATAAGTCCTCGTGCCAGAAACTAGGATCTGAATCGACCCAACAAAAGGCCGAGCGGCGATCCGCTTGACAGTCCCGTCTCATAAGACTAGCGTTGTAATTGAGGTGGTTACCACCTTCTCCTCATTTCAGGTTCCCTGAACTAAGTCAGTCCATCTGAAGTCCTCTTTCTTAGCAACCCCAACCTTAAGGAGGTTGCCTATGTTTGCACGCAATGTCTCGATTCATCTGAAGCCCAATACACTTTCCGATTACACGCGAACTTTTGAGAACGACATCCTTCCTTTGCTTCGTAAACAGAACGGATTTAAGGACGAAATCACATTCGCCGGTGCTGGCGGAGTTGATGTGACCGCAATCAGTCTGTGGGAAAACAAAGCCGATGCCGAAACCTACAACACCAATATCTATCCCCAGGTGTTGAAAACGATGGCCAGGTTTATCGAAGGGACGCCCAAGGTTCAGACCTCTGACGTTGTTAACTCGACCTTTCACAAGAGCGCCGTTCAAGTAGCAGCGTAGAATTGTGAGCTGTCGCACGGGAAAGGCGGTTCAATCCGCCTTTCCGGTTGTCTTTGTCCTTTCTGGCAAGAACGCTTCCAAGCAGGTGGCGACCGGGGTTCAAGAATAGCGGAGGCCACGTTGCCTGATCCTAAGTTGCCGGCATTTATCAGGGAAGTTCGACGCTGGAGACAGTCCTGCGAATGCTCTTTCAGGTTCTCTGAACTAAGTCAGGTTACCTGAAGTTTTCCTTTCTTAGATCTCAGGAAAGCCGGGTACTCTATGTCTTCGATCGCGATTCTGCGCGAGGTTAAGCAACTCTACAACGTGAGTGACCGTCTTGACTCGCTGGCGGAACAACACCCGGTCGTCTCCGCAGCGCTGCTCACCATCTCGGGAAGCGTTCGTAACACGGCCACGTTGTTGGAAGTGTTGGTTACGATGAAAATAGCGCCGCTCGCCGGGCTGGATCCAGCTGATGCCTGAATGGTCATCGCTATCCTCGAGTTGCGCTTTGGGATTGAGGCCCAGCGCTAGTCGTGAAGGACGACATTTAGAAGCGAACTATGAACTTGCAACCCAGCGCCGGCGTCGTAGTTGATGAAGCCTAACTTTCTGAACCGGTTCATGAAGAAACTGACACGCGACCGGGTTGTGCCCACCATCTCCGCGAGGGTCTCCTGACTGATCTTTGGAATTACAGTCTCGGGTACGCCGTCCTTACCGAAGTGGGCCAATAACAGCAGAACCCGAGCGAGCCTCTTTTCGCTGGAATTGAAGAGTTGATCAACCAGATCTTCTTCGTATCGTATGTTCCGGGCCAGCAGATACGCCACGAACAGATCAGAGAACGTGTGTTCTCGGTGAAGCGCAAGCATCATGGCCTTCTTGTCAATTTGCAGAATTTCGCAGTCTGTCATCGTGGTTGCAGACCCCATGCGTAATGGCTGTCCGGCCAAAGCACCTTCTCCGAAAAACTCTCCTGCATTCAATATGCCCAGGGTTGCTTCCTTGCCGCTTTCGGACACAACCGTAAGTTTCACCTTTCCCTCCTGAAGATAGAAGACTGCGTCAGCCGCATCCCCCTGGGCGAAGATTGTTTCCTTCCTGGGAAAGGCCACGACTTTCCGACCTTCCCCGATGGTGGCAAGGAATTTCCTCGGGTCGAAATCGCGCTCTTTCTTGGCCGGCATAGCTGGCGCCATCAATGGCTTCTTTCTTGCGTGGAGCTACACTCTCAAATATTGTGCCAGAATTTAAATCGCGAAAACTGTGCACTTTTGCACAGAATTAGCAAGAATCGCCAACGAGTCGAATGCAACCTGCCGCCCCCGCCAACTTGTTGCGAATGAGCAATATTGAGCATTCTTGCAGCCGCAAAACGTTGCACTATTTGACAATGAAAACCAAGGAACTCACTGCGAAACAAATATTATCTGTGCCTTGTGTCCTACGTGTGGCGCGGCAACAGGAGATGCGTGTGAACTGCATACGGGTGCCCTGCGGACCGAGCCGCACCGAGACCGAAAACTTTCCGCAGCCGAGGCCGTGGAGACCGTCCAGCAAATGACGGCAGCCCTGAAGCCATCGCCGAAAGCCCGGATAAACATCCTCAGGTCAAGCGAGCAATTTTGATCAGACCTCCGAAGGCCCCGAATGAAAGAATTCACGAATGCTGAAGGAATGAAACGTTTGTGTCGTCCAACCGCTACGAGGAGGACCCATGTGGAACCTTTCAAAGCATCGGAGAAATTCGCGGCTGTCCCACTCTCAACTTGAATCATTGGTCTTACAACGCACAGCAGCACTACAGAACCTTTCGCAGCGGCTTCTCAGGGTGCAAGACGAGGAAAGACGGAGGGTGGCGCGTGACTTGCACGACAGCACCGGCCAAACTCTGACTGCGCTGAAGATGGGCGTTGCGGTCCTTGAGCAAAAACTAAAACAAAACCAATGTACATCCGACGTGCTGTCCGAGATTGCTGCATTGGCTGATCAGGCGCTGCAGGAAATTCGCACCACGTCATACCTGCTGCATCCACCACTGTTGGATGAGGCAGGCTTCAATTCCGCCGCACAGTGGTATGTCGACGGTTTCGGGAAGCGAAGCGGGATTAAGGTAAACCTGGATCTCGCGACCAAACGTGAACGATTGCCTATCACGATCGAGACCGCCCTTTTCCGGGTACTACAGGAGAGTTTGACGAACGTGCATCGCCACTCTGGAGCTTTAGAGGTCAGCATCCGTTTTCAATACCAAGCCGAAACTGTAATGCTTGAGATACGAGATTGCGGACGCGGTATACCAATAGAGCTATTGAATCGACTCCGTGAAGCGAGCTCTGAAACGGGCGTCGGTCTGGCGGGAATGCGCGAGCGCTTGAACGAACTGAACGGCAAGCTTGAAATCGAATCAGATGGTCATGGAACGAGCATGCGGGCCATAGTTCCCCTACCTGCGACAGCTCGATCTGCCGAGACCAGAGACTGCCGACAGTTTGTTTTGTCCGCACACGCCGGGCTGATGGCTGGCAATTTTCCGAAAGGCACATCGGTCTCGGCTTCGGAACAGGTTGCGTCTGGATTTTGATGCACCTCTTGGTCAAGTAATGACTTCTTGACACGACTGGGGAATCTCAAATTTCATGGGCATCGCCAAGAACGTTTCATGGTGCGATCCGATGGGCGCACGACCGGAAACGGCAAAATTGAAGTGGACATTGATTCGCGGCAAACGGGTGGCGGTGACCGCAGGTTTGGTCGCGGTTGTCACTGTCATCGTGGCTGTGGGTGTGATCTGGACTTGCACGGGATGTATCTATGCCGCGATACGACAAAGATCACGACGAAGAAAATCCCTCTCGGACTGGTCCATACTCCCAGAAGGTTCAGCTTCCCCATTCCCATGTTGGAATAAGATTACGCTCCCTTACGCGGGCCCCCGTGTTTCCATCTGTGAAAATGACCGCGTAGTCGCCGCCAAGTCAGACACTGAGTTTGGCTCTCTGCAGACCGTTTCTTCCATCATGTGAGTCTCTGCCTCCTTAGGGATGAGCACTCTTGCTCAGACGATTGCCCGTTGAAGCGCTAACGTAGAGGTGTGCTTCCAGCCGAATCGCCGAGGCGTTCGAAAATCGCTCGCCGCTTTGCAGGGTGGACCGATGGTGAAGCGAATTCCACCAATCCGGGTCATTTGTTTTTGTCTATTGGCTGCTTGCGGGGCATTGTGCCAGAAATCGGCTGACTTGATTCAGGAGCTACCGTTTGACGGGTCAAATTCACCCAAAGGGCGGGGCGAGGAGATCCCCACCTCGAGACCCCTTCCTGACGCTCCGTCGGTAAGGCCTCCAACACAAGCAGAGGAATTCCGAACGTTCTTCGCAGAGGTACGTTTGCCGGTGACACTTACCGCGGTTGACGACAATGCGCGCGTAATCCGCGAAACAGACCTGGGCCACGTCAAAGCCGCAAGGCAACTCAGCTATACCGGTCGATATAAAGCGAGGTCTATCGAAGATAGGTCCAGCACCTTTTTTGGCAGGTACCTGTATCCGTCGGTGCTAAAGCAGAGGCTGCGTTATCATCCTTCGACCAGCAACAGCTTAATGGGCCGGGCCACGTATGCAGCTTCGCGCATCTTTATCGTTCGTGACGACGCTGGAAAGGGAAGGCTGAACACCTCGTATTTCCTCGGGGTGTTGACTTCGGTCGCTATCCACACTGCTTACCGTCCATACTGGGCGCGATCTGCTTCGGCGACGTTCAACAATTTTGGTTCCACGATTGGGAGCGATGCGGGGATCAACCTCTTCCACGAGTTTCAGCCCGGCCTCCTGCAAATGATGAAGGGCCACACGCCGACCTTCGTGTCTAAGATCGAAGCTCGCATCACCGACGACCAGACCCGGAGGAACGCCGCCTCCCTTCCGGCAAGATAATGCACTGTCGCTCAGTCCATTTCACTACGTCGCACCGTGAGGCCCCTACGGCAGGAGGTTTACGCCCGTGATTCATGCTTCCATTTCGCGGGACGCTTCAGCTACATTTTTTTCATATGTATCGCTGACGCTGGAATTTGTTGGTCGCGCTCGAGGGCCGAAGAAGGCCTCTCCTACCAGTTTAAGAATGGTTTGGCGGTTTTGAGCGATGACCTTTAGCCACGCCATTTTCCCCATCATGGGGAAATAGATACCGCGGAAGCATAAGCGTGCGAGGAAGATATTGACGCGATAACCAAGAGGCTGGTCGTAGAGAGAATCGACCGCTCGGGCTAGAGCTTCCGGACTGTAGGCATGCTCCCAACCATATTTCACTTCGGCATGAGCTTCTTCAACCGTCATCTTCAGCGGCGTGTGGGCCATTTCAAACGGGAGGAACTTTTGCCAGTGCTGGGGGCGTGTCAGTCGGCCCGAGGCTTTTAGGCGCTTGTAGAGCGGCGTGGCGGGCAAGGGGGTCAGCAGTCCGAAAATGGGCAGGCCCGGAGGCCAGTTCCGAACTTCCGCGAGCGTGCGCTCTGCCACGCCCGGAGTATCGTTGTCCATGCCAAAGATAAATGATGTGATCGCGTAGACGTTGCGTTGCGCGAGGCGTTCGAGCACGGCGGCATATTCACCCGGTTTGTTGAATCCCTTGTTCACGTCCTTGAGATTGGTCGCGTCAATGGACTCCATGCCGATGAAGATCCACTTGCCGCCGGAAGCCGCAATCAAATCGACCAGTTCTTCGTCGCGTAACAAGTTGGCGCTGATCTGGGCTACCCAATGTAGTTGAGCCTTGGCTGCGATGATGTCGCGCAACAGTGACTTGGTACGTTTAACGTTAATGGCGAAATTGTCGTCAATGAAGAAAACGGCTATCTGGCCCTTCTCCTTGCGTGCGCGGGCTTTTAGCAAGAGTAGTTCCGCGACGACGCTTTCGTTGGTACGGAACCGAATGGAGTCGCCGAAGAACCCCGTGACTGTGCAAAACTCGCAGCCGTAAGGACACCCTCGTCCGGACTCGACAGGGATGATGCGAAAGGTTCCCCATCCGTCAGCAACTTTTTGTAGCATTGGGGCAGCGATTCTGGGGACGTGGTTAAACTGTTCGAGTTCGATCGAATCCCATGGAATCACGGGATACTGCTTCAGCGACGGCTTGCGCTCTCTGCCCGTATCGTCAAGCGGCGCGTAAATATCCTTGAGTTCTCCGCGAGCGGCGTCGTTCACAATCCGCGGCCAGATTTCATCGGCTTCTCCGAGAGCGACGGCGTCGGCGTGGCGTAGCCCGCCGTCGCGACCGAGGGCCTCATCAGGCAGTTCGGTAACATGAGGCCCGCCCATAACGACCCGAACTCCAGTGGAACGAACGGCATCGGCGATGCGATAAGCCTTGGCGATCATTCGAGTCATGGCGCCGATACCAACCAGTCCGATTTCCTGTTCGCGAACATATTGCGTGATCTGCGCTTCATCCATCGGCTGGGCATTGCCATCAATTAGCAGCACTTCATGGTCAGGAGGAGTCAGGGCTTTGAGCAAGAACATCCATAGGTGCGGCATGAAGTTCCGAGTCACACCGTTGTCGGGGTTGTAGAGCAGAATTCTCATCACAGGTCCTTAACTTGAGTTCCAGCATTCATCGCACAAAGGGCAGCAGATTCGGACACGGGCTTCGTGCCCTTAATCTCCAGCGGCAGTTTGCGAGTGCTGCTGGGCACTCATGGGATTCAGTTGGCTCTGAGAGGCAGATAAGTGTGCGGACTTGATCTGCTTGGCAAGGCCAAATACCTTGAGCATCCAGATTCCGTACCAGTTCATGTCTATCTCATACCAGCGTAGGCCGTGTCGGGCCGAAGTGGGATGCGCATGATGGTTGTTATGCCAACCTTCGCCAAATGTCAGCAGAGCGACAAGCCAGTTGTTCGTGGAATCATCTCGCGTGGCAAAGCGACGAGAGCCCCAGATATGTGTGGCTGAGTTCACCAACCACGTGGCGTGCAAGCCCACAACTGTGCGCAAGAAAACTCCCCAGAGCAGAAGAGGCAAGCCGCCAAGGGTGAACAGCAGAGCGGCCAGCACTAGGATCGGCAGGTAGTGATACTTGGTGATCCATACATGAAACCTGTCATGGGCGAGATCAGGCACGTAGCGGGCCAGCGTGGTTGTGTCGTGGTGTATGGATCTTCCGGTGAGAATCCATCCCATATGCGACCACCATTTCCCATCACGCGGGGAGTGCGGATCGCCTGCTTGGTCCGTGAACTGATGATGAATACGGTGCGTAGCGACCCAGAAGATGGGTCCGCCTTCAAGAGTCAGCGTGCTGCAGAACGTCAAAAAGTACTCGACCCACTTGGGAGTTCTGTAGCTGCGATGCGTGAGCAGCCGATGATAGCCCATCCCTATACCCAGGTTTCCGGATATCCACCAGAGGCCAATTGCGATGAAGAGAGCTTTCCAGGTAAAGAAAAACAGGGCGGCAATGGCGCCGATATGAAAGGCGACCATAAAAAAAATTGTTACCCAGTTGATGCCGCTGTTGGCAGCTAACTCTGTCGGTGGACCCTGGTTTGGCATAAATGGAGTTCCTCCTTCCCTGATTCAGCGCGCCGGATCAATGTCGCTCTATCCAGACGTCCGTTGCGTCAAGAATGCAGCAGAAGGTGACTGGTTCCTATTGCCCGTACCAAACCATTAGTGTCGAACTCCGGGACCACCGAAAACTGTTCAAAATTGATCGTTTTGCGAATTGCGGAGCTAGAACTTAGGATTTCCAGTGATGGCCAATACATCCATCGAAGCCTGCCCGCCAATCGACGAATTCCTGCCAAATGACGGTGTATCAGTCTCTTCTGCACTCGGACTTCAGCCAACGGTGGCTATTACAAAACAGGCAATAGCCAAGTGGTTGGCAGTGAGTCAAATCCGCACGGATCCAATCTTCCGCGCCGTGGATTGCGAAGGATCGCCGAGAAGAGAAGGCTGTCATCTCCCATGCTGGTAGAGGTTGTCAAAACCTAAAGACATAGACGAACGGTTGAAGAAGGTAATGCAGGCAGCGTAGTTTGATCAGACGGGCGGCGGGGTGTTCCACGCCTTCGCCTCTATGCATTCTTCGATCTTTCTCTTCCCCACGAAGTCCCTGCGTTGCGTACTAAAACGGGATCATACCCGGCGGGAATCTGACTTGTGCATTAGGACAGTTCGCCTATACCGCGCAATGCATCATAGAAGCGGCAATTGTTTGTCCATACAACACAGCGCCTACAGGAGGAAACATGAAGAATGCGATTTTCGCGACCATTGCGGTTGCAGTGATTTGCACAGCCGGGGCCGTCGCTCAGGATCAAAACCAAGATCGGCATGATCAACAGGCAACCTCACACCGCGTTAGAAAGGCGACCGTGAGAGGCTACGTTCGAAAAGATGGCGACAATTACGTGGTGGAAGATGACCGGGACAAAACACGCTACCGGGTTCAAAACACGGAAGCGATACGAGAGCATGAGGGGCATCATGTTCAGGTTAACGCGCGACTGCACGAAGACGATCGTTCGCTGGAGGTGAACAAAGTAAAAAGGCTTAACGACGACGAGCACCGCGACCACTAGTAAGGAATAATCTCCGCAAAACTCGAGCAGCTTGCCAGCGAAGGGGCGGCCTCCGATCTTCCCGGAAGATGCCGGCCTCGGTAGTATTCTTACCCGACTACCTGAAATAGAAGTAGAAGAGGGCTGATCCGCCACTATCAGCCCCAGCCCAATTTGGTGTCAGATTTGGTGTCAAAACGCGCCTATTTTAGCGGTTTTTGCCGACTCGTCCGACTATTAAAGCCTTTGCCGTCAGCAAGATGCAATTATGCTAATTCCATGGCATGGAAGAGGTCGTCGGTTCGATCCCGACCAGGTCCACCAAATCTCTCAAAAAACCTTATACCTTGGCGACAGCCTGCCACCGCGGCGTTTGTGTCATGGTTTGTGACCCTTGGAGACACCAGCGAAACAGTTTTCGTGTTGACAAAATCCCCGCTATTAGGCCAAGATCGCAAACTGCCGATTACCAAGACGGAGTTCAGGATCGGCGAGCTGTGATGTTTATTCTGAGCGATTCAAGCAAGAATTTCTAACACAAGTTCACGAGCGAGGAGAAGCCTGCCTATGAAGTCAGTTTATGCTCGAATTTTAGGTCTGACCATGATCGCGTTGTGGTGCATGGCTGGAATGGCCCAGGAAGACCGGATCGAACCCGGCACCGAACGAGCGATGTTTACACGGTTGCCAGCGACGCTGCATAACCCAAAGAATGCGATCGAAGCGGCGGGCACCCCACTCCAGACGTGGGACGGATCCTTTACGTACAACGGAACTAATTACAGCTACAACATGGTGGGAGCCGCTCCGACGGCCAGCACAACGGCAACGGTTACCACATACTTGATTCCTATCAAGATCGTTCTGTCGAACGGGTCGACTTATGATCCTGCTACGAAGCTGGCGAATGGAAACACGGTCACGGCGAATACCCTCGCCTCGCCCATTTTCCAAACCTCAGTGGACTTCACCTCGGGCGGGGCGGATATGGGCTTCACGCAGTACATCGACGCTTTTCAGAGGGCGAATTTCTGGGGAACCAGCAGCAACCCATCTCACCTGCTGCTGGGAGGGCCCACGGTGCTGTCAGAGGTCACGCTTAAAGTGCCGAAGCGGTATGGATCCACGGGGACAGTATTCGGGTTCAGGGCAGGATTGGTAGACATCAATTACTTCGATTCACAACTGCATACGCTGCTTACCAATCTTGGCATCACGTCGAACACCTTTCCAATCTTTCTGACTTACGATGTGTACCTGACGCAGAACCATTCGTGTTGCATTGGCGGCTATCACAGTTCGACGGGCAGTTCGAGTGCGCCGCAGGCGTATGCTCACGCCACCTATGTGGACCATGTGGGGGCATTCGCGCAGGACGTCTCGGCTTTGTCACATGAGGTGGGGGAGTGGGCAGACGACCCGCTCGTGGTAAATGTCAACGGGAACAATACGCCTTGCGGGACCTTGGAGGTCGGCGATCCATTGGAGAATAATGCGAACTACGGCGCGTACACGTACGTAGGGTCGAATGGGTTTACCTATAACCTACAGGATCTGACGACGCTGCCATATTTCGGTGCTCCGCCGAGTACGTCGGTCAACGGGGAATTCACGTTCCAGGGTGAGAACCTCTCTGTCTGCCAAAATGGGTCATAGCGAAAAATAGAGTTCTATCTGGCCCGCTCTGACAGAGCGGGCGTTTCTTTTTTGGGGCTCGTTGATGCGGGATGAGCTAACCAGAAATCGCAGCCCAAACAGCCGCGGTTTTGTTTTAGCTACCCGCTCTCACTTTCCAATACCTCCATGCCTACCTGGCGCCGCTGACTATCGCCTACTGGTAAGAAAACGTCAGGTTGTCCAGGTACACGTTGTACGAGTCCTGCTTGTAATTGCCGTCCATCTGAAAATTAATGGTTACGCCATACCAGTCCGGTGCAGAACCGTGGCCGAACGTCCAGTTCAGGGTGGTGGTCTGCCCGTTCAGAGTAATCGACTGGTATGTCAGATGGTTGTCCGATGTCCGCTGCACCTTGAGGGTAACGTGATTCCAGGAATTGCTATTCGGATTGCACGGGACGCCGGTCGGGATCCACTGCCCCTTCTCATTGTCAAAAACATCCCACTGATTTCCGCCCGCGATGCGGCACTCGTGACCAAAGATGAAACCCATCCCGTCGAAGAACTGATTAATGTCGAACTCCAGCGCCTCCGACAAGTCGAGATTATCTCCGTAGAAATATACGTCGTAGGTGAAGTTGTAGAGCGATCGAACCAGCGTCTGATTCGGGTCAGGCATCCCTTGCGATGACGAAGTGCCGATCAGGTGGTTGTTCCACAGCGCGTCGGAGTAAGGAGTGCTCCCCCCCACATTGAAGATCGTAGCCTTGCCGCTCATCGAGGGAGATTGGACCCCCTGTGTCATCGAGAAAGAAATTCCATTGCATGGCGACGGGGAGCAGTCAACAAAATCGGGCGGACCCTGGCCGTATTGATTCCATCCGCCGCTGTTCTGCACACTCGAGAACGACCCTGCGCCGCTTCCATTGTTCGTGGGAGCCGGTGGGGTTGCTGGCGGTGGAGGTGGCGGCGGCGATGCCGGCGGCGGTGCGGGCGGTGGTGGCGCAGGACTGCTCGCGGCCGCGGCGTTTCCGACTGCCAATTGCAGCGACTTATCTACTGATGCTCCCTTGGAATCTGAAACCGCGATACCAAAACTGAAATTTCCACTAGCGGCGGGCGTCCCGGAAATGATTCCCGTGTTGTTGTCAATGTGCACGCCCTGCGGTAGTTGGCCCGACACCACTGCAAACGCGTAAGGAGCCGTGCCGCCGCTGGCCGTGACGCTACCGTTGTAATTCGATCCGGCTGTCGCCGCCGGCAGCGTGATGGAAATGGTCAAGTTGGAATTGGTCGCGGTAACCGGGGATCCCGGGGTGACCGCCTTGCTACCGATGTTGGATGCGCCGGAGCACGCGTTGCATATGAGCATCCAGCAGATAATCATGGAAAGTGCTGCACACTGCAGAATGACGGTTCGAATCGCGCGCGTTTTTAGCGCAGGCTGGGGGAAACGCGAAAACATTACTCACCTCTACAAGGGGATTTGGAAGGACGCTCGAGCAGAAGTGTCCTTGGGATGGCTTTTTCGTTCCGGGATAAGCGGATCCCGTCAGCCAATGGCCAGAAGAGGTGCTGAGACTTACAAACACCCCGGCTTTACAAAACGCTCAACTGACGCTAATTGAGCCGTGAACCTCCCGCGTAAACACAAGTCCAGCTTAGGAACTCGAAACTACAAGGTTTTAGTACGGAAGGTACAGTGAAAACAGTATAGCGTCGCCTAGATTCGTTTTCAACGCGAATTGAAACTTTTTTCAGCCGCGCGAAAACAACCCCCGACTCGTCGAAGTGCTACGCTGATGAGGTGACGTTCCCGACATTCAGAAGATTCACTTGGAGACAGCCGCCTGGGCTGTGTCGCCGGATCAAAGGCGGACGCACACGAATTGTCGTGGCCGCAACGTTTTTTGCCACGTTGCTTGCGACAATTCCCGCCTCCGCAGCGCCGTGGATGGTTCGCGCCCAGCCCATTCGCCTGGTCAATGGGGCTCCAGTTTTGTTTCAGGTGAAACCATCAGCGAAACTCGATTCGCTCAGCGGCAAATGGCTCGGCCATCAGATCACTTTCAGTTACGAGACTTCCACAAGAACGTGGTTTACTCTCGCCGGAATAAGTTTCGAGACCGCTCCCGGCAAGTACGCACTTGAACTCTCGGCCGAACGTTCCGTAAACAAAGCTCCACTGACCTTCACGCGTACGTTCGCCATCGCCCGAGCAAAATATCCGCAGATTAAAGTAGAACTCACGGTCGAAAAGAAATTCACCGAGCCTTCTCCGGAGCAACTCCAGCAAATCGCAGACAGCGTAAAAGTAAAAGACGACTACCTGAATCGCGTCACCCCCACCCGCGAGTGGGACGGACAATTCGCCGCTCCCGCCGAGGCCTCCATCTCCGACGTCTATGGCTCGCAACGAATCTTCAACGGCAAGGCTCAACGCCCGCACTACGGTCTCGATTTCCGCGTCCCCACCGGCACACTCGTCGACGCCATGAATTCAGGTACAGTCCTGCTGGCCCGCTTTTTGTATTTCGAAGGCAACTGCGTCGTCATCGACCACGGCCAGGGACTTCTTACTCTGTACTTCCATCTGTCCGAGATCAGAGTTAAGGAAGGAGACGCCGTAAAACGCGGCCAGGAAATTGGCCTCAGCGGCGGCACCGGAAGAGCGACGGGCCCTCATCTGCATGTAGCCGTTCGCTGGCAAGGCACCTACCTCGATCCCGCCCGCCTTATGCAGTTATCGCTGCCGTGAATCAGGGCTACGCCAAAAACTTGCTCCGTGCCCGCAACAAATCATGCACCACCTCTTTCAGTCCCAAGTTCCGAATCAGCCGGTGCAAATAATTCGGATGCACGCCCAGAATCCCCGCCGCCTCAACGTAATTTCCCCGCGTCTGCTCCAGCGCGTCCAGGATCAATTGCTTTTTCAACTCTTTCACGCTGGCGTGGTACTTCCCCTCATGCGTCTCCGCTGCAGGCGCCTGCTCTAACAAAGATTCCGGCAGATCCTCGAGTTGCACCGTATCCGATGCACCCATCACCAGCGCGCGCTCCACTGCGTTCTCCAGTTCGCGCACGTTGCCCGGCCACTCATAAGTCACCAGCGCCGCCATGGCTTCGCGCGACACCGGTTTCGCCTTCACTTTGCACCGCATGGCATACTTCTGCACAAAATGCCGCGTCAGCATCGGAATATCTTCTCTGCGCTCGCGCAGCGGCGGCATGGTCAGCTTCACCACCGCCAGCCTGTAGTACAGATCCTGCCGGAATTCTCCATCGCGCACCGCCGCGTTCAGGTCGCGATTGGTGGCCGCGATCAACCGGATGTCGACCTTGATGGAATGCGTCCCGCCCACACGCTCGAATTCGCGCTCCTGCAATACGCGCAACAACTTCACCTGCAGCGTTGGCGCCAGTTCCCCGATCTCGTCGAGAAAAACAACGCCGCCATCAGCAACTTCCAAACGTCCTTTCTTCTGCACAGCCGCGCCCGTGAACGCCCCGCGCTCATGCCCAAAAAGATCGCTCTCCAGCAACGACTCGGGGATCGCCGCGCAGTTGATCGCCACGAACGGCTTGTTCGCTCGGGGACTGTTACGGTGCAACGCCCGCGCCGCTAACTCCTTGCCAGTTCCACTTTCACCCTCGATCAGTACAGTCGATTCAGTGGACGCAACTCTTGCCAGAAACTGAAAAATCTCCTTGATGCGCGCGCCTTCTCCCACCAGACTCTGCTCCTGCCGCACTTCCGTCGTGAGCCGCTGGTTCTCCTCCTCCAGCCATTGCAGTCGACGCGCGTTATCCAGCGCCACCGCGGAAACGCCCGCAATCGCTGTCAGCAACTGAAGATGTTCGTCGTGAAAGCGGTCCTCCGCCTTGGTGCTGTCCAGATAAATGCATCCGATCGCCCGCTGAAACACCGTCAAAGGCACGCATAACAAAGTCCGTACCTCGGAGGCCGCGAGGCTTTCCACGTCGCGCAACTCGCTGTTGGCAGGAACATCCACACCCAAAATCGCGACATCATCCTTCATCACTCGGCGTGCAATCGTTCGGCTCACGCGCACCAGTTGCGGTTGTCCCGCGTGCCGTGTTCGCGCATACAAACAGTTGAACTCCTGCCCTGCGCTGTCTGCCAGAAGAATCGCGCCTCGGCCCGCCGGGACCACGTCGAAAATCAGATCGAGCAGCTGCGCCTGCAATTCCTCCAGATCGCGGATGGCGTGCACCACCCGGCTAATCTTCAGCAGCGCGTTCAAATTGCCCGCTAGCTGCGACGTCGCCGGCAGTTCTCGTTGCAGACGTTCCGGTTGCAGGTAAACCACTTCTTTCGGATTTATGAGCCGGGTCTCTGCCGTGGAATAGTTGTCATCAAATTCCACGCGGCTAATGGCCGCAGCTTGATCGTGCTCTTCGACGAGAAAGAGAAACACCGAATCGCCTGTCGCGATCTCGTCGCCATGTCGCAGCCACTGTTCTTTCACCGTACGGCCATTCACGAGCGTCCCGTTGCGGCTATCCAAATCCTTGATCTGAAAGCGTCCGTCTTCCTCTTTCCGCAGCAGGCAGTGCTTTCGCGAAACGGAGGCATCGGCCACCGCCACGGCGTTGGCGGGATCGCGGCCCAGGGTGGCTTCCCCGTCCGGTAACGGAATGGTCGCGTCTTTCGCAGGTCCGGAAATCACCAAGAGTCTAGGACGCAATCGAGTTCTCCCAATCTCGTGCAGAACTTCTTATCACAGCCCGGGCCCGTATGCATCTGCTTCCCGAACGATTTCCATTATCCGAACGGTGAGTCAGCCTATCCGATCAGATAGCTTTTGGAGAGGCTCATCGGCAAGACAGCCTACGCTCAAAAGCTAGCAAAAGAGCATTAACAAACTGTAAATAAAGGAATTATGCCGTTATGCGAAACGGGTCAAAATCCCGTTTCCGTATTGGCATTCCACATGCTTTATTGAGAATTGCGTGTTCTTGGCAAAAAGCGACGGGGGAAGCGCTTTCAAGAAACTCTAGCCGAGATCGCTAGTCAGAAGCCTGGGGGACCCCCTCATCGGGCTTCTGACTTTTTTCTTTTTTAGGCTATTTCAAGGGAAAACTTCTGACCAGCAACTCTACCGCGGTTTTGGCGGGGAGAACCGCTTCTATCTCGAGTCTCACCGCAATCGGCGGAGCGAAATCTGCCAACTGCAGCCGCGAAGCGGCGGAAGAATTCAGCCCACGGCGCAAGCCGCGGGTGGTCACATCACAAGGATGAACGAGCCCCGGGAGGGGCGAAAGAGAAGCAACACAAATTCGGCGGTGACGTTGCCCGGCCTCAAACCCCATTCTTCCGCCGAGTTGAAAAAATTCTCTAACTCGCCGCCGCCTCGTTCGCCGCACCCTGACTTGAGACCGTTGCCTCCAACTCCGAAACCGCAATCCCATCGCGGTAACTAACCGTCCTGCCGGAGATTGCGGGCACTCGCTCTCCCGGCACCAGAATCCCAATCAAATTCAACGGATCCGCCGCCGATAGCGTCAACGTTTCTCCGGTCAACGGCAATCCCCGCATCGACCGCACCGACTCAACCGCGACCGGCAATGCGAACTGCTCGCCTAAAAATCCATCGACAAACCGCCCACCGCGAATCTCCCCGCGATCCTCAAGCCGCCGGAATGCCATCAGCAATTCGCGCCAAGGCGGCAAGTTCGATTCGCGCACCAACAGGTCGCGAATCACTATTCCGTAACGCCGCAGCAGCATCCAGCACGCCGCCTCCATGGCTCGGTTTCTCTCCGCCGCCACGTCTGCGTGCAACAGCGCCCACCGCCCCGAACTGTGCCGGGGACGCGTGCTGCGCCCACTGCCTTGCCCCGCGCGCCTCTTGGGATCGATCAGAGCCCGCAGGTTGTCAAATCCATCAGCAGTCACCAGCCCAGCCGCGACCAATTCCCAAAGCCCAGTCTCAATCTCTGCTTTGAGTTTGCCCGTACCGCGCACAATGTCCGCGAAGAACGAAGCTCCGCGCTGCCGCAGAAATTCCAGAACCAACTGCGCGCCATGACTCAGCCCGCGCGCCTCGGCTTCGTCGCCTGCCGTGTGTCGCGGAATCATCCAGTCGGCCTCTTCGCGCACGAAAAAAGTAATCGGCGCAACGCTCGTAGGAATAACCCGCCGTTGCCGCGGCGCAGCTCCTTCACCGTTGCCGCTTGCCGTACCTGCAGATTCGATCGTCGCCGGATGCGGGGACAACCGTCCCCATCCGACCGCTCCGGTCAAACAAAGCTGATCCAGCCACTTCGGATCGTAGTCCACGATCCGCCGCGCCAGAATTTGCCGCTCCCAGGCATTCGCCGGAATCTCAAATCCCTGCAACTGCTGCAGCACTTCCAGCGTCCCACGCTCCCCCATCACCTGTGTTCCGGAAGCAACATGCTGCCACCGCGTCAGCCAGCGCATAAACGCCGCAGCCGTCACCGGCTCGATCTGCTTCCGCAACATCCCTACCGTCAGCCGATGAATCCGCGCCAGCAACCGCCGCTCACACCATTCCGTCTCGGCAGCTTGTGTGGGGACAGCCGCCCCCGGCGGTCGAGACGAGCGAGACTCGTGTGGCGCGGGCACTCCTGCCCGCGTGCCTGCACCACCGGTAAAGTTTCCCCGCAGCACAGTCCCGCTAGCCTCCATCCGCAACAGCGCCTTCTCAATATCAGAAGCCGCGAGCCCTAACGCTTCCCCAAGCTGCGAAGCAGTCGCCGGCCCGAGATGCGACATCCACCCATTCACAAGCGTGAGCAATGCATCGTCGTGCGATACAGTTCCCTTCTCGACTTCCGCCAAACTTTGTTCAAACTCTGCCGAAGGAAACAGCGTACGAAAACTCCGAGCCTTCTCCGCCGCCACCCAGTAGCGCCGGCGCCCCGAGGGCGTCCCGCTCTCGGCGACGACGGCGATTCCAGCCCGTCCCTCAATCACCAAGCGTTCGAAATAATTGAGCCACTCTGCTTCAGCAATATGCGTGTGGGAACGGCCACCCTCGGCCGTATGGTCCAACGCAGCCAAGCCGCTCTCCTCAAAAACTGCAGACATGCCCGACGCAACCAGAGGTCGAGCTTCGCTCGACCGGACAGCCGAGGGCGGCTGTCCCCACATTGTGAATTCCTCGGGCAGCGCCACCAGCGTATGCAACACGTCATGCAACTCATCCGCATCCCGCACATCCGGCCACGCCTCTTCCCGCACCTGCGCGATCGCTCCCGGATCCAGTCCCCCTACTTCCTCCAGCACCGACTCCGGCAGCACCCGCCGCATGTTCACTGCCCGCGCCCGCCGCTCCTCCAGAGGCGCGTCATCCAGATATGCATACGGATTCGCATTCAGAATCTCGTGCGAAAACTGCGATGGCACCGGCGTATCCACCGCGATCACGCGAATCTCACCCGACGCCATCCCGCGCAGCAGGGACTTCAATCCCTCGACGTCCATCGCTTCTGTGAGCACATCCTTCATCACCTCGCCCACCAGCGGATGATCGGGAATCTTCCGGTCGCCCTCAATGTTTTCGAAGCAAGCCGCCGCGTCTGGAAATACCGACGCCAGCAGATCGTCCGAGCGCATGCGCTGAATCTGCGGCGGAACTTTCTTGCCATTCTGAAAACGCAACAGCGCCAGCGCCCGGTTCGCATCCCACCGCCAGCGCGTGCTAAAGATGGGAGAATCCAGCGCCGCCTGCTCCAGAATCGGCTGCACGGTATCCGCCTGCAAGAATCGAAACACATCGCCCAAAGGAAAACTGTGCTGTTCGGCCAGCGCAATATTCAAGCCGTTGTCGGTCGCCGCTGCCTGCAATTCAAAATTGAATCCCACGCAAAATCGCTTGCGCAGCGAAAGCCCCCAAGCCTTGTTGATCCTCCCGCCGAAGGGTGCATGAATGACCAACTGCATGCCACCGGCTTCATCGAAGAACCGTTCCGCGATCACGGTCGTCTGCGTCGGCACCGCGCCAAGCACGGCCCGCCCCTGCAGCACATACTCGATCATCTGCTCCGCGCCAGAATCATCCAGTCCGCATTCGTCCTTCAAACACTTCACCGCCGCGGCGACGTCCGGCTGCGTCGCCGAAAATCCCACCGGAGAAGTGCTGGGCAGCATCTCACTGATTTTTTCTCGCAACTCGCCCACGTGCAGTGACAGCTCCTGCGTCCGCGCCGGAGCCTCTCCCCGCCAGAAAGGAACGCTCGGCGGCGCTCCGTGTGCATCCTGCACCAGCATCCGCCCCGAGTTGGTCTCGATGCGATGAATCATCCACGAGGTATTCCCCAGCAGCATGATGTCGCCGCGATTGCTCTCCACTGCAAAGTCCTCATCGACGGTTCCCACGACCACGCCATCCGGCTCGGCGACCACGGTATACAAAGAATTGTCGGGAATCGCGCCCCCGCTGGTGATGGCCGCCAGCCGCGCTCCGCGTCGCGCCCGCAGCTTCCCATTCACCCGATCGCGATGCAGATACGCCCCGTACCGCCCGCGCCGCGCCGCGAGACCCTCCGAAAGCATTTCCAAGATTGAGTCAAATGTCCCCCGCTTCAGCCCACGATACGGATAAGCCCGCCGCACCAGATTAAAAAGCTCATCCTCATCCCACCCATCCCCGTGGGGCAGCGACTGTAGCGCGGGCACTCCTGCCCGCGAGGTTTCAATAGCATCACCGGCTTGGTCGGAAAGCGGGCGAGGCTCCCGCGCCACATCGCCCGTCGCCGCAGCACAAGCAGCCACAATCTGCTGCGCCAGCACATCGAGCGGCGACTCCGGAATCATCAGCCGATCCAAATCCCCTTGCTTGATCGCCCGCACCAGCGCCGCACACTCCATCAAATCATCGCGAGTCGTCGCAAAAAATCGCCCCTTCGGCACGGCTCCGCGCCAGTGCCCCGACCGTCCTACTCGCTGCAGGGCCACGGCAATCGCCCGCGGGGAATTGATCTGCACCGCCAGATCGACAGTCCCAACATCAATTCCCAACTCGAGCGAGGCCGTCGCCACCAGCACCCGAACTTGGCCCTCTTTCAGTTTCTTCTCTGCCGCCAACCGCAACTTGCGCGACAAGCTGCCATGATGCGCCGCCACATTCTCTTCGCCCAGGCGCGCGCCCAACTCATGACACAACCGCTCCGCCATCCGCCGCGTATTCACGAACACGAGCGTCGACCGGTGCTCCGCCACAAGCGCCACCAGCCGGTCATAAACCGTGTCCCACATTTCGTTCGACGCCACCGGACCCAATGGCATGGGCGGCACTTCGATTCCAAGGTCGAGCTTCCGCTTATGCCCGATATCGACGATCACCGGATCGGGCCGGCCACTTCCCGTGAGAAAATGCGCCACTTCCTCGATCGGCTTCTGCGTCGCCGACAATCCGATCCGTACCGGAGGCCGGCGACACAACGCCTCCAACCGCTCAAGCGACAGCGTCAAATGCGCCCCGCGCTTGTCATCCGCGACCGCATGAATCTCGTCGACAATCACGGTTTCAATTTCGTGCAGGATTGCGCGGCTCTTGTCCGCAGTCAGCAGTATGTAGAGCGACTCCGGCGTCGTCACTAGAATGTGCGGAGGCCGCTTCAGCATGCTCCGCCGCTCGTGCGCCAGGGTGTCCCCGGTGCGCACCGCCGTGCGAATCTCGGGCATCAGCAACCCGCGCTCACCCGCCAGCGCGAGAATCTCACCCAGCGGCGCTTCGAGATTTTTCTGAATGTCATTGCCCAGCGCCTTGAGCGGCGAAACGTAAAGCACTTCCGTGCGATCCGTCAGATCCCCAGCCAGCGCCTTTCGCACCAGCCGGTCAATGCAAGCGAGAAATGCAGCGAGCGTCTTACCCGACCCGGTCGGCGCAGAAATGAGCGTTGTGCGCCCCGCCAGAATGTGCGGCCACCCCTGCTCCTGCGGCTCCGTAGGAGTGCCAAACTTCCGCACAAACCACTCCGCCACTAAAGGGTGAGCCCACGCGAGAGAGTCAGGAAGGGACTGCATCCGAATATTGTATCGGGAACAGTCGTTTTCGTAAAATGTTCGCCTGTCGACTACAGCGCCAGGGTAATTCTGATCGCCTCTTCCACGCGAGCCAGTGCATCCCGGTCCAGACGGCCGTAGTAGCCAACGAGCCTCGAGGTTTGGATGGCCCGAATTTGTTCAGCCTTGGCAACACAGTCCAGCTTTAAACCGCCAGTGCCCTTGGAAAAGTGGGCATGGCTCGGATAAATGCGCTTGACGTTGGCCGCGTCAGTGACGGGAACGATCACCACGACTGGACTATTGGCATTGATGGAATCGCGGCTTATCACCACAACAGGACGCGTTCCTGCTTGCTCGCTGCCTTCAGTTGGATCGAGGCGCGCGTTGAAAACGTCACCGCGAACGGGTTTTGGAAGAGTGGATCTTTGGCTGCTCACGAGGGTTTCCAGATTGGAAGGCCTCCCAATCGCTCTTCTCGAACTCCCTGGTTAGGGCGACTGAGCTGAACCGGTACTCGGCATCGTTAGCCATTTCTGCGAATGCCGCATCGATCTCTGCTTCCGTCAGCCGCTGGACCTTCTCCTCAATCGCTTGCACCACAAATTCGTTAAAACTAGAGGCCTCGGACTGAACCGCGACCGTTTTGGCCCGCTCATATACATGCCGTGGCATCCGGACCGTGGTGTTCTGATAGCGCTTAGCAGCCGTAGAAGACATAACCTTCTCCAATGTCTCGATTGTACTCTAATTCACTATCATATTTGCTATCTAATATAGCATCACAATATAGTGTGATTGGGATCCATACCCGGACCTCTGTATCCGCAAATCTGCCTGAAGCAGCCGCGCGTGTTCATCGCCAAGAAACGGAATCGAAACCCGGTCCGGTCAATTTTTGATTTTGAGCCAGAGCTAAGAGGCTAGGAGGTAGAAGTCAAAATAAAAAACCCACCGGATGCTTGCTTGGGGCGTGCTCGGGTCAGCATCCGATGGGCTACCGTTTCTCCTTACTCACCCTGTTGTTTTCAGGAGTATGTGAACAGATTAAACACTCGAATCCACCAAAGTTTCGTCTAAATTTGTAAACCTTTGTAAAACATGGGGGCCTGCAAAACAAATCGCATTACTCTGCGGATTTTCAGTTTGGCAGCGAAACCGGTCTCGTCGCCATCAATTCTGCAAAGCGTTTATCCTTTCGCAGCGATGCAAACTCTTCATCCTTGTACACATTCTTCAAATCTTTGTAGCCCTCTTCCATCGCCTTTCTCAGATATTCCAGCGAGCGGTCGGAATAGCCCATCTTGGCGTAGAGTTTCGCGACCGTGTAGTCGTAATGGGCGCGATCGCCAGGGCTGGGCAACTGCGCCTGCACGCCTCCGCGTGAAGTCCTCTCGAAAACGTCGGGATCGAGTTGCACCGCTTTCTCGTACGCGAGCACAGCGGGCTCGAACTCTCTCTTGGCGAAGAGCGCCGCTCCCAGGTTGCTGAAGAAGGACGCAGACGTGCTATCAATCGCAATGGCTCTGCGGTATTCCTTAACGGCAGCACCGTATTTTCTTTCTTCGTAAAAGACCACTCCGCGATTGTTGAAGGCATCGGCAAACTTGCGATCAGCCTTGATCGCTTGATCGAATGACTTCTTTGCCTCGCGATAGCGCTGGATCATCAATTCAGTAATGCCGATCTTGTTCAGCAAACGCGCAGGATTCGGCTGCTTGACCAGCGCCGCGCGATAGTAGTCGAGCGCGTCGAGGTAAAGTTTCTCCATGCGCAACTGATCCGCCCGCGCCTCCAGGTCGGCGGCAGTAGCATCCGGCGCCGGTGGATCGATCGACCGCAGTATCGGGGGCTTAATCTGAACTTGTTCGGAGTGGGGAGCCTGGGCCCACGACGAACTCAAGAGGACACAGACACACAGGGTTAGAACGGAAACAGGAACCAGCCAAAAACGCGGGCAGGACGACATAGGCCACCCCCAGCTAGTGACCTAATTCTGGCACACTTTCAGACTATCGGCGAAGGATTTTGCAGGAGGGTTTTGGGTGTTGGGTTCTGGGGGTTGGGCTGCGGTAACCGCGCCATCGGCGGAAGACCTAATGCCTAAGACCTAACACCCAGTTCTCAGTGAGGCGCAGGCTGCCCCGTCTGGGCTGGATCCGCCGGCTTCTGCGCGGGCGCAGAACTCTTGTCGTCCTTGAAAATCCCGGCGATCTTGCCGAAGAACCCCTTCTTTTTCTGCGCGTTCTGAGGATTATTCGGGTCTTCCTGAATGGCCGCATCGCCCGGGGCTGGGGGGAGAGCCTGAGGCTTGCTTCCACCCCCGAAAAGCTTCGAGAAGAACCCTCTCATTCCCTCTTGTGCGTCACAAGTCTCGCGCGGCTCAGTTCCCGCCACGAAGGCGGAAACATAGTCATCCGGGCAAGTCGGTGTCGCCAACCGGTTCGTAATCTTGTCCAACTGCACATCCACCACGCCGGTAGGCTGCTGGAATGCCCGCATGTCGGAATACTGCGGCAGAGCAGCCGCTTTCTTCATGAACTCCGTCCAGATAGGCGCGGCGGTCATCGCGCCGCTCAGGCGCAAGTCGCTGTAATCGTCATAACCCACCCACACAATGCACAGCAGATTCGACGTGTAACCCGCGAACCATCCGTCGTGCGAACTGCCGGTCTTTCCCGCCGCGGGTGCCGTGAACCCTCGCAGCCGCACCGCTGTATACCCCAGCCCGTAGTTGATTACGCCCTCCATCATGTTGGTCATGACGTAGGAAATTCTCGGGTCGAGCACCTGCCGCTGGTCGGTGTTATAGTTCGCGATCACATCGCCTTTGCCATTGCGCACGGAGCGCAACAATATCGGCGACAGCCGCACCCCGTTGTTCGCAAATGTCGTGTATGCGCCCGCCATGTCCAGCGGCGACGCGTCATACGAGCCCAGCGCCATCGCCGGCGTGGCCTTCACCGACACGATCCCAGCCGACTTTGCCAGGTTTGCCACCTTGTCGTAGCCAACCTCTTCCGCCACCTTCACGGTCGCGTTGTTCAGCGACATTGCCAGCGCGTATCGCAAGGAAACATCGCCGTGATATTCCTCTTTGTAGTTGCGCGGCTCGTAAATCTGGTCGCCGTAGGCGAAGCTCGAGGGCGCATCGGTGACAACCGAAGCCGGAGTCAGTACTGTCGGCGAGCCGTCCAGCGCACTGTTCATCGCCGCGGCATATACAAACGGCTTGAAGATCGATCCCGTCGGCCGCTTCGACACTGCGTGATTCAACTGGCTCCAACCGTAGTCGCGTCCCCCAACCAACGCCAGCACCGCTCCGGTGTGCGGATCGAGCGCAACCAGCGCGACCTGCGCCTGTGGCCCCGGCAACACCTTGGTTTCGAACTTCTTCCCTACTTTCACCTTTTTCGTGCGCAGTTTCTTCACCTGCGCATCCACCAGCTTGATGCCCGACTCCACGGCTTCCGCCGCAGCCTTTTGTAACTCTGGATCGAGTGTCGTATAAACGCGGTATGACTGATCATTCAACTCGTTCTCGTTGAACTTGCTGATCAACTGGTCTCGCAACATGTCCACGTAATACGGCGCGTCGCTGGCCTCCACGTTCGGTGGCGCCAGCTTCAACGGCGCAGCCTTGGCTTTATCCGCCTGCTCGCGGGTGATGGCGTGCGTCTCCACCATCGACTCCAGCACCAGGTTCCGCCGCTCCATGGCGCGCTCTGGATGCCGGTAGGGCGAGAGATAACTGGGACGCTGAATCAATCCCGCCAGCAATGCCGCCTCGGGCAGCGTAATGTCTTTCAGGTCTTTGTTGAAGTATGCCTTCGACGCCTCCGCGAATCCGCTGATCGAGAACGATCCTCTCTGCCCCAGATCTACCCAGTTCGCGTAGAACTCGAAAATCTGTTTTTTCGTGAACTTCTGTTCCAATTCCTCCGCGATCAGCATCTCCGTCAGCTTGCGCCGGATGGTCTTCTCGGGAGTCAGAAAGAAACCGCGCGAAAGCTGCATGGTGAGGGTCGAGCCGCCCTGCTCGTGCCGTCCGCGCACCACGTCGATCCACGCCGCCTCCGCCATGCGCAGAAAATTCACTCCGCTATGCTCAAAGAAGCGCCGGTCTTCAATCGCCAGCACCGCCTGCACCATCATGGGAGGAATGTCGTTGTACTTCACTAACTCGCGCTTCGAGCGCTGCTCTGCGTCGAACAGCGCCGTCACCAATTGCGGCTCGAGTTCGTATGCGGACAGATCATTGCCGTTGCTGCTGATCTGGTCTACCTGCCCGTCGTGAATCATGATGCGGGCCGGTTCCGGGCTGTGATAGGACTCTGGCCCGGGGGTAATCTCAATCCCGTCCTTCAACAGGTGAAAACTGCCGAGAGGAGATTGGGCATCCTTATCTGCGTAGCCGGCACGTCGCAACTCGTTAGCAATTTCCCGCAGCTCAATCTTCTCGCCATCCCGTACGGTCTTCGGCAGCGCGTAAATCTTCGCCGAATTCGCGAACACCGGGGTACGAAACCTTTTCTCGATAATCTGGTCGTACTTGATGTAAAAGTAAGAAAACAATACCGTAAACGACACTGCGAGTATAAGAAATACGACCAAGGCCGCTCGCAACACGGGGTCGTGGGGCATCCAGCGGAAGACCCTGCCTCCATCTCTGGCCTTCGGTATTCTGATCTTGATCGTCACGGTTTGAGAGCTTTCGCTGATCTGAACGACTTATGGGTGGAACAATTCCTCATTCTTTCAGACGTTGGGATGCCCAAAAAGGTTTGTGTCGCTGCTCCAGCCAGCAAATTTCGCACTCATGGTGACTTTCGAACAGTTCGCAAGCCACTGCAGGAATACCATTATTGTACCGCTATCCCAGAAATGAAAAGAGACCCGCAGTACATGCGAGTCTCCAAGCCGTCAACAGCTTTCACCCGCCTAGGGCCGAAGATCGAGCGAACTGGCTCTGCGCTCCTCGGCCTTTTCGTCGAGTCTCCTTAGTGCGGATCGGTTACAGCAAACTCCCCGCCAGACGGCCCGAGACCCGTTATCGGCTTGCTACTGACACTCAATGCGCCAGTCGTGGTATTGACGGCCGCCACGGCCACTTCAGCGCTGGGCTGCGTGAACAGGTAGGCGCCGCTCTGATCGAATTGTCCCTGGGTGCCTACGACAGCGGTGAAAGGTGAACCCGCCACCGCAGTCACCGCTCCGGTTGTAGTGTTGATCTGGTAACCCTCCGTACCAAGGCTAGTACTTGAGACAGTTGCGTTGAATGTGTAAACAAATTTTCCGCTCGGGTGGACGGTCAAGCTGGAGGGAATAAGGGTCGTCGCAAATGGCGAGCCCGCCACCTGCGCAATCGCTCCTGTCGTTTGGTCAACGGAGAAAACGTAGATATGGTTGTCGCTGCCAACGCCGTTATTTGCCCCGTTGCCGGTTACGCCAAATAGAAAATTGCCGGTAGGCTCGCTCTCGAGCTGAGCGATACTGATGGAGAAGGGACTACCTGCCACCGATGTAAGAGTACCGGTTGAACCAATGGCAAACACGGTTACCGTGGTGCCGAGGTTCGATTCCGTTACATAGAGATATTTGCCCAGACCGTCGGTAGTAAGCTGACCGGCGAAAGCCGCGGTTGGAGACGAGCCTACGGTACTCAGCGCTCCACTCGTTTGATCGATTGCAAAAACTGTAACCTGCTGGCCGTTTGCCGCGCTTTCAAATAAGAATTTTCCCGCTGGATCCGAAGCAATTGAATCCATTTCCGCGTTGGGCGAGACGAAAGGGCTGCCCGTAATGGGGGTTAAAGCTCCAGTCCCGCTAGCGATCGAGTAGGCGTACGTCTTTAAACCGATCGCCTGATACAGCCATTTCTTCTGAACGATCAACATGCTCCCGCCGCCGGTTTGCAGCAGATTGGGGTGCACGAAATTTGGGACGAGACTTAAATTGCCGGACGTATCGACGAAAGCGGCGTCGATGACTCCCGAGTTCAAGAAGTAGTCAAACGCGGCGACATTGGTTGCTGTGCCACCGTTCCCGAGCCCGCCCCCGCTTGACGAACTACAGGTTGAACTGCCAAACGTTGCGCCACACGTATAGTGGCCGCAGCCTGCCTGCCACATCGTTGCCAGCACCACCACTGAACTAAGGAGTACTCGAACTCGCATCGTCATGACTTCTCCCACCGGAATCTCTGGCCGCCGTCTCGTGAAAAACTCATTTCCCAAGCCGATGTTAGAGTTCGTCGTAACCTTGTGACAAGTTACGAACGTCATTTTACGCAGTGGTCTCGCGGCCTTTTCGAGTGGTCGCACCGCGATTGTTCTTATCTCGGCGCTCACCGATTTACGTGAGCAATTTGCGTTGGCGCAGAACTTTCGTGCCCGATCTTCGACTCGAAATCAGCAAACTTTCCAACCTGGCAATCGGTGACGAGGAGGTAGGGAACTTCGTCGACTCACCGGCTTCACGTGAATCTTATTTTGTCGGACTAGGTCTAGACTTCCAACCTTAGCCTGAGAAAAGGAGCCAAGAGGGTTCCCCAGCAGCGGCTACGGATGAATCTAAGCCCGATCGCTCCCTTCAGCGGGTGGCCTGGAAGTAGTTTTCTTCCAGGATTCGGCGATGGTGCAACTCGTGGCCGGCGATTATGTAGGCCAGAGCTCGGACGGTTACTTCGTTCTTATTGGCAACGCCGCGGCGGGTCCAGGCAGGTTCCTCCACGTTGCGGAGGAGGGTTAGGGTGGAGTGGCGGACGGCGATGTAGTCGTCGATGATCGCCGCCAGGGAGGTGACGGCGAAGGGGCCATTGCGGACGTAGTCGTCCTGCTCGAAGCCTTCCATGGGCGTCTGGTCGCCGCGGGCGATGCGCAGGGCGCGGTAGGCGAAGACGCGCTCGGTGTCGCAGACGTGGCCGAGCACCTGTTTCGCCGTCCATTTGTCGGGAGCGTAGCGGAAGTCGCCTTCCGCTTCGTCGCGGCCGCAGAGCAGCATCAGGGTCTGGCGGCGCTGGGCATCGAGGGTCGCCAGAATGTCGGAACCGGCGACTAGTGAAATGTAGCGGTCATAGTAGGGCGCGTACTCGCCCGGCTCAGGGTGTGCGATGGTCAACGATGGGGGAGTGATGACTGCGGCTTCTGACATGCCTGGCTCCAACTTCCCTAAAGTATCGAATCAAGCAGGATTGATACCCGTCTCTCAAAATATAACTGGTCTATCGTTAGACGAGTTACGGAGAATTTCGTTTTCCCGACGTCTGGGGGCATCCAGCATACCTTGGTGAGTTGCGAAATGGGAGCGGCGGAGGAGTTTTTCCGGGAATCGTTACATGGCGATGAGCAGAAAGTATGCAGCCCAGAGCGTGGACTGACGCGAAGGTTTGAGTACTAATGGACGTACCCATGGAGGAACTCTCGATTGAAAATAAAGGATTTTCCACAGCACTCACCTGAGGTTGCGGGAGTACAATTCGCTTTGGTCACGTAAGTGCGGCCAGTGACTCCTAATCCCAAAAAGGAAGGATCTTTTAACCCCATGTGGAAGCCGACCAATCAGCCTACGACGCCTGCCCGCCCTGCCGAGCCGGAACGCCCGACTCCGTCTGCGCCCAGCGCGCCAACCATGACATCGACGGCGAGTGAACCCGCCGCTTCTCGACCCATGAGCACGACCACGGCCGACCAGGCGACGATCGGCAAGTCGCTGGTGATTAAAGGCGAGGTGACGGGCTCGGAGTCACTCTACATTGACGGGCGCGTGGAAGGTTCGATCAACCTTGCCGGCAATCGCGTGACGGTGGGCCGCAATGGAGTGGTTGCCGCCAACATTAATGCGCGCGAGATCGTGGTGCTGGGCAAAGTGCGCGGGAACCTGACGGCCAGTGATCGCGTGGACATTCGCAGCGACGGTTCGCTGACGGGCGACGTAATTGCGGCGCGCATCTCGATTGAAGACGGCGCGTTCTTCAAGGGCGGCATCGACATCCGCAAGGGCGGACAGCCGCAACAACAGAAGGCGAACGGCGAAGACAAGGCTGCTTCGGCCGAGCCGGCCGCAGTTGGCGCCCGGGCATAGTTTCGCCGCAAGAAAATTGGCCGGTGTCGAGAAGCGGGCATCCGCACGGATGCCCGTTTCCTTTTTTGAAGAACAGTAGACTCTGAACCTCCTCCCGCCGTACTCATCCTAAGATCGGATAATCCACTCGTTTGACGCAGATCGAAAACGCGTCCTAGCATGGGATGCGAAGGAGTCCTGTGTGATCGGGCAAGTCCTCGGACGTTGCCGCGTGCTAGCGAAGATTGGCGAAGGAGGCATGGGCACGGTCTACCGCGCCTATGACGAGGGCCTGCACCGCGATGTAGCCGTCAAAGTCGTAAGAAAAGACGCCGCTCTAGGCCCCTCAGCCAGCAAGAATCTGCTGCACGAGGCGCGGGCTTCTTCTTCGCTGTCCCATCCCAATATCTGCACGATCTACGACGTGGGCGAGACCGATGGCGAGTTGTACATCGTCATGGAGCTGGTCGAGGGCAAGTCCCTGCGCGACTTGAGCGCGGACGGCGGACTCGCGCCGGAGTCCGTGATGCGCTACGGCGCCCAGATCGCCGGCGCGCTCGCCCGGGCGCACGATCGAGGAATCGTGCACCGCGATTTGAAGACGGCGAATATTGTCGTCACCTCCGAAGGCTTGGTGAAAGTTCTTGATTTCGGTTTAGCCAAGACAGTCGGAGGCGGAATCTTCGAGGGCCCCACGCGCTCGTTTGCCAGTATCGAAAACGCATCCAGCGTGAGCGGCACTCTGCCGTACATGGCTCCCGAAATCCTTCGAGGCGACTCCGCTGATTATCGCAGCGATCTCTGGGCATTGGGCGTCGTGCTTTATGAAGCGGCTTCGGGCCGGCTGCCGTTTCAGGGCCGAACGGGTTTTGAGATCAGCTCCGCCATCATGCGCGAGATGCCTACCGCCCTTGGTCCTCCGGTGCCGCCGGGACTGTGGGCAATCATCCAGCGTTGCCTGACCAAGGAGCCGATGCAGCGCTATCAGCGCGCCAGCGAGGTGCAGGCGGCTTTGGAGGCTGTTCAGTCTGCCGCCATCGTGTCCAAAGATTCCGGCACGGATGTGAGTCCGCCGACCACGACGATGTTGCACAGCGTGCGGCACGCTCAGGTGAAGCGGGGAGATTTTCTTTTACTGGTGGGAACGACAAAAGGAGCATTCATTGTTCGTTCCAATGCGCAGCGCAGCCGTTGGGACGTCGGCGGCCCGTATTTCCACGGACACAATGTGTACGCGATGGCTTACGACGCGCGCGGAGGCCGGCATCGCATATGGGCTTCGACGCAGAGTTACTGGGGGACGCTGCTGCGCTCGAGCGACGATTTCGGAAAGAGCTGGACCAATCCGCGGCAGGCGCCGATTCGATTTCCATCCGATGCTGGAGTGTCGCTGAAGAACATCTGGCAGATAGCGCCCGGACGTCCCGAGGAACCTGACGTTCTGTATTGCGGCGTGGAGCCTGCCGCGCTGTTTGAAAGCCGCGATGCGGGAGAAACATGGTCGCTGGTGCGCGGCCTTTTCGATCATCCCCACCGCCCCCGCTGGGTGCCGGGCAACGGTGGTCTCGCGTTGCACACCATTGTGCTCGATCCGACCAACGCGCAGCGCATGTACGTAGCGATCTCCTCCGGCGGAGTTTACAAAACCAATGATGGCGGAACTTCGTGGACCGCTCAAAACCGCGGTGTCCGCGCCATGTTTATGCCGGATAAGTACCCTGAGTTCGGGCAATGCGTGCACAAGATCGCCTTGCATCCGGCGCATCCGGAGCGGCTTTTTCTCCAAAATCATTGGGGGTTGTATCGTTCGGACAATGCAGCCGAAAGCTGGATCGACATTGCTAATGGAGTACCCTCTGATTTTGGCTTTGCGATGATCGTGCACCCGAAGAATCCCGGGTCGGTCTACATCGTCCCCGTCGAGTCCGATGAATTCCGCTGCGCATGCGACGGGCGTCTCCGCGTTTATCGAACGCGCAATGCAGGCGCCTCATGGGAACCCCTGTTGCGTGGGCTGCCGCAGAAACGGGCTTACGAAACCGTCCTGCGGGATGCCATGACTGCGGACTCATTGGACCCTACGGGAATTTATTTCGGAACGAGAAGCGGGCAACTGTTCGGTTCGCGCGACGAAGGCAGGACATGGCACAAGATTCTGGAGGGCTTGCCCTCGGTGGTTTGCGTTCGGTGCGCGGTGTATGAAGACAGCTCGGGCGACGGGCAACCCGCTTTGTCGAAGTCCGCACCCTCGACTGCTACGCGGTCGAAATCGCTCTCCGCGAGCAAGTCACATTCGGCAAGCCAAACCCACAAGTCGCGTCCGACAAGGAAGAGATGATCGTGCCAGTGACTTTCCATATTCCCGGAGCACTGCGCGAATTCACCGCCGGGCGCAGCAAAGTTGTGGTTGAACAATCGCCGGCGAGTCTGGCCGAGGCTTTGTCCGTCCTTTGGACTCTTTATCCGGGCGTGCGCGACCGGATTGCCACTGAGCAAGGACAGGTTCGCGAACACATTAATATCTTCGTGGGCGATGAGAATTCCCGATACACCGGCGGGCTCGCGACTCCCATTCCTCCGGGAGCTGCGATTTCGATTGTTCCGGCGGTCAGTGGTGGGTGCGGGATTTCACGTCGACTTGTAAATAGCAAAAACCGTCTTAGGACCGTTGTTATCCTACGGCAGCTAGCCGCGTCGAAAGCCTACCTCAGGCGCTAAAGCACGATTTTTCGAGGTAGCCGTTTATGGCACGAGTAAACTCGTGCCCTTCCCTTTCGTATCTTCCCGTTCGCGTCTTCCCTTTCGCATCCTCCCTCTGGTGTCCTCCTCATTTACTCTTCCGCTCGTGCCTTCCCATGCATGGGGTTTCCGTTACTCCACAAACATGCAATCGCCGTAGGAGTAGAACCGGTAGCGTTGCGCCACCGCGTGCTCATAGGCGCGCAGCACATTTTGTTTTCCGCCCAGCGCGCAGACCAGCATCAGCAGCGTCGATTGCGGCAGGTGGAAATTAGTGAGCAGGGCTTGCACCACCTGAAACTTGTAGCCGGGATAAATGAACAGGTCGGCTTCTCCCGAGGCAGGGCGTATTTCACCCGCTCCTTTGAGGGTTGCGTATTCCAGAGTGCGCACCGTGGTGGTGCCGATCGCGACGATGCGCCTGGATTCGCTGCGCGCGCGATTGATTTTCGCTTCGGCGTCCGCTGAGATCGAATAGGCCTCTGAGTGGAGTCGATGATCTTCCACACGTTCGCTGCGTACGGGCTGAAAGGTTCCCAAACCGACGTGCAGAGTGATTTCGGCGGTTTCGATGCCGCGCTCGCGAATGCCGGTGAGGATCTCCGGCGTGAAATGGAGTCCAGCCGTGGGAGCGGCCACCGAACCACGCTGTTGTGCGTAGACCGTCTGATAGCGTTCGCGATCGGCTGAACAATCTTCGCGGGCAATGTAGGGTGGCAGAGGGATGTGGCCGATCTTTTCGACGCTCGCGAAGAAGTCATCGACCGGCGCAAAGCGGATGCATCGCTCGCCAAAGCTGCCGCGCGAGATCACTTCTGCTTCGAGCTTATCGTCCTCTCCGAAGAACAGATGTTCTCCGACCCCGATCTTTCGCCCGGGACGCACCAGGCATTCCCATTCGTTGGGATCGCGCTGTAATTGGCGTGTGAGCAGGACTTCAATGCGGCCTTGCAAAAAGTCTCGGGAAGCAGGATTGCGCGCACTCAAGGGCTGCGACCGTACTCCGCTGCGCCGGCCGTAGAGCCGCGCGGGAAACACCCGGGTATTGTTGAATACCACCAGGTCGCTTGGGCGAAGAAGGTCAGGAAAGTCGCGGAACTGTCGATCTTCGAGCCAGCACTCGAGCCGGTTTTCCGCATCCCCTGCTCCACTCTGCAGATGTAGCAGACGCGAGCCGGCCCGGTCCGCCAGCGGTTGCTGCGCAATCAATTCTTCCGGCAGTTCGTAATGGAAATCGGAGACCAGCACGCTCTTCGATTATAGGGATACGCGCTCAATCGGCGCCGTTCGCGGCATTAGGCCTATCGTGACCGCTTTGGTGAAATTTGAGATTGTTTCCCCAAGGGGCCTGCTGATACTATGCGAATTGTCGACTGCGCCCTGCTTTTATTCTCTCCCCAGGGTTCACCATGCAAGGGTAACCATGCCCATGGAACACAAACACAGGGAAGAAATCGTTCGCTACGGGCGCATGCTGCACGAGCATGGGTTCGTCGCCGCCATGGACGGGAATCTTTCCGTCCGGCTCAAAGGCGATCGAATCCTGGTAACTCCTACCTGCGTCAGCAAAGGCGCAATGCGTCCCACGGACATGGTGATCGTTGATATGGAGGGCAAGAAAGTCTCCGGCCGTCGCAACGTTACCAGCGAAATTGGCATGCACCTGTTGATCTATCGCACGCGCCCGGATATTCAGGCGATCGTGCATGCGCATCCGCCGACCGCGACCGGCTTTGCCGCCGCCGGTATTCCTCTGACCGAGCCTCTAGTCTGCGAAGTCGTGATGGGCCTGGGATGCATTCCGTTGGCGCGCTACGGAACTCCCGGCACTTCAGAACTGGCTCAGACTTTGGAGCCGTTCGTTCCAGACTATGACGCGATTCTCATGTCGAATCATGGAGTCGTCGCGTATGGGGACACGCTGGAACACGCCTACATGAAGATGGAGACGGTGGAGCATTTTGCCCAGATCGCCCTGGTCACACACCTTCTCGGACGGCAGCAGCCGTTGAAGGAAGTGGACATCGAGAAATTGCTCATGGCACGCACCAAATATTTTGGCGCGAAGATAGCCGCGTGCATGCCTTTGCCTCGATCGCCGCAAAAAGTCAGCTAACTAATTAAAACCCCCACATTAGCTTAAAAAGGACGCGGCTAGGAGGGGAACCCTCGCTCTCGTCCGCCCGCCGAGTTTCATCATCCCCCGCACCGGACGAATGCGACCGGGACCACGTTATTCTCCTCCTATGCGGAATCTCATTCCGGCGCGAAAGTTGATTGGCAAAGCAGGATATCCAACGACTTCGTTGTAGCGGCGATCTAGCGCGTTCTCCACGTTCATATAAGCCGTGATGCGCGGGCGAACGGCATACCATCCACCCAGATCCACGCGCGCGTATCCGGCAGCGTGATCGATGCCGAAGCCGAGAAAATCAGAGTCCGGACGCCGGCCGACGAAACTTCCGCCGAGATTTCCTCCCCACCGCGTACCAAGGTAGGACAACAATGCGGTCGCCGAATGTCGGGGACGGCGGAGCAACGGCTGGCCGGGGTTGTAGAGCGAATTGATGGGGGCGGGATTCTCCAGAATCTGTGTTGAGGTATAGGTGTAAGCCGTGTTCAACAGGAATCGCGAACGCAGCTTGGCTTGCAGGCCCGCCTCCGCACCGTGTGCGAGGGCCTGATTTACGTTGGCGTATTCACCGACGAAGTTGACCGGGTCGACCGTTAGATAATTAATTTGGTCATGGAAGAGGTTGTTGAAGTACGTTGCAGTGACGACATATTTGCTGTGCAAGAAATCCTGCTGAAGGCTGGCGTCAAACGCCCGCGTGTGCTCGGGCTTGAGTCCCGGGTTCGGAATATTGAACGGGTTTGGCGGAATTCCATTGAAGGTTTCCTCGAGGCGCGGTTCTTTGAAACCAGTCGCGTAAGAGAACCGCAGACGTGTCCCGGAAAAAATCTCGCTGCCGCGCAAGGCTTGCCAGGTGAGCGCGACCCGGGGCACTCCGATGTTGCCGAAGGCGCTGTTGTGAACGAAGCGAGCACCGGCGATGGCCGACAGCGTCCGCCACGTCACCTGTTGTTGTGCGTAGACGTCTTCACTCAAGCGCTGGCCATGCGTTTGTGAACCGAAGGCAAGGTTACCCACAAAGCCGTTTTCATTCTCTACGCGAAATCCGAAAGTGGTGTGTGCCCAGCTCCGCTCCGAGTAGTCGCCCTGATACTCGAACCCGGCGCGATTAATGTGGTCGACTTCGTGCGAAGGAAAGTCAAAAACGCGCGCGGGGTCTCCATTCAGGTTCAACTCGTTGTAGCGGTAAAGATAGTCGAAGCCCGTGAAGTGATGTTGCCAGCCCGACGGGGCGTTCACCGCGAGTTCGACGCTGCCGAGGAGAGCGTTCAGTTGTGACCAGTCGCTGGGATCCGGCGGCTGCAGCGGCGTGCCATTGAAATTCCACTCGCCCGAATCTCCCGTATGACTGTTCGAATGCCGGAAGCGCGCGCGCAGAGCGGTGCGACGGTTGAGAGCCGTACCCACATTCGCCCCCTCGAGGGAATCCGAGTACGCATTGTTGATGCCCGCGCCATTGGTATTGAATTGGCTGCCGAACAGGTTGTAGTCGAAACGGCCGCGAGCCCCGGCGAGTGAAGCGTAGCCTTTGGCAGTTGTGAAATTCCCGCCGTCGGCGCCGAAAGAAAGTTCTGGAACCGAGGTAGCGCCGGCGCGCGTCCAAACCTGCACGACGCTGGTCATGGCATCGGAGCCGTAGAGTGTGCTCTGCGCGCCGCGTACAAATTCCAACCGATCGGACTGATCGAGGGGGAGGGTGCCGAAGTCGAAAGTCCCGCCGGGTTCGTTGATCGTGACCCCGTCGACAATCACTTTGTTGTAGCGTGATTCTCCGCCGCGCACGAACAGCGAAGTCAGACCGCCGCGTTGCCCGGCGTCATTGACAATCGCCCCAGGAAGAAAGCGGATGGCATCGGCTGCAGCGGTCGGCTGCATGGTCGTGAGTTGCCCGACAGTAAGACTGTCGACGTCAGCTCCGCCGGCTTCGCTCGGCACCGGCGTTCGCGTGCCGCTCACCACCACGGTTTCCGAAGCGGTCGCGAGTCGGAGAGTCACAGTGATTTCTGTCTGAGATGACACTTCGAAGGTGTCAGCCGCAAAGCCCGGCGCTAAAACCTGAATCTGATAAGGGCCCGCGCCAGCCGTGGAAAGCGTCGCGACTCCTTCCGCAGAAGTCGCCTGCGTAGCCAGAATTTTCCCGTCGTCCTCGCGCACAAGGGAGACTTGTGCGCCCGCCACCGCGGCGGTTTCCGGATCAACTACTTTGAGTTTGAGATCGGCGGCCGAAGCGGTCGCGGTTAAAGAGAAAATCACTCCCAGAAAGAGACCAACGAATACGCGCATACCTTCCTCCTTTGCACGCGAAAGAGGTTGAAGTAGACGGATCGCGCCGGTCTCCTGGCTTTGCGAGTAAGGATGGATTCTGCATCCAGTAACGCCCACGGCCTTCCCGGTTTCCCAGTGGCCGAAGGCAATTTCCTCGCTTACAGTTGCGCGGCAGCGCGGGATTTACACCCGCTTCCCAGTCTTCACCGAGCGGCGAAGACGCGCGTTCCGAATGAGCTTACAAAGAGCAAGAAATACCGAGCAAGAAATCTAATCCTTGAGAATGAGGAAGTCAATCGCCGTGCGGCTGCGAATTTACTTTTTAAACCGTCCCACCACGTAGAGCACAATCGAGAGCAGGACACTCACCAGGATCGAAGTCGCCAGCGGGAAATAAAAAGTGGAGTTCTTGCCGCGATAAACTATGTCTCCGGGCAGGCGTCCCAAAGGCAGGTTGGCGCGGCCGAGTAGAATCACTACCACGCCCGCCACCAGCAGCAGGACTCCGAAGGCGATCAAGATTTTACCGAGGTCCGTCATGACGTCGACCACTCGCAGCTAAAGTGTAATCCTATTTCGTGACCTGCTAGAAAATCGGACGCGTTTTAGAAGATCGTGCCGTCATTTTTTAGCACGATTCTTATGGCGGTCAACCTCACTTGCCCTAGCGCCGCGCTCTTCAACCAGACCCGAACGGACCCATCGGCGAATTACATTGACAGGCTTCTAGACGCAGAGCATAGTGGAACGCCTTAGTTTTCGCTCCGTCCGGACCCATTGATTTTTCGGATGAGCGCAAGGCAGGCTCCCCCCGTTCTCGCAAGAGATCAAATCCAAACGCAAGAGGAGAGAACTGCGATGACAGTACGTCAGTTTGTAAAGACCATTGGATCAGGTGCGGCGATTGTAGCTCTAGCGATCATCATAGCTTCGCCGCGCGGACAAGCATCGGGTGAAAACGACGATCGGAACGGCGACGAATCAAGAATCAAACGTGGATTCGCAATCGCTCCCGTTCCGCTGAATATGGAAGGAAAGAACCCGGCACTGGTGGGACTAGGCAGTTATATTGTCAACGCGCAGGCCGACTGCGATGGCTGCCACAGCGCCGGCCCGCAAACCGAATTCGCACCGGGTGGAAATCCGTACTTCGGCCAGCCGACGAAGGTCAATCCGAAAACGTATCTGGGCGGCGGCAGGGATTTCGGACCGCTCATACCAGGCACGCCAGACATAATCTCCCGCAACTTGACACCGGATAAGACTGGGATGCCGGAAGGTGGGCATACATTCGAGGAGTTTCTTCAAATCCTGCGGACAGGTGTCGACATGGATCACCTCCATCCACCTTGTTCCGCTACTGTGACTACAAACTGCCTCCCGAAGCCCTTCGATGGCGATCTTCTCCAAATCATGCCCTGGCCTATCCATCACAACATGACGAACCATGACATTCGCGCTATCTACGAATATTTGAGCGCGATTCCGTGCATTGAAGGCCCGCCTGCGCCGAGCCCGTTGCACAACGACTGCGAATGAAAAGAGACGGCGAAGCCCACCCTTGTAGCGTTGTTTGCGACAGGGTGGGCCGAACCATCACGTAGGCCCCAGACGCATTCGCGTGGGGGCGCTTGGTTTGCCTCGCTGGCGGACGAATGCGTCCGCCGCTACGTAGGCAGTAGCGGAGTTAGCGAGATACTTTGAGATGCAAAGTACTTGACACATTCCCCCTCGCCTGATTAGACTTGCCTCATGTTCGACCCGCAGTCCCATCGTCTCCAGCGCTTTCATCGCTCGGTGCGACCCTCTCGCACTGCGCCTCAAGTCTTCGATGATCTGCGTTTCATCCGCGACACCATGGAGCGCTCCGCCGCTTTCACCGCGGTTTCGGGGTGGGGACAGGTCTTTCTCGGCGTTACCGCAGTGGGAGCAGCATGGCTTGCGTCCGGGCAGGGTTCGTCTTTCGCGTGGCTCCGGGTATGGCTGGCAGAGGGCCTTCTAGCGGCCGCCATCGGACTGCTCGCCTGCACCTGGAAAGCAAATCGCCGCGGATTACCATTATTTTCAGGACCGGCGCGCAAGGTCGCCCTTGGACTGGCGCCGCCTCTGGTCGCCGGAGCTTTCCTGACATTTTTACTGTTCCGCGCAGGCATGCAATCGGCCTTACCTGCTACCTGGTTGTTGCTCTACGGTGCTGGGATCATGACCGGAGGCGCATTTTCCGTTTCGATCGTGCCGGTGATGGGCTTGTGCTTCATGTTGTTGGGCGGCCTCTCCGTACTCGGGCCGGCCGAATGGGGAAACTGGTTTCTTGGAGCGGGCTTCGGCGGCCTGCACATATTTTTCGGATTCTTGATTGCGAGGAGGCACGGTGGCTAGAGCGCTTCCATCGCAGCCTAAAGGCGCTAGGTCCGAGAGGCACGTTCGGGAGAAACGCCGTGACGCCGGTCGCGAAGCAGTGCATGGGACCACTGAACCGCGCGCACCGGAACTTCCCGAGCTTGACCGGCTGATTCACGAGCGCATTCGCCTCGGCATCGTTAGCGCTCTCGCTACCAATGATTCGCTCAGCTTCAATGATCTTAAGCGCGTGCTCAAGACTACCGACGGCAATCTCAGTGTGCATGCCCGCAAGCTCGAGGAAGCTCAGTACATTTCCTGCGTCAAGTTTTTTGAAGGACGCGTCCCGCGCACGGAATATCGGCTGACCGCGAGCGGCCGCCGCGCCCTGGCCGAGTATCTCGATCAGATGGAAGAATGGATTCGGGTTACGCGGGACGAGTAGCTGACGCCAGACAGCCGCTCAAGTACAATCCCGGCATGAAACGCTGCATCCTGTTCTTGTTCCTGACGGGCTTACTTACGGCGCAGGCAACACAAGAAGTCGAAATCACCAATGAATCTCATCACCACTTGGTCCTCGCCAACGATCAAGTTCGCGTCTTCAGCGTCGAGATCCTTCCCCACGCCGAAACTCTGATGCACTGGCACCATCACGACTACATCTACGTGATGCTTGGACACACATCGGTCGTAAATGCAGTTAAGGGGAAGCAGCCCGTCCAGCTCGAAATGCAAGATGGGCAGACTGGCTTCCTGCGTGGGGGCTTCGCCCACATCGCTCGCAACACGTCGAGCCAGCCTTTTCGCAACGTCACCATCGAACTCTTGCAGGATGACAAACTGCATCACGCTCCAGAGCACTGGGACGCCGCGCATCCTGAGGAAGACCGCGGCCTAAGTGTCCTCAATGGCGGCACTAAAGAGATTCTTTTCGTGAAAGACGGAGTGCGCGTCTCCGAAGTCGAGCTTCAGCCCGGAGGGGTTATCCCCCGTCACCACCACGCTGGGCCGCATCTCGTGGTGGCTCTCAGCGACTACACGTTGCGAGGCGACGTCAAGGGCAAAGCCCCTGAGACCATTATCATGAAACGCGGAGAGAGCCGGTGGGCCACCGGAGGCTACACTCATGTCGTGACCAACAGCGGCCAGCAGCCCGCCAAGTTTGTCACGCTGGAATTTCGATAGGAACCGAGCCTTATTCGGCCAGTACAATCACGGGATGCTCGGGTGTGGCGACGCCGCCAGCCAGTGCGGCCCGCCACTGGTCAAGCGACTCCAGCAAGTCGTTCACGTGGATTCCGCCAAACTCCTCCGGGCAGGCGGCAAGATTTTTGCGACCTCGCTCCATCAGAGAGCAAGCGCCAGCGAGATTGCCGGTCGAATGATGGTGAAAGGCCACCGCGGCCTGGATAAGCCCCTGCAAGAATTTTTTTTTCATCCCTTCCGATTCGCGCCATACGTCTTCCCAGACTTCATGAGCGTCATAGAACTCACGCGCATTGAAGAGACGAATCCCGCGGTGATAGCCATCAGCGTTCACGAATCTTGAGAATACTATGGGCATGCAGCACGTGGCGGCGCAGGAGGACACTTTCGATCGCGTTGATTTGGGTTCAGAAAACGGTGGTGGCGCAGCGGTGGTAGTTTTCTATCGCCCCTCCGGGGCTTCTTCACACGTCCTCTGGGCCACCCACGGCTTGCGCCGTGGGCTGCAATCTTTCGCCGCTTTGCGGCTAAGGCTGTCGGAACTTCAGATACTTCGTGAGATGCTGGCTTTTCTGCGCCCTAGGCTTGGGCTTCGTTGCGCCAGTTTTGGGACTGGCGATTGATAATGGTGTAACACTCGCACGCCGCGGCTTCCAACTTCCGGCGATCGACAATGGTTACCGAGCCTCGTGTGTATTTGATCAGGCCCGCCTTTTGCAGAAGACCGGCAGCCACGGTTACGCTTGCGCGCCGCGTTCCCAGCATGTGAGACAGAAATTCCTGGGTCAAGGGAACGATTTCTCCGCCCACGCGGTCCTGACTCATCAACAGCCAACGAGCCAGCCGAGCGCCCACGTCGTGTAACCGGTTGCAGGCCGCGACCTGCGTGGCTTGCATCGCCAATTCCTGCGAGTAACGATTCAATCTCTTACAGAGTTGTGGACACTTGGCCAAGGTGGGCAGCAGTTTCTCCGTACGCAGTCGATACGCAGTTCCGGTGATCTGGACAACGGCCCGAGTTGCGCTCGTCCTGAAACCTACGGTCGCGGGCAGGCCAATGAATCCTTCTTTTCCCGTCAGCCCGACTTCGACCCCTTTGCCATCGCCCATGATGGTGAGGATGGAGGCCATGCCGCTGTTCATGAAATAGCAGAATTCGATCGCTTCTCCCATTTCGTTCAGCAGGTCGTAGGCATGCATTTCCACGAATTCCAGTTCGCCGAGCACCGCAGCAGACTCTTTCGGTGGCAGCGACAACAGGATTTCATTGCGGAGGGAGCGTGGGTCTATGCTCTTGGAAGGCGATTTAGGTTTGAACTTTTCGGAGAAATCCGACTGGGTTTTCGCCACTTAGCTCCCTTGCAACCTCGCGATTGCCTGGTAACTCTTAATACTAGCTCAAGTTGTTAGACAAAACTGTGCAATTTAGACCAGTTGACATGGCGTACGGAAGCGTACAATGGTGTTACAGGGCACGGGCTTCCCTGCGGTAGCTTGTGGGCGTTGCGGAGGCCCGAGATTTTGGTGACAGGCGTGCCTCGAAAATCCGACACCGTCGTTCCCGAGTGGGCGCGCAAGATTGAGGACATGCGCCAGACTCGCAAGTTGAGCCAGGAAGGATTTGGCAGCCGTGTAGGCGTGTCAGCCATGGCGGTTTCGCGATGGGAGCGCGGCGTAGCGGAACCCACTGGGGAAACCTATATCCGCCTGGGAAATCTTGCCGACGCGCCGCTGTGCTGGTTTTTCTGGAAGCGGGCTGGCCTGCGTCTTTCTGACGTCACGCGCGTGCTTCCGGAAGCGAACCGGCGCTTCGCTCAAAACCGGATCTTCGATGTGGAAGTAGTAAAAGCTGGCAGCAAGAAGAAGCACACGCTGGCGCAAGTAGATCTGGTCGCAATCCCGCTTCTACCGGTTCACGCCGGAACTCCCGGGCAACAAGGCGATACCAGCGATCTCACCGACATTTCTGCAGAATCTGTATTGGCTGCTCCGAGCGATTGGTGTCCCAATCCGGTTTCCACAGTTTGCCTTCGGGTCAAGGGCAATTCGATGTCTCCCCTGATTCTCGATGGCTACATTGTCGCGGTCGACACTTCCGTTACGGAGAACAATGATCTGGTTGGGCAGATTGTGGTGGCCTGGCACCGGGAACAGGGACTGCTGGTCTCGCGCCTGATTCGCTTCGACCATATGGACGCGCTGGTTTCTGACCGTCGAGAATACGAAGCGGTATCGATTACCGCGGGATCTGAGTGGCGGATTGTCGGGAAAGTTTTGTGGTGGACGGGTAGGGCAAGATGAGTGGCGCGTGAGACTCGGTTAGCGAGTACTCACGCGCTCATCTTGCGCGCAACTTCAGGTACGTACAGTTGCTCCAGCGCTCTCAAGGTGCGATGAGCACGGCGCAAAGCCAATAATTCTCCTTCGTCAAGACGCTGCTTGTGTTTCGCACAGGTTGCGTCTTCCAGACGGTCAAGAACCGCATGCTTCGCCAATTCAATCCGTCGAGGCATCTTGTGAACATCAGCCTCAAACAGCACATTTTTGTATAGGTCTTCCCACCGCTGTGAGTTCTCAGATTCGGCGTGGCCGTTGCTCATAACTACCTCCTAGCGGCAGTGATTAGCATCTGAGTTACAGGTGCAATCTACTGCGCTTCCACGACCGGCGGAATACTGTCGAAACAGTATCCTTTGTGGCTTATCCTTCATCGAGGAGCGAGGACGCGGCCTGAGATGTGGGGGAAGCTAATGGTGGTGCTTTCGTTCGCCAGCCTTCAACAGGCCCACACTGAATATCCTGGGATAACTGTCTACCGGCTTGGCGAGGCCGAGTTTGATCAGGTAGCAGTCTTCGTGGACCGCGTTTCCATCTTCATCGGTCTTAGCGTGATTCAACGAAACAGGAAGATTGCAAATCGAGCAAATCGGAGTTCGCAGGACGGCCAGGGAATTGTCGTACATCTTGAGCCTTCTGGGACGGACGGATTAGTAAAAGTATTTATCCGCACGACCCAGTTGTCTGTCCGATAGCGTACAGAGTCGGGCATTTTATTGCTGTATTCATAAACAATCAAACACGCCCGGCGGTCCTCGCCAGGCTGTGGAAAATCCGGCGAGCCCGAAGCAGACGCTCCGTACGGTATGCTGAAGGCTGACCGCTGATAGCAGACGGCTTACCCCATGGTTTCCGATTCGATCATCCTGAAACACATTGAACGCCAACCCAAGCGCGCGGCGGGATTTAAGCAACTGGTGCGCGAACTGGGAGTGCGCGGCGAGGAGCGGCGGGAACTCGATCAACAATTACGCAAACTGGTGGCTCGAGGAGCGCTGATTCAGGGCGACTCCGACCGTTACACCCTGCCCCAGGCTGCCGCCGACAAGAACCTGGTTGCGGGCCGACTGAGCATGCATCGAGATGGATTCGGGTTTGTGATTCCCGATGCGAAGTCGCTGAGTCCGGCGCTCAGGGCGCGGCTAACGGGCGACATTTTTATTCCGCCACATCTGATTGGCAATGCCATGCACGGGGATCTGGTGCTGGTCGACGTGATCAACGTGCGGCCGGATGGGCGCGCCGAAGGTCGCATTGTGCGGCCAGTGATGCGGGCGCATCCCACGGTGGTGGGCATCTTTCATTACGGGAGCCGAGGCGGGTACGTAAAACCAATCGACAGCAAGATCACGCAGGAGATCTTGATCCCACCGGGGATGGAGCGCCCGGAATTGAACGTGACAGAACCCGAGCGGACGTCCCGTTCTAATAGCCGAGGGCAGGATGCCCTCGGGACAGCCGGCGGGACGCCGGCGCTACGAAAACGGAGGAAATCGGCGGATCGCGTTTTGGGGGACGAGGTGGCGCGGCGGATGGAGTGGGACGATCTGGAGGGCGTGGCGGTCGACGTAGAGATTACCGATTGGCCTTCGCCGACGCAGAGTCCGCGAGGGCGGGTGATTGAGATTCTGGGACGCGAAGACGATTTCGGCGTCGATGTCGAAATCACGATTCGGAAGTTTCATCTACCGCATCACTTTCCGGCGGCGGTGCTGGAGGAGGCACAAGATGCGACGGCGGTGATCGCGGCACAGGAACTGCAGCGGCGGCGCGACTTTCGCGGGCTGCCGATCGTGACCATCGATGGCGAGACTGCGCGCGATTTCGACGACGCGGTTTACGTGCACATGCTGGCGAACGGCAACTTCGAACTGCAGGTGCATATTGCCGACGTGGCGCACTATGTGACGGCGGAGTCAGCGCTCGACCAAGAGGCGCGGCTGCGCGGTACCAGCGTTTACTTTCCAGATCGCGCGGTGCCCATGCTCCCGCTGGAGCTTTCAACCGACATTTGCAGTTTGCGCCCCCAAGTGGAACGGCTGGTGCTTTCCTGCGTCATGGAGATGGACCATCGCGGCGAGGTTGTGAGTTACGAGTTGAGCGAGGGTGTGATCCGGTCGGCGGAGCGCATGACGTATACCGGGGTGAATGCGGTGCTGGAAGGCGATGCGGCGGCGCGCGAGCGCTATGCGGCGCTGGTGAAGACGTTTGAGCTGATGCGCGATCTGGCGCAGATTCTGAATCAGAAACGGCGGCGGCGCGGATCGATTGACTTCGATTTGCCGGAGCCGGTGATCGAATTCGACGACCTTGGACTGATGAAGAGTATTGCGCGTTCGGAGCGCAACATCGCGCACCGGTTGATTGAGGAGTTCATGCTCGCGGCCAACGAGTGCGTGGCGCATCATCTGGAATCGAATAGTGTTGCCTCGCTGTATCGGGTTCACGAGAAGCCCGATGCGAAACGGGTTTACGATTTTGAAGTGATCGCGGCGACGTTTGGATATTCGCTGGGCGTGGGGCCGCTGCCGATTCATCGCGTGCAGATGAAAGCGGATCGGCGCGCGGCTTATGGCACGGGCAAGCACGTGCGCGAGATAGAAGTGCCGAAGGAAGTGCACATCACGCCGCGGATGTATCAGAAGCTGACGGAGAAGATCGCGGGCAAGCCCGAGGAACGCATTCTGAGTTACCTGATGCTGCGGTCGCTGAAACAGGCGCGGTATTCGGAGGAGAATCTGGGGCATTTCGCGCTGGCGGCGACGAGTTATACGCATTTCACTTCGCCGATCCGGCGATATCCGGATTTGATTGTGCATCGGATTTTGAAGGACGTTCTGCGGGACAGCAGAAGTGATACCGCGGCGGCGCGTCGCACGGGGTCGAGTTCCGAGATCCCGCGGGCCATGAGCCCGCCATCGGGCCGGCGGGACGCCAGCGCTACGCAGGACGCGCCGTCGCCTTGGTCTAAGCGGCGCGATCACGCGGCTCATCGGGAATCGCTGGAGCCCTTACGTGGGCCGATGGCGGTGGAGGAACTACATGAGATCGCGGATGAATCGAGCCAATCGGAGCGGCGAGCGGATGATGCGGAGCGCGATTTGATGGAGTGGAAGAAAGTGAAGTTCATGCAGGATCGTGTGGGCGAAGAGTTTGAGGGGCTTATTACCAGCGTCACCAAGTTTGGATTTTTCGTGGAGCTTACCGATTTGTTTGTCGAGGGGCTCGTGCCGCTGAATACGTTGACCGACGACCGCTACACTTTCCACGAGAACACGCGCGAGATCATCGGGCAAGGGACGCACAAGCGATACCATCTGGGCCAGAAGATTCGCGTGCTGGTGGACCGTATTGATCCGGTGGAGAAGAAGATTCAGTTTGCGGTGATCGAGGACGAGCCGGTGCGGACGAAGGGGAAGAAACGGAAACGCTCGGCAGAGCGCTGAGCGGATGAAGCAGGCCGGGCTGCGCCCGGCGGACAGCCGAGGGCGGCTGTCCCCACATAAGACTCTGACTACACGCCGAGGGCCTTCTGAATCTCGGCCGCTATTCCCGCGGTCAGGGAGCGCATCTTCTCCTCTGATTCGGCTTCGACCATGACGCGCGCCAGCGACTCGGTTCCGGAGTAGCGAACGACTACGCGGCCGTTGCCATTGAGATCGCGTTCGGCTGCGTCGATCGCCGACTTTACCGCGGGAACCTGTGCGAAGGGGATTTTTTCGCGCACGCGTACATTTTGAATTTTCTGCGGAAACACTTTCAGATCGCCGATCAGCTCAGCTAACGCTTTGCCGGAGCGGACGATGATATCCATCAGGCGGAGGGCGGTCAGCAAACCGTCGCCGGTGGTCGCGTCGCCATCGCGAAAAATAATGTGGCCAGACTGCTCCCCGCCGAGCGTTGCGCCGGTTTTTAACATTTCCTCCAAAACATATTTGTCGCCGACATTTGCCCGCAACATGCGGATGCCCGACTTTTTCAGCGCGACCTCAAGACCCATGTTCGACATGGTCGTTGCAACTACGGTGTCGGCCTTCAACTTTCCCTGCGCGTGCAGGTCGCGAGCGGCGGCCAGCAGCACGGCATCGCCATTGACCACGCGGCCAGCAGCATCACAGAACAGGGCGCGGTCGGCATCGCCATCGAAGGTCACGCCGAGATCGAACTTACCGGCAGACTCCGCTACCACTCTTCCCAAAGTTTCCGGATGCAACGCCCCGCAGCCCTCGTTGATATTCTTGCCGTCAGGCGAAACATGAATGAACGTCGCCTGGATTCCGAGGCTGCGAAAAAGTTCGGGCGCCTCCGCGGTGGCGGCGCCGTTCGCGCAGTCGACCAGCACTCGCAGTTTGCTCAGGTCGGACCGCACGTCCGCTCGTAGCGAGTTTACGTAGGCGTGTCGCAGTCCCGCCTCGCCCGGCAGAGACGGTTTTGGAACTTTGATCGCAGTGTCGTCGATGGCGGCAGCGTTTTGCAGGAGACCAAAAATTTCTTTTTCGATGGCGAGTTCGCGCGCGTCGGTCAGCTTGAAACCATTGCCGGAAAAAACTTTGATTCCATTGTCGGTCCAGGGATTGTGCGAGGCCGAAATCACCACGCCCGCCGCCAGCGCTCGCGAACGCGCGAGATAGGCCACTCCCGGAGTCGTGATTACACCCGCGCTGTGAACGTCGACGCCGACCGCCGCTAGACCTTCGGCGACTCGATCGGCTATCCACTGACTTGACTCGCGGGTGTCCTGACCGATTACGGCTTGCGGGTTCGGCGTCGCGCGTATCAGGTCGTGGCCCAGAGCGCGGCCAATCAGATAGGTGCTTTGTTTGGTGAGGGGGAATTCGCCTGCTACTCCACGAATACCGTCGGTTCCGAATAATTGCCTTTGCTGGCTCATATTGAAGAGAACAGAAGATGATAAATGAGAGCGTGCCGACTAGTTTAGAATGAGGCAATCCTCAGGGCTAAAGCCCATGGCCTTAGTAACTATTAGCGGCACGGCTGAAGCCGTGCCCTTCCCAAGGCGTCTACGCCTGACCGTACCAAAGCTGGTTGGTGGAAAACTGTGGGTGCGCTTGCGAAACCGCGGCCTTGCCAGAGCAAAGTGTCAGTGGGAAGTGGGGCTGCCTACTTTCTGCACCAGCACGGTGACACGGATTGAGGTTGTCTGCACGACTTGAACGAGCGGATCGGGTACATAGACATTAGTGGTGAAGATGGCGCTGCCCCGCGTCCCGGTGGCGTCGACAGGATCCGTTGTGGCTGCATCGATTTTCTCCACATGAAGCCGCGGTCCAGTGATGGTAATGCGCGGAGGATCGGCGTCGACTTTGACGATCTGATCGCCGTTGGCAAAGTTCCCGGTCACGCGAGGATGAATCTCGACATCACGAGTCAGGCGTGTGTCGAATGCAAGATGCAACTGGCTGGGCACAACCTGCACAACAGCGACATCGCGGGGATGACGCACCTGCAGCGACGTCAGATCAAATGTGCGCTCGCCGGGCTTGGCATCCGCCAGTTCGATTTCTGCGTGGATTTCATTTGCCTGGAGTTGGCGGATGACGCGCTCAGGACCGCGCACCCGGATTTGCGCCTCGGGAATCATCTCGGAACTGATCTCGAGCTGCGGTGGAACATGCTGAAAGACAATGGGGGCGCGCACGGCAACCTCGGCGGGCTGCTCGTCGGGTGCGATCAGAAACCACAAACCGGTGGCCAACAACAGCGACAGGAATTTCAGACCGAAGTTGTGGAACACGTAATGCTGGAAGAACGCGATCATGATTGCTCCGACTCCACGCCCGATTCGGATTTTCGCGGCGGCGCAGATTCACGCAAAGGAGAGTCGAGAAGGGCATCCGAGTCTTCTTCTCCCTGCGCGATGGTCGTGGGCAGGGTGACGGGGGCCATGAACCGCCGGAGTTCGCTGCCCAGGCGCTCGCGCAACTGCTCGACCGTGAGGTCGCGCTCGATTTTTCCGCCAATGGCGAGGCTGATCGCTCCGGTCTCTTCGGAACAAATGACGGCAATGGCGTCGGTTTCTTCGGTGATGCCGATGCCGGCGCGATGGCGGGTTCCGAGTTGGGTGGAGAGCAGAGGATTCATGGAAAGCGGGAGAAAGCACGCCGCGGCGGCGATGCGGTCTTTTTGCACGATCACCGCGCCGTCGTGAAGAGGAGCGCTCGGGCGAAAAATGGTGGCCAGCAAATCGTAAGAGAGGCGGGCATCCAGCGGTACGCCGCTTTCGATGTGAGTGCGCAATCCAATTTCGCGCTCGATCACGATCAGGGCGCCGGTCTGGTGCTGGGAAAAAAGATTTGCCGCCAACACGATGTCATCGTAGGAATCGCTCTCAGAAGCAGAGCCGCCGAGAAACGTCATGCGGCGTCCCAGGTCAGCAAGTACATGGCGAATCTCCGACTGGAACACGACGATGAGAGCAAACACCAGGTATGGCAGCACATGGCTCACCACCCAGTTCAGCGTGGTCAGTTCGCCAATGCGCGCCAGATAAAAAATTACCGCAACGACAACCAGTCCCACCAGCATGGGCGCAGCGCGCGTACCGCGGATCATCACCAGCACCTGGTAGATGATCAAAGCCACGAGGAGAATGTCGAGTGCCACCCACGCGGCTTGCGTCCATGAGATGATGACGGGCATCCCTCGATCGCTCCTGACGGAAATCTGATCCCGAGGACTCATTGTAATGCAGCGGATTTGTTGGGTCGGTCGGGGTTACCAACTTTTACATTCGCCGGACGCCATGGGGAAAGCTCATTCCTGCTTCCTGGTTACGGCAGCGTGGAATTCGCCGTGCGCCAGGCGGGCGGAAATTTCATCGCCAACTTCGACGCTGCGCACGTCTTTTAGAAGCCGACCTTGAGAATCAAAGACTAGCGCGTATCCGCGCTCCAGAATGGCTAGCGGAGACAGCGACTGAAGCGCGGTCTGCAGGCGGTCGCTGCGTACTCGATGTTGGAGTAGGACGTTGCGCATGATCGCGACTAGCGCGGCGGTTCCGCTCTCGAGTTGCTTGCGCATGCCGGAAAGCACCAAACGCAAGTCGTAATGCCGGACGGCTGCCGAGATCATTTCCCAGCGGCGGTGCGCCTGCTCCAGCAACTGGCGCTGAGCGAGTTCCAGGCGGTGCGTGAGATCGTCTGTCTTCTGCTGACGCTGGCGGATCACTTCCATCATGCGGGCGAAGGCACCGTGCTGGGCGAGTTCGGTGAGCGCCTGGCGGCCCATCAGCAACCGGTAGCGCATCGCCCGGCTGAGGCGTTCGCGCAGAGCCGCGGCATGATCTTCGACTTCCTGACGCGAGCGAATCACGAGTTCCGCGGCTGCCGAAGGAGTGGGCGCGCGAAGGTCGGCAACGAAGTCGATGATGGTGAAATCGGTTTCGTGCCCGACCGCGGAGATGACCGGGATCTTAGACGCAGCGACGGTGCGTGCCAGCGCTTCGTTATTGAATGAGGCCAGATCTTCCGCAGAGCCGCCGCCGCGCGCGATGATGATTACGTCGACGTTGTCATGCTGGTTTAAAAAACGCACTCCAGCCGCAACTTCGTTCGAGGCCGCGTCGCCCTGCACCTGCGCAGGATAGATCAGTACATTTACAGAGTGATGGCGGCGCTGGAGCACATTCAGAATGTCGCGGAGAGCTGCCGCCTGCGCGGAGGTCACAATGCCGATGCGCGATGGAAGTGCGGGAATCGGTTTCTTGCGCTCTGCCGCAAACAGGCCTTCGGCTTCGAGTTTGGCCTTTAGTTGTTCGAAGGCCAACTGCAGCGAACCGGCGCCTTTGGGCTCGATGTACTCGGCGGAGATCTGCAGTTCGCCACGCTCTTCGTACACCGTGATGCGGCCGCGCACTACGACCTGCAGGCCGTCGGCCGGACGAAAGCGCAGCAAGCGCGCCGACGAACGGAACATCACGACGCGAATCTGCGCATTGCCATCTTTGAGCGTGAAATAAAGATGTCCGGAATCGGGCGCACGGAAATTGGAAATCTCGCCTTCCACCCACGCGTCGGAATACTCACGTTCGATATGCGAACGGACGGCCGCGACCAGGTCGCGAACCTTCCATACGCGGCGCTCCGGCGGACGGAAGTTGAAGCCCATCTGATCCGCGAGAGAAGACATTGAGGGCAGTGTACCGCAGGACGGAGCAATTGTTGCGAATCGAGGGGCCCGGGGGTGATGCGAACCCCCGGGCTCGAAGTGGCTGGGAAAAGCTTCTAGTTGATATCGAAGTGGAAAACGTCGGCCACCTGAAAGTTGGCGCGGTTGTAGAGCACCAGATTCCCGCCGATCACGACATGCACGTAATTCGGAGGTGGAGGCGGAAGCATCACTTCTACTTCGCGCGGGCAGGGCTGCATTCTGCCACGCAAGCCGACAGGCAGCGTTCCGTTGACGATCAGTTGGCGCTCCAGGCCGGGAGGCAGGTGGTCCCGCTTGGCTAGCCCAGGAGGCAGATGGCGGTAGTGGTCGTGATACCAGCCCCGGAGGTCGCGGTCGTGGTCGGTATAGCGGAAATGATCATGGCCGCGACCGTGATCTTCATGGCCGTAGGCATGACCGCGCCCGTGGTCGTCGTCGCGATCGCGATCGTGACCGTGGCCCCGATCATCATCACCGTCGTGTTTATCGTGCCCATGGCCGTTTCCCTGGGCCACGGCCACAGTGGCAGAGAGCGCAAGGGAGAGCACAGCGGTCGCACCCGCTCGTAACCAACGCTTAAATGACATTGCAACGCCTCCTAAGATGGCTAATTAAGCGAGGATATAGAAGAAGAATCGAGACCAACAGGTTACGGCAGGTCACGGACGTGGGTATGTGATTCTAATCATAAAGGTTATGGCGTAGGGGCAGTCTGGGTTCGCCTTGGTTTCGCGGGGCCCATGTTTTCGGAGCGGCTATAATTCTTGCCCATGAATCTCGAACAAAAAGTGGCCGAACTGAATAAACGAAATCAACTCGCCGAAGACGGCGGCGGCGCCAAGCGCCGCGAGCGCCAGCATAAGGAAGGCAAGATGTCGGCCCGCGAGCGCATCGAATTCCTGCTCGATGAGGGCACGTTCGAAGAGACCGACAAACTGGTCACTCACCGTTGCAATGACTTTGGCATGTCGGAGCAGAAAATCTACGGCGACGGATTCATTACTGGTTACGGCCGCATCGAGGGACGGCTGGTCTACGTTTTTGCGCAGGACTTCACCGTGTTTGGCGGGTCACTGTCAGAAACGAACGCGGGGAAGATCGTGAAGATCATGGACCTGGCGGCGAAAATGGGCGCGCCAGTGATTGGCTTGAATGATTCCGGAGGAGCGCGGATTCAGGAAGGCGTGATGTCGCTAGCTGGTTATGCGGACATTTTTCTGCGCAACACGCTCTACAGCGGCGTCGTGCCGCAGATTTCGGCGATCATGGGACCATGCGCGGGAGGGGCTGTCTATTCGCCCGCCATCACCGACTTCGTGCTGATGGTCGACAAGACCTCTTATATGTTCATCACCGGGCCCGACGTCATCAAGACGGTGACGCTGGAAGAGGTCACCAAGGATCAACTCGGTGGCGCCATGACGCACAACGAGACTTCAGGCGTGGCGCACTTTCTGGCGCATGACGACGCGGAATGCCTGTCTATGGTGCGCGAACTGCTGAGCTTTATGCCGTCGAACAACCTGGACGATCCTCCGCGCAAAGCTTGCACCGATCCCATCGACCGCGCGGACGCTGCGCTCGACAAGATGGTTCCGGCACAGTCGAACCAGCCGTATGACATTAAAGACGTCATCCATGCGGTGGTGGACGACGCTTATTTTTTTGAAGTGCAGGAGCATTACGCCAAGAACATTGTCGTGGGATTCGCGCGGCTCGACGGCCGACCAGTGGGCATCGTGGCCAACCAGCCGTCGGTACTGGCCGGAACGCTGGACATCAACGCGTCGGTAAAGGGTGCGCGCTTCGTTCGTTTTTGCGACTGCTTCAACATCCCGCTGGTGACATTTGAAGACGTTCCGGGATTCCTGCCGGGCACTGCGCAGGAGTACGGCGGAATCATCAAGCACGGGGCTAAGCTGCTTTTCGCGTTCGCCGAGGCTACGGTTCCCAAGGTCACGGTCATCACGCGCAAGGCTTATGGCGGGGCGTATTGCGTGATGGCTTCGAAACACATTCGCACGGACGTCAATTACGCATGGCCGACAGCTGAGATCGCGGTAATGGGACCGGAGGGAGCCGTGGACATTGTGTATAAGCGTGAACTCGACGCGGCCGCCAACCGGGAGCAGGTGCGCCGCGAAAAGATTGATGAATTTCGCGACCGCTTTGCTAATCCTTACGTAGTGGCGGACCGCGGATTTGTGGACGCGGTGATCCAGCCGCGGGAGACGCGGAAGAAGTTAATCCAGGCATTAGCGATGCTGGAGACGAAGCGCGATAAGAATCCGCCTAAGAAGCATGGGAACATTCCGCTGTGAGCGGTTTGCAATCGGAGAGATCGAATGAAAAAGATTTTCGCTCTAGTCGCCTTGTGCTTCGCAACCGCCTCGCTGTTCGCGCAGGACTCAGGCTCGTGGCTCTCCAGCCTGCCGCAGACAAAGGATTATGTTCAGCGGCGGGCCTCCAGTTATGACCGCAGTGGCGCCAACGCTGACTTTCGCACCATTGCCGCGGGGGAGACGTTGACGCTGATCGACGAGGCCGGACCGGGGCTGATCAGTCACGTTTGGTTCACTATCGCGAGCGGCGATCCTCATCATCTGAAAGCTTTGGTCCTGCGCATGTATTGGGACGGCGAAGCAACTCCGAGCGTCGAGACGCCGGTGGGCGACTTCTTCGGTCTCGGACTGGGGCAGTATTACCTGTATCAATCTCTGCCGTTGTCGGTCGGCTCCGACAAGGCTTTGAACAGCTTCTTTCCGATGCCTTTTCAAAAGCACGCCCGCATCACGGTCACGAATGAAGGTGCGCGCAAGGTTGACGCTTTTTATTTCAACATCGATTACCGCGCCTACGGCAAGCCGCTGCCGGCGGACCAGCTTTATTTCCACGCGCAGTACCGGCAGGCGGCACCAGCCCAAGGCTGGACAAATCAATGGCAATCGAACGGCGATCCGCTGGTCAACGACAAGAAAAATCTGAATGGCGAAGGCAACTACGTTTGGATGGAAGCGACCGGGCGCGGACACTTCGCGGGCGTGACCATGTCGGTGCTACAGAATCAGGATGGCTGGTGGGGCGAGGGCGATGACATGTTTTATATCGATGGCGAGAGCACGCCGTCGATCAACGGAACCGGGTCGGAGGATTATTTTTTGGGAGCGTGGGATTTCGGCGGACACACATTCTCTTACGGATTGTTTGGTGCGCCAGTGGTGGGCCAGGAATTGGCGGGCGGACGATGGTCGCTGTATCGCTTCCATCTTGATTCGCCGATTCCGTTTACGAAATCGCTGCGCGCGACCATTGAGCATGGGCACGCCAATCACCGGTCCGACAATTATTTTTCGGTCGCGTACTGGTATCAGAGCGAGCCGCATGCGCCGTTTCCCGCGCTGCCGCCGCTTGAGCAGCGCATCCCGAGGATTTATGCGGTGGGTGGGCCGGGCAATTCAGGAAAGTAAGGTCTTGGGTGTAAGGAAACCTCTGCCACGGATTCACACTGACCGGCACGGATTCATCTTGGCTGATATCGCGTTAGGCGCTGATTGAATTGGAATGCGGGGGAGCTAGAAGGTAGAAGCTGAGAGCTGACGGCTAACAGTTTCCTGCAAAAATTAAGAGTTCCGAGGTGATGTAAGGTCCATTCGTCTCGGCCAGTAGCTCGCGTTTGACCCTTGCTCGACCTGCTTTCGCTGCTTCCCTTGCGGGCCGCTGCGCGCGATCTTCGCTTGGGCTCCGGGCTCACCGCCAACCGGATAAACCTACCCTACGCCTCGGAACTCTATCTTGCCTTCAACATTTCTTCTTCGTTCTCCTCAACCAGCGCTTTGCTATAGACCCTCGCTCACCCTCCTTCCCAGATCTCGCGATCGGGAAAGTGACTCCGCTTGAGCCCCGGACGCCGCACCAACCGGAAAAACTTAAGAAGCTGTCAAAGAACGATCCTGTTGTACTCCTTCTAGAAATTACGTCAATGGAAAATCACAGGTTGCAAGTACATGTGTTTTCAAGCGAGTGCACGCCGTCCACAACCCGGTGACCGGAATTGGTGCAGAGCGGCACTCGCCTCTTCACAAACCCGGCGCCACACGCGGCTTTCCGCACGTTGTATTGAGAGGAATCGATGCGAGGTCTTGGTGTGAGCACGGTTTGCGATTTGTGAAAATCGCGCACTTCCCGCGTCCCGCAAAGGATTTGAAGTCTGATTGCGTAGCGACAGCCGCCTCGGCTGTCCATCGAGAGCAGTTCGACAAGTTTTGATTGCACACGGCGGACGCGTTTAGCTGTAGCGCAGTCCCTGAGGTTGCTCTTCTTTCGCCCCTTCGGGGCTTTAATCATTGCCGACTCGTCACCCACGGCTTGCGCCGTGGGCTGCATTCTTTCGCCGCTTCGCGGCTGCGAGAGCGCTCAGGCCAGCTCTATCGTTTCATCTACCAAGCGCTTGTCAGACTCATCTGTACCCTTTAGTTCGAACGAGTTGGTTATGGCGGCCGTTCCTTTTTCGACGCTGGTGATGACATAGGAGCAGCCAATCCAATGGGCTTCGGCCAGGTCGGTGGACGACCAGCGGGCAGGATGGTCCGGGTGGGAGTGATAGAAGCCGACGATATCTTCACCGCGTTCGCGGCCTTCCCGCTGAACCCGTACTAGTTCCTTGGGATCGATGTTGTAGCGGTTGTGGGCGGAGTCGGTGCGCGTGTTGCCGCAACGCGCGGTCGAGGTCACGATGCGGGTTCCGTCGTCCTCGACGCGGCCGAGCAGGATGCCGCAGCACTCGTGCGGATAAGTTTCTTCGCCGTGTCGGCGCAAGGAGTCGTGGTCGTGGCGGGAAAGTTTTAGCATCGCTCAATTCATTCCGAAATCAAAATCCCCACCCTCTCGCACAAAACGCGAGAAGGGTGGGGCACCCTAAGCAATCAAAATTTCTATCAGCCTTCGCTCCAGAATCGCTCGCTTAGGTACTTCTCACCAGAGTCGCAAAGGATGGTCACAATTACCGCTTCGCGTCCCTTTTTCAGTGGCAGTTCGCGGGCAATCTTCAGACATCCCACGACGGCGGCGGCGGAGGAGATGCCTACCAGCAGCCCGGCATTACGCGAGAGTTGGCGGGCCATAGCGTAGGCGTCTTCCGTGGCGATTTCGAGATTCTTGTCAGCGAGTCGCGGATCGTAAATTTTCGGCACAATCGCACTGGGCATGTGCTTAGCGCCTTCAATTCCGTGAAACGACGAGTCTGGCTGCAGCGAGATGCATTTCACCGCAGGATTCAACTCTTTCATGCGGCGCGTCGTACCGACAAAAGTGCCGCTCGTACCGAGCATCGCAACAAAATGGGTGACACGTCCTTGCGTTTGCTGCCAGATTTCGTTGGCCGTGCCGTAGTAGTGCGCTTTCCAGTTGGCTTCATTGGAATATTGGTCTGCGTAGAAATATTGATCCGGATGGTTGCGCGCAAGTTCGCGGGCCATGCGAATCGCGCCATCGGAACCATCGGCGGGGTCGGTATAAAGAATGTTTGCGCCGTAGCCCTGGAGGATCTGCTTGCGCTCGCGCGAAACATTCTCTGGCATGCACAGAGTGACGGAGAATCCCTCGGCAGCTCCCAGCATGGCGTAAGCGATGCCGGTATTTCCGCTGGTAGAGTCGAGCAGAATCTGGCCGGGGCGGAGTTGACCGTTGCGGCGAGCTTCGGCGACGATGTTGGCGGCGGCGCGATCTTTGACTGATCCGCCGGGGTTATACCATTCAGCCTTACCCAGAAGTGCTATGCCAGGCAGGTCGCGAGTGAGCGCATCCAAACGCAGCAGCGGCGTGTTGCCGATCCGCTCAATCAGGCTGTGACCCAGGGTTTCGCCTAGTCCTAGAGCGCTTTCACGTGACCTTTCAGGTTCTGTCGCCGTGGATTCTGCTGCCATTCTTGTAGATCCGTATGCCATGTGTGAACCGAAATGCCGTGACCAACGTAATGTGCTATATGGTTCGAAACAAGATATGTAGTAGCTTGTTTAGATGAACAAGTTTCGCCCGGCGATGCAGCTCCTGTAAAGTTACGCTCGATCTCATAATGTATGCATCTAATAGACGAGCATCGGCCGGCAAGGAAAGGTGACGTATAAAGAAATGGCCAAAACTATTGAAGCACGAACCTACGAGGAAGCGCTAGCCTGGTTGCGCGATCACGGGTTCGACTTAACCGACGCCCCCGGCACTAATGCTCGCACATTTCTGCGGAAATACAATGTTTCGGCGGCCATCCAGAAGGGCCCCGACGACAGCGTAAAGATTTTCGCGTATCCCGGCTACCTGATTGGCAGCGAGATTTCAAAGCTCATCAACCGCGGATACCAGCAGTTTCTCAAGACTTCCAAGACAGAAATTCCGGCGACTGCCGATCACTTGAAAGCGATACAGCAGTTTTCCGAGGAGTTGAAGGAAGCGTTGGGGTTGCCGAGCCTGTATAACGAGTCGTTGGGAACGGTCAGCGAAGCGTATCAGTACGATCGCATCGAGAACCGCGACAAGGCGCCGGTGGATCGGCCGAAGCGTCCGTGGGAGGTCGCTGGCAAGCCAGCCGCAATCGCGGCGAAGAAGGGCCGGGCGTAGCAACTGAGTCAGCGAGCCCCTAGCAGAATGTCTACTGTTAGCTGGTCGAGCCTCTCGTACGGCAGGCGTTTCTTCAGGATCGCATCTTTATCAAAAACATGGGACAACAACGCAACTGATCCCTTTTCTGAATAACGACTCGCTTTCGGAGTGCTGCGACCTGAAGACGAGACTTCTTTGAGAATGGATTGAATTTCCTCGTTGGCGTTCCAGCGGGCCGCCTTTTCTTTCAATATCAAATAGGTTCGCATGCAACCGCGGGCAAAATCTTTGACTCCGTCATAATCTTCCGTGCGGTAAGCATGGGCGTCGAAATGGCGCGGGCCGTCATAGCCGACATCCTCCAGAAACTTGACCAGCCAGAATGCAGACTTAGGATTGGCCGATCCGAAACGCAGGTCCTGATCGTAGCGTCCGGGAGCCTGATCGTTTAGATCGATATGAAATAGCTTCCCCGCCTCCCAGGCCTGGGCAACTCCGTGCATGAAGTTGAGTCCGGCCATTTGTTCATGCGCGACTTCCGGATTGACGCCGACCATCTCGGGATGATCAAGCGTAGGAATGAATCCAAGATAGTGTCCGGTGGTCGCCATATAAATGTCGCCGCGCGGCTCGTTGGGCTTGGCTTCCAGGGCGAAGCGGTATCCATAACCGCGTGCGATGTTGTACTCGCAAAGATAATTGACTGCCTCGCGCAGGCGTTTAACGGCTTCGTCTGCGCGGCGGCAGGCATCGGTTTCAACACCTTCTCGGCCACCCCACAAGACAAAAATCTTCGCGCCCAGCTCTGCGCCCAGGTCCATGGCGCGCATTGTTTTCTGCAAAGCGTAAGCGCGCACTTCGGGATCGTTGGCGGTAAAGGCTCCGTCGCGAAATACGGGGTGAAAAAATAGGGCCACGGTCGCCATGGGGACGACGATGCCACTTTGCTGACAGGCTTTGCGGAATTCTCGGACGATGCGGTCGCGCTCCGACGGCGAGGCGTCAATCGGGACTAGGTCGTTGTCGTGCAGATTGACACCCCAGGCGCCGATTTCCCCAAGCACCGAGGCGATCTCCGTCGGCGGCATAGTTCGGCGAACCGCATCGCCGAATGGGTCACGACCACGATTCCCGAGGGTCCACAATCCGAACGAAAATTTGTGTTCCGGCTTTGGTTGGTAAAGATTACTGCTGGCGCTCGATCGCAGCTTCTTCGCAGTCATTATTTATTCTCCGGCGGTTTGTCCTGAGGCGGATCCAAGGGCGGCGGGGAGGAAGAAATCTTTCCCACCAAACTGTCCTCCGCCTTATTGTGCAATTCCTGGACCTTGTGAAGTTCCTTCTCCGCGTCTGCAGTCTTGCCTTGTGCCTGATACAGACGCCCTAACTGGTAGTGTGCGTCGGGTAGGGAAGGATCGAGGGCCACGGCGTGAAGAAGAGCTGTTTGCGCTTCTTTGTAGTCTTTCTGCTGCATGTAGATCGCGCCCAGGTCAACATAGACAATGCGCAGGTTCTTCTGTGCGCTCAACGAGCGTTTCAAAAAGGAGAGAGCCTGATCTGGGTGGTTGCTCTTCCATTCGATATCTCCCAGGTATGCCAGGGCCTGCGCATGCCCAGCATCGAGAACGATTTCACGCTCAAACTCTTTCTTTGCCGCGTCGTACTGCTGCGTTTTCCAGTAGAGATATCCGAGGCCGAAATGAACATTCGGCTCGCTCGGGGAAATCTTCACGGCGGTTTCGAACTCGGCGATGGCCTCCGTGGTCTTCCCCAAGCCATCCAAAGCCTCACCCAGAAGGACGTGAGCCCCGGCAGAATCTGGGTTTTGTTGCAGAAGTTGACGAAACTCTTCGAGCGCGCAGGAATAGTTCTTCGCCCACAAGCAGCTTTGCGCTAAGAGGCGATGCAATTCCAGGTTCCCGGGATCGGCCTTGGCCGCGGGCTGGAGATACGTTACGGCGTCGGCAAAGCGTTGTACGCCGTAGTAACTGAGGCCGAGCAGCGTTCGAGCCTGGTTATCGGTGGGATCGGAGATGAGGGCACTGCGAAGCGCAACGGCGGCTGGCTTGAAGTGGCCCTGCTTAAATTCTGCCAGACCCAGGTTCAGTTCCACGCCGGGAAGCTTCGGATTCAGGGCCAGACCCTTCCTGTACGCGGCGGCCGCTTCCGCATACTTACCCTCCTTAGAGAGCACTACTCCGAGACTGGCGAAGGCTGCGGCGTCATTCCGATTGCGCGCGATCACGGCCTGCCAAACCTGGGCGGACTCTGCCAACTTTCCTTGCTGTTCGAGGGCGATTGCGTCGGCGGGGCTAGCGGACTGGGCGGACGCAAAGATGGGCGCGAGAAGCGCGATGAAAATGAGTTCTATTTTGTGGTTCTTCATGCCCGATGTTCACTGACAATGTTACCAAGCGCAAGTTTGCCTCCGGTTTGCCCGATGCGCTGGGTGGTTGCTGGACACAGCATTAGAAAGTTCGAAGAGGGCACATCGAAGCGATCAGAAACTTATGGCCCCGCTCGCCCTCGTACTGAGTGCGAGCGGGGCGTGAGGTGGACTCTGGAAGAAGCGGACCTAGTACATCAGCTTCAGACCGAGTTGGAACTGTCGTCCGTCAAAGGCCGAAGTGACTTGGCCAAAGTTGCTAGACCCTATGTTGTTGCCAATGCCGCCGTTGTTTTTGTCACCTTTAAACTGCGTATGGTTCCAAGCGTTGAAGGCGTCTGCCCGGAACTCCATTTTGAACCTCTCCGTGAACGCGAATACCTTTTTGAGAGAGAGGTCGAAGTTATTGCGACCCGGACCGCGGATAGCGTCAAATCCCAAATTGCCATAGCAGTCTGGGCCTGTCGCGCAGACAGGAGCCGAGAAGACGGACGTGTTAAACCAAGAGGCAACGGTTTTCGGATACGAAATCGAGCCGTTCACGTTCGGTCGGGTTCCGGAATTGCTGATAATGCTGGAGGCAGTCGTTCCGCTCACTCCGAGGTTGATGGGAGCTCCGCTCTCTTCGGTGATGATGGCCGACAGTCCCCATCCGCCCAGCCCTCCCTTAACCAAACCGTTGGGACTGTTCCGGAAAAACGGGATGTCATAAACGAAGTTAGTGAAGAAGATGTTCCTTCGGTCGAACTGAGAAGGCCCGAAATCATACTTCCAGCCGACGTAAGGATTGGTGACGTTTTGGAGGTCGCCGCCACTGCCGTTGCTGGTGGTCGAATCCTCTGCTTTGGAGAGTGTGTACGCAACTTGCAAGTGGAGGTCACGATGCACAGTCCCGTTCAGAGAAGTCTGAAGGGAGTTGTATTTTGCGTTTCCCCCGTTTGTCGCCAACCGGATGCCGCCGAAGCCGAGGTACTGGACCTTCGTATTGTCGAGCGCACCTTTCGCGACCATGCCGGGCAGCAAACTCTCAGGCGGAAGATTGATCGCCTGATAGTAGTTTTCGTGCCGTCCCTGACTACCAACGTAAGACACGGACAATACTGCGTTGGTTCCCACTGACTGCTGGACGCCAGCGCTGTACTGGTAACTCAACGGAGCCGGGTAGTGCTGCGAGATGCCAGTGACGCCGAGTGGCAAGACCGGCAAAGCCGCAGCGGTGATGACGTTGCCGGAGGCCAGGCTGAGACCTGGATTCGACAGCGAAACATTGTTGAGCGTGGGGTTCGGATCACCCGGGGGGTTCACCGCTCCGTTATACATGTCGTTCCCTTGGATGCGCTCGTACATGATGCCGAAACCGCCGCGAATGACCGTTTTACCTTGACCGGTAAGGTCATAAGCGAAGCCGAGGCGCGGGCCCCAGTTGTTCCACGAATTGTTCACCAAGCCCTTGGGAATTCCATTGACGCCACCTACGCCGATTCCATTGAGATAGAACTGATAACCTCCCAAAATCGGATTGCTACTGGTAACCAGCCCCGGGCTCGGTCCGCCCGTGCAGAAACCTAGCGTCGGCACGGAGTTCTTGCTGCAGATATGTCCGTTCGAGTCGAACGTAGCTGCGTTCGCTGGGTTATACAGGCTGGGATAGAAATTCGAAGACAGGTGGTTGGCTTCGTAGGTATGCGGAATGCCATCCCATCGCAGTCCCAAGTTTAAGGTGAGCCGGCTGTTTACGCGCCAGTTATCCTGGACATACGCTGCCGGGGAAATGTTATTCCACTGGCCGTGAATCTTGACGCCATCCTCCGTATATTGCTGGGCATAGCCGAGGAGGAAATCTGCATAGTCCGATCCACAAATCTGAGTACTCGACTTAACACATGTGGCAGGCCTGGTGAACGATCCGTCGAAGGTAAAGTTGCCCTGTGTGTTCGCGAAGGCATCCTGGCCTTTCTTGTAGAGTGCCCAACTAAACCCAAATTTGAGTTGGTGAGGGCCTTTGGTCCAGGAAACATCGTCGCGAATCTGGTAATCGTCCGCCTTGTTAACCCACGGTGTCCAGTTGGAAGTGTAGTTTGACCCGGTTATACCCGACAGGTTGATCGAGGGGATGCGGGTATCAACGTTGGGCCCAGTAAACAGCCGGTTGAAAGTAAAGCTGCTGGGGGCGCTGACCAAGTTGTTGGGGATGATGTTGATACGGTTGCCGTTGTAGTTGAAAGCGGTCTCGTTGAGCAGGGTCGGACTGATCACGTAGGTCGCATGGACCACCGCACTATACGAGGGATTGCCAAACACATCGGCGATCGAGGGCACGTTGTCGCCGCTCCACTGTGTGGTCCCGTACGTCTGGGAAATTTGCTCGGAGATCCAGTGTCCGAAGACTGAGAACTTCGGTGTGAACGTGTGATCAACGCGTGCAATTTCCTCCCGCAACGTCGTCGGGGAATTATTGCCGCCCTGAAAAAATGCGCCGTTCGTGGGTGCCGGGAAGATCCCGCCGTACTTGCCTCCGGCGGTCAGCAAGGCTTTCGCATTGCTATTGATCATGCAGTCGGGAATCGTGTTGTTGGGGAATGGCTGACCCGGAACGATCCCAGCCGGAGCGACGCCGCCAGGGCAATTGGCGAATTCATTAGCGATCCCAGTGGGTACCGCGATAGGATTTGTTTTGTTGTTATAAGTAGTCGGGATCACCGCGCCGGTTCCAGCGCCGCCCGCGTCGGGATACGAACTTGCCAGCGGAACTTGCTGGTTGAGCAGGCCGCCATCAATCTCTTTGCGCCATTCCTGGTTGTAGAAGAAGAAGGTCGGATGGCTCTTCCAGAGAGGAACCTGTCCTCCGAGGTTGAAGCCATAAATGTTGTAGCGAAGTTCGGCGACCTTAGCCGGCGGGCGGTTGAAGTAGTTGCGCGCATCGAGCGCGTCATTGCGAAATAGTTCCCAGGCTTCAGCGTGGAATTGCTTTGTCCCCGACTTGATCACCGTGGTGATAGTTGCGGCCGAAGCAAGACCATACTCGGCGCTGTAGTTTGATGTCATATTGCGGAACTCAGCGATGGAGTCGAGCGAAGGCATGACGCTGCCGCTGCTGCCGCCGCGATCGAGGTTTTCACCACCGTCAATGAGTTGAAGGTTGTGCCCTTCCCGCTGTCCGTTGATGCTCACGTTGCTGTCCGCGCTCACCGGGGTGAATCCCACACGCGAGGTCTGGATGCTCGATGCACCCGGGGCCAAGGCAAACAGTTCGTATAGGCTCCGGCCGTTGGTGGCAAGTTGTGTCACCTGCTGCCCGTTAATGACGTTGCTGACTTCGCCGGTATCAGTCTGCACAGCGACCGCATTGGCCTCAACCGTGACTTGTTCCTGTACGCTGCCTACCGTGAGAACGAGATCGAGACGCCTGCGGTCTCCGACGGCAAGCACCAGGTTTTTCTGCTCGGCAACCTTAAAACCGGTCGCGCTGACGCGCACCGTGTAATTGCCGATCCGCAGTTCAGGAGCCAAGAACTGACCGTCGCTGTTGGTCGTTAGATTACGTGTTACGCCCGTATCCGTGCTGGTGATGGCAACGGTCGCGTTGGGAACCGCAGCACCGCTAGGATCGGTGACCGTACCGAGGAGGGTCGCATCCTGAGCCACGGCTTGTGCGGCAAAGATTACGAAGAACGTTGCGAGGAGAGTCGCGAGGCGTAGGCCGCAGCGTTTCAAGGCTGGGCTGAAACTCCCGGCAAACAAGGGCGAGAGGGATTTCATGTGAAACCTCCAAACCAAATTTTGTTGGCGCGACGACCAAGTCGCGAATTCTTAGTACTCAGGGATGGGACTTCCCCCACAGCCGTAAACGATTACGGTGTTTACATTCACCCAATGACCGTTGTCAAGCACAAAATCGATTTCGCAGCGGAAATTTCTTAGTGTGGGACTAACACCTACCGCATCTTCATCGCTTTCGGCGGCGTATACTCTGACCGTACGATTCTGCCATTCTGGAAAAAATCGCCGCTTTAAGGCGCCACGCTCCATTCCATTTGGTCAGGAGTCCTCCGATGCAGGCAAAGGCAATAGCAGTAGCAACCTTGGTACTTTGTGTATCTTATTCCCTCGTGCTGGGCCAACAAGCCCCTGTAACCTCAGCCTCTGCCGCAAGACAAGAGTTTCCGGTGACGCTGCAGGAAAGCGTTACTGCCGGTAAGACGCCAGTCGGTACCAAGATTCAGGCGAAGCTTGTCGTTGCTACCCTGGTGGCTGGCACAGTAGTTCCGCGGAACGCCGTCTTTTCTGGGGAAGTGGTCGAGTCTCTGGCGAAGACCAAAACCGACCCTTCCCGCCTCTCCATTCGCATGGATTCCGTGCAGTGGAAGACCGGTTCCGCTTCCGTTAAGGTCTATTCGACCGCCTGGTACTATCCCACGCGGAATGAGGAGGGGCAGGACCTCCAATACGGACCGCATCAGCCCGCGAACCGGACGTGGAACGGCCAGGGACAGTACCCAGATCCGAATTCAAAGGTCTATAAGCCATTTCCGGGCACCGACCCGAATCAAACCGCCTCGGTTCCGGATACGCCAGCGGCCACCACTTCAAACCACCCTGTCCCCATGAAAGATGTGGAGACCGTGAGCAGTGGTGACGGGACCATTTCTCTGGTTTGCAAACGCACGAATATCAAACTGGATAAGCTGACCACTTACGTCCTCGCCAGCCCTGACCTGCTACCGTCAAAGTAGATACGACAATCCCCGGCTGCGGCAGAACCCCACGCAAACGCGACGCCCTGCAAGTCTTCTTGACCGCACGATTGCACTGTGCTAAAAGCGACGGTCAACCGTAATCGTTAACGCAGCAGAGACTACCAGCCAGATCCGCGCTTTCGCCAGACGTTAACCGCGCGGGTTGCCGAGGAGAACTCTCATGGAAACGCGCTTTCGAACCCTGCAAATAGCTTCCTTCGTCGCTCTAATTCTTGTCTTCCTTGTTAGCAATGCTGGCGCCCAGAACACTGGCACCGCCGTCTATCTGGATCCTTCCCAGCCAATCAACGTACGCGTGGATGATCTGGTGGGAAAAATGACACTGGAAGAGAAGGCCTCGCAATTAGTCAACCAGGCGCGGGCTATTCCTAGGCTGCAAGTCCCCGCCTACGACTGGTGGAGTGAAGCCTTGCACGGAGTTGCCAACGCCGGAACGGCGACGGTGTTTCCCGAGCCGATTGGATTAGCCGCAACTTTTGACGACCCGCTGATTCACGAGATGGCGATTGTCATCGGAACTGAGGCTCGGGCAAAACATAACCAGGCAGTGAAGGCGGGACGGCGCGACATTATGGAAGGGCTGGACTTCTGGTCGCCGAATATCAATATTTTTCGCGATCCGCGCTGGGGGCGCGGGCAGGAGACCTACGGGGAAGATCCGTTTCTAACCGGTCGAATGGGTGTGGCGTTCGTAACGGGACTGCAGGGCGACGATCCGAAATACTTCCGGGTCATCTCCACGCCGAAACATTTTGCGGTGCACAGCGGACCCGAGCCGTCGCGGCACACCATTGATATCCAGGTATCGAAACACGACATGGAAGACACCTATTTGCCGGCATTCCGCGCCGCAGTTACCGAGGGCAAGGCCGAATCGGTGATGTGCGCCTATAACCGCGTTAACGGCGAACCGGCGTGCGCAAATACTTTCCTATTGCAGGATCAACTGCGCGGCGCGTGGAAGTTTAACGGCTATGTGGTATCGGACTGCGATGCGATCGTGGATATTTATCAGGGACATCATTTTGTCAAAAGTCAGGCAGAAGCCGCGGCGGTTTCGCTGAAGAAGGGGATGGACAATGAGTGCGCGGACTTTTTCACTATCGCCAAAGACAGCCACGATTATCAGCCTTACATCGATGCCGTAAAGCAGGGACTGCTCACGGAAGCCGATCTGGATGTTGCATTGAAACGGCTGTTCACGGCCCGTATGCGGCTTGGAATGTTCGACCCTGCGGAGAAAGTTCCTTACGCACAGACGCCGGAGTCGGAGATTGACAGCGCTCCGCATCGGGAGCTCGCCCTTAAGATTGCGCGTGAATCGATGGTGCTGCTCAAGAACGATGGAGTGCTTCCTTTCGGCGGAAGCGTGAAGAAAATCTTAGTGGTGGGGCCGCTGGCTGAGTCTGCCGAGGTGCTCCACGGCAACTACGCCGGAACGGCTTCCCATGCGGTCACGGCGCTGGAGGGCATTCGCAAGCAGTTCGCGGGAGCTCAGGTCTCATTCGAGCCCGGAACCAATTTCCTGCGCCAGCAAGTTGTGATTCCAACTGCAATGTTATCCACCGATAAGGGCGAGCCCGGACTCCAGGGTGAATACTTTTCCGGAGAACTAACTGGCACACCCCAGGCAGTGCGAGTCGATCCCTACGTCGATCTTCAACTCTCGCACCACCCCAGTGCCCATGCGCTCCGTCCACCGGACGGGATGAAAGACTTTTCCGTTCGTTGGACCGGATTTCTGACGCCCGCGGAGTCGGGCACATACCAGATCGGGCTTTTCGGCTCGATGCAGCGCATGTGGCTCGACGGAAAGCTGATTGTGGATGACAACATCCTGCATGATCCCAATCCTCAGCTGGCGACCCTCCAGTTGACGAAAGGGCATCGTTATGCGGTGAAGGTCGAGTACTCGGCGGGTGGGCGCACAACCAGGCTGGTTTGGCTCCCCGTTAGCGCGGATCCACTGCGGGACGCGGTAAATGCGGCGCGCCAGGCGGATGTGGTCGTCGCTGTGGTCGGCATTACCTCGAGGTTGGAAGGCGAAGAGATGAAGGTCGACATGCCTGGATTCAAGGGCGGTGATCGCACCAGCCTGAGCTTGCCGGCAGAGGAAGAGGCGCTGCTCGGGGCTTTGAGAGGGTCGGGCAAGCCGCTGGTGGCGGTCCTGATGAACGGCAGCGCGCTGGCGGTGAATTGGGCAAATGATCACGCCAACGCAATTCTCGAAGCCTGGTACTCCGGCGAGGAAGGGGGAACCGCGATCGCGCAGACTCTCGCGGGCACAAACAATCCCGGCGGACGCTTGCCGGTAACTTTTTACAAAGGCGTGGAGCAATTGCCGGAGTTTGAAGACTATGCGATGAAGAACCGCACTTATCGCTATTTCGAGGGACAGCCTCTGTATCCGTTCGGCTACGGGCTGACGTATTCGAAATTCGAGTACAGCAATCTGAAGTTGGCGAGCTCAGAACTCGACGCCGGAAGTCCTCTCACGGTCGATGTGGATGTGAAGAACGCCAGCCAACGACCGGGTCAGGAAGTGGTGGAGGTTTACGTGAGTTTCCCCAAGCTTCCGGGCGCACCTCTGCGTGCGCTGCGCGGCTTTAATCGCGTTTACCTGGACGCTGGAGAACAGCGGCATGTGAAGCTCACTCTGCAGCCGCGCGACCTGAGCTATGTAAACGAAGCGGGTGACCGGATGGTCTCGGCGGGAGACTATACGATTACCGCGGGTGGAGGCCAGCCGGGAACGGGCGCTCCGCAGGCGGAGGCGCGACTCTCCATTCGCGGAGAACAGAAATTGCCGGAGTAGGCGTTCAGGGCTTACTTGATCATGCGCCGACGGTCGCCCGAGCCTTCAGTGGCGGCGATCGGGCTGTCTGCGCCAGATTCACAGTATTACTTCATTACTTCCGATCGGGGTTCTGAGCGCTAAGGTCTGGTTACAACAGTAATCCAAGGAATCCCCCGCCAAAGCGTCAGGATCAAGAAAATGTTGTCTAATCCTGATATGAGTGCCAATGCGAAATTCGGTCCGCATTTGCTGATTGTCATTACTGTTCTCGCGTGTAGCGCGTTCGCCCAAGGCACAGCATTCCCGCAGACAAGCAAGCCGTGTGTTCTCCCTCAGGATTTGCAGCGTGAAGTCGCAGGCAAGTATCCAAGAGCGAAAATTATTGAACTGTCAGATCTTGAGGAAGACGACAGGAAATTTTTTCAATCGGACCACGACAACAGTTGCCCCGGAGTGGTCAAGGTCGACTTCTACGGTGATGGCAAACCCACGTTGGCCTTGGTTCTGATTACCGGGAGTGGGGCCAAGGAGCCCACCAAGCTCGTAGTGGCCCACCAGGACGACGGGAAATGGCTAATTACCCCCTTGGACACAGGCGGGCCGACCCCGATTGCGCCGGTGGTCTGGAGCTTGCCGGTAGGCGAATACCACGATGTGTATGGCGATAAGACCATTCGAGCGACCAACCCCGTCATCGTTTTTTGCAAGTACGAGTCGTGGGCGATCCTTTACGCGTGGACGGGAAAAGGTGTGAGCAAGATTTGGCTAATGGACTGAACGGCACGCGGAGTTGGCGAAACATCGCCATAGCACTCATCATCCACAAGAAGCCCCGCGGGAGGCTCAACGGTCGCTTGTCGTGACCACCCGGGTTAAGATGGGAGCGGGCTACTGTGCCCCCGGGGGGATGAATATCCGCAGCTTTGCCGGTTCGCTGACACTACTCTCTTTGCTCGCGACCCTGATGCAGCAACCGGCTGTGCATCCGCAGTCGACCGCGAAATCGGCCACACCTTCGACTGGACCCGCCACCACTGAGAGCCCCATCCGCTTCACCTTCCAGCGTATCGACTTCAAGCTGGACAGTTGCGAAACGCCGGAGCGCCACGCACCCGAGACGATGGCCGGCGGCGTCGCCATATTCGATTACAACAACGACGGCAAGCTCGACATCTTCTTCACCAACGGGGCGGACATCAAAACGCTGAAGAAGACTTCCCCGAAATATTCCAATCGCCTGTTCGAGAATGACGGCCACGGACACTTCAGCGATGTAACCGAGAAAGCCGGCCTGGCAGGAACGGGCTACGACGTCGGCGTCGCGATTGGTGACTACGACAACGACGGGTACGAAGATATTTTTGTAGCGGGCGTCTATCGCAACACGCTGTATCACAACAACGACAATGGCACATTTACCGATGTAACTGTGAAGGCCGGATTGAATAAGCCCGATCCCGAGTATGGACCGCTGTGGGCGGTCGCCGCCGCGTGGGTAGATGTGAACAACGATGGTTTGCTCGATCTCGTGGTCATCAATTATCTGAAGTGGGAGTTCGATCACGAACCGGTGTGCCAGGGCTACGGACATCGCGACTACTGCCATCCCAAGATGTACAAGCCCACTCCCAACCAACTGTTCATCAACAACGGGGATGGCACCTTTCGCGATGCCTCCGTCGAAGCTGGGTTTCGGGCGCATCCCGGCAAGGGGATGGGCGTCGCGGCTGCCGACTCCGAACTGTCCGGCAGGATGGATCTCTTTGTCCCCAACGACAAGCTGATGAACTGGTTTTTCCGCAACAAGGGCGCCGGGCGGTTCGAGGAAGTTGGTTTCGACGTGAACGTCGCTCTGCGGGAAGACGGGACATTCATTTCCGGCATGGGCACGGATTTCCGCGATCTTGATAATGACGGCTATCCCGACATTGTTGTAGTCGCGCTCGATGGAGAAACATTCCCGATCTACCGCAATACGGGAAAAGGAAGCTTCACGGAAGTGACGCGAGAGAGCAACATGACGAAGCTGAGCCTGCCCATGGCCGGGTATTCTCCGACTATCGCGGATTTCGATAACGATGGGTGGAAAGACATTTTTGTTTCGCGCGGGCATGTGCAGTCCCTGCTGGCTGCGCCGAATCTGGCGGTCGAACAGCCCAACACCGTGTTTCGCAATCTCGGTGGCATGAAGTTCGAGGCTCTAACTGCGGAGGCGGGACTGACGGCGCAGCCGCCTTCGCGACACAGGGGGTCGGCGTTCGGGGATTTAGATGGCGACGGTCGCCTCGATGTCGTAGTGAGCGCGATCAATGCGCCGGCGGAGATCTGGATGAACCAGAGTCCGGGCAACCATCATTGGCTGGAATTCAAGCTGCAGGGAACCGAAAGCAACCGTGACGGCATCGGGGCGCGAATCAAGCTGGTCACCAAGTCGGGCGCGCAGTATAACCACATGACTACCAGCGCGGGCTATGCATCGTCGAGCGCGGGGCCGGTGCATTTCGGACTTGGGGTTAATACGTCGGCGGAGCTGGTGGAGATTCACTGGCCTTCGGGTATCGTGCAGCAACTGCGGGATGTTGCTGGCGATCGAGTCGTGCTGGTGAAAGAGCCGGCGAAGTAGTGAGTTCGAAACGGCGGGCGCGGACGCCCGCCGGACAGCCGGCGGGACGCCGGCGCTACTCGAACACTTGACGCAATGCGGGGTAGATTTTGCGATACGTGCGATAAGACTGCTGCATCGCCTTCGAATTGGCTTGGTTTGGCGCGACGCGCGTGGCCACTCGAACGACCTGGTCGCATGCTTCGTCGACCGAATTCCAGGCGCCGGCTCCTACGCCGGCCAGAATAGCCGCGCCGTAGGCTGCACCTTCTTCGGCCGCGACGATTTCAACCTCGTGATAATAGACGTCGGCTTGAATCTGCCTCCACAGCGGCGATCTGGCGCCACCGCCGCCCAGACGAATCGAGGTTACGGGAATCTGCATCTCGTCGAAGATCGTGAAAGTATCTTTCAGGCTGTACGCCACGCCTTCCATGACGGCGCGGATCAGATGACCGCGCGTGTGCGAAGCGGTCAATCCTACCAGCGCGGCACGAGCGTTCGGATCGAGATGAGGCGTGCGCTCGCCCATAAGGTAAGGCAGCCAGAATGCGCCTTCAGAACCGGCAGGCGCCGACTTGGCTTCGTCCGCGAGAAGGTCGTAGGGATCGCGACCGGCTGTGTTGTGTGCAGCGACACCGAAGCGATCGCGAAACCAGCGCAGAGATAATCCTGCGGCCTGGGTAACACCCATCACGTGCCAGCGTCCGGGGATGGCGTGGCAGAACGTGTGCAACCGCCCCTTAGGATCCAGTGCAGGACGATCCGTTGCGGCGAAGACGACGCCGGATGTTCCGATGGTGGCGCTGACTGCGCCCGCGCGCGCGATGCCCATACCCACGGCACCGGCGGCCTGATCTCCAGCGCCCGCCACCACCGCAGTTCCCTTTCGCAGCCCGGTGACTTCTGCGCCCGCTTCGGAAACTTTTCCGCAAACTTGCGGCGATTCGTAGAGCGCTGGCAGCAAACTCTTCTCAATGCCGGACTTGCTCAGAACCTCGTTCGACCAACGACGGTTGGCAACATCCAGGAGAAGGGTTCCCGACGCATCCGCCATGTCGATCGCGCGTTCACCGGTGAGGCAGAATCGCACGTAATCTTTGGGCAACATCACGTGCGCGACGCGAGCCCAGTTTTGCGGTTCTGTTTCGCGCACCCACAGCAGTTTGGTGAGGGTGAAATTCGTGAGTGGAGGATTGCAGGTAAGCTGGATCAGCGCATCGCGGCCAAACAATTTTTCAAGTTCGTTGCTCTGGGCCTCGCTCCGCTGATCGCACCAGATGATGGCACTGCGCACGACCTCATCGCTGGAGTCGAGCAGGACCGCTCCGTGCATCTGACCCGAGAACCCAACGCACTCGATCTGGTCTGCACGCAGACTGCCTGACTGAAGCGCCTTGCGAACCGCCAATCCACAGGCGCGCCACCAGTCCCGCGGATCTTGCTCTGCCCAGCCGGGGCGCGGGCTGGCGAACGGCTCGTGCTCTTCCGATCCCGAGGCGACGACGTTTCCGGACTTGTCAATGACCAGCGCGCGCGTGCCGCCGGTGCCGACATCGATGCCGAGATAAACGATGAATCCTCCTTGCTGCTCCAATGCGGCGATGCTAGACGACATCCTCCGCCATGGCTCGGGTTGTTTCGGGCGGTTGTTCCGCTTTTTCCTTCTTCTCTCCGGCTGACTCCCGGGATTGTCTCTGCAGGAAGAAATCCAGATTGCCGCGCATCACCAGGTGTGGCGCCAGTGCGACTTGATGGGATCGATTAACGCCCTCCGCCAGAAACTCGTGCAACATGCGGAACGCCATGCCGCCCTGCGCGCGCGGACGCTGGTAGATGGTCGCGGCCACGGCGCCGCACCGAATATGAGGAACGAGGTCGGAAAACAAATCGGTGGTAATGATGGTCAGGCGTTCTTGCAGATTCGCATCACGCGCCGCATGCAATACCGGGATCGAAGCCTCAGTGGTGACATAAATTCCCGCCAGGTCGGGGCACTTTTCAAACAGCTTGCGGGCCTTGTTGTAGGCCTCCGACTCCACATCGTGATCTTCGATGGGCTTCAGTAGTTTCAGGTTGGGATAAAAGGTTCGCAAGGTATTTTCAAACGCGGCGCACTTCTCGGCGTGTTCGGTAATCGCCATATCAAAAACGGTGATCGCAATCGATCCCTCGCGCTGGCCTACAAATCGTCCCATCAGGTCCGCCGCGATCGATCCGCTGGCCAATGTGTCGACGGCCACAATGCCCAAACGCCCGCTATTGGGAGCATCGGTCGCCACGCACACCACGGGAATCTGGGCTCGAGAGGCGCGGCGTATCCAGGACCGCAAGACCTGAGGCCGGCTGGGGAAAGTAATGATTCCGTCGACCTTGTCGCGGATGGCGGCGGCAAAGGACTCTTCTTCTCCTTCCCCCAAACGCGGGTAAGTGCGGAACTCGATCTCAACATTTTCCAGCAGGATGGCCGCGGCTTCCTGGCGGATGCCGGAGCGCACCTCATCCCAAAAAGAGGTGGTCCCCTTCAGCGTGTTCACCGAGACCCGTAGAGTCTTCTTGGAAGACAGGTACCGGGCGGCCAGGTTCGGCCGATACCCCAAGGTCCTCGCCATTTGTTGAACACGGGCCTTGGTCATTTGACTTACGCCGGGGTTGTCATGCAATGCACGATGCACGGAACCGATGGAGGTCCCGAGGGCCTTTGCGATGTCACGAAGAGTGGTGGGAGTTCTGCTCATATTTCTTGGCCACGTAGCAGGCCGACCGCAGGCGAAGCCGCGCCGTCTGCCAGACGCGTAAACGTTAACGGAACCAGGCAAAATCCGCAAGATGCAAAAATTCCAGACTGAAGTACTAATTTTCTTTAGGGCAGAGGTGCAAGTCGCCCATTGGCATCCGGAATACCCGACAGCCGCGCGATCCAGGCGCAGATGGTATCGCGCCACATCACGGCTTCTCCCGCCTGATACTGAAAACGCTTTAGGATGTCGCGGTAACGCTCTTCATCCACGTGACCTTCAAGCGCCTGCCATTGCGAAATGAACTCGCGAGCATGATCAGCGCCGTCATAGTGCGAATCGTAGATGTGCTGAATTACGGTTTTTCCCGAATGCAGAACGTAGTTGTAGGGCACGTGATGAAAAAATAAAAGCAGATTGTCGGGGCAGCGGGCCAGCGATTCATACAAGGGCTGCACCGCAATGGGATATTGTCCGATAAAACCCGTCCCTGTCGCAACGGTGCGATCCATGCCAATTCCCTGATGATCGGCGCGGTGCCATTGCCCCCAGCCATTTTCTTCCGAGGACTCGGGACCGGGATCATAGTGATTGCCGAGAATATTGGTGAGCGTGCCGGCGCCCAGCGGGCCTGTGTAACTTTCATAGATGCGCCAGGAGCTGAGCTGCATCGTGTTGATGGTCTTGAGCACGAGTGGATCGTTGCCAAACGTGAGCCGCGTCCATTCATCGACAATTTTCTCGGCACTTAGATTGGGGTTCCACGCCAGCCGGCCGAAACCATAGAGGTTGGCCATGGCCATTGGACTGCCCAGCCAGTTTGGGTCCAGGCCGACGTTCGCCACGCCCACGAAACCGCCTATGGGGCGATGGAAAACTCGCCCCGCGACAATGTCTTTGACCGGTGTGGATCTGGCATCGACGTGCATATCAAAATCGAGCGCCTCTTTCCACATGGGGACGAGGAAGCACAGATGCCGCTGCTGCCCAGTGTATTCCTGTGTGATTTGCAGTTCGATGGCTTCGTTGGTGTGACGTAAGCCGGCGAAAAGCGGCGACACCGGCTCGCGTACCTGGAAATCGATTGGACCGTTTTTGATCTGAATAACGACGTTGTCGTCGAAAGCGCCGTCCAGCGGATGAAAATTGTCGTAAGCGGCTTTCGCGCGATCATTTTTCAAGTTCCGCCAGTCGAGATGGTGGTTATAGACGAACGCGCGATAGAAGACCGTACCGCCGTGCGGTTTAAGCGCACGCGCAATCACGTTGGCCGCATCGGCAGGCGTTCGGCCGTAGGTGGAGGGACCGAGCCGACCCTCGGAGTCCGCCTTGACCACGAAGCCGCCGAAGTCTGGAATTTGCCGGTAGATCTCGTCGACCTTCTTGCGCCACCATTCTGCAACCCGCGGATCGAGCGGATCAAACGTATCGAGTCCGCCCATCACCTTGGGGCTGCTCAGATCGACAGAGAGAGAAAGTTGAACGCCCCATAGACGAAACGCCTCGGCGACGCGGCTGACCTGGGCGATGAAGCTGTCTTCGAGAATTTCTGGAGCCGCGTTCACGTTATTAATCGTACAGCCGTTGATGCCAACCGAAGCCAGCAGGCGGGCGTACTGGCCGGCGCGGTTCAAGTCGCTGCGAACTTTTCCGTCGGCAAAAAATATCGAGGATCCGCCGTATCCACGTTCGATGCGGCCGTCGAGGTTGTCCCACTGATTCACCCAGCGGATAGGCGCATAGGGCTGCTGCACTTCGTCGATGCCTGTAATACGTTCGCCGCGGGCGATTTTGCTTAAGAGCGCGAACACGCCATACAGAACGCCTCGGTCTGTGGCTCCGGCGATCACTAGACATTCAGCGCCGTGAATCTTTTCGCTCTTCAGCCAATAGCCGTCGGCTTTCAGTTCCTGAGTCGGATGGAGCGTAGGGGCTACTGTGTGAAGTTCAGACAACGTTCCCAGCACGATGGCATCTTCCTGGGACGTGTCCCTTACCGCGAGCGGAGTCTTGCCTAACATTTTGGCGACGTCCTGAATCAATTCCTGCTGCGCGGTCTTGAGCACCGGGGAATCGCCGAGCAACACAGTCTTGTCCGGCAGGCGCTGATAGCTCTTGGCCGCTTGTGTGTTCAATGCGGAGTAGCGCAGCCAAGCCTCGGCTCCTGTTTCCGCAAAAACCGGTAGGATCAGCACCGTCGCGCAAAGGAAAGCAGTCCCCAAAAAGCGGCAGCGGATCGATTTCATCTCAAGCAAGTCCCTTCGAGTCTTCAGAGTATAAGAACAAATTGGCGGCAAATGTTCCATGTGCGACAGCCGCCTCGGCTGTCCAGCGATGAAAGCCCGAGCGGCCTGCTAGTGCCGAACTCATTTCGCGATCAATAATCGCATTGCTTTTCCCGCGCTGCTGGCCTAATATTCGCGGCATGGAGGGCCTGCGATGACTACGTCCGGCCCACGTTATAACCATCTCCTGAAACTCGCGGCAATTGTTTTCCTCGCCTCTCCCGCTTTTGCCCAAACAATCCCAAAATATGATCCAGCTACCGAGGGCAAATTCAAAGGGGTCGTGTCGGAGTTGAAGTTTGTTCCTCCCACCGGTGGGAAGCCCGTTGCCTACTTGACCCTAAAAAGTGGCTCCGATGCGCTTGAGATTTTTCTTTGTCCCAAGAAATTTCTCGACGACATGGGCGTGGAGTTCAAAGCGGACGACCAGATCGAAGTCACGGGCTCCAAGGTAAAGCAGGACGGAGCAGAACTGACACTGGCTCGCGAAGTGGTGAAAGGCGGAGACACCCTGACCCTGCGCTTCAAAGACGGCAAGCCGGCCTGGTAATGTCCACGTAGCGACAGCCGCCTCGGCTGTGCCGCGAGAGCCTGCCCTGAGCGAAGTCGAAGGGGCGAAGCCGAGCGGCTCCAACATACGACATAATCCTGCACTCCCCGCGGCCGCACTGCGCTTCCTGATAATCTCAAGTCAGATCCTCAGGAGCTGCGAAATCATTGCCGCCGCTGATTAATATTCGCAACATCTCGAAATCCTTCGGAGCCGATCCGCTCTTTCAAAATGTCTCCTTCACGGTTTCTGAGGGAGATCGCATCGGGCTTATCGGTCCCAACGGCTCGGGCAAGTCCACGCTCCTTCGAATTCTGGCGAGCACCGAAAACACGGACGAAGGCGAAATCGCTTTTCGCAAACGCCTGCGCCTGAGTTACGTGCAGCAGGAATCCGCATTCAATGCCGGGGACACGGTTCGCTCGGTGATCGAGGCCGCATTGCAGTCCTCTGCCGTGCCCGAGTCGGAGCGCGGCACTCGCTTCGCAGAGACGCTGGGCCGTGCCGGTTTCGTTGACTTGGACGCGCCGGCCACGGCGCTGTCTGGAGGCTGGCAGAAGCGCCTCGCGATCGCGCAGGCTTTGGTGCAGGATCCCGACATACTGTTACTCGACGAACCTACAAATCACCTTGACTTAGCCGGCATCGAGTGGCTCGAAGAAGTGTTGGAGCAAGGTGCCTTCGCATGCGTCGTCATCAGTCACGATCGCTATTTTCTGGAAAACGTCGCCAACGAGATGGCGGAACTCAGCCGCGTTTATCCGGATGGTTTGCTGCGGGCGAAGGGACACTACAGCACCTTCCTGGAGAAAAAGGAAGAATTCCTGCATGCGCAATCCAAGCGGCAGGAAGCGCTGGAAAATCTGGTTCACGCGGAGATCGAATGGCTGCGCCGCGGAGCCAAGGCACGCACCAGAAAATCCAAAGCACGCATCGACAAAGCGGGTGAATTGATGGAAGAACTTGCCGACCTGAACTCGCGAAGCCGGAGCAGTACTGCGCAAATCGATTTTTCCGCCACCGATCGGAAGACCAAGCGGCTGATCGAACTGCAAAATGTCGCCTACGAAATTGGCGGCCGCCGGCTGTTTCAAGGATTGAATTTCATAATCTCTGCAGGGCTGAGAGCTGGGCTGGTAGGTCCAAACGGCAGCGGCAAGACAACATTACTTCGCCTGTTACGCGGGGAAGTTGCCTCGACGACTGGAGAGATTCGTCGAGCCGAAAAGTTGCGCATTGTCTATTTCGACCAGCGCCGCGAACTCGATCCGAATGTGACTCTGCGCCGCGCCTTGGCTCCGGAAGGAGATTCGGTCATCTACCAGGATCGGGTCATTCATGTGGCATCTTGGGCGGCAAAATTTCTTTTCAAGAGCGAACAACTCAACCAGCCCGTCGAGCGCCTCTCCGGAGGGGAGCGGGCACGGGTGTTGATCGCCCAACTCATGCTCCAACCGGCCGATGTTCTTCTGCTCGACGAACCCACGAATGACCTCGACATTCCCACCCTCGAAATCCTGGAAGAAAGCCTGCTCGAATTTCGAGGCTCGTTGGTGCTGGTTACGCACGATCGTTACATGCTTGATCGGGTTTCGAACATAGTACTCGGCTTGGATGGCCAAGGCCGCGCCGAGCGTTTTGCCGACTACTCACAGTGGGAGGCCTGGCAGGCCGAACAGCAGCAAAGCACGCAGCCAGTCCGAGTAACCGCGCGCGTTGTGCGCGCTGAGGAAGCGCCGTCGCAGACGAAGAAGAAACTTTCCTATCTGGAGGCTCGTGAATACGCGAGTATTGAACAGCGCGTCGCCGCAGCCGAAGAGCTACTGCAGACGAAGCGTGCGCAAGCCCAAGATCCCGCGATTGCCAGCGATGCCGCGCGCCTGCTGAGTGCTCACGCCGAACTGGAAGAGGCCGAGAAGAAAGTGGACGAGCTTTACGCGCGCTGGGACGAGTTGGAGAAGAAGCAAGCCTGAATCGATCACGACACCAGGGCGTAGGCAATGATCGTATTTCCGTGCGTCTGCGTCTTTTTTTCTATATCCTCAAGCAAGCGGGATTCCAGATCATCCGGGTCAGGAATCATCTCGCAAGTAGCAATCTGCTTCTCCGTCGCGCCCTGATAGCAGAGTTCGCAAACGCACAACCCATCTTCCGACTGCACAGGAGGACCGAACACGCGGCAGGTCATAGGCCGCGATTCATAGAGCTCACAATTTCCGGTCACAGGATCGAGCGACGGACAAGGCTCGTCGTTCGCGAATTCGGCGAACCGTCGTTCCGCCTCTTCTCCCTCGTTCAGCACTCCGCTGATCGGATCGCCCGGAAACTCGGACGACAGACGTGCTACCGACTCACGCGCCCGCCGCCGCACCTCTGCCGCTCGCACGGGAGCTTTCTTTTCTAGATCGGCCAGTCCTCGCCGTAAGCGAGCGGCATCAAGCTGGTTGATGGAGAAGACGCCGACACAGCACTGTGTGCACCCCCGCCGGCAGACGAGCCACTCCCCGCTTCGACGGGCGACATCCGCTAGCGCCGAGTCCACAATCTGGATCAGCTTCTGATCACCAACCGTTGGAAAGAACGTTCTCACGAGTCAAGGATAACGCATGCGGAATCGCTACATCCGCTGGGTCGGGCTCGACGTGGAACTTTTCTATCCCCTGCAACGTACCATCATCTAGACAGAAGGAGGTCTCTGCCATGTTCGCGTTCCTGCTCTGGTGCATCCTTTTTGTCCTGTGCTGGCCTCTTGCGCTCCTGGCGTTGGTTGCCTACCCGTTCGTCTGGCTACTGCTGCTGCCATTCCGCATCATCGGCGTCGCGGTCCACGGCGTTCTGGAAGTTATTTTCCTGGCGATCACGCTGCCATTCCGCCTGCTGGCCGCGCCATTCCGCATCTAAGGAATTTTGCGATTCGCGGTTCCGGCGAGTGCGGCTTTTTATCGCGCCCGCAACTTTCCTCCGCTAGCCCGGTTGGTGTAGCCTCATACGAAGCGCTCAAGTTCTAAGGAGGATCTATGCGTCGCCGCGAATTCCTCATTCGCTCCGCGTCAGGCCTGGGAGCAGCCTGGCTCAGCTCAAGTTCCATCCTCAACGCCATCGCCGAACAGACTCTGCCCGCAAAATTCTCCGCTTCCGACACAGTGACTCTCGGCAGCACCGGCATTAAGACCAGCCGCCTCGCCATGGGCACGGGCACGGTCGGCTCCGGACATCATTCGCACCAAACCGCGCTCGGCGTGAAGGGCCTGTCCGATCTCTTGCTCAACGGATACGATCATGGCCTCCGCTTCTTCGATGCCGCTGATTCTTACGGAAGCCATCCGCACGTCGCCGAGGCGCTGAAGCACGTGCAGCGCGACAAAGTCACGGTGCTCACGAAATCCTGGGCGCGGGATGCCGACGGCATGCGTGCAGACCTCGACCGTTTCCGCCGCGAACTCGGCACCGACTACCTCGATGTCTGTCTGATGCACTGCGTCACCGAGGCCGACTGGACCGACCGCTTCCGCGGCGCAATGGATGTTTTATCCGAGGCCAAAGTAAAAGGAACCATCCGCGCCCACGGTTGCTCCTGTCACAGCATTGAAGCGCTGCGCGCCGCCGCTAAGTCGCCGTGGGTCGAGATTGATCTCGCGCGCATCAACCCGGTCGGCGCTTACATGGACGCCGATCCCGCAACCGTCGTCAGCGTTCTGAAAGAAATGAAGACCGCGGGAAAAGCGGTAGTAGGCATGAAGATCCTGGGCCAAGGCACGCTGCGCAATCGTCAGGACGAAGGCATCAAGTACGCTCTGTCGTTGGGCCTACTCGACGCCTTCACCATTGGCGCAGAAAGCAAGCAAGAGCAGGAAGACCTGATTCGTCGAATAGCTGCAGCGTAAGAAAAGTGGATGGGTGCCCCACTTCTCGCGTCCGTTGCGAGAAGTGGGATTTTGTTCGTGTAGGGACAGCCGCCCCGGCTGTCCAGCCGCGCAGCGGCGCTTTTTCTAGCTCTCCATCACTCTCAAATGAGGGCTCACGATCAGCCGCGCCTCAGTCGCGCGCTGCACATCCTCCGCCGTCAACCCCGGCGCCACTTCTTCCAGCACCAGGCCATCCTTGGTCACGCGAACGTACGCCATCTCGGTCGCAATCGTGTCCACCACGTTCACCCCGGTGAGCGGCAACGTGCATTTCTTCAGGATCTTCGGAGCCCCTTCGCGCGTCGTGTGCTCCATCGCCACCACTACGCGGCGCGCCCCCGCCACGAGGTCCATCGCCCCGCCCATCCCTTTCACCATCTTGCCAGGAATCATCCAGTTCGCCAGACTACCCGACTCGTCCACTTCCATGGCGCCCAGCACGCTCAAATCGATATGCCCGCCACGGATCATCGCAAAAGAATCCGCGCTCGAAAAATACGAAGTCCCCGGCATCTCACTCACAGTTTCCTTGCCCGCATTGATCAGGTCGGGATCCTCCTGCCCCTCCACCGGATAGGGCCCAATCCCCAGCATCCCATTCTCCGACTGCAGCGTGACCTCAATCCCCCGAGGCACATGGTTCGCGATCAGCGTAGGCATGCCGATGCCCAAGTTCACATAGAAACCATCGCGTAACTCGCGCGCAATGCGTTTCACGATGCGCTCGCGTTTATCAACGTCTTTGCCAGGTTTGTTCATTTCTGTCGTTGGTCGTTCGTCGTTCGCTTGTCGTTGGCCGTAATCCCAACCAACCAGTCATCCTGAGCAGTCGAGGGATCCCTATCCTCGCCCGCGCTCTCGAGGTCAAGCCTTTCGAAGCGTCCTTCGCTCAATCCGCCGCTCGAATAACTCCCCCTGAAAAATTCGTTTCACATAAATCGAGGGCGTATGAATCTGATCCCCATCCAACTCTCCCACGTCAACCAGATGTTCCACCTCGGCAATCGTGATCTTGCCCGCCGTCGCCATCATGGGATTAAAATTCCGCGCCGTCTTTCGATAAATCAGATTCCCCTCGCGGTCGCCCTTCCATGCCTTCACCAACGCAAAGTCCGCAGTCAGGCCACGCTCCATCACATAAGTGCGTCCATCAAACTCGCGCGTCTCCTTACCTTCGGCGACCATCGTTCCGACCCCGGTCGGCGTAAAAAATGCAGGAATGCCCGCGCCCCCCGCACGAATCCGCTCCGCAAACGTGCCTTGCGGCACCAGGTCCAGCCGGATGGTTCCCTTCAACACCATTTCTTCCAACAACTTGTTCTCGCCCACATACGATCCAATGTGATGCACAATCTGGCCCGCCGCTAGCAGCAGCCCGTTGCCTGCTCCGTCCACTCCCACGTTGTTGCTGATGGTCCGCAGATTCTTCGTGCCTTTGCGAACCAGCGCGCGAATCAGATTCTCCGGCATACCGCACAGTCCAAAGCCGCCGATCATGATGGTCGCGCCGTCAAACACGTCACGGACGGCCTCATCCGCATTGGCCACAACTTTCTTCATAGCGTCAGAATTGTAAATGAGGAAATTGCCGATTGTTGATTTTTGATTAAGGCTTACGACGGTTGTTTTCCAATCAGCAATCAAAAATCTTCAATCAACAATTGCCTTCTTGGGGGGAATTTTTCGCAACTGATGGGCTTGCTCGAACTCCCCTGCCAACTGCCGCGTCGCTAAGTTCTCCCGAATGTGCGCCAGTCGCTGTTCCACCTTCCACAGCGCCTTCTCCAGGTTCGCCTTGTTGCTGATTGCGATATCGCGCCACATCGAGTACGGACTCGCCGAAATCCGCGTCATCTCCTGCAGCGCACGTCCACCGGCCGGCAACAACGGTGCCTCCTCTCCGAACTCTTCCACCAGCGCCGCCGCCAGCGCGGTCGAGATCATCTGTGGAACGTGGCTGACCCAGGCGCATAGCCGGTCGTGCTCCTCCGCAGGCAGCATCGCAATGCGCGACCCGATCTGATCAATCCAACCGGCAAACTCCGCGAACAGCCCTTCATTCAAATTCTGTCCCGGCAGAGGAGAAAGAAACCACACCGCCTTGTGAAACAAATCTGCATCCGCATAATCCACCCCACTCATCTCTTTGCCCGCCATCGGGTGTCCCGCCAGAAACCGCTTTCCGGCATTCTTCCCAAACACCTTGAGCGCGCGGTCGATCACAACAGTCTTTGTGCTCCCAACATCCGTAAGCAACGTCTTCGCCGGAAGCGAAGGCCCGATCTGCTCGATCAGATCGACTATCGCGAGCACTGGAGTCGCCAACACCACAAGTTGACTGCCGCGTACCGCGTCGCCGGGATTGGCAGTCCCATCGTCGATCGCACCGCGCATGCGCGCCCGCTCTAGCGTGCCCTCACGATCGCATCCCACAATCCGTCCGGCAAATTTCTTCCTGCGGAGCGCGAGCCCCAGCGACCCGCCAATCAACCCGGTGCCGATGATCGTGATTTGCCGAATCGACATAAAGAGAATTGGGTAATTGAGTAATCTTGTAATTGGGTAATTCGAAAAGTGATACCGTTGAGATTGTCAATTACAAAATTACTCACTTACCCAATTACCAAATCTCTAGATTTTCCTTCCCACGGCCGGGGCAATCATCCGCAACTCATCCATGAGTTTCGCGAACTGCTCCGGAAACAGCGACTGTGCGCCATCCGAGAGCGCCTTATCGGGATCGCAATGCACTTCAATCAGCAACGCGTCCGCACCCGCCGCTACTGATGCCCGCGCCATTGGCGCGACTTTGTCCCGCCGTCCAGTGCCATGCGAAGGATCGGCCGTCATCGGCAAGTGCGACAGCTTGTGAATGATGGGAATCGCCGAAATATCCATGGTGTTGCGTGTGTAGGTCTCGAACGTTCGGATGCCGCGCTCGCACAGAATCACCTCATAGTTTCCGCCTGCCATGATGTATTCCGCCGACAGCAGCAACTCTTCGAGCGTCGCCGCGATGCCCCGCTTCAGCAGCACCGGTTTGCGAACTTTCCCCAACTCGCGCAGCAAATTAAAGTTCTGCATGTTGCGCGCCCCCACCTGCAGAATATCGACGTAAGGCAGCATCATCGGGATCTGCGAAATCTCCATCACTTCGCTGATCACCAGCAGCTTGAATTTGTCTCCTGCCTCCCGCATCAACTTGAGCGCGTTTTCCCCATGGCCCTGAAACGAATATGGAGAACTGCGCGGCTTGAAAGCGCCGCCCCGCAAGACTTTCGCGCCCGCCTTTGCCACAGCCTCTGCGGTCGTGAAGATTTGTTCGCGCGATTCCACCGAACACGGCCCCGCCATCACGACAATTTCATTTCCGCCCACGCCAATGCCATTCGCCAGCTTGACGATCGTTCCCTCGGGACGAAAACTTCTACCCGCCAGCTTGTAAGGCGAACTGATGCGGTGAACTTCCTGCACTCCCGGCAGCAACTCAATGTTGCGGATATCGAAATCGATGCCCGACCCGACCGCACCCAGCACAGTCATCCGTGCCCCGGTTGAGCGGTGCACTTCAAATCCAATCTTCACCAGGTGTTCGATCACCCGCTGAATCAGCTCCTCGTCCGCACCTTCCTGCATCGCAACAATCATCGAAACTAGCTCCTCGCTTTTAGCTCCTAGCTTTCACCTTGAATCTTTGCAGTCCCACACCGGCCCTTGACGCTCCGAGCGTTCGCGCTGCTCGTAAGTGCAGGTGCGTCAGGCACAACAAGCTCGGGTTAGCTAAAGGCTAAAAGCTAATAGCTAAGAGCCGCTTCAATCATTCACTTCCGAATCTAATTCCGTCTCTGCGTCCGCCGCTTCAGCTTTGGGCACAATTTCTTCCTTTTGCACGTTACGCATCACGTCGATAATGCGCTCATAAATCCGCACCAGATCCCGCCCCGGCAGCGGCCCCGGATTTGCCTCTTGCACATTCGCAAAAACTACCCGCTCCCGGTCTGGCTCGTAAATCGGCAAGTTCGTATTTCTTTTCAGCTGACCAATTGCAACAGCCGCCCGCGCCCGCTCGCTCAGCAACTCCACGAGCTTCCGGTCGAGTTCATCGATTTTCTTTCGCCACTCCTCGATGTCCATAGGTCCTTGCAATCGGGGTGCCCCACCCTTCTCGCGCATTTTGCGAGAGGGTGGGGATTTTGACTTCGTATCGATCTCAGCGTGACGTCGAAAGTTGAGGGCTGACAGCTAATAGCCTCCTCACAAACTCGCCCACGGCCGCCGCTTCGCGACCGCGATTCCGCTCCACCGTCTCGACGATTGCGCTACCCACTACCACGGCATCCGCAAATTCTCCGACTTCGGCAAACTGTTCCGCCGTCGAAATTCCGAAGCCCAGCGCGACCGGCAACTTGGTCACGCGGCGCAACCGCTGCACCAACTGCCGCGCATCGTCCGCCAATTGCTGGCGCGCTCCCGTCACTCCGGTCCGCGACACGGCGTATACGAATCCGCGCGAAGCCTCCCCAATCCGCTTCAAACGTCCATCCGGACTCGTCGGCGCCGCCAGAAAAACCGGAGCCAGGTCGTACTGACGCGTTGCCCGCAAATATTCCCCTGCCTCCTCCACCGGCAGATCTGTTACGAGAACGCCGTCCACTCCTGCGGCACGCGCGACCTTACAGAATTTCTCTATTCCCATGCGCAAAATCGGATTCAGATAAGTGAACACGATCAACCCCGTCGATTGCGCATGCTCACGCACTTCCGCCGCCAGGGTTAGCACTTGTCCAAGCGACGTTCCATGCTTCAGGGCCCGTTCACTCGCCCGCTGAATCACCGGCCCATCGGCCACAGGATCGCTGAATGGCACGCCCAACTCAATTACATCCGCCCCCGCCTCAATCGCCGCCAGCACAATCTCCCGTGTAGTTCCGAGATCGGGATCGCCGCAGGTCACGTACACGACCAGAGCCGGCTTTTTATGAAAAGTTAGCGGCATGGCAAGAGATTGATGATTGTTGATTTCAGATTGGTGATTGAAAATCAGATTCGCCCAGATGCGAGCGTTTCAATCAGCAATCAAAAATCATCAATCATCAATCGATTTTCAAGTTCTCCCGCATAATCCCAATGTCCTTATCGCCGCGCCCAGAAATATTCACGATCACCACGTCCGACTTCTTCATCTTCGGAGCCCGCTTGATAACTTCGGCCACGGCATGCGCCGACTCCAAAGCAGGGATAATTCCTTCTGTCCGTGCGAGCAGCGTCGTCGCCTCCAAAGCCTCCGCATCCGAGGCCGGCACGTACTCCGCCCGTCCTGCATCGCGCAAGGCCGCGTGCTCCGGACCGATCGACGGATAATCCAGCCCCGCCGACACAGAATGCGTCAGCGCAATCTGTCCGCCCGAATCCTGCAGCACGTACGAATAGGTTCCCTGCAAAACTCCCGGCGACCCTCCGCGAAAGCGCGCCGCGTGTTCGCCTAATGCCTCACCTCGACCGCCAGCTTCCACGCCAATCAGCCGGACTTTCTTGTCGTTAAGAAAATCATAAAAAATCCCGATCGAATTCGACCCGCCGCCCACACACGCAATGATCGCTGTCGGCAACTTTCCCTCAGCCTTCAAGATCTGTGCCCGCGCCTCGCGCCCAATCACCCGATGGAAATCCCGCACCATGGTCGGATAGGGATGCGCGCCCAAAACACTGCCCAACAAATAATGGGTCGTGCGCACATTGGTGACCCAATCGCGCATCGCCTCGTTGATCGCATCTTTCAAAGTCCGCGACCCCGAATCCACGCCGCGCACCTCGGCCCCCAACAAGCGCATCCGGAACACATTCAACTCCTGCCGCCGCATGTCCTCGGTTCCCATGTACACGACGCACTCAAACCCCAGCAACGCGCACACGGTAGCCGTCGCAACTCCGTGCTGCCCCGCCCCGGTCTCGGCGATCACGCGATGCTTCCCCATCCGCTCGACCAGCAGCCCCTGCCCTAGGCAGTTATTGATTTTGTGCGCGCCCGTGTGCAGCAGATCTTCGCGTTTCAAATAAATCTTCGCTCCGCCGAGTTTTTGCGTAAGCCGCCGGGCAAAAAACAGCGGCGTCGGACGCCCGGCGTACGTCCGCAACAAATCGTCCAGCCGGGCCTGAAACTTTCGGTCGCGTTTAGCCTTTTGATACTCGCGATCGAGCTCTTCGAGCGCCGCCATCAGCGTCTCTGGAACATATCGCCCGCCATAAACCCCAAACCGCCCCGGCTCATTCACCGAGACGCGCCCGGTGCCCCACCCTTGTCGCGCTTTTTGCGACAGGGTGGGGATTTTGACTTTCGCAACTCGTGAAACTGTAGCCATCTCTAACTCACCTTCCGATCCATCTCCCGCACCGCCCGCACAAACGCCCGTACCTTCTCCGGATCCTTCTTTCCAGGCTGCGCCTCAACGCCCGAGGCGACATCAACCCCGAAGGGCTGAAATACCTTTATTGCTTCACCAACACTCAGAGAAGTCAGACCTCCAGCTACGATTACCGGTATGCGAAGCCCAAGCGATTGCACCATCGCTCGCGTCGCTTCCCAATCAAACGTCATGCCCGTACCACCGCTCGCGCCATTCACTTGCGAATCAATTAGCACAGCGAAACTTTCTCTCTGTACGCGATCGCTGATCACTATTCCACCGTCTTTAAGAGCGTTTCCCGGGATCATTGGAATCAGTTTCGATACGCCCACGCAGTCGATGGACGGACGAACGTTTTGCCACACGCTCTCCATCGATTCCTTCCCGTGCAGCTGTACGGCCGTCAACCCTGCCTCAAGAACCACGGTGCGAATGCGATCGCAGTCGGCATCAACAAAGACACCGACCTTCTCTACCCGTTTTGGCAATTTCTCCACGATCTCCTGCGCCGTCGCCACCGTCACGCACCGCGGGCTCTTTTCGTAAAACACGAACCCCACCGCATCCGCGCCTGCCTCGACCGCAACCAGCGCGTCCTCCAGGTTCGTCATCCCGCAAATTTTCACCCAAGTCATAACACAGTGACCAGTGCGCAGTTGTCAGTGGTCAGTAAATTCATAAATCCAAATGTCATCCTGAGCGAGGATTTTGTTTCGCTGAACGCGAAGCAAAATCGCAGTCGAAGGACCATGCGTCACCTTCGTAAAGCTTCGCGGTCATCTTGCACTCGCCGGGTGCCCCATGTCTCGCGTCTTTGCGAGACGTGGGGATTTTCCTATCCCCCGCTCGGCACTCGGTACCCGCGAGTCGGCACTCGCATCAACTCCTGAAGCGCTTCGCCAGGAGATTCCGCCCGCATCAGCGACTCCCCGACCAGAAACGCGTTATACCCGGCCGCCCGCAGCCGCTCCACATCCTCGGCTGAACGAATCCCGCTCTCCGCCACGCGCACCACACCTGCCGGAAATTTCCCGGCCAGACGAAACGCAGTCTCTAAATCCACTTTAAACGTTCGCAGATCGCGCGTATTCACGCCAATTAAATCGCACCCTGCACCAAGCGCTGCTTGCAACTCTTCCTCATCATGCACCTCGCAAAGAACGTCCAGCCCGCGCTGCCGCGCTCCCGCCGCGAGTGTGCCCAACTCCGTCGCCGACAGCGCGGCCACAATCAACAGCACCGCATCGGCGGAATTCGCGCGCGCCTCCAGCAACTGAAACTCATCGACAATAAAATCCTTGCGCAGGCACGGAATCCTCACTGCTCCCGACGCCTCCCGCAAATTTCCTAGCGATCCCTGAAAGAATTCCTCGTCGGTCAGCACCGACAGAGCCGCCGCGCCCGCCGATTCCAGTTCCCGCGCCAACTCCGCTGGACGAAACATCGCTCGAATAATTCCCTTCGACGGCGACGCCTTCTTCAGTTCCGCAATCACCGCCACTCCCTCGCGATTCTTCGACTCCAGCGCACGCCGAAACCCGCGTGGCACATGCAGTTCCGCCCGCCGCTCCAAGTCAGGCAGATCCTCGCCGTGCTTGGCCTCCGCCACCCGGGACCGCGTAGCCGCAACAATCCGCTCCAGAACGGCAACCATAGAGAATCATTTGATTATATGGGACTCAGGCTTACGAAGCTTCGATGGAATGGGTGCCCCACCCTTCTCGCGCCATTTGCGAGAGGGTGGGGACTTTGACTTCGCGCGCGCTAGAGCTCCTTCTTCCCCACCGTCTGGAGTTCGGTGTCCGGCACCGGCTTGCTTCTAGACACACTGAAATCCCGAACATCATTAAGCACGAACGCCGGCACGCCAGCGGTAAGTGGAACTTTCAAGCGCTCGAAGTCGGCTCCTTGAACATCGTTGAGCACGAAAGCCGCCCTTGCGTCTTCATTCGCGTGTTCGATCTTGACTCCATCCATTTCCAGCCCGCGCACGTGTCGAATAAAAAATCCCTGCGCGGGAGTCGTGCCAAACATCGTCGGCTCCGGATAATCTTTCTCCTTCTCGGCAAGCTCCAGCGTCGCATCCGCTTTGCTGCCTCCGCCTTGATGCCGGATCACAATGTTACTCAGCTTCACATCTACAATCGGATGGCCAGGAATCCCTGCAAGAATCGAACAGATCGGCCGCGACGAAACGGCGCACTCACAAGAAATGTCGCTCAGGATCACCCGCCGTAACACGCCCACGGGAACATCGTCCGGCCCTCGCATGCGCGCGCCCAACCGCAGAAATATCGGCGCGCCCAACACATCTCGCATCGTGATGTTGGTGATACTTACATCTTCAATCATCGCTCCATCCACGCTCTCGATCGCGAAACCGTTGCATCCGTCAAAAACGCAATTGGAGACGGTGATGTTTTTGAAACCGCCATTCGACTCCGTCCCAAACTTAATGCGGCCCGTTCGCGGCACTTTCTCGCCGGTCCCAAATCGCTTCCAGGTCGCGTCCAACAGCCTCCCCTCTTCGTAGCTGCCGCTCACCAGACAATTGCTGATCGTGACCATTTCCGTGGCCCGCGCATATCCCAGCGCGAACGAACTCTTCAAGCAAATGCCATCGTCCCACGGTGAATTCACGCTGCAATTTGAAATCCGCACATTGCGGCAGCAATCCACGTCCATGCCGTCGCGGTTGGTATCGATCTTCAAATTGTCGATGGTGAGATTGTCGACGCCGGTGGCGAGGACACCGAAATGCCCGCCGTGCAAAATGGAAAAATCCCGCAACAGCACGTTGCGGCAATTCTTAAGAGCGATAGCCTTGTTGCCCGCGCCGGGCTGCTCGGCTTGCGGCCCCGTTAGCCATCCGCGACTCAGCCCTTTTCCCCAGATAAGTCCCGGACCACAAATCGAAATATCCTCTAGCCCATCTCCCCACATCAGGCTGTTGTGCCAGTGATTGTGGCCGAAATCCTGATAGCTTTCCCACGGCTGGTTCGATTCCGCAAGATCGTACCCGCCGCTCGTGCCATCGGCTGGCGGATCGGCCGCGACAACAGTCGCGCCATGCGACAAGTAGAGGCCAACATGACTCTTAAGGTGAATCGAATAAGAAAGATAATTCCCCGCCGGGAATTCGACCGTTCCGCCTCCTGCCGCGGCCGCCGCGTCAATAGCCCGTTGAATCGCCGCAGTGTCGAGCGATGTCCCATCGCCCTTGGCTCCGAACGCCCTGACGTCATAAAGAGGCGTTCTTTCGGAGCCGCTCTCGGCGATTGCGCTCTCATGCAACCCGACCAGCACTCCGACAAGCCCAGCGCCCGCCGCCTTTAAGAATCCACGTCTAGCGATTCCGTCAGTTCGCATAATCCCTCAATGAACCAGGGTGCCCCATCCTTCTCGCGTTCTTCGCGAGAGGGTGGGGATCCTGACTTTACGGCCTCTCTGCTCCGCCGCCCGTTCTCTTCAGATAAAACTTGAAAAACGCCTCCGCACTCGAATCCAAACAGACCTGAGCGTTCGCGGCTCCCGGCTCCTCTCGTGTGTACCCTTTCTCGTCCACGCGTATGTGCATCCCCTGCACCGGACATAAATCCGGACGCAACACAAACACAACGGTCATGGGATCAAACAACGTGGGTGTTTCCTGCCCCCACAAGTGATACAGGATCGTCAACTGATCTGTCACTGCCGTCCCCTGACTGAACAAAAACGCCCGCTTCACTTCATCCAGTTTCAATTGCGTGGAATCGAGCGGCATCACGAACAGCGGAACTCCCGCCGCAAACAGTTTCTGCGCGGAAGACACATCGTTCAAAATATTCCACTCAGGCATTGCAGGAACCGGCGGTGTGTAGCCCAAATCGCCATACCCACGCCGGATCGAGCCGCCCATCAGTACGACGCGTTTTAATTCGCGGAACGTGCCCGGATCTTTGTCGATCGACGCTCCCACGTTCATCAGCGGACCAATCGCGATCAGCGTGATCTCTCCGGGATATTTTCGAATCTGCCCCAGCAGAAAATCGACCGCATCCCCGTGCGAGCCCTTAGCGAAACGACTCTCCGCATAATGCCGCTGTGACATCGGCATCTTGGGCGTCGTGGGCTTTCCGGCCAGCACTGGGATTTCGGCGCGCCCCACTTCTGCCAGGAACCGGTCGGTCAGCTTCGCCCGCGTTTCGGTATCGCCGAACGTGGTCATCACGCCCAGAATTTGCAGCTCCGGACTCCGCACCGCCAGCGCCAGCGCAAACGCATCGTCCACGTCGTCGCCGATATCAGTATCAATAATGACCTTCTCCGGCGGGTGCCCCACGCCTTGAGCCCAGCTCAGCCCCGGCCAAACGCAAATCGCCAATGCCAGCACGCATCTCAAAACTGTTTTTTCGCAAACATTAGTCACCATCCGCGCTCTCCCTTTGGGACTGACCCACTGACCGTCGATTGAATTTTGGTCGGGAAAGAATATTAGTATCACCCAAAGTCGCGCCCGGTTCTGAAGTCCAAAAAGCTTTGATCGCAGAGATCGCCAAGGAAAACCGCGCAAAACGCCGAGAAGGGCAAAATCAAAAGCTTGACTCAGCGCTCTCCGCGGCCTTTCTCAGCGAACTCTGCGGTAAAAAGCTTTGGACGTGTTCCCCAGCCCACACCGTGTTCCACACCCCACGGCGTGTTTAAGCGCCCCTTACTCTAACTCCCTTCAAATCAAGGCCCTCAACCTTGGCGCCCGCCGTGCATTCCCCAACGTGCCGCTCGCCGGCAGGAGGTGACCAACCATGACCCGCATCAATGCATTGCGCACCATCGCAGAAACCCGTTCCATGACCTGGGGCAACAGGACCAGCGCGCTAATCTTCGCCGCTGTGCTGATCGTCTGCTCCGTAACCGTCGGCTGCTCCAAAGACAAGCCGAAGCCCGTAAGTTCCAACAACCCGATTCCCGTCACGCAACCCGAGACGGCCATTGCTCCAATACCCGCACCGGCGGTGCAGACCTCAGCCAAGCCGGCTCCGAAGAGAATTGTCCATAAGAAACCCGCAACTGTAAATTACACCGACAAGACTTATGGTGTGAGCTTCGAATACCCGCGCCGCTACGCCATCGAGACCGGTAATGCCGCCACTGAACTTTTGGCGTCCAATCCAATTCCCATGAACTTCGTGCAGCCCGGAGGACTCGCCCTCGCCGCCGTCGAACTGCCCCAGACCGGCTTCACCAACACCGACTTCTCATCTGCATTCTTCAACGTGAGCATCAACAAGACTCTCACTGCAGATCAGTGCTCCGAGTTCGCCGTGCCTCAGCCGAAGGTCGCGCCGCAAGCCCAGTCTACCGACACTACGACAGCGGTAACGCCAGTCTCCTCGACCGCGATGCCAACGTCTGAAACGCAATCCATGTCAGGTTCGAAGCTGATGCTCGGAGACCTCGAACTCCGCGCCACGGAAGCCGTCTCCGGCGAAGGCACTCGCCAGAGCGATTCGAAGTATTTCCATGTCTTCCAGAATGGAGCCTGCTACGAGTTCGGCCTGAACGTTACTACCATCGCCTCCGAAGACGGTGTCACCAAGCACGTCGACCGCGACAAAGTCTTCGACCGCTTGGAAAAAATCCTAGCTACGGTGAAGATCAATCCGATCGCCGCTCCCGAAGTAACCGCCGAAGCCCCTGCGCCAACCCCAGCTGTAACGCCTGCGCAGTAATCAGGGTGCCCCACCCTTCTCGCGTTTTCCGCGAGAGGGTGGGGATTTTGAATTCCTCAGAGTCGGAAGCAGACATGATTCTCAACTCCGCACCAGTGCTAGCAACCTCACTCAAAGCACTCATCCGCTCTGCCCTGTTCACTCTAGGCATTGATGACGTTCTGATCGACTTCCTGGCGAACACCGCGATCAGAGCCGCCGTGCTCCTAACGCTCCTGTCTGTCGAAGCCCGGATCCATCACTGCCGCGAGGCCGACAGCCCCATGGAGGGCTCCGCTCTCTGAGAATTCCCCAATGAACATCCGGCGATCGGCCATTTCTGTGCCGCTAAAGCTTTGCCAGCTTCGTTCCGATCTAAACCACAGAGAGATAGTCTCGTCTTGAAGCTAATCGAACTCGTCCGCGAAATTAAACCCAGTACCGAGACGGAAGTCCTTTCCTGTGGCCGTGTATGCGACGATTACATGCGCGAAGCGCGCCTCATCCAGGATTCCCTTCTTCCCACCGCATCTCTGTGCGACCGCGGCATCGAAATCGCGTCCCGCTTCACTCCCTTCTTCGAGGTCGGCGGCGATTTCGTAGATTTCTTTCGCTTGCCCGACGGCCTCATCGGCCTTTACATCGGCGACGTGGTCGGCAAGGGCTTGCCCGCAACCATGTACGGGGCCTTGGTCATGGGTATCCTTCGCGGCATTCATAAGTGCGAAACCGACACCGGCACTGTCCTCTCCCTTCTGAATCAACGTCTACTGCAGCGTCCGCTTCCCGGCCGTTTCTGCGCGACATTGTATGCCGTCGTCGACCCTTCTACGCACACCCTGGCCTTCTCCAACGCCGGACTTCCCTTCCCTCTCCATGCTTCCGCCACCGAATGCCAGCCTATTGGAACTGGCGGACTTCCCTCCGGCCTTCTTTCCTCTGCAAGCTATGACCAACACATTGTTCAGTTGTCGCCGGGAGACACTGTCCTTTTCGCGACCGACGGCCTGTACGAATCGCTGAATCCCGAGGGCGTCGAATTCTCTTCCGCCCGGATGTCCCATCTCTGGGCCGAATGCCGGTGCAAGTCCGCAACCGAATCTCTAGATCACTTGTTCGACGGCCTCCATGTGTTCTCCAACGGCATTCAACCGCATGACGACATAACCGCCGTAGCCCTCAAAGTGCTCCCGTAGGATTGGGTGCCCCGCCCTTCTCGCGCCCTTTGCGAGAGGGTGGGGATTTTGAGTCTGATGTGGGACGCCGCCAACCCGGCAGTAGAAACGAAAGTTTAAGTTGAGCTGGAAAAATAGAAGCCGGGCCTTCGCATGTTGCCCCCGGTTAGTGCTCGGTCTTCCCGCTCAGCAACTCAAGCGCATGCGGAATCAACCCAGCCACCGCCTCCAATGATTCCACCGCTCCCGCAGGACTTCCCGGCAGATTAAGAATCAACGCACGTCCCCGCACGCCGCACATCGCGCGACTCAGCGCGGCAAACGGAGTTTTTTTCATTCCTTCACTCCGCATCCGTTCTGATATACCGTCCAGCAGACGGTCGCACACGGCCGCGGTTGCTTCCGGCGTAACATCGCGCGCAGCAATCCCGGTTCCGCCCGTGGTCACGACCAACCGCACCTCGCGCGCCAGTCGAATCAGCAGATTTTGAATTTGATTGGAGTCATCCGGAACAACTTCGCGCGCGGCGACCGAGAAGTTGAGCTTCTGCAGCAGTTGCGCCACCGCCGGCCCCGAGCGATCTTCGCGTTCCCCGCGAGCACAGGAATCGCTGACCGTCACCACCGCAGCCGTGAATGCAGGCTCGTCAGCCATCGAGCAGGACGTCTTCCTCTTCTTCTCTTCTGCCTCGTCCCGCCCCCGACGGCGCCGTCGCCGCCGCCGGAGCACCCGCCGCCGCAGGCTCCGCTTCCCCACCGCCGTCTCGGGCCGACTCATCCAGCAAGCGCAAGCCTTCCATCAAAAGTCCCTGGGTATTGAGCTGGGTAGTCTCTTTGTCGGTCTTGCCTTCGAAGTCGAGCTGGAAATTTCCGCCGGTCCAGCGCAGCACTTTGAACACGGCCTCGTCGCCCACCAGCTTTCCATAGGTCGCGTGCTTCACCTGGCCTTCCACAAAAAAAACCTCGCACTCGTCGCCTTCGTTGCTCAGCGACAGCTGGCAGCTCTTCCGTCCCATCTCGAGCGACTGCATGAGATCGATCACGTTCATCTGCGCCAGGCTTCCGCGCACTACTCCATCCTTGGGAGCGGTCTTCGCCATTTTCTCCAGCGCAATCCGGTCAATGGTGCGTTTGATGCGCCGCGTCGCATCCTTCAGGAAAAACGGCTTCTCCAGATAATCGTCCGCAGCGTCCTGTGGCGAAAGCCGCTCCGCAATGTCCACCTTGCTCGCCATCAGTACTGTGGAAAAATTTGCGGTCGCCGGCCGGCTCCTCAGCTTCTCGACCAACTGGCGTCCATCCATTCCCGGCATTTTGTAGTCGCACACAAGCAAATCCGGAACATCATCCACCGCCTTCAGCAGCGCATCGGCAGCATCCGTAGCGGTCGTCACCACCGCTAGCGGAGTGAGCGCCTGCTGCAACATCGCCAGCACCATCGGATTGTCGTCTACTACCAGCAGCTTGACGTTATTCGCCATGTTTGAAGATGTCTTCGAAGTCAATAAGAAGTCTGCCGCCGTTACTTCTCGCGCCGATACTCTCCGCTCTTCCCGCCACTTTTTCGCTGCAACACAATTTCGCGAATCTCAATACTCTTGTCCGCCCCCTTGCACATATCGTAGACGGTCAGCGCGGCAACGCTGGCGGCGACCAGGGCCTCCATCTCAACGCCGGTCTCGGCGGTGGTGGCGACTTTGGAGGTGATAGCGACGCCATTCTCGCACAGCCGCACATCCACATCAACGACGGCCAGCGGCAGCGGATGACACATCGGAATCAACTCAGCCGTGCGTTTGGCGGCCATGATGCCCGCGATGCGCGCCACTTCCAGCGGATCCCCTTTCGGGTTTTGCGGCAGCGCCGCGAGCACCGCGGGCTTGATGGCAACCAAGGCGCTGGCTTCGGCTTCGCGCCGAGTCGCAGATTTCCCCGAGACATCGACCATCCGGGCGCGCCCTGCCCGGTCGTAATGGGACAATTTCGTCGGCATGCGTTGCTCTATCTTACATGGAGAGGCAGGCGTAAGGACGGATCTCGCCTGCGAACAATCATTGCTGATTGATGATTTTTGATTGTTGATTGAAGTCAACGGAGGCTCGTTGCGGGTTTTCAATCAGCGATCAAAAATCCTCAATCAACAATCGCTTTTCATAACAGCGACCCACTCCCCGGCTGGAATGCGCTCGCGGTCCGCCGGGACGACAATATAGCAATTCGCTCGCGCGGTTGCGGCAATATCTCCCGACCCCTGCCAGGCCACCAACTCGACCTCGGAATTCTCGAATTCGCCCGAAACAATGGCGGGAAGAAAACGCTTGAGCCCGGTCTTGATCCGAATCTCACTCTTCAACCGTGCATGAAGGAAGGACAGTTTGCCAGAAGTTTGGCCGCCTACCGCTTCAAGCATGGGCCGTGCGAACAGTTCGAAAGTCACCATGGTCGATACCGGATTTCCCGGTAGCCCGAAGAAATAAGTTCCCGGCTTTTCGCGAACCGAACCGGCCGCCCTGCCAAACACGACCGGCCGTCCCGGCTGAATTTTCGCTCCAGTGAAAAAGAATTCGGCGTGCATCTCTGACAGCACTTGCTCGACCAAGTCGTAACGTCCCATCGAGACCCCGCCGGTCATCAACAGCAAGTCAGACTTCAGGCCTTCTTCAATCAGACGGCGCAGTCCCTGCAACTCATCCGGGGCAACGGGTAGCAGCGTCGCGTCGCCACCTGCGCGCCGAACCTGCGCGGCCAGCGAATAACTGTTTGAGTTGCGAATTTGAGTTGGCCCCGGCGTCGCACCGACGTCCACAATCTCGTCCCCGGTGGTCAGCACGGTGACGCGCGGACGCTCGTACACTTGCAACTTCGATTTGCCCACCGAAGCCGCCAGCGCAATGCCTGCCGCGTTCAGGCGTACCCCGCGTTCGAGTAAACGACTCCCCCCGCGGGCCTCGGCCCCGCATGGGACAATGTTTTCCCCCGCCACAACACTTCTGGTGATCTCGACCTGCTTCCCATGCAGCGAACTGTACTCCACCATCACCACCGCGTCTGCGCCGGCCGGGACCGGAGCGCCAGTCATGATCGATGCAGCTTGTCCATGAGCAATGTTGCGCGGAATCTTATCGAGCTTTTCGCCCGCCTTGATTTCTCCGATCACTTCCAGCGTTGCGGGGACTTGAGACACATCCGCAGATCGAATCGCATAGCCATCGCGCGTCGCGCGCGGAAAAGGCGGCAGATCGCGATCCGCCTCGACCGGCTCAAACAAAACGCGGCCGTCAGCCTCGATCAGATCGACGTACTCTGAGCCAGTGGCCCGAACCAGCCCGGCTTGCTCCTCGACCACGCGGCGGGCGTCTTCAAAGCTTAGAACAATGTTGACCGGCGCAGCGGACATGCTGAGATGATACGACAGAGAAAGTGTGAGCTAGAAAAACCGAAGGGATCCAGATTAACGCGCTAATTCCTGCCCCAGCGTCGCCGGATTGCTCGCGTAGGAGAGCCCGGTCTCCAGATCGATGACCCGGTCCTGCACCAGTTGTGCAATTTCACCGTCGAAGTGCTGCATCCCTTCCAATGAACCGGCCTTCATGGCGTCAAGCAGACTTTTGTTTTCCCGCTCGCCCTTTTCGATGCACTCGCGCGTACGGGCGTTCGCCTTGAGAATTTCGAAGGCCGCTACCCGTCCGCTGCGATCGGACTTCGACATGAGCCGTTGGCAAATAATGTAGCGGAAGCACTTGGCGAAACGCTCGCGTACCGACTGCTGCTCCGCCGGAGAAAACGTGCTGACAACGCGCTCTACCGTCTTGGACGCGTCCATCGTGTTCAGGCTGGAGAACACAATGTGACCGGTCTCGGCCGCTTCCAGCACAATCTCGATGGTCTCCCGGTCCCGCAATTCTCCCACCAGAATTACTTTTGGCGCCTGCCGCATGGCTGAACGCAGGGCTTCCACGAAGTTCGGCGTATCGCTATGCAACTCCCGCTGATGAATGGTGGAACATTTGTGATTGTGCAAAAACTCGATGGGATCTTCGATGGTAATGATGTGGTAGTACTTCTCGCGGTTGATGGCGTCGAGCAGCACCGCCAGCGTCGATGACTTACCAGACCCCGCCGGTCCTGTGACCAGCACAATTCCGTCCTTAAGTTTGGAAACATCGGCCAACTGCGCCGGCATACGCAGGGTCGCGAAGTCCGGAATAACCGTGGGAATCACCCGCATCACGACCGCACAACTGCCACGCTGAATAAAAAGATTCACGCGGAAACGCGCCAGACCCGGAAGTCCAAAGGAAATGTCGCAAGCCCCATGCTCGCGCAGTGTCGTGACCGCCTGCTTGTTGTCGCCAATCAGGTCAGCGGCGATGTGGCGCGTATCGTCTGCAGTAAGAAAACTAAGCCCCGGCACCTGCACCGGAATCATCTGCCCGTAAACCTGGACTTGCGGTGGACGGCCGGGGGAGAAAATCAGGTCGCTGATTTTGTCCGACGCCTTCAGCATCGCGCCTAGCAACGCCGGAGTCGCAACTCTGCCGCCGCCCGTGAAGCCTTCTAATGCAACCGAAATTGGAGCAATGCCTGGTGCTGCCATTCGTCCTCACGCCCACAGGAGTCGCACGCACCACAGAATTGGAAGTTCCTTTCACTGTATCGTGCCGCCGACCCCCTGCGAAGGCACAGCAAGTGCATAGTCCTTCGTAACCCCCGGCGCCAAAAAACAAAGGGTGGCTCGCCGGAGCCACCCTGCCTTGCAAGTGCTTGGATTGAAAGGTAATCGTCTACTTCTTCGGCGCCTGCTTCTTCTTACCAAACGTTGTCTCCACCGACGACCCGATGCTCGTCAGCATCTGTTTCGCGGCGTCCGCATAAGTGCCGCTGGGCTGCAACTCCAGATACTTCTGGAAAGCCTCGGCGGTTCCCTGCGGCGCGACCATCTTTTCTCCTTGCAGCGTGGCCTTGCCGATCAGGTTCACGCCCTTCCAGTAGTAAGCATCGGCGCGGTTGGGATCGAGCGAAATCACTTTATCGAAGGCCACGATCGCGTCATCCACCTTGCCCGCATTGGTGAGCACAGCGCCGGTGTTGAAGTAGTACTGCGCCGCACTAGTCGGATCAGCCTGCGCCGCCAGTTCATAGGTCTTGACCGCATCGTCCATCTTGTTGGACTTGGCATATGCCTCGGCCAGGTTGTTGTAGTAAGCAGCCAGATTCTTGGCCGCATTGGGATCTTTGTCATTGGTAGCTGATTTCTTGATATCAATCGCTTTCTGGTACGACTCGACCGCCGAAGCCAGGCGCTTCTGCTTTTCCGCCGGGTCGGTCTGCTTGGTCGCCGACATCCGGTAATAATCTCCCAGCTTGAACCAGAGCAGGTCGCGGGTCGCGTCCATCTGGGTGGCTTCGTTCAACGACGCAATGGCCGTATCGAAGTCTCCCGCATCGGCCGCGGTCTTCGCCGCGTTCAGTTTCTCGTTGAGAGATTTGACGGTGTTGGTTTCCTTTGCCGCTTTGGCCTGCTGCTCCTGCATCTGCTTCAACTGCTCGGGAGTTAGCCCTTGGCCCTTCGCGGCATTCTCCGTGTCTTTCTTCAGATCAAAATCCAGGGTGTTCTCGTCCATTTGAACCGGAAATCCTTTGACGTGATCCAGTTCCTTCCCAGCCTTCACATCATCTGCGTTCTTATAAAGCGTCGCCAGGTACTTGCCAGGCGTAAGTCCCAGCGAAAAGTATTCGCCTTTCTTGTTGGTCTTGATCGTGTACTTCTGCCCATTGTCCATATTGGTCCAGACCACGACTGCGTCCGCGATCGGGTTGCCCTGGTTGTCTTTGGCCACTCCCTTGACTGTACCCGAAGTCTGGGCTGCGGCTGGAGGCACACACAGTCCGAGCGCCAGTATTACGAATAAAAGAATTGCGAAATGCTTTTTCATGTTGCCTCCCGGCAAATTCGAATTTTGCTGGTTGTTAAAAGTCAATTTGACCAGTACAAAACTTCAAACTCAAACGATCCACAAATGTCTATCGCACCGCGTACGCGATCGGATCCGGCATTCCAGCCGCCTCGAAAGCGCGCATCCGCAACACACAACTGTCGCAGACTCCGCAGGCCTCATCCTCGCGGCTGTAACATGACCACGTTAAATCGAAGGGCGCACCCAATTCAAGGCCAAGGCGCACAATCTCGTTCTTTCTCATTGCGATAAGCGGGGTCACGACTTCAATATCGCCTTCCTTGGTGCCGGTTCTTACCACTTCATTGAATGCCTTGTAGTAAGCCGGACGGCAATCCGGGTAACCGGAACTGTCCGGCTCAACCGCGCCAATGTACACCTTTTTCGCTCCCAGGACTTCTGCCCAGCTCACGGCCACGGCCAGAAAATGCGCATTGCGAAATGGGACGTAGGTGACTGGGATGTCACGCCCAGTCGCTTCAGACCTGGGCACGGCTATTGCGTCGTCAGTGAGCGCCGAGCCCCCAATCGCGCGCAGCGCCTCGTTTCGCACCACCAGCTTGTCTCGAATCCCGAGGCGCTCGCAAATGGCAAGAAACGATTGCCGCTCGCGCTCTTCTGTCCGCTGCCCGTAGCTCACATGGACCGCAGCCGCGTCCCAGCCGCGTGCCGCTAAAGCCGCGCAAACACACGAATCCATACCCCCGCTGAGTAGGACGACAGCGCGCGATTGCTTCGAGATCGGCATAAATGAACGATCGCTGATTGCTGATTTCAGATTGTTGATTGCTGATTGGTGATTGAAAGATCAAGCCGCCTTTGGTGTTCAATCAACAATCAAAAATCATCAATCAACAATGCTCCCTAGACTCCCTTCACTGCCGGGTCCCAGATGAACTTGTGCAATTGGAGTCCTAGTCTCGCCGGAACGTTGTCGGCAATCATCCACTCGGCCAGTTCCTGTGGATCAAGCAGGCAGTGCGAGCTATCGCGGGCGCCGGTTGCGTCTTTGCGGAACGCGGGAGAAAACAGAACTGCATTTACTCGTCGTGCCAGATTGTGCCGCTGGGTGAACTCGCGCGCAAACTCGTAGTCCTCCCGACTGCTCAGGACAAACTTGATCTCGTCGTGAGCCTCTAGCGTCTCCAGATTTTCCAGGCAAAACGTATCGCCCTCGCCCGAGTTTGGACATTTCACATCCACGATCTTCACAACCGCAGCGGGAACCCGCTCCAACCGGCGTTCTCCGCTGGTTTCCAACAGAACCTTGTACCCTTCATCCAAAAGACGCTGCATCAGCGGCACAACTTCACGCTCCTGCAGCATCGGCTCGCCGCCAGTGATCTCGACCAGGCCTCCATCCGGGCTCAGGCGTAACACCTCGTCCAGCACTTCTTCGTCCGACATTTTGCGTCCGCCCTGAAACGTATACTCGCTGTCGCACCAGGAACAACGCAAGTTGCATCCCGTCAGCCGCACGAAGACACAAGGCAGACCCGCATAGGTCGACTCCCCCTGCAACGATTTGTAGATTTCCGTAATCTGCATCGCAACAGTAGCGCCGCCGACCCGGCGGCTGTCGTGCGGGCGTCCCGCCCGCACTCCCGGACAGTAGCTGGGTTACTCCGAATATTTTGCGGTAGTCGTGTCGGTCTCGAAGACAGTAACGTCCTTCACCCGCACCCGGCCGTTCGTCACATTCTTCAGCTTGGCATTCGACTGGTCGTAGAAATACTTTGCCAGATTCTCGGCCGACGGATTGATCACCGTGAACGGCTCGATTTCATTGATCATCTGGTGGTCCAGGCGCTCGATTACGTGTTTCATTACCTCGCGCAAATCCTTAAAATCAAGCAGCAAGCCGGCTTTATCCAGTTCCGCTCCCGCCAGCGTCACCCGAATTTTGTAGTTATGCCCGTGCGGATTTTCGCACTTGCCCTTGTAATTGCGCAGGTAATGCCCCGCGGCAAATGTGTCTTCAACCGTAACTTCGAACATGATCCCTCAGCAGCCGCGCCCGCCAATACAGGCCCGAGCGCGCTCCTTTTGCGAAACCTCTATTGTACCGCCGGAACAAGACTGAACGCTTGACCTGGAAAAGGAACAACTAGATCTGGAGAATGACTTGCTCTTGAAAGACGCCTGATGCGACGCAGCCGCGAAGCGGCGAAAGAATGCAGCCCACAGCGCAAGCTGTGGGTCCGAACGTGCAAAACGCACAAGCCCCGAAGGGGGGAAAGAACCGCTACCAGAGAAGCGACCCTTGAACCGATTCCCCGCCAAGGAGTGCATATGCTGCGTCGGAAATCCGCGCTTCTGTTGGTATTCGCTCTCACGCTTGACCTTTGCGCTCAGAACCGGCCCGATGCAGCACCGGACTTCGACATCAAAGAGCACTCCACCAAATACGAATACCGCATTCTGATGGGCATTTGACAGTCCCCGTGCTCCTTACTATAATGTAAGGAATATTATTTTTAGTAAGGACCCAATGGCTTCAGCAACCGTTACATCCAAAGGACAAATAACTATCCCCGCCAAAGTTCGCGACGCCCTCGGTTTGGACCCGGGTGACCGAGTTGAGTTCGTAGAAATCGGGAAGAATGAGTTCTCGATCGTCCCGGCAACGGGGTCGGTACGCGAACTAAAGGGTCTCTACAAGGGTAGGAAAACCAGGCCAGTGTCGCTTGAACAGATGGATCGGGCAATTGCGAAAGGTGCGGCGCGTTCCAGATGATCGGTCTAGATACGAACATTCTGGTCCGCTACCTTACTCAGGACGATATTGCGCAATCCGCCGCGGCGGTCAAAGTCATCGAATCGCTATCTCCTGAACTGCCCGGATTTTTGTCTCTGGTAGTCGTGGCGGAACTGATTTGGGTCCTGCAGTTCTCTTATCACTTCAAGAAGCCTGAGATTGAGCACGTCATTGACAGATTACTGCGAAGCCGGGAATTGATCATTGAACGCGCGGAGGTCGTCTCCCAGGCATTGCGTAAGTTTCGCGTCAGCCGTGCAAATTTCGCTGATTGCCTGATTGAGCGCTGCGGCCATGCGGCGGAGTGTCAGTACATGTTGACCTTCGACAAACATGCTGCCGAGGCAGGTATGAAGCTCTTGGCAAATTAAAAGGGCGCTTGCGAATCTCCCGACCTAGTTCCCCACCCCGAAAAATTCTTCCACCACCCGCAGATCCGTCGTCCTCTTGTAATTCGGCAAGCTCTCCACAAAGACGCGCCCGTACTGCTTTTTCAATATGCGATTATCCAGCAGCACCAGCAGTCCGCGGTCATGCAGCGACCGGATCAACCGCCCGAACCCCTGTTTCAACGTAATCACCGCCGCCGGCACCTGATATTGAAAGAACGCGTTCCCGCCGTCAGCGTCGATCGCCTTCACCCGCGCCGCCACCACGGGATCGCTCGGCACCGCAAACGGCAACCGGTCGATGATGACGCAGCTCAATTGCTCCCCCTGAACATCCACGCCCTGCCAGAAAGAAGATGTAGCGAAAAGCACCGCATTCGGCGTCAACCGAAACTCCTCGAGGAGCGCGGTTTTCGGTGCGTCGCCCTGCCGCAGGATCGGGAACTCGACTTCGCCCAGCAACCGCTGATAAATATCATTCATCTGTGCGTAACTGGTGAACAGCACAAACGCCCGCCCGCGTGTGATCTCCAGCAATCGCCGAATCCGCTCCGCCGCCTTCGCGGTGAATTGCGGCGTACGCGGGTCGGGCAAATCCGGCGGCACATAGAGCAGTGCCTGACTTTCATAATCGAAATGCGAGGGCAGCACCGACTCGCGTGCGTGTTCCATCCCCAGCCTCTGTCGGATGTACTCAAACCCTCCGCCCACGGCCAGCGTCGCCGACGTCAACACTGCACATTCCAGCTTCGACCACAAGCACTCGCGCAGAATCGGCCCCACATCAATGGGAGTCGCCTGCAGAAAAACATTTTGTCTTCGCCCTCCAGATGTCTCACCCGCCTTGTTCGCGCCTCGGGACCCAAAACGTCCGCCCCGCCGCTCAATCCAAAACACGGTGTTCCGATCTTCCGACTCCATCGCGAACCCCAGCTGCACCTGAATCTCCTGCGCCCGCCGAACAAAGTTGAAGACCCCTTCCGGCTTCTGCGGCAATCCTTCCAGTTCGCCCGCCAGCCGCGTGAGAGCCTGGTTCAGCGCCAGAAACTCGTCCCCGTTTTCCTCCAGAAATTCCCGCCGGGTCTCGAACGCAAACCGTCCCTCCCCGGGCGGCAGCAGCGAAAAGAAAAGTTGTGACCGTTCCCGCAGACTTCCCAGGGCTCCCGAAAGCGCCGCCGACATTATCCGATGGTGTTGCAGCGAATTCTCCACATCCCGCGCCAGCTCCTCCATGCGCAGGTTGCTTACCGAGATGCCGAAATAATTCCCCGCCACATCCTCCAGTTCGTGCGCCTCATCAAAAATCACGGCAGCCGCTTCCGGCAGGATGCCCGCATCGGGCGCTCCCTCCGCCTGCAATTTAATCGCGAGATCGGCAAAAAACAGGTGATGGTTGACGATGATAATGTCGCTCTCCATCGCCTTGCGCCGCATTTCGGTGATGAAGCACCGCTCCCACTCGCTGCACTTCTGCCCAATACAAGCGTCCGCTCGCGCGTCAAGCTTGTGCCAGAGCAGGCTAGCCTCGGGCAGTTCCGCCAACTCAGCCCTGTCCCCCGTTCCCGTCGTCTTTTCCCAAGCAGCGATCGCCCGATACTGCTCGATCTCTTCCAGTCCGCTCAGCACGGGCTGATCTGTCAGTTCATACAATTTCTTTCGGCACAAATAATTGTTGCGCCCCTTCATATAGCAAACCGAAAGCCGCCCCGCTGTTTCTTTGTCATTTCGAGCAGAGCGAGAAATCTGCTGTTCGCCTCCTCCATACAAGGCCTGCTCCAGAAACGGCACGTCCTTGTAGAAGAGCTGCTCCTGCAGATTCTTCGTCCCCGTCGAAATGATCACCCGCTTCCCCGAATGAATCACCGGCATCAGATACGCGAGCGTCTTGCCGGTGCCGGTCCCCGCTTCCACGATCAGATGCCTTTTTTCTGCCAGAGCCTGCTCCACCGCCTGCGCCATCTGCAGTTGCCCGCGCCGGAATTCATACGCCGGATGCATCCGCGACAGCACTCCACCTGGCGCAAAAAATTGATACAACGATGCGTCTTTGCCGCTAGGAGCAGCGCGGTTCTCGGAAGTCGGCGACGCGGGTTGAGAACTCAAAGCCACGGGACTCTCTATAATAGCGATTTCAGGCAAGTGTGGGGCAAAGCCTGCGGCTTCGAAGTCTAGGTAGCGACAGCCGCCTCGGCTGTCCGGTTTGATTGTTCTTGTGGGGACAGCCGCCCTCGGCTGTCCAGCCGACTCGAAGAGTCGGCAGTTTCACCACAAATGCAGATATCATTGGCCCTGCGGCCCAAGGACAGCCGAGGGCGGCTGTCCCCACATAGAACTCATTTTGACCCAGCCCACCTACAATTCGACCAGCACTCTCGCCACGACCGCGGCCGGGATTCCCACCATCGCCATCGTCGGACGCCCTAACGTAGGTAAGTCCACGCTCTTCAATCGCATCGTAGGGTCGCGCCGCGCCATCGTCGGCGATGAACCCGGCATCACCCGCGACCGTCTCTATGGCGACGCCGAATGGGAGGGCCGTCACCTTCGCATCGTGGACACAGGCGGCATTCTGCCGGAAGAAAAAGATCTGATCCCCTCGGAGATCTATCGCCAGGCCCGCGTCGCGCTCGCTCAGGCCGCTGCCATCATTATGGTGATCGACGGACGCACCGAACTTGCCGGTCCTGATCTCGAATTAGTGCGCCTGCTGCGCAAGGCCAACCGCCCGCTCTTCCTCGCGGTAAATAAGGTCGACAGCGAAAAACAGTCATCCCTGATCGACGACTTTCATCGCCTCGGCATCCAAAAAATGTTCCCCATTTCCGCCGAGCACGGCCGGGGCGTAGACGATCTTCTCGATGCAGTTCTGGAAAGCCTCCCCGCGGACGCCATGCCCCCAGAACGCGACTCCCACGAGAGTAGCGCCGGCGTCCCGCCGTCTGTCCCGAGCGCGTCTCGCGCTCGGAGGTCAGCACGAGATGTAACGCCTGAGATTTCCGAAAACGAAGCCGAAAGCGACACCCCGCCCCACGAAGTAAAAGTAGCCATCATCGGCCATCCCAACGTCGGCAAGTCGACGCTACTGAATTGCCTGACTGCTTCCGACCGCGCCATCGTCTCGCCCATTCCCGGCACCACGCGCGATGCCGTCGACGAAATCGTAGAGCACAATGGACGCCGCTTCCGCTTTATCGATACCGCCGGCATCCGCCGCAAAGGCAAAACTCACCTCATGGCCGAAAAGCTTTCGGTGGTCATGGCACGCAAACATCTGGAAGGCGCCGACATCGCGCTTCTGGTCATCGATGCCACCGAGGGAGTAAGCCAGCTCGACGCCGCCATCGCCGGATACGCCCACGAAAGTGGACGCTCCACCATCATCGTCGTTAACAAATGGGATCTGATAATCAGCGGCAAAGAAAAAACTGCGCGCCCCACCAAAGCCGAGCGCATGCGCGAGAGCAAGCGCCCCGGAGACCGCGACGCCTACGAGCAGCGCCTGCGCTACGAGCTAAAATTCCTGAATTATGCCCCGATCGTCTTCATTTCCGCCCAGAGCGGCAAAGGGACGGAGAAAATCTTCCCGCTGCTCGAAGAAGTTGCCACCGAGCGCCGCAAGCGCGTGACCACCTCGCAAATGAACCGCTTCATCGAGCGCGTCGACTTCGAACGCGCCTCCGTCCCAATGCGGCAGCGCGTGAAGATCTTGTACATGACGCAGGCCTCGGTCGCCCCGCCAACTTTCGTCCTCTTCACCAACCGCGCTGTGAAGCTGCACTTCTCCTACCAGCGTTTCCTGGAAAATCAAATTCGCCAAGCGTTCGGCTTCGTAGGCACCCCAATCTGGATCAAAAACAGAGCAAGAGGTTCCTAGAGGACTCGCGTAGCGACAGCCGCCTCGGCTGTCCGATTTTGAATTCATGTGGGGACAGCCACCCTCGGCTGTCCGCCGGGCGCAGCCCGGCTTCATTACCTCCCTGTCCCTGAAACTCCCGTAACTTGCACTTCCTATTCGTTGCATCATCCTAGTGAATGGCCCTCGAGCCCATGCAATGAGCGCTTCCCTCAAATCCCGCCGGCTTGCATTCACCCTGCTCATTGGCATCCTGATAACGGTGGCTGCCTTCATCATCGACGTCAACGCCGCCGCCCTGATTCTTCTTCCATGTTGGCTGGTCCTGTTCTTAGTCTGGCCCTACATTCGCCGAAAATTAGGTCTTATCTCCCCAAATGCGCCCACACCGCGTCAACCCCATCGTCGCACGCAATGGGGTCGAATGTTCGCAACCGGCCTCATCGCTTTCGGGCTCGCTGACGCGGTGGCAGCCGTAATCCATCCCGATCTCTTGGTACCGTCATTCCTGCTTCTTTGGGTGATCCTTTTTTATGCATCGCCACTAGTGACAAAACGCCTGCCCTACTTTGGCTTCGCAAAGACAGACCGCATCGTTGCTGCATCCGCGCTGAAGCGCCCGCTCTCGCGCCGCACGCTCCGCGGAAGTCTGGCCATAACTGGATTTGTTTTCATCTTTGTTCTAATTCCGATGTTTGTCCTCATGCCGCTCTCCATGAGCTTCGTACGCGCCAGGAGAGTACACGATTCCATTCACACCGGCATGACTGCTGCCGAAGTCCTCCACACCGCCCACGATTGCGATATTTTCCGGGCGAGTTCCGATTTCCCGCACGACGAAACCGACATCAAGAACATCCCTGTGGTGAGCCTCGACAGGACCAAGGATGGCATCTACCGCACTTTCGATTCCGCAACCAGCCGGGATCTCGACTTATCTGAGTCCGAGGCCGTCGACCATCTCCGTGCCCGCTTGCACGACGGCTTCCCCTGGCACTTCCATTACACCTATATCAACGGCACTCCCGAACACATCACCTTCATCGTGGACTTCGGTCCCGACGGCCGCGTCTCGCAAGTCGGGCCCGTATATGGCTGGGATTAGCGGACCATGGAGCGAGTCCCTTGACCCTCAGAGCCACAATCCGCCGCCTGGGCGGCACAATGGTCCTTGCCATTGTGCTGGCCTTCCTGCTCATCATTGTTGTGCCGGACTACTTCACGGTGCCGCTCTTTGTGATCCTATGGCCAACGCTATTTTTCAGCTGGCCCTATTTGAGCCGGCGAATGCATTTATTGAGGTTTCCAAAAGCTCCCGTCTCCTCAAGCCCGCCACCCAGAGACTTCAAACAACCACGCTCGCGATACTTGCTCAGCAGTCCATTCGCGACCGTGTGCAAGCTTGGACTCGCCGTCTTCCTGCTGGCACTGCTGCCGTTTGTGCCCTTGATTCTCTGTTATTGGCAGGCGCAGAGAGCTCACGATACTGTCCGCGTTGGCATGACGGTTCCTGAAGTCCTCCAATCGGTCAGGGGTTGGCACGTACTGAGCGTAGTCTCCCACGTCCCCGACCCTGACTACGCTGGTGAATTTAAGCACGTTCACGCCATCAGCTTCGGCAATGCCGGCGACCGAGCCTATATAACCCACGATTTCTCAACCCAACAGTACCGCAACATCTCCGAGCCCGAGGCCATCACGCTTTTTCAGGAAAAGCTCCACGAAAGCCAGGGATGGCATTTCCAATACACGTATAACTTCATGAATCAACTTGTTCTTTTTGATGTCGACTTCACACCCGACGGCCGGGTCAGCCGAGTCAGTTCTCCCGGCCACCATTGGTGACGCTAATAGGGAACGGGAGCCCGCCTCTGATCCACCAGGAACGCAACTCTGATGATTCCAGCTTCCCGTACGCCAGCTAACACGTCCTTGACCGTACCCCACCGGGCCCGTCCATCCGCAACAATGTAGATTTTCCGTTCAACATCGCGGTCCCGCAGACGATCCTCAATCTTCGCGTTCACGTCGATTGCATTAATCCGTTCTCCACCAAAGTAGATCTTGCCGTCACGCAGGATCGTGACTTTTATCACATCTTCCCGAAGCGCCCCGGGCATTGCGATCGGATGCGATACTTTGGGAAGGTCTCCGCTGACTCCGTGGTGGCCTGTGGGAATGGTCATGAATACAAGCACCATGACGAACACGACTATCGCCATGACACTTGCGAACTGAAGCGTGTTGAAGTCGCTGAAGAGTTTTGGCCCGGTTCGAGATTTTCGCAGCATGGCGGTCCCTATCTATCTCCATTTCAGCAGGCGGCACCGACAAGACAAGGTGACCGCCGTAACCAGCACTCGAGGCGCTGCGCCAGAAAGGATTTATTCCGCGCTCAACTCCTGCTGCGTGGTCAGCAACCCAATCCGCTGCACGCCCGCGTAATGCGCCAGGTCGATCACATCCGCCACATACCGAAAATCAATGTCGGAATCACCGCGGACGAAGGCCGCCTTCTCCGCGCGCTTCAAATAAATCTGCGCCAGCCGTTGTTCCAAATCCTCCCAGCGAACTTCTTCCTGATTGATCTTCACACCCGGCGGAGCATCCTTCATCGTACACACCACCTGGATCACTATCGTGCCCTCATTCGCCGGGTCTGACGCCCGATCTTTTGCTGGCTGAGGAATCTGCACTTTCTCCCCATATTCCGGATCCATCGCGACCACTAACATGAACATGATGATCAGGGTCAGCAACACATCGATCAGCGGCGTCACATTAATCTGCGGACCGGACGGACCTCCGCCTGCCATTGAGAAAGCCATGGAAATTCGCTCCTCTGGGCACGCGCGTGTCTCCAACATCAGACACCTCCCGCTGCCCGAGTGTTCCTGGTCGCGCGACCTGCGTGACCTGAGTAGAATGGGGTGCGAAACAAGACCGTTAAATCAGGGGACTAATACTGGAGGGGACATTATGAAATTCACGATCTGCCTTTTTCTGCTTTTTTCCGCGCTTGCTGCTTTCGCGCAAGACAAAAATGCGGTCACGTCCGTAGTACGAGAAATACTGCCGCGCCAACAAAGAAACCTGGTCGGCGCAGCCGATGAAATGCCCGCCGATAAGTATGGTTACAAGCCCACCGAACAACAGATGACGTTCGCACACCTAATCCTGCACATCATCGGCTCAAACAACCACCTGTGCTCGATCATCGGAGACGTACCTGAAGTCAAGGCACCGGTACCCCTAAAAGAAGCGGACGGCAAAGAGAAGTTAATCGCCGCGCTTAAAGCCAGCTTCGACTTCTGCAACACGGCCCTAGCCAAGGTCGACGATTCCAAGCTGGCCGATGAAGTGGAATTATTTGGAGGACGCAAGGGACCGCGAGCTTTCGCCCTGATCGCGCTCACCAACGATTGGGCCGATCACTACAGCTCCGCCGCCATGTACCTGCGCCTGAACGGCCTCCTGCCGCCCACGGCGCAACCCAAAAAATAGCTTTCAGCTTTCAGCACTTCGGAGCGAAGGCCGGTAATAGCCGCGAAGCGGCGACAGAATGCAGCCCACGGCGCAAGCCGTGGGTATTTAGCACAACGGAGAACAAGCCCCAGCGGGGCGAAAGAATTTCCCCACGCAATCAGCGCTGGACCAAGCTAACTTGCCCTACTTGATCTGCACGAGTTCATTCGCAGGCGCCTCCGCGGGAGCCAAATGCTGCGGGGCCCTCCACGAATCGAAGATGGAAACCTGATGCACGCACGAAACCGTGCAATGTGGCGCGCACGATTTCTCCGTCAGATATTCACGCCGCAGGTCCTCGCGACTGTAGGTCGCGAGCGGCACACCAGGATATCCGCGCTGCTGCGAACAATAATGCACCAATCCGTCTTCGCAAATGTAAAGATAGCGTCCGCCCGCTCGGCAACGCCAGTCATTGGGCAGGCCCTTCGCAATGTTGTCCTGAAATGCATTGACGCGCGTGAAGCTACTTTTTTCCAGCGCCTGCATTTCGTGATAAATCCGGCGTTCCTCGTCTCCCAGTGGCTGTAACTGTCCGCTGCCATCGTGAATAATTCCGATGGTCGAGGTGAAACCCAATTCAATCGCGCGTCTGCCGATCACGAGTGCATCCTGCGGATGTGAAATTCCTCCACCGACTACCGAATTAATATTCACGTGAAAATCGGCGTGCTCGGCCAGCAACTGCAATTTCTTGTCGAGAACCTTCAGGCTTTTCTTCGATACCTCATCCGGATTCACATTGTCGATGGAAATCTGCAGCCACTCCAGCCCCGCGCGGTTCAGTCGCTGAATGCGCTCGGCCACCAACAGATACCCGTTCGTAATGAGTCCGGCGATCATGCCGTTGACCCGAATGCGCCGGATCACGTCATCCAGTTCAGGATGCATCAACGGCTCGCCGCCCGAAATCGTCACCACCGCCGTGCCCAGCGATCCCAACTTATCGATCCGCCGATACATTTCCTCGATGGGCACCGGCTTCGAGAAATCGTCGAACTCGTTGCAGTAGGTGCAAGCCAGGTTGCACCGCCGCATGGGAATGATGTGCGCCAGCAGCGGATGGTCGGTCGAGGCCAGCGCCCGGATCGCCATATTCGCGCCCCGCAGGTTGCGGTGCGCAGCTTTAGCCCGCCGTCGCAGTTTGGTAATTACAGATGGCATGAGATTTTGGTTACTTCTATTACAACACAGCCACAGCTCTTAGACACGCGGCTCAACAGCATCCGGCAATTTTCGCAGGTTAAACGGCACCAACGTAGCCACAGCCGCCTCGGCTGTGAGGTGTTGATCTTGATCTTGATGAAGAAACAAGCACCCGAGGCGCTCATGTGGGGACAGCCGCCCCCGGCTGTCCGGCCGCGACGGTTTGTGTCGCGGCAGCGCCTTAGCAACTCAAAGCCACGAGAACTCGGGGGCTCCGTCGCTACGCATTCGCTCTCCAAACGCATTACACTATTAGGTTGCAATCTGCGTGCGATTCCTATAAGCGCGCCACTTAGTTCCAGAGGAAGGCCATCATGTCTGCGAATAGTTTCAATTCCCGCTCCACCCTCAAGGTCGGCAACAAAGAATACGAAATCTACCGCCTTGACGCCCTCGATAAACAGGGAATCTCCACGAAGCACCTCCCGTTCTCCCTGCGCATCCTGCTCGAAAACCAGCTCCGCACCGAAGATGGCCGCAACGTCACCAAAGAAGAAATCCACGCGCTGGCGCGCTGGAACAGCAAATCCAAGCCGGACAAAGAAATCGCCTTCACGCCCAGCCGCGTGCTTCTCCAGGATTTCACCGGCGTTCCCTGCGTCGTGGACCTGGCCGCCATGCGCGACGCCATGAAAACGTTAGGCGGCGATCCCGGGCTGATCAATCCTCTGCAACCGGTAGAACTGGTGATCGATCACTCGGTCCAGGTCGACGAGTTCGGCACGCCCAACGCTTTCGACATGAACGCTCTTCTCGAATTCCAGCGCAACAAAGAGCGTTACTCGTTCCTCCGCTGGGGCCAAACCGGCTTCCGCAACTTGGCGATCGTCCCGCCCGACACCGGCATCGTGCATCAAGTGAATCTCGAATATCTCGCCCGTGTAGTCTTCGTTCACGAAGCCAACAGCAAGCGCACCGCCTATCCCGACACTCTCGTCGGTACAGACAGTCACTCCACCATGATTAATGGGTTGGGGGTTTTGGGATGGGGAGTGGGGGGGATCGAAGCGGAGGCTGCCATGCTTGGACAGCCCGTTTCCATGCTGATTCCTTTGGTCGTCGGTGTGAAGCTTACCGGACGACTGCGGGAAGGGGCGACTGCTACTGATTTCGTTCTCACCGTTACAGAGATGTTGCGGAAACATGGCGTTGTCGGGAAGTTCGTCGAATATTTTGGGCCTGGCCTCCGCGACTTGTCTCTCGCCGATCGCGCGACCATTGCGAACATGTCGCCGGAGTACGGGGCGACTTGCGGAATTTTTCCGATCGACAAAGAGACTCTTCGTTATCTGAGGCTTACTGGACGCAGCGAGGAGCAGATTGCTCTGGTCGAGGCTTACAGCCGAGAGCAGGGGCTATTCCACGATGAGAAGACTGCGGAGGCGGAATACTCTGAGTTGCTCACTCTTGATCTGGCTACTGTGGAACCTAGCCTGGCCGGGCCGAAGCGGCCGCAGGATCGGGTGGTGCTGTCGCAGGCGGGAGAATCGTTTCAGAAAGCGCTGCCCTCGCTAATCAAACCAAAATCTGCGGCAAAGACCGCTGCCCCTGCGACTGCGAACAGCGGTCGGTGGGAGCAGGAAGGTGGAAGTCCAGCCGCAATCGGCGTCGAAGATCCGAATGTTCACGAACACGTTCCGGCCTCGGTGAAGGATGCGCTGAAGCACGGCAGCGTTGTGATCGCCGCCATCACGTCTTGTACGAATACTTCGAATCCTTCGGTGCTGATTGGCGCCGGGCTGCTCGCGAAGAAAGCGGTCGAGAAGGGATTGTCCGTTCCTCCGTGGGTGAAGACTTCGCTCGCTCCTGGATCGAAAGTGGTCACCGACTATCTGGCGAAGGCCGGGTTGACGCCGTATCTCGAGAAGCTGAAGTTTCATCTGGTTGGATACGGCTGCACCACGTGTATCGGAAACTCTGGCCCGCTGCCCGCGGAAGTTTCGCAGGCGATTGACGAGAAAGATCTCGTAGTGGCGTCGGTGCTCTCCGGGAACCGGAACTTTGAAGGACGCATCAATTCGGAAGTGCGCGCCAACTACCTGATGTCGCCGCCGCTTGTGGTGGCCTTTGCGCTGGCGGGGCGCATCGACATTGACTTGCGCAAGGACGCTCTCGGCAAAGGCCGAGATGGTCAGCCGGTGTACATGGCCGACATCTGGCCATCGCAGCGCGAGATTGAAGAGGCGATGCAGCATTCGATTACCTCCGAGATGTTTTCGAAATCTTACGGCGAAGTTTTTCAGGGCGACGAGCGTTGGCGCGGGCTGTCCGTGCCCAAGGGCGAGACCTACGCATGGGACAACGACTCCACCTACATCCGTCGCGCCCCGTATTTCGACGACATGGCCGTGAAGCCTGCGCCCGTCACCGACATCAAGAAGGCGCGCGTGCTCGCGGTGCTCGGCGACAGTGTCACCACCGACCACATCTCGCCTGCCGGATCGATCAAGAAAGACAGTCCCGCGGGAAAATATCTGCAGGAACATGGAGTGAAGCCGGCGGACTTCAACTCCTACGGTTCGCGGCGCGGCAATCATGAAGTGATGGTGCGCGGCACGTTCGCCAACGTGCGCCTGCGCAACAAGCTGGTTTCGACCGAGGGCGGATACACGCGTCACCTGCCAACCAATACCGAAATGTCGATCTTCGACGCTTCGGAAAAATATCGCGCCGCGGGCACGCCGCTGGTCATCCTCGCGGGCAAGGAGTACGGCTCAGGCTCGTCGCGCGACTGGGCGGCCAAAGGACCGGCGCTGCTGGGGGTGCGCGCCGTGATCGCCGAAAGCTATGAACGCATTCACCGCTCGAACCTGGTGGGCATGGGAGTCCTGCCGCTGCAGTTCCCCGCAGGCCAGAACGCCGACTCGCTCAAACTGACGGGCGAGGAGGTATTCGAGATCACCGGCGTCCGCGACGTGGTCGAACACTTCGCCGCCGGACGCGAAGTGAAAGTGCGCGCCACATCGAAAGGAAATCCCGAGATCGCGTTCAGCGCCCTGGTACGCATCGACACGCCGCAGGAAGCGCTCTACTACGCGAATGGCGGGATTCTGCAGTACGTGTTGCGGCAGTTGCTGGCGACAAAGCCGCAGGCGGTGGGGGTGTAGACCTAGAAATCAGAATCCCGGTTAAATCTATGCTTAAGGGTGCCCCACCCTTGTCGCGATTTGTGCGACAGGGTGGGGATTTTGGTTTTTATGGAACTATCCGGGGCTCGACTCCCATCGCCTCGCGCTCGCAAGACGGTTCATTGGTCATTGGGCCAACCTTTAGTCAACGGAAGTCAAAATCCCCGCCCTGTCTCCCCAAAGTGCGGAGAGACAAGGACGGGGCACCCGTCTGAAGGGTGGGCCAACCGCCTTCGCGAGAAGCCGCCGTATATCGTCCACGCTGCTTGAAAGTTGGAAAATGCTGCCACGGCTTCATCCACCCGCCCCGATTCGGCCAAAAAACACGAAAGGCGCGACCGGCGGGACGCGCCTTTTTGCTCTATATATCCAGAATAGCAAATTGACCGGGGTAAAGTGGACAAAATCTGGACTTTATATTTGGAGTGGTTTCATTTGGTTAAGTGCGATCGTGTCGTTTTGGCCTATTGACAAGATTTGGGAGAAATCGGCTTTTCAGCCGGAATACCTCGCGGCACTGGTCGAGCTGCGCTCGACGGACAGCCGAGGGCGGCTGTCCCCACATGACCTTTTTGGCTAGAAGCGCACTTCGACCATGGCGGTCGTCTCTTTGGCGTTCGTCTCGTACTTCCACGCCTTCACTGCTTTGAGCGCGGATTCGGCGAGCAAGGGATGTCCACCAACATATTCCAGGCGGCGTACGGAGCCTTCGGGACTGATCCAAATCTTCAGCTTGACGGTGCCGTGCAGGGCCATCTTGTCGGCGATCGCGGGATATTCCGGTTCTTCGCGGCGAACCAGTTTGCGGTCCGGGTCAGCGGCGAGCGCGCTGCTTCCCAGCAGCATCACGCAGAGCAGGATGTGTTTCAGTTTCGTCATGCTAAATGTCGTTCGTCGGTGGTCGTTGGTCGTTAATCATTCGCTATTCGTCAATCGTCATTCGTGTGTCGCGATTTCTTATACCTTCTCACGCTCTCGTTTCACGTCGTTAACCAGTCCATCGCCAGCCATCGTTAAAAAGACAGCCTCAATGCGAGTTGCACCAGCCGGGGATTTTGCGCTCGGCTCACTTGTCCGAAGGATGGGCCATCGGTGATGTTTCCATCCGGGTTAAAGAATTGAGTGTGGTTGAAGACATTGAACGTCTCGGCTCGGAATTCAAGATTCGTGCCTTCCCGCACCGCGATAAGTTTGTGAAGGCCCAGGTCCACATTGGTGGTTCCGGGACCGCAGCAGATCGAGCGCGGCGCATTTCCGATTTGCCCGAGGGGAGCGTCGACGAAGGACGAGGGATCGAAAAAGTAGCCGCCGGATGTTTGCGGACTGAGACGGCGGAAGGGCGCGATCTGGCTGGGCTCGCCCGGGGACTCGAAGTCGAAACTATTCATCAGTTCACGATCGCTGCTCGAGGTCAGACGAATGGGGAAGCCCGACTGCAGCGTGACGATGCTGCTCAATGCCCATCCATTGGCCAGGTGACGGCTCCAGTTGGAAATGCGCCAGTCGGGAATCCGCCAGTACTCGCTGACCACCAGGCGTTGGCGTGCGTCGAACAGCGAGAGCGAGCGCGACTTTAGCGGATCAATGGGATTCACGCTGTTTTCGAAGCTGGAGGCGTTGTCGGTGGAGCGGCTCCAGGTGTAAGAAGCGAGAAATTGCAGCCCGTGCGACAGGCGCTGGTTCAGCAAAGTCTGGAACGAGTTGTAGGACGAGTTGGCAACGGGCGCGACGCTGAAGATGCTGCCAAAGACGGGAACTCCGTCTGGTGGGCAGCCAACGCCGGTTGTCGGTTCGCAGAGCGGCGAAGAATATTTGCGCAGGCCCACCAGCGTGATGGGGTTCGCATTGGGCCCGGTTACAGACGGAACCGAACCGTACGGCAGATGCACGGTGACGCCCGCTGGGATGGCGTTCGCGGGAATCGTGTAGGCCGCGTCCGCCCCGAACGGGCCGCACGACATTCCGGGAATTTGATTGAGGTCGAGACACGCTTGGGGATTACCGTAGTTCTGATCCAAACTCGCCAGCAACCGGTGTCCTTGCGAGCCGACGTAGCCAAACTGCCAGAGCGTATCTCGCGACAGTTCGCGTTGCACGGTCAGGTGATAGTGATCGGAGTACTGGTTGCGCAGAGTCGTCGGAAAATTTCCGTAGAGCGTGATGGGCCGGAAGACGGAGAAATCAACGGGCGAGCCCGGCTTGGGGTCGAGGAATCCGTTAAAGGGATTTGGAGTGACGGAACCGTCCTGACCCAGGAACGGCGTGTTGAAGAAAACGTTGTTGATGGCAGTACTGCCGCCGAAGGGTGGCTGCGCGGTGAAATTCTCGCCGAGCAGGAGTTCCTCGTTGCTGTCGTAGAACATGCCCCATCCCAAGCGGACGCTGGTTTTCCCGGGACCGCCTGAGATTTTATGCAACCAGCCCTGCGACCAGTCAGGGGACCAAGCCAAGCCTAGCCGCGGAGCGAATGCTTTCCGGTAGTTGTTGGTGAGTCCGGAGGACACGCCCGGGTCTCCCGGAAAAACCATGCCCAGCGGAAAGACGGAACCTGCCGGCCCTTGGGGCGAGCAGTCGGTGCTGCCTACCGAGCCGGCCAGTGGGTTCGACGCGCTCAGAACACACGGATAGACTCCGGTGGCTTGGCCGGGACGGAAAGCCTGGATGCGATTGCCGGCGTCGGCTTGCGGCGTATTCCACTCCCAGCGAAGGCCGTAATTCAGCGTGAGGTTCGACTTCAGTTTCCAGGCGTCTTGAGCAAACAGGTCAAGTTGGGTGGCACGGACATCCACCGCGTTGGCCGAACCTTGGCCATAACTGTCGGGCAGGCCGAGGAGATAGTTCGGGATGAGACTGCTATATCCCACGTCGTTGGGGCCGCCGCCATAGAAATAGAAGCCGCCACTTACATCATAAAAATACAACTGGTGCAGGCGCTGATTGTGGAAGTCGGCGCCAAACTTCAGGGTGTGCTTGCCTGCAATTCGGCTGTAAGTGTCCGCGGCTTGATATACGTTTCCTGTCTGGGAGAAGTTTCCCGCCTGGTTATTGCCGAAAATGAAGCCGCCCGATAGCGAGACAAAAGGAACGCCTTCGTAATTGGCGCCGTAGCCCGGTGTGATCCCGAGGCTCGGATTGGCAGGATCAAAAAAGCATTGGTTAGCGGGAACTGTGGTGCAGGAATTCTGCACCAGGTTGGTGCGCTGTGGCGACAACAGGTTTTTTTGGCCTTGGCGGTAGTAGACGAAACGGGCCTCGTTAATAGTCTTCGCGGTGATCGTCCAGGAATGAGACAAGTTCAGTTGCTGAAAGCGGCCGCGGGTGAGGTTGCCGAATCCTGGCAGGTTGGCTCCGCTCGCCAGGAAACGAGAGAAGGGCTCGCCGTCAAAGCCGTCGTCGCCATAGTAGTAGAAGCTGAGTTGCTGCTGGCTGGTGAAGTTGTGATCGAGGCGGAAGGTGAGCTGGTCCTGCCGGATTTTGGCATTGGGAGCAGAACGGAACATGTCGGTTCCCACGCTCGCCAGGGGAACAAAGTGATTCATCAGATCGGAAGCAGTGGGATCGAAGCATGCTGACGGAACTATGTTGCCGGGGAAAATAGACGCGTAGGGCGATCCCGCGGCAATCGATGCTCCGCCATTGGCTTGTACGGCTGCGGCGCATCCGGGGCGGTTGTTGAGAGCTTGTGCGACCGTAGGACTGCTCAGCATGCCAGCGAATGGCGCGCCCGCGGAAAAATCGCCCGCTCTTTCTTGCGATGTGGGCACCGTGACGGGATCGGAACTGATTCCCTGGCGTAGCCGGCGGCCTTCGTAAGACGAGAAAAAGAAAGTCTTGTCGTGACGGATGGGCCCGCCGAAAGTAGCGCCGAACTCGTTTTGCTTGAAATCTGCTGTGGTTGGATCGAAATAGCCTTTGGCGTTCAGAACATTATTTCGCAGAAATTCGTAGGCGCTGCCGTGAAAAGCGGAAGTGCCCGACTTGGTGATCACATTCAGCACGGAACCCGAGTTGCGGCCCAGAGATGCGTCGTAGTCATGCGAGATGACCCGAAATTCGCTAATCGTGTCTGGAGAAGGCTCGATGGAAGGTGCGTTGACCATCTGATCGCCAGCGGCGCCGCTGTTCACGTTGGAATTGTTCGAGCGAGAGCGGCCGCCGTTGACTGATACAACTCCGGGCTGATCATTCCCGAAAAAAAGATCGGCGCCCAGGGTACCTTGCACGCCTGGTTGTAACTGGAGCAGGTCGAATGTGTCGCGGGATTTCAGCGGCAACTGGGTAACGTCGAGATAATCCATGACCACGCCCAGTTGAGCGTTGCCGGCCTCGATCAGCGAGGCGTTTCCCGCATGAAGCGAACCGCCCACGCCGCCTTTGCGGGAGAGGACCACGTCCAGATTGATCACTTGTCCGATGCTGGCGCGAATGCCGCTGGCGTCGAAAGTTTGAAAATCGTCGGCTTTTACCTGGAGTTGATAGGTGCCAATAGGCAGAGACGCGAATTCGAACTCGCCCGCGTCGTCTGTGGTGGCGGCGCGGATCTGCGACGCATCCTGGCCAGTCACAATGATGAACGCGCTCACCACGGGGTGGTGTGAGCTGTCCGTGACTTTGCCACGCAGTTCCGCGGTGCTTTGCGCGCGCGAAAGCGTTGACCCCATCAACACGCAAATCAGGAGCGCAGCCACCCTGCGCCCGTTGAAGCGTCTCATTTCCCGGCCTTTCCGCTACTTCCACCCCAACGTATAGTGACTAGCGATACTGGGATAGATAACTTAGGTAAGTGAATGCGGTTTCTGCCCCATGGGAGAATCGGTGCCGACTTCCTGAAATGGTCGATTTCCTTTTTTGGAATCGTGGCCAATCGTCGTCTTCCTTCGGGTCAAGGACAGGAATCCATTCACTGTTCGGGACCGGACACGGAGTTCCATCAGTGGACGCTTTGCGCGCGGACAATGCCGCCTGAAACTCACTTGCTGCTTGATAGCCTTGCGGTTAGGCCTGTCTGCGCCGCGGCGGCAAAATTGCTTCGGCGATGGTAGAGCTCGGAGGTGCGCGAGACCATGCTTCTCCAAGATTTGCGTTACAGTCTGCGGCGGCTTCTAAGGGCGCCAGGGTTCACGGTCACTGCTATTTTGACGCTGGCCCTCGGACTTGGCGCGAACACCGCAATCTTCAGCACGGTCAATGCGCTGCTCCTTCGGCCCTATCCATTTCCCAAGCTCGATCATCTGATGCTGCTGCGCGAGGCAGAGCCCAACCGGCCTGGCGAGGATCGTAGTGCCCCCGCCGACTATTTTGACCTCCGCACCCAGGGGCGAGCGTTTAGCGATATCGGGGCATTTCGATTCGCTGACTTCAACTTGGGCAATGAATCCGGCACCGGAGCGGTGGAAGGCTATCTCATAACCACCAATCTTTTCCCGATGATCGGGGTGCAACCGCTGCTGGGACGCAATCTATCCAACGACGATGGCGAAGTGGGCAGGAACCGGGTCGTCGTCATCAGCCACAATACGTGGCGGGAGCGCTTTGCGTCCGACCCGTCAGTCGTGGGAAAGACCGTGCGGGTGAATGGGCAGAACGCTGACATCATTGGCGTGATGCCGCCCGGATTCCACTATCCGCTGGGCGCGGAAATCTGGATGCCGCTCACGTTCACGTCGGCCGAACGAGCAGACCGTTCAGGGCGCAATCTTTCTCTGCTGGCGTTTCTCAAAGACGGCGTTTCGCGCAAACAGGCGGAGTCCGACCTGGCTGGATTCAGCAGTCAGTTGCAACGGCAATATCCAACGACGAATGTTCATCGTACTGCGACGCTCTTGCCACTTCGTGAAGAGCAATACAGCTATACAGCTCCCATGTTTCTTGCGCTGCAGGCGGCGGCCGGATTCGTGCTGCTGCTGGCCTGCGCGAACCTGCTCAACCTGCTGCTGGCGCAGGCGGTGAGCAGACGACGCGAAATTGCCGTCCGCAGCGCGCTGGGAGCCGGCCGGGTCCGAATGGCTCGTCTTTTCACCGGGGAAACGCTGTTGTTGGCGCTGCTGGCCGTTGCCTCCGCGGTGAGTATCTCGTTCGTCAGCGTGACCGCCATTCGCAACGGCATGCCCTCCGGCATGACCAAGTGGATTGCGGGATGGAGCGCCATCCACGTCGACGCACGGGTTTTCAGCTTTGCTTCCGCTTTGGCACTGCTGCTCGCGGTGGCCTTTGGAATCGCAGGCACATTTCACGCATCTCGCATGGACGTAAGCGAAGCCCTGAAGGAAAACAGCCGGGGCGCAACTGGAAGCCGCACGCAGCAGCGCCTTCTGAGTGGACTGGTGATCACGCAGGTCGTCTTAGCGGTCGTGCTGCTTGCCGGGGCGACCTCTGCCATTCGCAGCGTCTTCATACTTTCCAAGCTTTACAAAGGCTTTGACCCAGATGATCTTTTGACTCTGGAGGTTCGACTACCAAAACAGAGTTATAGCAATGGAGAAAGGATTGCATCGTTCTACGAGAGAGCGCTGCAAGAGACGCAATCGGTGCCGCAAGTCTATTCCGCCGCCCTTGCCGCCAACATCCCGGCTAGCAATGTCGATAGCCAAGGTGTGACTTTTGAAGTCCCGGGCAGCACTGCGTTGCGCGCCAGCGAAGTGCCGAGCGGCGATTTGCAAGTGGTCAGCCCGGACTTCTTTTCCACGCTTCGCATTAGCTTGCTGCAGGGCAGGCCCTTTTCAGAAGGCGACGGGCGCACATCTTCGCAAGTCGCCATCGTCAGCCAGAGTTTGGCGGCACGAAGCTGGCGGAACTCCACTCCCATCGGCCAGACGCTCAAACTGAGTGTGGATAATGGCCGTACCGTGACGGTTGTTGGCGTCGTCTCTGATGTGAAGCTGAACTGGTACGATCCGAAGCCCCATCCCACGATTTACCTACCGTATATGCAGTCGCCGCGCGCTTCTCTGACGCTGCTGGCACGCATCCGACCAGACGGACAAAGTGCTGCCGGTGAGATTCGAAGGCGACTGCAGCAACTCGACCCCGAAGTTGCCTTGAACGAAATACATCCGTTGACGTCAGAGATCTCCGATTCGCTGGCTCCGATCCGGATCATCGGATGGTTGATGCTGGTGTTTGGCGGGGTTGCACTGGGCCTCTCAACCATCGGCATCTATGGAATGCTCTCGCACCGGGTGGCGCGCCGGACTCACGAGTTCGGAGTCCGCATCGCCTTGGGCGCTACTTCGGACGATCTTTTCCGCCAGATTCTTCGCGAGGCTTTGCTCCTCGCGGGAATAGGGCTCGCAATGGGATTGCCCCTAGCCTATGGACTCAATTTGCTGGCAGCGAGCCAGTTGTTTGGGCTGAACGGGCTCAGCTGGCCGATGCTGGCGGAATTTACCTTAGGAATTCTGCTGGTCGCACTGCTGGCCGCCTTAGTTCCTGCGCGGCGTGCGATGCGATCCGACCCTATCGTCGCTTTGCGATACGAGTGAGCGACCTTTCAGAAGGCGAACGCCAACCTAAGATGCCACTGCTCTCAACTCTCACTTACGGTTAGCTTACCCGCCGATTTCCGGGAACATCGCCGTTTTCCCCAGAAGATGGAGCGGACAGCGCGTCTGAAACAGATGCGCTGCCGGATTCAAGGATAGGAGGTGGCGGGACGACGTCGGGGGTTGGGATATCCGGTTTCGGGGTTTCCGCCACGGGCGGCGGGGCTACCGGAGCCAGAAACTGCTGGACCGTGGAAACCAGAAGTCGGCTGTCCGCCTTCGAAACCACCTTTCGGATACCAACTTTTTGGGCCTCCACTTCGACTTGTGGAGACCAGTGCATGGTGTGCATCAGAAGCGGAATTTCAGGAAACAATTGGGAAATTTGTTTTGCCGCCCTCAGACCATCCATCACGGGCATGACAAGATCGAGAATGATGAGATCGGGCTTAAGTTCCTGAGCCTTGGCCACGGCGTCTTCGCCATTTTCGACGGCAATGATTTCCCAAGGTCCGGCGTCTTCGAGGAGAGTTCGCAGGGCAGTTCGCACCGGCTGGCTGTCTTCAGCAATCAGTATTCGGGTAGGCATGCGAAGGATAAGCAAGTCGAGACGGGTGGCGCCCGAGATGATGCTTTCCGACAACGTTCGATGCCCTACGAAGGTACCATGAACGACGGGTAACGACATACAGGAAAGTACGTATATCCTACCGTTCCGTACCCGAAGCTTTCAGAAATTGAGTGAGCCGTGACGCAGCGTCGCAGGGCATCTAAAAATTCGTTAAGGATTCGTTGGGTAATTAGATTGCCATGAACGGAGGACGCTGTGCGCAAAGCAAGTAAGACTGATGTAGGCACCACGGGCCCTCAACCTCTGAACGCCGGAGAGCGGACCAATCCCACGGGACGACCCGTAGCGAATGCCATTCTCCTCTCCATTCCAGAACAGGAATTTGAGGTAATTCGTCCGCATCTGCAGTTCGTGAGTTTACCGGCTCGCTTAAGTCTGCAAGAACCAAGCCAGAAGCTCGATGATGCTTACTTTCTGAATCAAGGCATGGTGTCGCTGGTCTTTACGACCCGAAAAGGAGAAAGCGTTGAAGTCGGTGTGGTGGGAAATGAGGGCTTCACGCCCATCCCGGTGGCTGCCGGACTGAGACGGAGTCCCCACCGGGCGGTGATGCAAATTGGAGGGGAGGGATTCAAGGTCGATGTCAACGCATTGCAGGCCGTGTTGAAGACCAGTCCGGCGCTGCAGGGCCTGCTGAATCGCTATGCAGCGGTTCACGGTCTGCAGGTCGCGCAAACTGCGGGCTGCAATCGCTTGCACGATATTGAACAGCGTTTGTGCCGCTGGTTGCTGCTTGCTCAGGATCGGGTTGGTTCCGGATTGCTGCGCATTACGCACGACTTTCTGGCGATGATGCTGGGAACGGATCGGCCCAGCGTCAGCCTGGCCGCAAGCGGACTGCAAAAAAGACGGATCATCGAATATACGCGCGGCTCGGTGAGAATCTTGAACCGCAAGAAACTGGAAAGCTCGGCTTGCGAGTGCTACAGCATCATTCAGCAGTTCAACGGCGAGTTGGCTTTAAGGTGAGTCGGTTCTGGCATCAGGGGCCGTTCCGGGATCCGCTTAGCTCCGCCCACGCCGGAGAACCGAGAGCCTGCCCTCAGCGAAGTCGGAGGGCAGCTGTCGCTATGCGATCGATCAGAACTCGACGTGGGCGCGGAATGAGGGAACGACGACAGGACCGCGGTCGCGGTTGTAACCGGGATTGTTGATGTGCTGCACTCCTGGCGCGAGATAAATGCCGCGCCAGACATGCACGGTGTAGTAAGACTCCAGAATGTTTTCGCGGCCATAATTCAACGTGCCGTCGCCCAGTAGGAACCCCAGGCCACCCGCCGCGAGATAGTTCTGGTGATCTTTCTTGATCGCGTTACTCACGAGCGCGATGCCGGCGCGGTCTTGTTTGCGATGCCACCACGCGCCGCCCGCTCCCACGCCCTCCGCGAAGGTCTGATCCACCTCGGTGTAAGCGAAGGACTCCGTCTTTCCGTTGTCCCATCCCGAGCGGGCAAAGGCGGTCAAATAGCGAGTGAGATTTTGCTCGATGTTGATGCCGAAGCCATATTTCGCCGTTATGTGCCAGGGATGGGCGGTGATGTCAGGAGTCGTCTTCTGCTCGGCTGCCTGGATGATCTGATCTCGGTAGATTCCCATATTGGCGTGGTTGACGTAGGCCAGCAGGCGGACCACGCCAGACTTCTTCGGAATCAATCCGCGACGGAGCTCATATTCGAAGTTTTCCGCGTGGGCCTGCCAGGGTTTCCAGACCAAGTCGATTCCGTTGGCGACTTTGGGCATGAGACCCTCGCCGAAGCGAAAACCCCAATTGCGATCTTCATAGTCGACCGTGCCTCCAACTGTGTAGCCGCGCGTGTCGGCCGCGTAGTCCCAGGCGCCGTTGTTGTCGGTGGTCCAGTTTAAGAATTGGAAATGTGTATCGGAGCCGACGGAATTGACGTCAAAGAAATCGGGCATGCTGAACTTGCCGAACCGGACTTCCACGCGGCGGCGCGGCAACTCTTCGAACAGCGAAAAGGGGTTGCGCTGGTTCTCGACTTTATCTTCGCTGAGCGCGAAGACTTTGTGAATCATGCCGCGACCGAGATATGGGGCCTTGCTCAACAGCGGATTGCGTACGATGTCAAGATCGGTGTTGCCCGCCAGGCCGAGTCCGGTAGTGAGAGCGGCTCCGCCTGCCTCTTCAATGTCGACGAGAACTTCGGTGGAGTTATTGAAACGCACGCCCGTGTAGAGAGTCATCAGCCGCGAAGTGGCTTTCTCGTAATGCGGGTTGAGACTATGCGGGCCGCTGTAGGGCGCGTGGAACTCGGGATGCGTCTGAAAGATGAAGTTAACCTGACCCGTGAGCCAGAAGCGGGTGTCCTTGAAATGCGGGACCATGGACTCTACGTTCTCATCTGCTGGCGGATCGGGAGGGGCGGGCACAGCGGAGGCGTCCGCTGGCGGCGCGCCGTGGGTTGGCGGCGGGGATGCGGGGGCGTCAGGCTGCTGCGCGCAAACGGGAACGGCAAGAACAATAGCAACCGCCAGGGCTGTGCGAAAAAAACCGAAGTTCCTCCACAGAACGAATTTCCAAATGCCACACGTCTTGAACAAACTTTTCAATGTTCCCGCCCCATGCAACCCCACCGGTAGTCTATTTTTCGAGTCAAGTGATTAACCGTCATACGATTTTTTCCTTAACTGTAGTTAATAACACTCCTCCATCGAACGTCAACTGCGCCGAATCCAACTCTATTCCAGAGGCTACGCAGCCTTAGTTAAAGGAATATTACAGGCAAAGGATTTTCAAGCAACCGAGCTCTGCAAACTTTCAGGCATGCCGTTGACAGCATTCCTCTTTAACCCCTAACCTTGATTTTCTCTGGCTTATGAAGGTTCTGGTCTTAGGCAGTGGCGGACGGGAGCATGCGTTGGTGTGGAAGCTGCGGCAGTCGCCGCGCATTTCGCAGCTGTATTGCGCGCCCGGGAACGGGGGCATCGCCGACGATGCGGAGTGTGTCGCAGCAGATCTGAAGAGTCTGGATTCTATTGTGAGTGTAGCGGGGCGCTTGCAGCCGGATCTCACCGTGGTGGGGCCGGAACTGCCGCTGACTCTGGGCGTGGTGGACGAGTTTACGCGGCGCGGGTGGCCGGCGTTCGGTCCAACGTCCGCCGCGGCGCAACTGGAGTCAAGCAAGAGTTTCGCCAAGGATTTCCTGAAGCGGCATCGCATCCCAACAGCTCATTTTGCAATTTGTGATTCCATTGACCAGGTGCGGTCGGCGCTCAGCCACTTTCATGTGCCGGTGGTGGTGAAGGCCGACGGATTAGCGGCGGGAAAGGGTGTGGTCATTGCTACGAGTAAAGAAGAGGCGGCAATCGTAGCGGCGGAAATGCTCAGCGGAAAGATGCTCGGCGAAGCCGGAGCGCGAGTGGTGCTGGAAGAGTGTTTGAAGGGCGATGAACTGTCCTTCCTGGTGTTCAGCGACGGAGAGCGCGTAGCCCCTCTGGTGGCGGCGCAGGATCATAAGCGCGTGGGCGACGGCGACACTGGTCCGAACACGGGTGGCATGGGCGCGTACTCAACTCGTGACATTGTCGATGAGCAGATGCGCGACTGGCTTGTGCATCACATCGCGCAGCCCGTGGTTGCTGGCATGAAGGCCGAAGGCGCGGAGTTCAGGGGCGTGCTCTACTGCGGGCTGATGATGACTGCACGCGGACCGATGGTGCTGGAGTTCAACTGCCGGTTTGGCGATCCCGAAACGCAACCGATCTTAATGCGCCTGGAGAGCGATCTGACCGATGCCCTGGAAGCTTCCATCGAAGGGCGCGTGAGTGATGGGGATTTCAAATGGTCGCAGGATGCGTCGGTATGCGTCGTGATGTCGTCCGGAGGATATCCGGGGACGTACGAGGCGGGAAAGCGGATCGACGGGCTGGAAGAGGCGGGGGCGGTTGAAGGAGTGAAAGTATTTCACGCGGGCACTTCGAAGCGCGATGGAATCTATTACACCGCGGGCGGACGAGTGTTAGGGGTGACCGCTCGGGCGCGTGATCTGGGCACGGCCGTCGCGCGGGCATATGAGGCGTGCGCGAAGATTAGTTTTAACGGCGCGCATTACCGGAAGGATATTGCGGCGCGGGCATTGAAGGGTGAACGCTGACGGCTCGGTTGTCGTGTAGCGATCCTTCGACCCGGATGCGCTTCGCATTCGCGAAGCAAATCCTCCGCTCAGAATGACATTTATAAAGAATGGCACTGTCATAAATCTACTTTGATGACATTTTCAAAAATCCACTTTTTGCGAGAGGATCGATGAGCAAGACGCTGGTTTCAATCGTAATGGGCAGTGATTCTGATTTGGAGTTCATGCGCGAGGCGGGCAGGGCGCTCGACGAGTTTGGCATCGCGTATGAGATCGACGTGACTTCGGCGCATCGTTCGCCGGATCGCACGGCGGACTTTGCCCGCAAGGCCGCTGAGCGCGGGATTCGCGTGATCATTGCCGGAGCGGGCGGGGCGGCGCATCTGGCGGGTGTAATCGCGGCGCATACGACGCTACCGGTGATTGGAGTGCCGATTCCTTCGACTTCACTGCAGGGGATGGATTCGCTGCTGGCTACGGTGCAAATGCCGGCGGGAATTCCCGTAGCTACTGTCGCGATTGGAAAGCCGGGAGCGACTAACGCCGGCATCTTGGCGGCGCAGATGATTGGGCTGAGCGACGAAGGAGTCGCGAAAAAACTTCATGCTCACAAAGAGAAGCTGGCGCGGGGCGTGGAGGAGAAGTCGAACAAGCTGAAAGGATCCGCAACCACGTAGCGACAGCCGCCTCGGCTGTCAGGGGTCAGCGAGGGCATGCCATTGCATGCGCGCGGATAGGTGACAAATGGAGATAGAGATTGGAGGCGGCTCGCTTCGCTTTGGCGGACAGCCGAGGCGGCTGTCGCTACGCGAGTCTTTACGTAAGCTTCAGTCCTTTTAGATATTCGCGGAATGGGCCGCCCAAGTCGTTGCGCTTGAGCGCGAATTCTACAGTCGCCTTCAGGAATCCCAGTTTGTCGCCGGTATCGTAACGGCGGCCTTCGTAGACGTAGGCGTACATTTTTTCCTGCTTGAGCAACATGCGCAGGCCGTCCGTGAGTTGCAACTCGCCGCCGGCGCCGGTCGTCGTCCTGGCCAGGCAGTCAAAAATCGCCGGCGTCAGGATGTAGCGGCCGATGACGGCCAGGTTCGATGGAGCTTCCTCGAATTTTGGCTTTTCCACCATGTTGCGAATTTCGAAGAGGCGTCCGTTGAATCCGTTCACAGGCTGGGCGTCGAAAACGCCGTAGGAAGAAATCATCCGGCCTTCGACGACTTGCGCGGCGATCACGCTGCACTGTTTTTCGTTGAAGACATCGGCCATTTGCTTGAGGGCGGGGACTGGACCATCGATGACATCGTCAGCCAGCAGCACGGCGAAGGGTTCGTCGCCCACGAGTTCGCGCGCCATGAGCACGGCATGGCCCAGGCCGAGCGCTTCTTTCTGGCGGACATAGGCCACGTGCATCATGTCGGAAATGTTGCGAACGATGCTCAGCAGATCGGTCTTGTGGCGCTCTTCGAGCATCTTTTCCAATTCGTAGCTGACGTCGAAATGATCCTCAATCGCCTGCTTGCCGCGGCCAGTGATAATCAGGATCTGGTCGCAGCCGGAGGCCATCGCCTCTTCCACGCCGTATTGAATGATCGGCTTGTCGACGATCGGCAGCATCTCTTTGGGCTGCGCTTTTGTGGCGGGCAGAAAGCGAGTACCCAGGCCGGCGGCGGGAAATACGGCTTTGCGGACTTTCATTTTCATGGGGCGGTCGTTCGCTGTTTTTTGGTCGTTGGCTGATTGAGGCCGATCAATTGTAACTGTTCGCATTTGTAGCCGGCGATTTTTGAATTGATTACTGCGGCGCCTTTCCCGTGGCGTTCGAACCGACTTCAGATGCCGCTTCCTCGCTCGCCAGTTGCTCTAAAACTGCGCGCAGGGCTCGCAAAACCTCGTCTGCGGCTGTTGCTTTCAAGACGAACCTCAGCATGCCGTCGGGAGTGAACTGCGCGCCGCGCTGGCCGGAGACGAAGCGGGCCAACTGTTCGGGATCGACGGCGGCGTTCTGTCGGAACTTGAAAGTCACCGAGTCACGCTTGCGCTCGATGGCATTGACGCCTACACGTATGCACAGCAGCTTGAGCGACGCGTAGTCAAGCAGGTTGCGTACCGCGGGCGGCGGAGGACCGTAACGGTCTTGCAACTCCGCGCCCACGTCGGCGAGTTGCGATTCGCTCTCGACACCGGCTACGCGCTTGTACATGCGTAGGCGCTGATTTTCTTCGGGAATATACTCCGCTGGGATGCGAATGTTGAGGCCGAGATTGAGCTGGGTTTCAGCTTCGTCGGGAGCGGCTTCGCCCTTCATTTCGCGGACGGCGCGCTCGAGCATTTGGGTGTAAAGCTCAAAGCCGATGGCTTCAATATGGCCGCTCTGCTCGCCGCCCAGCAGATTCCCTGCGCCGCGGAGTTCCAGGTCGAGCGCGGCGATTTTGAATCCGGCGCCAAGGTCGGAGAATTCTTTCAAGGCCGCCAGGCGACGGCGTGCGATAGGCGTAAGTTCGATCTCCTTCGGAATCAGCAGGTAGGCATAGGCGCGGCGGTTCGAACGTCCAACGCGTCCACGCAACTGGTAGAGTTCGGAGAGTCCCAGGCGGTCGGCACGGTTAATCAGAATCGTGTTGCACAACGGGATGTCGAGGCCGTTCTCGATGATGGTGGTGGCGACGAGGATGTCGGCTTCGTGATGCATAAATTGCAGCATTACCTTTTCGAGCTCGGCCTCTCCCATCTGGCCGTGGCCGACAATGATGCGCGCCTTCGGAACCAACGCCTGCAGCTTGGCCGCGATTTCCCAGATGCTCTCCACGCGGTTGTGCACGAAGTACACCTGGCCGCCGCGTTCTAATTCTTGTTCCAGCGCGGACTGAATAAGCTTGTCGTCCCAACTGGCGACGACAGTTTGAATCGCCATGCGATCTTTGGGTGGAGTCTCGATCACGCTCATGTCCCGCAGGCCGACCAGCGACATGTGCAGCGTGCGCGGGATGGGCGTGGCCGACATGGTGAGAACGTCGACCTGCTTGCGCATCTGCTTGATGCGTTCTTTGTGGCGCACTCCGAAGCGCTGTTCTTCGTCGACGATCAGCAGGCCGAGATCGGCGAACTTCAGGTCTTTGGAAAGCAGGCGATGGGTGCCGATGAGGATGTCAATTTTCCCTGCTTCCGTTTTCTGCAGAATTTCTTTTTGCTGCTTGGGGTTGCGGAAGCGGCTGATCATTTCGATGGTGACAGGAAACGGGCCGAAGCGCTGCTTGAAAGTTTCGTAGTGCTGGAAGGCTAAGACGGTTGTGGGCGCGAGCACGGCGACCTGCTTATTGTCGCCGATGGCCTTGAACGCGGCGCGCATCGCGACTTCCGTCTTGCCGTAACCGACGTCGCCGCATAGCAGGCGATCCATGGGCTGCGGCGATTCCATATCGCGGGTAACGTCGGCGATCGCTTGCGCCTGGTCTTCGGTCTCGTTGAACTCGAAAGCGTCTTCAAACTCGTGAACAAATTCGTTGCCCGCGGGGAAAGAATGACCCACGGCCATCTTGCGTTCCGCATAGAGTTTCAGCAGTTCGTCGGCCATGTCTTTCATGGCCTTGCGCACGCGCGCCTTGGTTTTGGTCCAGGCCTGCGTACCCAAATGACTGAGCGACGGCTTGGCGCCCTCGGACGAGCGGTATTTCTGAATCAGGTCGAGGCGCGTGAGCGGGACGTACAGGCGCGCGCTCTCGGCGTATTCCAGCAACATGAACTCCGCGTTGCCATCGCCCTGATTGATTTCCTTCAGGCCCTGATACTGGCCGATGCCGTGTTCGACGTGGACAACGTAATCGCCGACCTGCAGATCGCGAAAGTCGGAAAGAAACGCCGAGATTTTTGACTTCTGGCGCTGCGGCCGTGAAGCCACCGTGTCGGACTCGTCGAACAAGTCGCGGGACCCGAAGATAGCGAGGTGCGCATCGGGAAACATCACACCATCGGGCACGTAGGCCTTGGCGAGCGTGGTGGTGTGAACTTCACCAGCGAAGTAACTGGTCTCGTCGGCATAGCTTTCGCCGCCGCGCGTGCGGCTTCCCAGGCGGAACGAGACGTTGTATTCAGTAAAAATATCGGCCAGGCGCTCGACCTCACCGGTATTTGGCACCGAGAACAGCACCTGGTTCCCTTGTCCGGTGAGCTTCTGAACTTCTTCAAGCATGGTGGGAACCGCGCCGTGAAAGCGCGGCGTGGGCTGCGTAAGGAAATTCACGACTGAGTCGGCATCTTCGCTTCGAGTGATGCCGAGATGCTCAACGTCCGCTCCGGTCAACGATGCGACTTTTTTCCACCAACCATCGGGCGGAAGATACAAATCGACAGGGCGCACGAGATTGCCGACGCCGCTGCGCTCGTGAGCTTCTTGAACTCGGGTCCAGAAGCGATCGAACTCGGTGCGCAGCAGATCAGGCTCGTCGAGCAGTACGGCGGCGTTTGGCAGCAGATCGAAGACGGTGCGGTCGGCGCCGGCCACTGGAGCATAGAACTCCCAACCGGGAAAAACCGTGACTCCACCGGCGCGCACTGCTGCTTCGACGATTTCTTCCGTGCCCTCGATGCGTTTGCCCGAAAGCCTGGTATGAATTGCGCCCAACAGCAGATCGCTGACCGGAGTCTCGGTGAGCGGCAACAGCAGAGCTTCGTCCATGGGGTTTGACGAACGCTGCGATGTGGGATCGAAGCGGCGAATGGATTCGACTTCGTCGCCGAAAAATTCGATGCGCACCGGGCGTTCGGCTTCGGGGGAATAGACATCGAGAATGCCGCCGCGCAGAGCGTACTCGCCGGGCATTTCGACGACGTCGGCGGCGGTGTAGCCGACAGTATTCAGGTGGGCGAGGAGGTTATCGACGTCGAACGATTCTCCGCGTCGCAGAATGCGGGCCAGATCGGAATAGTATTCGGCGGTGCGCTGCAGGATGGCGGTCGCTGCGACGGGTGAAACTACGATTGATGCTTTGCCAGTGGCGATCTTCCAGAGCGCGGTCGCGCGCTCTTCCTGGAGTTCGGGATGTGGAGAAAGATTCTGAAATGGAAGCACATCGCGGGCCGGAAGGGCGACCACGGATTCAGGATCGCAGGCGCTGGTCAGTTCGCAGAAGCCGCGTAGCAACGGCACGACATCCTCGACCGCGCGGTTGTCATTAACTACGACAATGAGCGGCCGGTCGGCGTTCCGGCGAAGCAGCACGAGCAGCAAAGCTTTTGCCGTGGAGGAGAGTCCGGAGACACGAGTACGCCCCGTGCCCTCCCGCAGGTGGGAGGCTACACGCGTGAAGGCGGGAAGCATTTCTACGTCCGCGAAGAGTTCGCGAACGAAGGGAAGCAGCATGCAGTTTTGATTTTAACAGGAACTAGCGTGCGGTCATGTGAGGCGGGCGCAGGTTTACGCGGGTGAAGAAGGAACCTCCCGTCGCCGTGCGGTGTCTGTAAGCCTAAAACCTAAATCAGGAGAGAGGACATGAAGACATTTCTGCTTTTTGTAAGGACATCCATCCTGGCGACGCTCACTTTGATCCTATTGGTCCAGAGCAGCGCGGCCGATCAATCCTTGACCGACTTCGCCGGCACCTGGAAAGGAATCTGTCAGGATGGCAATCCGTTCGTTGTTTTGACTATCAGAGTCAGCGGAGGGACTTTGTCGGGCGACATCAGCATCGCCAACATGCAAGGTGGCAATGGCCAGTGCGCCACGGTGACCGATCCTCCAACCGCTGAGCACGCGATGAAGATCGACAGCGCGAAAGTGCAGGGCAACATTTTTAGTTTCCAAGGTTCAGCGAAGGCGCGGTTCGAGATGTCACTCGTCGACGCTCAAACGGCTCGGCTGAAATTCCTCGGTACACCCGTCGAAGATACTCCCTGGAAGCTGGTGAAGTCGGGCGATTCGTCCAGGTGAAGCAAAAGTTGAAATTGAGTTCCTAACGCCGCTAGGTCCTCGGCGATCCGTAGTTTTGAGCCACCACAACTTGTTGCATCTCCGGCGTAACAAGTTGTGACCTCTGTGTTTATCGCCAACTTCAAGGGTGGTTCCAAGCTCCCAGGACTCGCGCCCACCACAGGCGGTTCGCGTACTTCTGATATCTATGCTCGCGGAAGGGTCTTGGGCTAATCTCATGCCGTTCCCAGACAGACCCGGTCGACCCGAGGAATCCCAGCGCATGCGTGCGTCCTCGACTTGGCCGATTATCCAGGCAAGACCCTAAAAACTAATTGTTGAGGACTGATGCGCACACTCTTTGCTGCAGTTCTGCTGCTGTCCGTGTGTCTGATCGGTTGTGGTTCGGGGGCGATGCAAAACCTGCAAACCGCTACTGGCACGACTGCGACCAACGCAGGTCAAAACATCGCAACGTTAACAAAAGCAAGTCAAACCGCTAATAACACCAGTGCGTCCAGCAGTTTCCAAAGCCAGATCAACGGGAACCTGGGGGCAAACAATGTCAGCAAAGTCGACGTTCACTCGCTGCTCTATCCCGGTACGACGACCAAGGTGTATGCGCAGTTGCTGGTGTGGTTTGGGCAATCGGACCACATCGATGTGGGATACAACTCTACCGATCCCGATCAGGTGCACCGCCAGATAACCGACATGGTCAGCCGCGGCATCGACGGAGTGATCGTCGATTGGTACGGGCCGAATAACTCCATCGACAACGCTACCCAACTTGTGATGCTTGAGGCAGAGAAGCATCCGGGCTTCAGTTTCTCGATCATGATCGATGCGGGCGCAATTGCGCAAAGCTCGTGCTATGGCTGCACACCGGAACAGACGCTGGTCCAATTGCTGAAGTACGTGGAGCAGCACTATTTCACGTCCCCGGCCTACACGACCGTGCAAGGTCAGCCGCTGGTGACGGACTTCAATGTCGATCGCTCGTATTCCATCGATTGGAACGCGGTGAAGTCCGCACTCTCATCGTCACCGGGATTTCTGTTCCAAGACAATGACGGATTCAGCCACCCTCTCAGTGATGGCAGCTATTCCTGGGTCATGCCTCAGGCTGGCGACTACGGACTGGGCTACCTCTCGACTTTCTACGACATTGGGGTGACGTTCCCCACCAAGAAAACTATGGGCGCCGCCTACAAGGGCTTCAACGACGCGCTCGCATCCTGGGGCTCAGGCCGTGTGATGGACCAACAGTGCGGGCAGACCTGGCTGCGGACCTTCTCGCAGGTGAACAGCCTCTACAGCAGGAACCGGCAACTGCCGTACTTGCAACTCGTCACGTGGAACGATTACGAGGAAGGCACTGAAATCGAATCGGGTATCGACAGCTGCGTTTCGCTGCAGCCCTCCCTCTCGGGCAATACGCTGGAGTGGAACGTGAGCGGCAACGAAAGCACGGTGGACCATTACACCGTATACACCAGCGCCGACGGGCAGACCCTCACGAAGCTGACGGATACAAAGACGGGAGTCCATTCCGTCGATCTGTGCAGCTTGCCGGTCCCAAAGGGTACCAGCCAGCTGCTCGTGCAGGCTGTCGGCAAACCATCGCTGGCGAATCGAATGCCGGGCCCAGTGAGCTACACGCCGGCATGTGGCAACTCCCAGCCATAGCTCTTATGTGCGATTCGTGTCGGCCGGGGGGCCCGCCTTTCGCACAAGAGCATAAAGAACCGGGAGGCGCCCGGTCCTCGCGTTTTTGCAAGAGCCTGCTCTGAGCAGAGACGCAAGGTTCGGGCGCTACGCGATTGCAGGTCCGGCGTCACGAGGATTGACTGATCGATCTCTACTTCGCCGGCGCGAGGATCGCATCCAGCCGGTCGGGCGTCGTTTCGACTCTCTCCAGGTGCGGGTAACGCATTCCGCCGTGGTAGTCCAGTGGGATGGTGACAAACTCGTCGTCACGCTTGAGTAAGAGCTTGATTGGATCCTTATTTTTCTCGGCGGCAAGGATGGCATCGCGCAGGCCGGCAGCGGTGTACTTCTGATCGTTAACGGCTTGCAGTTGCATGTCGGGAGTGATGCCGGCTCTAAAGGCGAGGCTGTCCCACCAAACGTTACCCAGGCTGCCAGGTGATGCCCCAGGGCCGGATTCTGACTTCATCGAGAAGCCGAGCGAGGTGGAGAAACTCGGTCCGCGAAAACTTTCTGCTTTTTTCAACCAGTCCGGTTCGGTGTCGTTGTAGACGAGTCGGTAGCCGCCTCGCGTAACTCCGTCCTCAGGAACGCTGGGGCTGATCTCGTAAACTCGCGCCCGGAAGAATCCCGCCCAATCAAACGGCTGTACAGTGTTCAGGGCTTTCACGAGGTCTTCAAACGTGAAGGGAACAGTGACGTAGCTCCCGTTGTCGATTCCGTAGAAAAGTTTCGCGAAGTCATCGAGCGACTTCTTTCCATCGCTCAGTTCGCGGATCTTCGTGTCGGCGTCGAGCCATACGAGGTCTGATTCTGGGTAGTAATCGTAGCCTCGCTGCCAGCTTGGCCAAGTCTCGGGGATGCTGCCGTGAGACGAAATAATCGGTTGCATGGTGGTCTCTTCCAGAGAGCGCCAGGTGCGACCCGGACTGATTTCGAAATTGGCGGCGATTTGGGCCCATACATCGCGGGCCTGCTCGGGGGTTCGCATTCCTGAGCGGGCAGCCAGGACATTGCCGTAATAGTCCGTCAAGCCTTCATAAACCCACAGCAGGTCGTTACGCATGGGCACGTTGAAGTTGGGAGTCCACAGGTCGGCTGGGCGGCGGAACTTGCCATTCCAGGAATGTGTGTATTCGTGCGGCAGGAGAGCGCGACCGGACACGTTTGCCCCCCAGTCGGTGAAGTAATTAGCGCGAGAACCGTCCTCGCTCGACTGGTGGTGCTCGAGGCCTTTGCCGCTCACAACGTCGCTGACGGAAAAAAGAAAATCATAGCGATCATAATGACGGGAGTTGAAAAGCTTCTGCGCCTCGATCACCAGGTTCTTGTGGTATTGCAGTTCGTCCGGCGTGACTTCGAGATCGGCAGGTTTTTCGGCAAAGACGTCGAGGTAGACCGGATTGTCCGGCCCGGTAGAGAGGTCCAAACGCTTGAAGTAGGCGCCCGCATAGAGAGGCGAATCGATCAGCGTATTCAGCGTCGTTTCTTTGAAATGAACCAGGCCACCGTTCTGCGATTTCGTCTCGAGAGAGCAGGCGAACTGCCATCCCTCGGGCAAACGGAGAGAGGTTTCGAACTTGATATCCCGCGAAAAGTATCCGGCGGGATAGAGGAGGACGCTGTTCCAGGTGATGTCGGCGAACTTTGAGGAGATGCGGCTTCGTTTTGGATCCATCGAGGCAAGAAACTGGAAGTCGATATCGAGCGAGGTTGCATCTTTTGGCGCGTCGATGTGGAAGGCATAGATGTCAACGCGGTCGCGCTGCCAGGGGATATGTTTACCGTTGGCTGTAACGACGAGGCCCGAAAGTTGGGCGACGGGATTCGATGGCGAATGCGTTCCCGGAAGCCACTCAGGATAGAGCAGAGTGAGATCGCGGTTTTTTATCGGGATCGTCTCGTGCACATTCATGACGCGATTCGTGATGTTGGCGAAATCGACGAGCAGAGAAATTGTGCCGGGATACGGCGTGTCGATTGGCGCAACGATAGGCGAAGGCTGCGGAACGGGCTGTGGGCCTGGGGAATGCTGCGCGTACATTGCGGAGGTGAGGGTGATGCACACAGCTGCGAAAAGTGCTGAGATAGTCCTACAACGAAAAAATGAATGAACCATCCAAGTCCTCCATAACTTCTGATTCGTTCGACGGACATAGTGCAAGATGCTGATCAGTCACGGGTCAGCATCCTACGTTCTGCGAAATGTCGCGTCAAATTTCTTGAAGGCGCTGGCAGCGCTTGCAATGAATCGCCGAAGAAAGATCGAAGGAATCATTGCGCCGCAACGAACTCGACCACCTCGCGCTCGGCCCAGCGGCCGTCGTCTGCGGGATCGCCGTTGCGCATGCCCAGGAACGCGCAGTGGCCGCCGTCGGCTGTTTCCACGTACGTGATGTGCGGATTCGCTTCAATGCGGCGTACGGTTTCGGGCTGAATCCTGATAAACGGATCATTTGCGGCATGAATGATCAACGCCGGCACGGCGATGCGGTCGACGACGTTGGCGGCAGCGGCGCGCGCATAATAGTCGTCCGCGCCGGCAAATCCACAGTAGTACGCGGTGATACGGTCATCAAACATTCGCAGGCTGGAGATGCCGCGCAGGCGTGAGAGGTCGAACTTGCCAGGAAACAGTCGCGCCTTGTGCCGAATCCTGCGGAACAATTGCATCAGGAAGTAGTACTCATAAAGCCGGTTGCGCGGCTCGTGCAGCGCGTCGGCCGAGGCCGCAAGGTCCATGGCCGGACACACCGCCGCCACCGCTCGAAATTCCCGCGGGCCTTCTCTTCCCCATTCACCTGCCAGCTTCAGCACCAGGTTCCCGCCCATGGAAAAGCCGATCAGCGCGAAACGGGAGACCGCGTCGTTCTCGAGGACGCTTCGGACCACAGCTGCAATGTCGCCGGAGAGGCTGGAGTTGTAGAGCGTGGGCGCACAGGCATCCATGCCGCCGCAGTTGCGCTGGTTCATGAGGACAACGTTCATCCCCGCTGCCAGTCCATTGCGCGCCACGCCCAGCATGTATTGCGATTCGGAAGAGCCTTCGAGACCGTGCACGACAATCAAGGTCAGCGCCTCACATCGCACTGCTTCACCTTGCCAGTAACACCAACAGCGAACTTTGATGCCGTTTTCGACCTCGACCAGCCGTTCTTCTCCAGGCGGCAAATGGATTTTGCGCGGCAGCAAAAAGCTGGCGATGGTCTGCAGGTGTCCGCCGCCTAGCCCGCGGCGTGAACGAAACGGGGCGCGAACGGTCCATCTCCCGGGGGAATCGATTCGGGAATCGAGGATTCGAGAAGCCGGAATTTGCGAATTTGGAATTTGCGAACTTTCCACAAATTGATTCTAATGGAGTCTGACCTGGAGTTTCCGATGCCTATCTTCGAATACATCTGCAAGGAATGTCATCACCATTTCGAGACCCTGCTTTACGGCAAAGAAAAGGCGGGGTGTCCCAAATGCCACGCTACCAAGCTGGAGCCGCAACTCTCGGTTTTCGCGGTTTCTGCCAAGGGCTCGGCGCCTTCGGCATCGGCCGGGGCTTGCGGCTCGTGCGGCGATCCGCGCGGTCCGGGGGCTTGCTCGCTGGGAGATATGAATTAGTTCGGGCCGAGCGGACGAATGCGTCCGCCCCTACGTGATTGTAGGTAGGATATAGTGCGTCGGAGACTGAAAAGATGAACCCTCTGCGTTGGATTCTGCATTTCCTATTCGGCTGCCATCACAGCCACATGAGTCGCATCTTCACCATCAAAGGACGGACGTATAAGGTCTGCTTCGATTGTGGCGAAGAATTTGACTTGCCAGATACGCGGGGTACCGAGGCAGCGTAGCGCTCACCCCCGTTTATTTCTCTACGTCGTCGAGCAGAGAGCGGAGCTTTTCCGACCGCGACGGGTGACGCAATTTTCGCAGTGCCTTAGCTTCAATCTGGCGAATGCGTTCGCGGGTCACATCGAACGACTGGCCTACTTCTTCCAGCGTGTGCTCTGAGCCGTCGTCCATCCCGAAACGCATGCGGATGATTTTCTCTTCGCGCGGGCTGAGGGTGCGCAGCACGTGGGCGGTGCGTTCCTTCAGATTCACGTTGAGTATGGCTTCGGCGGGCGACATTTTTGTGCGGTCCTCGATGAGGTCGCCGAGATGCGAATCGCCTTCTTCGCCGATCGGAGTTTCCAGCGAGATCGGCACGCGCATGATTTTTTTCACCTTGCGCACCATGGCTTCGGGGATGTCCATCTGCTTGGCGACTTCTGCCGAGGTGGGCTCATGCCCTGAGGCCTGCACGAGTTGCCGCGTGGTGCGAATCAACTTGTTCACGACTTCGATCATGTGTACTGGCAGGCGGATGGTGCGCGCCTGGTCGGCGATCGCGCGGCTGATGGCCTGGCGGATCCACCATGTAGCGTATGTAGAAAATTTGTAGCCGCGGCGGTATTCGAACTTGTCGACGGCCTTCATCAGTCCGACGTTCCCCTCCTGAATCAGGTCAAGAAACTGCAGCCCCCGATTGCCGTACTTCTTGGCGATGGAGACAACGAGACGGAGGTTGGCTTCGATCAGTTCGCGCTTGGCCTGCTCGGCATTCATGTCACCCTGGATCATTCGGCGCTGGGTGCGCTGCAGATCCGAGAACGACATTCCAGCGTCTTCTTCCAGCCTTTTGAGTTCGGCGCGGTGCTGCCGCTGGGCGGCACGGTAATTCTTCTTGAGTTCGTCACTGCGGGTCGCGTTAATCTTCGCTTCCAGGCTGACGATGTCACGGTCCAGCGTACGCATGAGCTCGATGGTCTTGTTGACGCGTTCGATCAGGCGCTTGCGCTCGGCGTGGTTTAAACCCAGATTGCGGATCAGGAGCGAAATCCGAACCATTTCGCGGCTCAACTGCCCGCGGCAACGGCGGTATTCGCGGGGCTTCTTTTTTGCTGACAGGGTGGCTAGCCGCTGCGCCAGACGCAACGCTGTTTTGTAATGCTTGTTCAGTTGGTCGATGCGGCCTGTCACCTCATCGACGCGCTTCTGAAGAGTCTCGTCGGTGATCTCTTCGTCATCGATTACGACCAGGTCTTTGATGGACCGCAGACCGCGCTTGAGATCTTCGCCCATGGCCAGCACTTGCTGGATGACAATCGGCGAGCGCGAAAGGGCTTTCAACGAAGTGACTTGTCCGCGCTCGATGCGTTTGGCAATTTCAACTTCTTCCTCGCGGGTAAGCAACGGAGACGCGCCCATCTCGCGGAGATAGACCCGCACGGGATCGCTGGTCGACTCCGCGGCACCGGGAGTCAGGTCGAGTTCAACTTCTTCGCTCTCTTGGGCGATGCGCTGTTCCAGCGCGGAATAAGGCGAAGGCGGCTCGCCCTCCACTACATCCAAGCCACGAGTGGCAATGGAGCTAAGCATGTCGTCAACATCGGGGGAAACAGCGTCTTGTGGCAGCAGATCGTTCACCTCGTCCTCTGGGACATCCGTTTTTGTATTTTGCAGCATCGATCGGTTCTTTAAGTCGCCTATCGCCAAGTGGAGTGCCTCTTCGGTGCCTCTGTATGGGGAGAAGAGAACTTGGCGATTACAGTGGCAAGTTCAACAGAAAGCGGGAATTGAGCATCTTTGATGCTAGCACAGGCGTGTCCGCATTCCTATTCTTGAAAAAGGCTGCATTTTCGGGCGTGGCCGGTCCATCCTAGTGTATTGTTACCGAACCGCCTTCGGGCTCGGCGAAAAGCGAAATCTGTTCAAATTTCACACCTTTGAAATATGGTCCGGGTTATCGTGAATTGCTTGGGGAGTATCAATGAAGATTTATTTTCCGGCGCTTTTTAGCCTTTCGCTCCTGATCGGGTTGGGAGTTGGCCAGGTTGCAGCTGCGCCGGTCGATCCTCCAGCCGCAGGCCCAATCCCGCTGCTGGCAACGGACGAAATCGTGACCAGGATGGTCGAGAGGAATCTGGAACGGGCCCGCGCGCTCGGTGCCTACCAGGGAACTCGCGTTTATCGTCTCGAGTATCGCGGCTTCCCCGGCTCCAGAGACGCCGAGATGATCGTGGAGATGAAGTACCGCTCTCCGGGGACCAAGGATTTCACCGTCCGCTCCCAGCATGGATCCAAGCTCATCATCGACAGAATATTCAACCGGATGTTGCAGACGGAGAAAGAAGCGCTGGCCGCGGAGAACCAGAGCCGCGTAGCGCTCAATCAAGACAACTATCAATTCGCGCTCGTGGGATCGGAGAGCATGCCGACTGGGCCCTCTTACATTTTGTCCGTCGAGCCGAAAACCGAAAACAAGCTGCTATATCGTGGCCGAATTTGGGTGGATGCGGGGGACTTCGCGGTGGTGCGCATCGAGGCGGCGCCCGCGAAAAATCCGTCGTTTTGGACGAAAGACACGAAGATCGAGCAGGTGTACGGGAAGGTAGGCAATTTCTGGCTTCCCGTATTCAACCGAAGCAGCAGCGAGGTCAGGCTGGGCGGGCACGCGTCGTTCACCATTGAGTATCAGGACTACCAGATCACGGATGCCACTCCTCTGCACCGGCCCGGCGAACTTGCGGGATACCCGTAACTCGGGGTCGCCGCGCGCTCAAATCACGCTTAAAAAGTTATTGCGAAACCTTCGTCTTACGGTCCGGCGTGGGAGCTTCAAGTCGGGCGTAGTAGCCTTTGCGGGCGTGCACCTGCAGGCGTTTGCCGTCTTTCTCAGCTTTGATTCGGATGGTGCGGTAGCTTCCATTGGGCACGAAGTCGGCGGGACTGTAGGCGACCAGGTATCGACTGCGGATCAGGTCGCCGAGTTTGTCAAGGGTGGCGCCCAGGGCGACGGTATCGCCCGGGAACATCGCATCGCCGCCGCTGCGCTCGGCCAACGCTTCTAAGACCTTGTCGGCATCCGTCTTCGCTCCATTGCCCTCTTTCGTGCTGACCATGTAGACGGTCACGCCTGTCGCTTCCGCGTCCTGGATGCTCTGCTTGAGCGTGCGGTGGCTGGAGTTATCTTCGCCGTCGCTTAATACGACGAGAACTCGGGCTACGCGTTCGTGATCGGGATACTTGGCCAGCTTCCAACAGGCGTAGGACACGGCGTCGAACAGTCTTGTGCCTCCACCGTTTTTAAGTTGCTCGAGGCCGGCGCTGATCTTCTGTGGGTCCGCGGTGAAATCCTGGGTCACAGTGATGTCATTGGCAAAACCGGCAACGAATCCGAGGTCGGAAGGATTGCTCACCACTTTCTGTACCAGCTTGGCTGCAGAGTGTTTCTCAAAGTTGAAACGGCTTTGCACGGAACCGCTGGTGTCGACCAACAAGGCCAAGCGCAGAGGGAGCTTGGATTGCGGGAGGAATTGCATAACTTTCGCGGGAGCCTTGCCATCATCCCTGATTTCGATGTCCTGCTCTTCCAATCCACTGATCATGCGGCCATGACGGCTGACCGAGAAGAACTGAACCACTTCGTCCACGTTCGCTCGAATTGTGAATTGTCCTTGAGGACGACTGGAGAGCGAAGGGCCGGGAGCAGGACCGTGATCGTTGCTCTCGGCGCTTGCTGGCGGATCGCTTGTGGCGTCCTCGGGCGTATCGCATGCGTTGCAAGCCTCGCCTTCGGATTCGTCGCCGAGCGCGCTGAGCTGCGCCCTCAAGTTCTCACTGTTGGGAAAAGTCTGCACTGGCTGAGAGGGGTCCACCATGGTTGTCCCCTGCAGCCCGGCACCCCCCGCCTGCAGGGCCAGGGTCTTGTTATGCGCCAAAATCTCCAGGTTGTGGCGCGCGTTGGGAGCGAACGCGTTGGCCGGGTCCTCGTTAAGAAAGATGGTGAGTTCGCGCTCCATGGTTTCAAAGTCGTTGAGCGCCATGGCGGCGGCGGCACCCACATAGTGCACTTCTGCCAACTCCTTATGGTCGAGCGCGTGCACCCGCTGGACTGTTTCTAAGGCGCGTCGATACTGGTGATTTGCATTTTGCGCGCGCGCCAACATCGTCCAGATCTTGGCTTCCTGGGAGCGCAGCGTTGCAGCCTTTTCCAGCTGTGAGACGGCGCTTGAAAAATCCTTTTGCGACATGGACAGCACGCCCAGATTCACAAATGAACGGGAAAATTTGTCGTCCAGCTTGGCGGCGGTTTCAAATTCGCTCCTTGCCCGCTGGGAATCGTTCTGATCGAGGTAGGCGATGCCGAGGTTGACGTGGGCAGAAACGAACTTGGGATAGGTCTTGATCGCTCTTTGCAGATGCTTGATCGCTTCTTTCGGGTTCTGCCCCTTCAGCAAACTCAGTGCGCGGTCGAACTCCTGGAGAGCGCCTGGGGAGGCGCTCAGATCAAGTATCGAGGCAGCCCCGGAGTCGACGAGTCCTTTGTTACTGGCGATCCGTTCCCGCTCGGCCTTTTTTGAGTGCTGTCCCTCTGAGTTGACGTAGATCTGTACGAGGTCCAGGTTATTGAACGGACTTTGTAGATTCTGTGCGTATACACAAGAGCCGGGGTTGAGCCAGAAGGCGGTCACACAGAGGAACGCGGTCCCGGAAAGGGTGAACGGACTTCTCATGAAGTGGAGCTTCTCATGCGTCGGGCACTCGGCAGGGCAGCCCCTGTTCTGGATCCTACGATTCCCGTGGCTTCCCGCCGATCCGGCTGGTAAGTGCGAGTCGCGTGCGGTCAGGCCTTGATCTGGCGAAGCCGGCGCAATGGCGAAACGTTCTATTCTATCCCGGCTTGGCCGCGTCGGCAATCGCGGAAACCGCTGGGGAGAAGGACCCGACGATTGGAGCCGTCTGTGGCAGCCCGGGAGCCCCGAGAACTTGTCACGGCGCCTCCTGAAGAGGCTTTTATACAAAGTTTCTTGTTTGAGTCACATCCCCGCATACTCATTTTGCCGTAGCTCGGACAATCCACAGTCCGTGAGAAGTTTTCACGAACTGTTCAACTCTCCGTAACATTCCGTTCACAGCGCCTTCCATACCATCATGGCCCGAGGTCACCATGAAAAAAACAATAGCTTTTCTCTTCCTCGCAGCTGTGTGTTCACTGGAAATCGCGGCCGCCCAGGACGATGACTTCCACCATGACCATGACGGTCACATCAAACGAGTTCTGCTCATCAGCGTCGACGGTATGCACGCTGTTGATTTCGCGAACTGCGCTCACGGCGTCAGTTCCGTCAATAATGGCTCACCTTACTGCCCTGCCCTCGCCGCACTGGCGAAAAACGGGATCAATTACACCGCCGCCAGCACGTCAAAGCCTTCCGATTCTTTTCCCGGACTCACCGCCATCGTCACTGGTGGCAGCCCAGCTCTGACCGGCGTGTACTACGATGTCGCGCATTCCCGCAACCTGGACGGACCAGCAGTGATGACGGGCAATGGAAACGGGCCCGGCCCTTGCACCGCGGGTGCGCCGCCGACCGGCTTTACCACCGAGTATGAAGAAGGTATCGACATCGACCAGACTAAGGTTAACGGCGGGGCACCCGGAGCAGCCCTGACCGACGGCGGCCTCGCGTCCATCGACCCGATGAAACTGCCGCGTGATCCAAGTAACGGCTGCAATCCCGTTTTCCCGTGGCAGTTCGTGCGCAGCAACAGCATCTTCAGCGTCATTCACCAGGCGGGTGGATTCGCGGCGTGGTCGGACAAACATCCGGCCTATGCCTCGGTCGCCTCCGGGATCGGCCCCCCGGCGCTCGATGACTTCTACGCTCCTGAGATCAACTCCAACGTGATTGGCCTTCCCGGCGTGATGACGCCGACAGGCATATCCTGCGCCACGGTACGCGATCCAAACTCGGATCTGACCGCGTGGACCAATAGCTTCCAGAATATTCAGTGCTACGACACCCTGAAGGTCGATGCGATTCTGAACGAGATTGATGGGAAAAATCACCTTGGCACCAGGAAGACCAAGGTTCCGACCATCTTTGGCATGAACTTCCAGTCAGTGAGCGTGGGCCAGAAGCTCATTGAGGCCAGCAACAACACCACGGGCGGATATCTCGATGCCGCCGGCACGCCCAGCGCGGCGCTGCTGGACGAATTCAAGTTCGTCGACGCTTCTATTGGCGCATTCGTCAAAGAACTGAGGGACCGCAGTCTTTATGATTCGACACTGATCGTGATCACCGCCAAGCACGGCCAGTCGCCGATCGATCCCAGCCGCTATGTCCCACAGACTCGCGCCGGCATCGGCACTTCACCCGCGACCCTGCTGGCCATGGCTGGCTTCATTCCGGATTCAGAATCTCCGCTCGGCAATGGCATTGGGCCGACTGAAGATGACGTCTCGCTGCTCTGGCTGAAGAACTCCAACGAGACTCTCGACAGCGTGACGATCCTGGAACAAAATGCCGGGCCGAGCGGAATCGCGCTTGGGCAGATCTATTACGGGAGCGCTCTGTCCATTAACTACAACCACCCAACCGTAGACCCGCGCACGCCGGACATTATCGTGACCCCGAACGTAGGCGTTACTTACTCCGGCAGCCACGCCAAACAGGCCGAGCACGGCGGGTTTGCCCATGACGACACCAACGTCATGCTTTTGCTGTCCAATCCAGACCTCCAACCCAAGACGGTTTTGGCCGAGGTAGGAACCGCCCAAGTGGCGCCGACCATCCTGCAAGCTTTGGGCCTCGATCCTTCGTTGCTAAAGGCGGTTCGTGTTGAGGGGACGAGTGTGCTGCCGGCGGTCCAGTTCAAATAAACGGCCATAAAAGCCGTGTCGGAGCCAAGGGACGTCCCTCGGGGCGTCCCTTGTTTTTGCCTCACGATTTCAAGCCTTACTCGCTGCGCAGGATCGCTGCGATGTCGAGTCTGGAAATACGGCGTGTGGCGGACCAGATACTGGCTGACGCAACCAGACCGAAGAGCAACACTAAGCAGGAGGACATCGCCAGGCCAATTGGCCTCGCTCCATTGATCAGGCTTTCGAGAAAGCGGCCGGTGAGGCGTGCTCCGGCAATTCCAGTGATGGCCCCAGCCACTACAATCAGCAATCCCTGCCGCAACATCATGCCTCGAAGTTGGACCGGGGTTCTTCCGAGGGCCATACGCACTCCCATTTCCTGAGTCCTCTCGACGACCGCGTGAAAAATGATGCCGTAAATACCGATCACTGCGAGCAGCAGTGCGAATCCCGCAAAAATCCATACTGTGGTTCGGTAAAATTTCGGCGCAGCGAAAACATCATCCAACCGCTGCTCCATCGTCTTGACGCTGAACACAGGAACTTGCGGGTCCACCGACTGGATTACGTCGCGGATCGCTGCGAGGTGATCTTGCGCGCGCCCATCCACGCGCGCTACGAAGGTCGAGGCGAAGCTGCCGGGGTTCGTAGAGGGAACGAAGACCTGATTTCCGTTTGCAGTTGTCGGATCGGTCTCGTACTCCATTCCCTTCACTACCCCAATAATTTTCCGTGGAGCATCTTTACCGATTGTGAGCTGATGACCGACGGCGTCCTGCGGTGCGCCGAATCCGGCCGCAAATCGCTCATTCACGACAGCAACCTTTGCATCTGAACGGATTTCCGCTTCTGTGAATTCCCGGCCGTACAGAATCCGTCCGCCCATGGTCTGGAAATATTCCGACAAGACGGGGACTAGAGTAGAATTGCGTTTAGCCGCACGTCCGTCCAATCCGAAAGGTCCGCCGATAAAGCCCGAGGCGTATAGCGGAAGGAACTCCGTCGCACTTGCGGTGCGAACCCCAGGCAGGCGGCGAATCCGATCGAGCACTTCGTCGAAATAAGCGAGTTGCCGCTTCGCTGTCTGGTGGGCGGTGCCGTCGAGCGAGACACCAACGGTTACGACTCCTTTCACATCGTAGCCGCGATCGATTCCCATCAAGTGAATGAACGCCAGCCCCAGGCCTACCGACGACGCAAGTAGGATCATGGTGAGCATGACCTGCGCCGTTACTAGGCTTTGGCGAACCAGGCGCGAGCTGCGGGGCCTGCTGGACCTTCGTAAACCGAAAGCGTTCATGCGGCCTACATAAAGTGCGGGCAAAACACCCAACACCAGGGCGGTGATCAAGGACACTATTAGCGTGAAACCCAGTACGCGTCCATCCAGGATTGAATAAGACTGAGCGCCGAGTGGCGGTGGCTCAATCTTCCCTGCGAGCGAGGTTATCCCATAGGCGATTGCCAATCCTGTGATAGTGGCAACGAGCGAGAGGAGTAAGCACTCGATGAGCAACTGCCGCGCCAGCCTGACGCGGCTTGCTCCCAGCGCGGAGCGTATATACAGCTCTGCATGTCGATCGGTAGTGTGGGCTATCGAGAGACTCGCAACATTCATGCACGCAATCACTAAGATCAACAATACCGCCCCCATAAACATGAGTGAGGCATTCTTGACCGGACCGGCAAGGCCCTCCTGAAGGGAGGTCATGCTCGGGTGCAGGGTGAAATAGTCGACACCTCCGGCTTTGGAAGACCGCTCCGCCTCTAAGGCGAGCGCGGCGCGCGCCTGCGACCACGAAATACCGGGTTTCAGGCGGGCAACAGTTCCCCAACCATTATTGCCGGGGCTGAAGGCTGCCGGTTTCCAAAGAACACACTTGCCCGGGTAATCAAAGCCCGGGGGCGCGACGCCGACAATGGTAAGCGGATTTCCATCGATGCGGATGGTGGCGCCGAGGACTTTCGGGTCACCCGCGAAAAGTTGTTGCCAGAGTCCGTAACCGATGACCGCGACTGCGTTGTGTCCAGGCAATCCCCATCCAGTTACGTCCACATCCTCGTCAGGGACGAATCCGTTCCCGAGCACCGGCTGCGTGCCCAGCAGCGAGAAGAAATTCCAAGAGGTTTGCGCGACATGTGCTCGACTACCGACGCGCGCTCCGCCGATGTTCGCGTCGATTTCCTCAAACAGCGCGGCATCGGCGAGATACGTACTGTGCTGACGCCAATCGTGAAACTCATTCGCGCTATCGTGCGGCGGAAAGAACTCACGAACGAGGGCCAGACGTTCGGGCTCGCGAAACGGAAGAGAGCGCAGCAGCAGCGCGTTGACCACGCTGAAAACGCCGGTGTTCGCGCCAATGCCGATGGCGAGGGCCGCTATGGCGAATCCCGCGTGCCACGGACGGCTCGCCCAAAGCCGAATCGCGTACTTTAGATCTTGAAACACTTGCTCGAACTCGGTTCCGCCTCGGGCATTTTACGCCAAAGTAAATCGCTCATCCCTAGGCGTTTCTGCTCAAACCTGCCATTTGCGACGAGATCAGTGGCCCGCTCTGCCACGGATGGTGAGGTCGGCCTCGGTCGGCACATCCGAGAGCGTCATGTGCAACGCGTGTTGCTTCGGGTCATAAGTTGTCTTCAACGGATACGTGCTGCTGGAAAACTTCGCCTCGGCATGGGCCGACGGCCAGTCATAAATCACTACTTCAATGAACTTCCACCATGGCGTGTACGATCCTTCACGCGCATGGAACTTCAGGCGCATGCTGTTGGCGTCGGACTGGCAAGTAAACGACTGCCGCAGATACTCGCCCTTCTGGTAACGGAACGTATGGCCGTCGTCGAGATAGATTGAGCCGCTGCACTGCGAGCCGGGGTAGACGCGAAGTTCGAGCGGACCGCTGGGAATTTCGTCCGTGTTCTGAATCAGGGGCTGAAGCGGGACGATGCTCCCGCCGCGAACGTAGACGGGCATAAGGTCGAGCGGCGGATGGATTTTGGGGACAGCCGCGGTCTTCAGGCCAGTCCAGAAGTCGTACCACTCATGGTCTTTCGGAAAAGAGATGGCGTAGTCATCAAGAGTCTCAGCAAATGGCGGCGGAGCGACCAGCAGGCTGGGGCCGAGCAGAAATTCGGTGTCGAGATGATCGAAATCAGCTGCGAAAACATCCGGGAACTCGAGAAACAGCGGCCGCATCAGAGGGAGGCCGGTGCGCGAGGATTCGTCGGCCAGGGAGTAGATGTAAGGCAGCAGGCGGTAACGAGTTTCGATGTAGCGGCGGCGAATCACTTCCGGCTCGAGCCCGTTGTTCCAGATCTCGTGGGGCAGCGTGCCCTTAGCGGCATGATCGCGGAAGAAGGGCGAGAAAGCCGCCTGCTCAACCCAGCGGGTGAGCAGAGCGGACTGAGGCGAGCCGTTAAAGCCGCCCACATCGGCGCCGACAAACGGGATGCCGCTGACGCCGAGATTGAGCACCATCTGCGTGGCCAGACGCAGATGGTTCCACGTGGCGGAATTGTCTCCCGTCCAGGTGAATCCGTAACGCTGGCCGCCTGCGTACGTTGCGCGGGTCAGGACAAACGGACGTTCATCGGGACGCAGTTTGAGCAGGCCTTCGAAAGTACCGCGGACATTCTCCAGTCCGAAGATGTTGTGAATCTCAGCGTGGGTTGCGGTGCGGGTGGTGAATCCGGGCTCTTCGATGCGATGCACGGTGTTCAGAGGCATTGTCTTGCTAGGAACCTCGAAAACTGAGGGTTCGTTCATGTCGTTCCAGAAACCGGCAACGCCGTCTTGGACAAATTCGCGGTACAGGCCGCCCCACCACTCGCGGGTCTGGGCGCGGGTGAAATCCGGGAACACCGCGGGGCCTGGCCAGACTACGCCGATGAATTCACTGCCGTCAGGATTCTTCACGAAGTGGTCGCCGGCTTTGCCGGCGTCGTAGGGAGCATAGCCCTGGTTGGGAGCGTGCGCGATGTGCAGGTCGGTAATGGTGACCAGATGGAAGTGCTGCCGGCGTAGATCGGCAACGAGCCCGGGAAAGTTGGGGAAAGTTTTCGGGTCGACAGTGAAGGGACGGTTTTTGTATTGGTAATCGATGTCGAGGTAAAGCACGTCGGAAGGAATTTTGTCGGTGCGAAGATGCTTGGCGATCTCGCGCACCTGGGATTCTGGCGTGTAACTGTAGCGTGATTGCTGGAAACCCAGAGCCCACAGTGGAGGAAGCGGCGGGGTGCCGGTGAGATAGGCATAGGCTTCGACAACCTGTTTCGGCGTCGGACCGTAGAGGAAATAATAATCGAGCGGACCGCCTTCGGCGCCGAAGGAATATGCGTCCCGAGCTTGCTTGCCGAAATCGAACCATGTGCGCCAAGTGTTGTCGAGAAATATCCCATAGCTGCGAGTGGCATTGATGCCGAGGAAAAAGGGAATGCTCTTATAAAGCGGGTCGGTGGATTCCTGGGGACCGACGTCGGTGTTCCAGAGAGTGTAAGCCTGATTGCGGCGGTCGAAAGAGCCAGCCTTGTCGCCCAGGCCGAAATAATGTTCGTCCGCGGGCATTTGCTTCGAAACGGAAAATCCGCCGAGTTGGAAAGTCGCGGGCCGGCCCACCGCGTCGGCGGAGATGACACTGCCGGCGAGATCGCGAATGACGATGCGGAGCGGCTTGCGCTCAACACGAACCTCGAGCGCGGCGGTACGGAAGCCCACGAATGCGGGATCTTCGAGCGGCCGCACGTCGATAGTTTTGCTGCGCGCTGCGGGAAGGACCGCCCAGGACGCGTCCTCAGGGAGAGCGCCTTCGGCAGAAATGCGCACGCGAATGATGTCGTCTCGCAGCGCCGTGATGCGCACGGTCGATGAGCCGGCTTGAAGCTCGATGCCGTCGTGCTGTGGCTGAGAGCCGGTGACCTCATCGACCGTCCTCCCGGGCTGAGGGGCGGTCTGTGCAACTGCGAAGCTCGACATCGATACTGCTAACACGAGGAAGAGACAAAAAAAGCGGTGGCGATCAGGCATCAGGGACTCTTTCCAGGAATGATTTTCGTGCATGCGGTAAGACCATACTAATCCAATGTGCTGACTGGATGAACCCCGATTGCACCGAGTCTTTGGGGAATCTGCCAGGAAAGCACTTCAGGAGCAGTCGCTCGAGCAAGGAGCCTTTTGCTGCTCCTAGCCCTCGCGGCAATTCTGTGGTTTGATTTCCCTTACGATTTTTAATTGCGATCTCTAGTTCAAGAAAGGCATGTCCATGCAATCTGAGGCGGGTCCAGTTTCGAAGACGATGTTGTGGACGGGGCGAATCATGAGCGCGATACCGGTTTTGCTCACGCTGCTCGGCGCCGTAATGAAAGTCCTCAAAGCAACTCCGGCGATGGAGGGCATGGCGCGGGCTGGATTTTCGGAGAAATTGACAGTAGCTGTCGGAGTTATTGAGTTGGTCTGCGTGACTGTTTATGTGATTCCGCGGACTTCGGTGCTGGGGGCAATTTTGCTGACAGGATTGTTGGGCGGAGCTACTGTGACCGGTCTGCGAATTGGAGATCCGACGTTTCCGATGCCGGTCATTCTTGGGATGATGGCGTGGGGCGGGTTGTACTTGCGGGATGTGCGATTGCGGGCGCTGATTCCGTTACGCAGAATGTCGTGGCAATGAGAGCTGACGACTAGTCGGCGTGTGTACTACTCAATCCGCAGCGAAGGGCGCTCGCTTCGCTTGCTGGACGGGCGAATGCTCCCGTCCCCACACCGTCACGGCTGGACAGCCGAGGCGGCTGTCGCTACATGATCAGTTTCGCAATACGGGGCGCGTCAAGCAGGTGGGGCCGCCGCTGCCGTTGATGCACAGTTCGCTGCCGGGGAAGGTGCGGACATCGAATCCGGCGTGGTGAAGACGGGCGTTGGTCTTGTGGTTTTCTTCGATCGCGAGCAGGCGATTGCCACCTAGAGCTAGCACGTTGCACGCGAGGGTGTCGCGCTCGGACTCGTCGATCTGAATGAATTTGTAGCCGCGCGACTGCAGCAGTTCCACGGTTTCGACAGCCAGCCATGGAAGATCGACCAGCGCGGTTTGTTCGTCGAGCAGGCTGATCAACGACATTAGATGAAGGCATGCCGATGGTCCGGGACCGTAAGGCAAGGGCGCGGATAGGACCTCGACTCCTTTGGGGGCAAGCAGGGAGCGCATCTGCGCGATGCCAGCTGCATTGGTGCGATAGCCATGACCAACCAGCAGCGTCTTCGAGTCAAGCCAGAGGATGTCGCCTGCTTCGGTGGTCCCAGGCGCAACGATTGCGCCAAAGGTTGGGATACTCAAGGTTGCGCAGTACGATCCGTGAAGGTGCGCTTCGGCCACGCGATTCGGCTTGCCCGGGCACATGAGGATCAGACCGAAGTCGGTGGCGAGAGAAGCGTCGTGAGCGTAAACGGCATCGAGGGAGAGATCGTTATCGGAAGTCAGTTCGATAATTTCGGCGCTGGCGGTTTGCAACTCGCGGCACAAAGTTTCGTGCTGCGCCTGAGCCTTGGCAAAATCGGGCGCATGATGAAAGCCAAGATCGCGCCAGATGGCAAGGCGTTGTGGATGGTTCCAGCCCGCGGTTCGAGGCGAGCACACCAGGACGCGCTGAAGCGCGCCAACCATGGAGTGTCCGTTGAAAGCGACGCCGGTTGCCGTCGATGAGTGCAGAGAGGGCCTCCTGGGAATTTAGGTCAGATCGGATGATTTTAAGGCAGGCGCGGTGCAATGCGGAAATCGTGCGTCGGAAAATGTTCTTTCGCCCGCAGGGCTTGTCCGTCATTGACTTTTGGTCCCACGCCTTGCGGCGTGGGCTGCACTCTTTCAGCCGCTGGGAACAAAGTTCGACGATACTCCCCCGGGACGAAAAGCTCGACGTTGCTTCACGGGCGGTGGGCAGAGGCCCTGCAGTATCTCGCTGGCTACTCGGAGACGGCGAAAGACACGTGGGCGTCTTCGGGGGGCATCAGATCATGCACGGCGCTCTTGTGGTTGCTGTGGGAGCTGCGCTTGTTGAGCCAGCGTTTCAGGTGCTTGCGCGCTGTGGGACTTAGCTTTGTGAAGAACAGTCCGGCGCGGCCTTGATCGCTGGCCCACATCACATCGGCGTGTCCCTGCAGAGTAACGCGGGTCCCGGGCAATACGCAGCGAAAAGCCAGGTTCGAACTCACCGGCACCGGGTCGGGAGCCTGCACTGCGAAGCCGTGTTCACCGATGTCGATGCTGACGGCGGAAACCGGTCCGCTTTCGAGTTCCAAGTGGACCAAGGTTTTCATTTCGTAGCGCGTGAACTTGCGCCTGTTGCTTTTGCTGTTTTCTCTCTCCGCCTGCAAGGCCTCTTTTAACTGTTCCGCCTGGAAAGGCCGATACAGAATGCGGCTGGCGCCCGATTGAAACGCCTGGCCGGTTCCGGGCCATGCCCGGCTGGCGACCGCCAGCAGCGCGGGCTTTTGGCTGGGCGGCAAAAGGGCGGCCATGCGGATAACCTCTTCGGCGCCGGGTAAATCAAAATCCACAATCAGCGTGGAAGCTCGGCCGTTCATAACCAATTCGAGCGCGTGTTGACCCGAGTGGCAGTTCAGCAAGTCGTTGCCGAGCTCGTCGAGCGTGGATTGCAACGTTTGAAGTGACCGCTTGTCATGACACAGGACGGCAGCAGACTGGCGCATGAGTTCCAAAGTACGGGCTGGGGAAAGGCGGGTAAATGTCACAGCGGTAATCTGCAGATGGGTTACTGAAGCACTCTATCAACACTGGAAAATGCGGGGCTATCGTCCCCGCTAAGCGCTGAGAGAGGCGCTGTTATAATAGAGAATTGCGCTCATGACCACGAAGCGACTGATTCGATCCACCACAGTTTTGTCGGTTCGCCGCAACGGCAAGGTGGTTCTTGCCGGGGACGGCCAGGTCACGCTCGGTGAGTCCGTTATCAAGCATTCGGCGAAAAAGATCCGCCGTCTTTATAACGACAAGATTGTGGCTGGGTTTGCGGGTTCGACTGCGGACGCATTTACCTTGTTCAGCCGATTCGAAGCCAAACTGGAGCAGTATCACGGCAACCTAGGACGAGCCGCCGTGGAACTGGCTCGGGACTGGCGCACCGATAAGTTTCTCCGGCATCTCGAAGCCTTGTTGCTGGTGTCGGACCGGGAGCAGACCTACCTGCTTAGTGGGCAGGGAGATGTGATCGAACCGGATGGCGCGGTGGCGGCCATCGGAAGCGGTGGGCCTTACGCGCAGGCGGCCGCTCAGGCGCTGGCGGAGCATACCGACCTCTCCGCGCATCAGATCGCTGAAGAAGCAATGAAGATTGCGGGCAAGATGTGCATCTATACGAATGACAAGGTAACGATTGAAGAACTGTGAGAAAAGTGGTCGGTGGCTAGTGGTCAGTGGCCAGTAAGGCTGACCACTAACCACTGATCACTGACCACTGAATTTATGGCCATTTATCTTCCATCATCTGCCGAAGAAGAACAGCTGGCGCTGGACGAACTGACTCCGCGCGAGATTGTGGTTGAACTCGACAAACACGTGATTGGCCAGAAGGACGCCAAGCGCGCTGTGGCCATCGCGCTGCGCAACCGCATGCGCCGGCAAAAGCTATCGCCCGAACTCGCCGAAGAAATCATTCCGAAAAACATCATCATGATTGGGCCCACCGGCGTGGGCAAGACGGAGATTGCGCGACGGCTGGCGAAGCTGGCGAATTCGCCGTTCCTGAAAGTGGAGGCCTCGAAGTTTACCGAAGTCGGCTATGTGGGTCGTGATGTCGAATCGATGGTGCGAGATCTGGTAGAGATCGCGATCGACAACGTGCGCGAAGAGAAACTGGAAGACGTCGCCGACAAGGCCGAGTTGAATGCCGAGGAACGATTACTGGACATTCTGCTGCCGCCATCGCCTCCGCCGCGAGCGGATGGGAGTACAACCTCAGGTGGTGTGGTGATTGATGGTGGCACCGCACTGGCGGAGTCTTCGAACCGGACTCGCGAAAAATTGCGACAGCAATTGCGCGAAGGAAAACTGGATGACCGCACGGTCGAGATCGACGTGCGCGAACGCAATTTTCCGTCGTTCGAAATCATGACCAACCAGGGCGTAGAAGAGATGGACGTCAACATTAAGGATATGTTGCCGAACATCTTCGGACAGCGCACCAAAAAGCGAAAGATGAAGGTCAACGAGGCCTTCGAATACCTGATCCAGGAAGAAGAGCAGCGGCTGATTGACATGGATCAGGTCACCCGCATGGCAATCGATCGCGTGGAGAATTCCGGCATCGTGTTCCTGGACGAGATCGACAAAATCGCGGGGCGTGAAGGCGGGCATGGGCCGGATGTTTCACGCGAAGGCGTGCAGCGGGACATTCTCCCCATCGTGGAAGGCACGACGGTGAACACGAGGTACGGAATGGTGCGCACCGACCACATTCTATTTATCGCGGCAGGTGCATTCCACGTTTCGAAGCCGAGCGATTTGATTCCGGAATTGCAGGGGCGGTTTCCGATTCGAGTGGAACTGCAGTCGTTGACCATGGAAGATTTCGTTCGGATTCTCACCGAGCCGAAGTCGTCGCTGGTGAAGCAGTACACGGCTTTGCTCGAAACTGAAGGTGTGAAGCTGGAGTTTACTCCGGAAGCGCTGGACGAGATTGCGCACTTTGCGTTCCGCGTGAACGAGAGCACGGAAAACATCGGGGCGCGGCGCCTGCATACAATTATGGAGCGGGTGCTCGATGAATTGAGCTTCGACGCGCCTGAAAAGAAGGGCGAGCAGGTCACGGTGGACGCGGATTACGTGCGCAAGATGCTCACCGACATCGTGAAGGATCAGGATTTGTCGCGATACATTCTTTAGAAAAAACCTGCAACCACAGAGGACACTGAGGAACACAGCGGAATTCAACTTCTCTGCTCGGCGTTGGGGCGGTCTGTTAGTCTGAGTTCTTCCGCATGAGACGCTCCACGCCGATGGCTTTGCTCGCTCTGGGCGCGCTGCTGATGTTCGCGGCGTGCGCGACGGTTGCCCCGCCGCAGCCTCCGTCGCTGGATTTGCCGAAGCCGCCTTCGGATTTGCGCGCGGTGCGCAAGGGCGATCACGTTACTCTCACTTGGACGGATCCCACCAATACGACCGATCGACAGAAGATTCGACACCCGGGGGTAACCCGGATTTGCCGAGGAGTTGTGCCCCAATTAATGGATTGCCGGACTCCGGTGGGCGAGGCCGACGCACCGCCAAGCCCGGCTACGACTCGCTCTTCCAACCTGGGCGTGATCAGGTCCTACGTCGACCAACTTCCCGCACAGCTTGAAGGGGACAACCCCTCAGCCTTTGTGACCTATGCCGTGGAAGTGTTGAATTCGGGGGGGCGGGGCGCAGGGCTTTCGAACCAGGTACACGTTGCGCTCATCCATACTGTACAGCCGCCACCGGACTTTGCGGCGCAGGTCACGGGTCAGGGAGTCGTGCTGGCCTGGTCCGACAATGCGCCGGCAGTTAAGGCCAACTCGACGGTGCACTATGTGTATCGCATGTACCGTAGTCCGGAAGAAAACCCACAGCAGGTTCTGGTTGGCGAGGTCCCAGCCGGAAGCGAACGCAGCCTTAGTCTCACCGATTCCAGCATTGAGTGGGAGAAGACGTATGAATATCGAGCGGAAACAGTGACGGTGATTGCCGAGCAAAGCAAGTCTGAGATTGAGATAGAGGTAGAAGGGGACGATACCCCGCAGATCAAGGTTTTCGCGCACGACATTTTCCCGCCAGCCGTGCCTTCGGGGCTGCAGGCTGTGGCATCAGGTCTGGGACAAAAGCCTTTTATCGACCTGATATGGGCCCCCGTGACCGACGTCGATCTCGAGGGATACAACGTCTATCGTCACGAAGAAGGCGGGGCTCCGGTGAAGCTGAATGCAGCGCCGGTGAAGGCGCCGGCGTACCGGGACGAGAACGTGGTGACGGGCAAACATTATTTCTATTCGGTGACTGCGGTCGATGTGCGCGGCAACGAGAGCGACCGGTCGGAGGAAGCCAACGAAAAGGTACCCTGACGACGCGCAGACAACACGTGATAGAAAATATTTCTTCGGCTGCGCGCTTCAGATTCCGCGGATGTGGTTAGATAGAGTGCGATGAAATATTGCCGATTTCAATTCAATGGGCAGGCTCAGTACGGATTGGTTGAGTCTGTGAGCGGGCGGGACGCGATTGTGCGGCTGCTGCTGACTGCTCCCGAAGAAGCCGACGGCGACATGGAAAGCTTGCGCACGCGGCGAATCGAGGCGATTTCGCTGGAGGAGGCTTCCCTGCTGCCTCCGGTGCGGCCGTCGAAGATCGTTTGCATTGGGCGCAATTATCGCGAGCATGCGGCCGAATTGGGGCACGACGTGCCGCAGGAGCCGCTGATTTTTCTGAAAGCTACCTCGGCGCTTCTGCCGCCGGGAGGCACGGTGCGGCGTCCGAAAATCTCGCAGCGCGTCGACCATGAGGGCGAGTTGGGCGTGGTGATTGGTAAGACTTGCTATCAGCCTGCAGCGGATGCGGACATCCGGCAATACATTTTGGGTTACACGTGCGTGAATGACGTCACGGCGCGCGATCTGCAGAATAAAGACGGGCAGTGGACGCGGGCCAAGGGGTTCGACACGTTTTGTCCGGTGGGGCCGGTCGTGACCGACGAAATTGATCCGTGGGCCGGGATAGGCGTGGAAACCCGCGTCAACGGCGAGGTGCGGCAGCAGGGGAACACGCGAGATTTTATTTTTGCGCTTGACGTGGTGATTCGGCACATCGCACAGGCGATGACTTTGTTTCCTGGGGATTTGATTCCTACGGGCACTCCTGCAGGCGTGGGGCCACTGGTGGCGGGGGATGCGGTTGAGGTCAGCGTGGAAGGCGTGGGGACGCTGCGGAATTCGGTTGTGGATGAATAAGGTCGATTGCAGATTGCAGATTTCAGATTTCAGAATTTGGCTCGTCTTTTTCAATCAGCAACCTGAAATCAACAATCGACAATGCCTTACTGCAGCCGGAAGCGTTCCTTCATCAGTCGTTGCAGGCGGGGCTTGTAGAGCAGATCGTAGGCGAGTTCTTTGTCAGGGAACATGGCTAACGCGGCGCGCTTGGCTCCGGCGGCCAACTCAGAGGCCTCTTCTACCGTGAGATTCGGGTCCTGGCCGATGACCGACATGACCATGCTGATCATCACTTGTAGGCGGCGGATTTTTCTAGCTTCCTCTTCGCGCTGAAGAGCTTCCTGCTCCGCGATTGGGAAGTTTGTTTCCGGCCCGGCCTGGCGATGAATGTTCATGGTCTCCCCTTTTTCCACACCACAGTTTGGATGACGCGACGCGCCCCGGTGTTGCGTCGCTGGTTAAGGCTATTCTGTCGCACTCTCAAAAGAAAGCAACTACACAAAAGTGCTGATCCAAGTAAGCCCGCGGAATTTTTCTGCCGGAGAAAAGCCCACTTCTCGCAAAGGCCGCGAGAAATGGGGCACCCGGGGTGCCTCGCAACCCTTGATGGTGAAGCCGCATCCACCCTCGACGGTAGTAAAATCGTAGTGGTCACATGGATTCGGCGCTGTCCGACTCCGGAATTGGAGATGTCATGGCAGAAACTGGCAATTCGCCCGCCGACCCGCGGCCGCGTCCGGATCCCAACGAGAAACTGGTGAAGGTGTTTGACTCGGAGGACGAACCGGAAGCGCTGGTGGTGAAGGGATTGCTCGATTCGGCCGGCATCGACAGCGATCTTACGTCGGCATCGATGGTGCAAGATGCATTTCCCGGTCTAGGTGGAATGATTCTTCTCGTGCGCGAAGAGGATGCAGAAGAGGCACGCCGTGTGATCGCCGCAGGTCGCCAGTCGTCGCCCGACGATGAAACCGCGGAGATACCAATTACTGAACAGCCGCCACGGAGACCGTAACGGAGCGGCCGTCGAGATAGAAGGAAACGGCTCCATCGAGATCGGTACGGTAAACGCTGGCTCCCGCGTCTGACAGACGGGTGAGAACTTCGGTCCGCGGCAAACCAAAAGAATTCCCTGATCCCACGGAGATGATGGCGAACTGGGGCTTGGCCGACGCGACCAGTTCCGGGGTAGTCGCATTCGAGCTGCCGTGATGCCCGACTTTTACCAGGTTTGCGGTGGGATGATGCAGCGCGGCCACGCGGCGTTCCACCTGCTTTTCAGCATCTCCCTCCAGCAGAGCCGACGAATCACCGTAGCTCACCCGTAAGACCATCGAATCATTATTCTGCGGTTTGGCGCCGACTGGGCAGTCGCGCGGCGGGAACAGCACGCGGATATTGGCCCCGCCGAGGTCGAATTCGTCTCCTTCCCAGTGGCGTACTACTCTCACACCGAGTGCTTCCGCAGTGCTGACCACCTTTTCAAGGGCGGCACTCGGCGGCAGCAATCCTACCCATAATTCCTTCGGCCGGAAATTTTTCAGCACGGCAATCATTCCACCGATGTGGTCGGAGTGGCCGTGAGTGATCGCGACGGCGTCAAGGCGCGAAATGCCGCGGGTCCAAAGGTAGGGCGAGACGACGTCTTCGCCGAAATCGAGTTGCGAGCCCCCGGGGCCGATCGGGCCTCCGGCATCGATCAGCAAGGTGCGGCCTTGCGGCGTGACCAGCAGAGTGGAATCACCCTCGCCGACGTCGATCGAAGTGATCTCCAATATCCCAGAACGCGTTCGCTGGGTCGCGGGCACAAAGGCGAGAGCGAGAGACGCTGCGAGGATCGCAACAAGTCCAACGATTGCGAAGGCCGGCCGGCGACGGGCGGCCCACATCGCCAGCACCAGCGCGGAGGCGGCCAGCACAATCATGAGGACCGACGGCATGGCCACGCGCAGGTCAGCGAACCGCAGGACTCCGAGTCTCAGCGAGCCCAGCCCGTGCACGGTGCCGGTGATTCCGTCGAGTGCGAACGTCGTAAGTATTACCGGAACTTTGGCGAGCCATGGAGAGATATATCCCAAGGCCAGCGCGGTTACGGCCGCAGGCATCATCAACTGCGTCAACGGCACGACGATGAAGTTAGAGGGCAGCCCGATGGTGGTGGCGCGATGGAAGTAATATGCCATGGGCAAGGCAAGGCCCATCTGCATCACGGCAGAGATGAAGAGCAATTCCCATGCGTGCAGACAGAATGCCGTGATGGTGCGGACGAGGCGCCACGACCATTTTTTCCCGACAAAACGCGCCAGGCGTGTGGCAATAAACTGCAGGTCCACGCGAAACTGCGCTACTCGCGGGGGAAGTTGTGCGGCATAGTCACGCGAATCCCAGTTCGCCAGCGCTCGCTTCTGGAGTTGCGAAGTGCGCTGCAAAATGGGGATGCCGATGGCCGCAACGATGAGCACACATACGAAGGTCATTTGAAAGCTGGCAGTAAAGAGCTGCCGCGGGTCGAAGACAAGCAGTCCCAGCGCCGCTGCGCCGAGCGCGTTGACCATGGCACGGTCGCGGTAGAGCAGGCGCGTGCCCAGATAGATAGCGCACATCAATGTAGCGCGCCATACCGGAGCGCCAACCTCGGTGGTGAATGCATAGGCGATGCAGAAGGCAACCGTCAGCAGCGTGGCCGGGATGTCGCCCACGCGCAAGCGGCGCAGAGTCCAGAAGACTACGAACGCCAGAATGCTGACATTCATTCCCGAAACGACGAGGATGTGGTAGGTACCGGAGCGTTGAAAGTCGACGCGGGTGTCGCGGTCGATGAAAGCGTCTTCGCCAATGACCATGGCATCGATCAGGGCGGCTTCGCGCGGAGGCCAGAGTTCATGCACTTTCGCGATGACGCCACGGTGCAGTCGGCTGCGCCATAACGCAATGCGATTGCCGGCAAATCCGTGGAGCCGCTCGACATCTTCCATTTTGGCGGAGCCCAAGGCCGCGATGTTGCGATCGGCAAGATAACCGCGGTAATCGAAGGCGCCGGGATTGCGAAAATTTCGCGGCGTGCGGAGTTTGCCGACGAAACGGATGCGGTCGCCGTAATGAAAGATGGGAACGTTGGACGGAATCGAGTTGGCGTTGTCCCCGGGAATGCCCGAGGACGGGCTGTAGATGTTCAGCCGCACGCCGGAATGGATGGGTTCGCTCTGGCCGTCTGCGGTTTGCAGTTCTTCGGTTTCGACGTCAACTGTCTGGCGAATCTCCTTGAAGGAGCCCGGCTGCAAGCGACCGTCGCGCGTGACATGGGCGATGATTTGCAATTCCTGGCGGTCGGCATAGGGTTGGATAGCGGTGTCGAGTCGCGCGGCTGCATCGTGCGTCTGGATATGAAGAGCGCCTGCGACAAAGAGTGCTCCCAGGGCCAACAGCCAGCCCAGGCGGAAGCGCCTTACCGCGAAATACGCTGCGGCGGCTATGAATGCTATCCCTGCAGCAACCCACCAGAGGGCGGGACGCCACTGGTAGAAACCTGCAATCACGCCTAGGGAGTAAGCAACCGCTGCCCACAGCATGGGCTGACGGCTGGCTTTGAAGTGGACGGCGGGGGGACCGGCGGGAATAGGGATTGCGTTCATAAGCTACCGACACCGAGGGGCGGGACGCCCTCGGGACAGCCGGCAAGGTGCCTGCGCTACTTCAGGGTCAGGTGCACAACGCTTTCCAAGTGGTAGGTTTGTGGAAACAGGTCCACCAGATGCACTTGCTCGACGCGATACCCGGACGCGACCAAGATCACCAGATCGCGTGCCAGCGTTGCCGGATCGCACGACACATAAATCACGCGTGGCGCGGCCAAGGTCGCCAATAATCGCGCCACGCGTTCTCCCAAGCCACTGCGGGGCGGGTCTACCACCGCCAGGTCGGGGCTATCGGGGGTATGAGAACGAACTGAGCCCTTCCCGTCTCGCCCCGTATTTTCCGCACGGGCCAGGTACTGCTCCGTTGTGGCCTGAACTACCTCTCCATTCGATGACTGATTGTAGGCAAGATCGGCTGAGGTTGTCTGTGACGGCTCAACAGAAACGACGTGATGAAAGTCACCAGCGAGCGCTGTGGAAAACAGGCCGGCGCCGGCATACAGGTCGAGAGCAAGTTCGCCGGATTGGCCGACGGTGACGATCTTCACCAGTTCATCGATCAAGTAGCGATTGGTTTGAAAGAAAGAGCCGGCGCTTACGCGGTAGGCCGCCCGGTGATTCTGATAGGTGAGGAATGAAGCACCGACAGTGACTAACTTTTCCGCCACCCTTGCCTTCCGATCCCCAGGATTGGCTTCGCGGAAGGCTACGACTCCGGCAATTTCGGGAAGCGCGGCTCGCAGTTCCTCCGCCCACACGCGCACGCTGGCCCGGCGAGCTTCCCCAGCGCATTCGACATCGAGCAGTAGTTGAGTGTCGTCGGCGTTAGCGAAGAACTCAATCTCACGCACTCCGTGGGGAACTTTGCCCGCGCGTCCGCTTTGCCAAAGGGACGCGATGCCGCGGTTGATTAGCGGCGAACTGATGGGACATTGCTCCACGGGCAGCAGATCGTGCGATGCCAATTTGAAATAGCCCGCTGCAAATTCGGGTTGCACTTGGACTTGCAGGCGCGAGCGGTTGCGATAATTCCACGGAGGCGAAGGATGGACCTCGATCTCGAACGGCAGATCGAGCTTGGCGGTGCGACGCAGACTCTCGCGAAGGATCTCTTTCTTGATCTCGAGTTGGTGGTCGTAGCTGGCATGCTGGTAGTGGCATCCGCCGCACGGACCGAAGTAGGGGCAGACGGGCTGGATGCGATGCGGCGAAGGTTCGATGACGGCTTCAATCTTCGCGCGGGCAAATCCCGGCTTCTCTTCGGTGATGGCTGCTTGCACCTTTTCTCCTGAGAGGACAAAGGGGACGAACACGGCCTTGCCGCGCGCACGGGCATCATCGGGCGAACTGGCGGGCAGTCGGGCTAAACCGGCGCCGCCATAGATCATCTTTTCGATCGTTAGGAGCAAGGATTGATTCTACAGTCGGGCAAAGCCTTTAACCGCCGAGATCGCGGGGAGGACGCGGAGAAAACCTCGCGGAATGCTAGTGTATCCGACAGCGAATTCAAAAAAATCAAAAAGCGGCGGACAGGAGTGTCCGCTCCACATTGCAGCGCTACATCTTTTCGCTGGTCATGAGGAACAGCGGCTTCATTTCAAAGCTCTCGTAATGAGGACGGAGGCGGTCGACGTTGTAGTGCTCTTTCACGTTCACGACTTTCTTAGTGGCTGTCACCGTATCAATGGGGAGATTGTCGTAGCGGCCATTCCGAAGGACGACCAGGCGCCCGTGAATCTTGCCCAGCAACAGATCCAGGGCCAGATTTCCATAGGCCATGGGTACGATGGAGTCTATAGCGTCGGGATCGCCGCAGCGAACCAAGTAGCCGAGTTTCTGGTTGATCGTGTCGATCGTTTTACCTTTGTTGTACTTGGGAGAAAGCTCCTTCAGTTTTTCGGAAACGAGGTCACCAATGCCGCCGAGTTTTTTGTGGCCGAAGGCGTCGGTGGTCTCTGCCTCGAATACCATTTCCCCGCCCTCAAACATCGCTCCTTCAGAAACCAGGACAACCGAATAATGGCTGGGATTCTTCTGGCGGTCTGAGACCAGCAGTTCGGTGAGGCGCTCAATATCAAACTTGTGCTCAGGGATTACGCAACGGTTCGCAGCTCCAGCCATGGTGGGCACCATGGCGGTGAATCCGGCATAGCGGCCGAAGACTTCGAGGACGAGAAATCGTTCGTGCGAACCCGCGCTGGTGCGCAGGCTGTTGGTCATGGAAATGGTGCGGGTGACGGCGGTGCTGAAGCCGATGCAGTAGTCGGTGCCCGGGACATCGTTGTCCATGGTTTTGGGAATGGCGACTACTCTCACGCCTTCCTGGTAGAGCCGCACGCCGTAACTCAGCGTGTCGTCGCCGCCGATGGGGATGAGGTGGTCGATGCCCAGCCAGTCCAAATTTTTCAAGACTTCGGCGGTCAGGTCGTTCTTTTCGGCGTTATAGGTTGACTGCAGGTGAGGCGGAACGCTGGATTTCTTTACTTTGCCGGGATTGGTGCGCGAGGAATGGAGGAACGTGCCGCCGGTGCGGCCGGTGCGATTGACCAGATCCTCCGACAAAGTCTGGTAATTTTCGCTGTTGTCGTAGTCCTTTTCGCGGACCATGTCGACCAGTCCCGCCCAGCCGCGACGGATGCCGATTACCTGGCAGCCTTCGCGTAGAGCGCGTATGGTTACGGCGCGGATGGCGGGGTTGAGGCCGGGAACATCGCCGCCGCCAGTCAGGATTCCGATCACACCTTTTTTTGTTTTCACTCTGTTCCTCTCTTCATCTTGCGGAAGCAGGATATTCCCCCGTGTGGACTTATTCGCGGGCTGTCGGGGTCAGCTAACTCGATCACATGCCTTTTAGGAGTAGCTTCGATTCTACGGCATGCCCAGAGAGACCCGTGTTGAATGTCATCGATGAGTGACCATCGTAACCGGAGTGGTTACAAAAGCCCAATACGCCGGAATTGGACCGTCGTGCTTTGATTCTTTCCCATCCCAACCCTACGATTGATGCACGTGGGAAGATCCCCCGAGACCGAAATCCGAAGTGTTGCCACTATGCTGGATTCGAAGACACAGAAGAAAACACAGGGCTTTACGCTGCTTGAGCTGATGATCGTGCTGGCTGTGACCGTGATCTTGGGAGCAATCGCGGTGCCTAAGATGATGGCTACTTTCAACGATATCAGACTGCGATATGTCGCGACTAACCTCAGCGCTCTCTTACAGTCCGCTCGCATTCAATCCGTTAGACGTAACACATTTTTTTCAATCCAGCCCGGCGCGCAGGCAGGCGGACCGATCTATTACATCGACAAGCCAGGTACAGCCTATGCGGCAGGGGACACGATGGTGTCGATCGACCCCTCCGTAGCCATCACGCAGGGGCCGATTACCGCCGCTCCCAACGCGGGCGCGTTCATCGCCGGCCTGAATTTCGCTGTCGACCCGGCCGCAGATCCTCCAAGTTTCAGCGCGCGCGGGCTTCCTTGCATCGGCACTCCGGGCGCATGCCCCCAAGTTGCGGGCCAGGGTTTTGTGATGTTTCTGTCGAGAGCGGTAGGCAGTGGGAATACACCCTGGATGGCGGTGGTGGTGAACCCCAGCGGACACATTCAGATTTGGAGCTCCGACAGCGCTGGCAACTGGATTCAACGGGATTGAGGAACAAAATGGCTAAATCGCGCAACCATTTACTCGCAGAAACCAGCGCTCGGCTAACCGGCGAGCGCGGCATGACGCTGCTCGAGCTTCTGATTGCCATGGCGGTGCTCGCAATTGGGATGACGGGAGCGATGGGGATGGTTCTCGCCGGCATACAATCCGATGCTCGCAATAAGAACGACACCGCCGCGGTGGTTTTGGACCAGGAAATTCTGGAGCAATTCGCGGCCTATCAGAATTATCCGCAAGTAGGCCAAGCCCTCACCATCGCCGACTGCAGCACTGGAGCCGCGCGGACCCACCAAGCTGCCGTAGGCGCCGGGGCCGCGCCGGCGGGTAGCGGCGCGACGTTATACACGGCGGGCACAGCTCCCTTTCCGGCAAATGTAGGGGACATCGACTGGACCGCAGCTGCTCCCGTGCTCGCGACCGCGGGAACCGTCGGTTACGCCATGGACTACCAAACGTGTAACGGCGATATCTACGAGGTTCGCTGGAATGTGATGCTGGTGGACGCGCAGAGCAACACCGCCCAGTTGACGGTCTCGGCGCGGCAGCTTTCCGCAGGGGGCAGCCGAATACCTATGCTTTTTTCGATCCCTACCACCATACGCACAATCATTTACCAGTGAGCAAATCCGACATGAACAATAAAACTTCTCGACGAAGATCGGTTCGATGGCAAGGCGGCTTCACGCTGCTCGAACTTATGATCGTGTGCGCAGTGCTTGCGATTGTTCTCGGCGCTGTATTTCAGGGAATCAGCACCATCACCCAACGCAGCCAAGCGGAGCAGGTCAAGGTCGACCTCACTCAGGCCGGACGCGAGTTCGTGGATGAGTTCGAGCGCGATCTCCATCAGGCGGGTTACCCAAATTGCCGTCTGGTAACCAGCCCAGGGGGGCTCAACTGTCCCGCGGATACTACCCAACTCGCCGTGGCGCAGAATCCGGACGTGGCAGCCGGTTTAGTTTACGTCGACAATACCAGGATCATTTTTGAGGGGGACATGGAGGGAGACGGGATCGTGGATTCCGTTGAGTACATTCTCGTAGATGCCAACGGCGCGAACCCCCCCGCCAGCTGCCCTTGCACCCTTCAGCGCAACGAAATTCCCAAGGTTGCCGGCAACCCTTGGACGCAGGGCCCCCGCAACTTCTACCAGGAATTGCAGAACGTGGTGAACAGCGGGATCCCGGGCGGCACGAACGCCTACGGTGGCGGCGCGCCCATAACCGGGAATACAAATTTCGGACTCAGCAACACCGCATACTACGCCGCTGTCACGACCTTTAAAGATTATCCGGTGTTTCAAGCCTACGATCAGTTCGGCAATATCGTTCCGCTGCCGGTGGATCTTTCTGTACCCGGCAGCACGCAACTGCTGACATGCTCGGTTGATTCCATCAGTTGCATCAAGTCGATTCGCCTCACGATCAATCTTCTAGGCAATGCCACTACCGGCGTCGACTTGCAGACCAAGGTTCGGCCCGTGACCACATTGGTGGGCAGCGCTCGCCTGGTAAATAACTTCTAGAGGAGGTCTTGTCCCATGCGCCACAATGATTTTCGTGAACACGAACGCGGTATGGCTCTGATTCTCTCCCTCCTCGCCCTGCTTCTGATTTCTGCCGTAGGGTTGGGCCTGATCTACATGTCCAACACCGAAACCTCGATCAACAGGAATTACAGAGACACGCAGACGGCTTTCTTTGCGATGCGTGCTGGACTGGAAGAGGGGCGTGACCGGCTTCGCTCGAACGCCACATTCGCGCTTGCTCTGCCGACCACCTTCCCTCCCGCGCCGGGTTCTATCGTTTACATCACCAACCCTGCAGGACCTGGCGACGCCGTTACGCCGCAAACGTTTGGCAGCCAATATTTTGACGATGAATTCTGCCACGAGTATTTTCCCGGCGTCGCCACGTCGGGTGTTGCGCAAGCCACAACTTGTGGCGCGCCAAACGCGATACCTCCGGGGAGTTATGCATTCGTCGCCAGCCAATCTCCCAACACCAACACCGCGGCTGCCCTGAAATATAAGTGGGTTCGCGTGACGCTGAAGCAGAACGGAACTACTGGGCTACCGGCCAACCCGAATTCCTGGGTGGACTCCGGCCAACCTGCCGCTGCGCAAGTATGTTGGGACGGAACCTTCCTGAAAGAGCGGGTATCGACCGCACTGGGATTTGCAACTTGCGACCTGGCCAGAAACGCCGGCTTTAATGTGCGACCGGTTTATCTGGTTACAGCCATGGCAGTGACACCGTCGGGCAGCCGACGCGTTGGCCAGTACGAAGCCGGGGCCTACATGATCACGCCGCCCGCCGCAGGTCTGGACTTTGCCGGACCCGGAGCCACATTCAATCATGCCCCAAATTCCAATAATTTCGGCATTGATGGCACGAACAGTGGCAATCCCGCTAATGTCGGCAAGTATGTACCCTGGACTGGACCAGGAGGGCAGGCCGCATGCACCAACCCAAACCCGCCGCTGCTACCCGGAATTGGTGTCGGGGACGCCGCTGGCGTGACGAACATGGAGGCCGACATTCCGAGCAATCGCACGGGTGATTACACCGGATCGCCTATGATTCCCGGGGTTCCCCCCGACACCTCCGGAATTTCGGTGCAAAATGAGGGAGTCGGAACAGCCCAGTATCCCAGTAACAACGTCTTGGGGCCCACGTCAAACTGGTCGACCCCCGCCCAACTCAACCAACTGGCACAAGCGATGGCGAATCAAGCCAATATTGTCTGCCCCGGCAACGCGGCCTGCGCAGGAACAAGTTTTGGCACCGATGCAGCCCCGAAGATCACTTATATAAATGGCGATGCGACTCTTTCCGGAGGCGCGGGAGTGCTGGTCGTGACCGGAACCCTCACTTTCAACGGAAACACGAATTTCGATGGGCTGATCCTGGTGATCGGACAGGGGATCATGAACGTCCAGGGCGGCGGCGGTGGCCAGGTGAACGGAGAGGTTTTGATTGCCAACACTAACAGCCGCACTGCCCCCTTTGGTCAACTTGCCACTCTAGGGTCTCCCATACTCAACTGGAGTGGTGGCGGCAGCAACTTTATCCAATACAACAGCTGCTGGGCCGATTTTGGAAGCTTCATTCAGTACCAGCTCATCGCCTCGCGCGAAGAGATGTACTAAACTGCCTCGGCACCGGAAGACCCCCGATCGTCATGGATCGGGGTCTTTTTTTTCGTTCTCGAGAATGCAGATCGCCGCTACGCCGCCTTGCGCGGAACCTTTGCGCCCTTCTTGCGGGCTTCGGAAAGACCGATCGCAATCGCTTGCTTGCGACTCTTCACGGTTCCACCTTTCCCGCCGCGTCCTGACTTTAGCGTGCCGCGCTTTTCCCGGTGCATCGCACTCTTCACGCTCTTGCCTGCGGCCTTACCGTATTTGCGCCTGCTAGAAGATTTCCGTGGTGCCATGTTTCACCTCCTCTGGTTTAGAGTGCCTGATAGTTCAAGAGGTTGGCGTGCGATTGCGTGGGTTGCATCATGCGAAAACGCCTTGGGCACTTTAAATTTGAGGAGCAACGCCGGTCTTTACCGTTCCATCCAATCACCAGCGTGACTCGGGAAATGTCGAAGGAGCGCTGTTGACATTACCGATTTCCAAAACGTATGCGCCCATGGAGGCTGCGCCGGCTACGAGTCTGCCAGTGGGGAAACAGTGGCAATACGAGCCCAAGTGGGATGGTTTTCGCTGCCTGGCTTTTCGCGACCGCAAAAAGATTGACCTGCAGTCCAAGTCCGGCAAACCTCTTACCCGATACTTTCCGGAATTAGTTGCGGCTCTGGGCGACCTGCGGGCTGAGAAGTTCGTGTTTGACGGCGAGATTGTGATTCCCCTAGACGGCGATCTCTCGTTTGATCAATTGCTGATGCGAATTCATCCTTCAGCGACGCGGGTGCAAAAGTTAAGCCGGGAGACTCCCTGCGTGTTCATCGTTTTCGATTTGCTGGTGAACGCGGAGGGAAAGTCTTTGGTGGACGTTCCGCTGGAAGAACGACGGCAGGAACTCGACCGGTTTGCGTCCAAGTCTTTGAAGGGGAGTCGGATGGTGCGGCTTTCTCCATTCACCGTGCAACTCTCCGTCGCGCGGAAGTGGTTTCGAATGGGCACTGCAGTGGATGGCGTCGTCGCGAAACGGCGGGATCTACCCTACCGGAGCGGCACGCGCGACGGCATGGAGAAGATCAAGAAATTGCGAACCGCAGATTGTGTGGTGGGAGGGTTTCGTTTTCTGGAGAAAAAGCCGCTCGTCGGTTCATTGCTGCTCGGACTTTATAACAAGGCGGGCGAACTCGATCACGTGGGCTTTTCTTCTTCGATCAGCGCGGAGGAGCGACCAAGCCTGACACGGAAACTGCAAAAGCTGATCAAGCCGCCGGGCTTCACCGGCAAGGCTCCAGGGGGTCCGAGTCGCTGGAGCACAAAGCGTTCGACGGAGTGGCAGCCATTGGCGCCGAAACTGGTCGCCGAAGTACAGTTTGATCATTTTACCGGCGGGCGCTTTCGGCATGGCACGAAATTCCTACGCTGGCGTCCTGACAAGAAACCGGCGCAATGCACGATGCAGCAAGTGGAGCGAGAAAATCGATCGGCGTTGAATCTGCTTTGATCCAGCCAGCTAGTCTGCGGCCGAGGCTTTGCTGGTTTTTGTAATGTCGCCGACGGCTTGTCGCGCACTCGCGATCGCGCCGTGAACCGTGCCGTTGTTTCCCGTAATGTCCGCAGCTTCTCCGGCGAAAAACAATGTGTCCTTCACTGGACGACTTAATATTTCCGGGGCTTCGGCTGCTCCTGCCTTTACGTAACTGTAAGCGCCTCTGGAATAGGGATCGGCCTGCCAGTCGTGGAAATAAGCACTTTCCAGCAGGCCCTCCATTACGGTTGCGCCGACACCCAGCAAGATGCCGAGGGTATTTGTGGCCCGCGCAACCACGGGCATGTTCTCCGATGCAAGCCTTTCCGCGGACTTCCACGGAGCCCATCCGGTAATTATCGGAAAGCGATCCGGCGTCGATGTCCACCATGTGGGGAACCATTGATCTTGCGAGAAGAGAAAACTCATGCGGGCTAATGTTTTGGCCCGGCTGCCGCTCGCAGCGAATCGATCCCAGAAGCGATCTTTAAAGTGAAGGACAATACGAAGGACCTTTCCCATCTCCATTCCGGCGATTGCGTGCGACTTCTCCTGCGGAAGTGGCGGAGAGAATTCGATCGCTCCCGGTTCGCCAGGGCGGGCTTGCAGCACGCCAAGTGGAACGGTGACCAGTACCCGGCTCGCATGAAGCGACACCGGCTGCTTCTGGGAAACGGCATCGATGGAAACGCTGCCGGCATGCCAGCTGACGCGTCGCACGATAGTATTCGTGCGTAGGCTGACATTTGCCTTTGCTACTTTTTGTTGAAGTAAATCGAGGACGGCCTGGTAACCACCGCGTGGGCGGAATGCACGATCGCCCTCGATTTTTTCCTCGGCCTTCATCTGTCGGACGAGCCAGTGAACGCTGACCTGAGCTGGGTCGGCGGCATTAAAGCCGGAGATATAGGCAAGAGCGCGCTGCCTGGACTCCTGTGAGGCATCGGCGCAACACCGCTTCAGGAAACTCGCGAACGACTCATCCGGGCCATCGTCATTCATCCGCTGCAAAATTTCGTCTACTTCCGAGAAGAAGTCGCAGGGCGAGAGCTGGCCATTCTGCACACACCAATTGTCTCCGTCGACTTCGCTGACTGAGATTTTGCCGCGATGGAGTATGTCGAAGATTTCTGTCGGCCGCCCATGAATGAACTCGGCTCCCAGTTCGACGGGAAATTGTTGCCTCACGTCTTTCAGAGTGAAGACTCTTCCGCCAATACGGTCGCGAGCTTCCAGGACTATGACAGAGAAACCTGAACCGGCGAGCTCTGAAGCTGCCACCAATCCGGCGATCCCAGCGCCGATTACGATCACATCGGCACGATCTGTTTCGTCGGGTTTACGGTCGCGAGCAGGCATTTAGGTTCTCGAAGTCGCGAGAAGAGGCGGCTGACGAGAGTTCAGGGAACGTCCTAAGCCGCTTTCGCCTTTCTGGCCAACTGAGCCACAATTTTAAGATCGTTGATGAAGGCCTGCATCTGCTGGTGGCGAGCATTTTCGTCCGGCGCTCGCAGTATGGATGAGGGATGGACGGTTGCCATTACAACGGGAGCCAGCGGAGCAGGAATCAACTGTCCGCGCTGACGCGTGACGCTAAAGGTTCGTCCCAAGAGTGCCTGCGCGGCGGTGGAACCGAGGCACACCAGAATCTGCGGCTTCACCACTCGCAGTTCGGCGTCGAGCCAGGGACGACAGGCGTTAATTTCGGAGTAGCGAGGCTTCTTGTGAATCCGCTTCTTGCCACGGGCAGCCGCGATCCATTTAAAGTGCTTCACCACGTTCGTTAGATAAACCTTCGAGTGGTCAATTCCAGCCTCCTCCAGTGCCCGATCGAGAAGCTTTCCAGCAGGTCCCACAAAAGGATGCCCGAGACGATCCTCTTGATCACCGGGCTGCTCGCCAACAAACATGATTTGTGGCTTGGATGGACCTTCTCCAAAGACTGTCTGGGTTCCCGTCTCCCACAAGTCGCAACCTTTGCAGTCGTGAGCAGCAGTACGAAGCGCCGCAATTGTCTTTAATGCTGGTGCGATGCTGGCGGGATTGTGTATTTGATTGGAAAACGGTTTCGACGTTTGGGAGACCCTCTTCATTACTTCAACCGAGCAGGTTATGATGCGGTCACTAAATGCAGGGTTTGTCCAGTTGTTCTCAATGTTTATGCGAGTGGCAGCGCTAAGCGGCTTGCCTGCCAGAGTCTGGTCATTCGGTATTCCGCTGTATTGTCCGTCACGATGCGCGCACGTGTAATTTCAGTTGCGACACTGGAAGGTAGTCCAAAAACGTGACTAAACGAAACGAATCCAGCAAAGTAAAATCAGACCAGAGCGAGAAGTTACAGGACCTCTTGCCGCCCGATAGGGAACGCATCCATCAAGGTCAGCAGTTTGATGAAATGCAGCGCCAGCACAAACAACCGGACGGCGCACCGCAGGACGAGAACGAATCTTAGGCTTGCGGTCGCGAGCCGTTTCTTTGTTGCTGCGGCGCGCGCGGCAACACCACTCTCACCAAGCAGCCTCGCTGCTCGAGACGATTCGAGATCTCGATCCTGCCCCCATGCGCCTCGGCAATCTGACGCGAGAGGACAAGCCCAACTCCGCTGCCGCTAGGCTTTGTCGTGTAGAACGGGGTGAAGACATTTGCGGGATTCAGGAGACCGGGGCCATTGTCTTCGATAAGGAGATGAACATCCTCATCGGTGATATCCCATCGCACGCCAACCTTGCGATCCGCATCTGAAGCCGAACTGGATTCTGCTGTAGAGTATTCGGCGGTAATGGTCGGAAGTTCAAGAACGGCGTCGGCGGCATTGCGAATGAGATTGATGAGCATTTGCTCAAGCTGATCGGGGTCGGCAATGAAAACCAGGTCCGGTCCTGGCTTCACGCCCACTTTAACTCTGGTTTCGAGACTGGCGACTCTCGCCACCAGCTTGGTGAGTTCGACGTCGCGCAAAACCGGGGCCGGCATCTGCGCCAGGCGGCGATAAGCTTCCAGAAAACGGTGCAGAGAAGCCGAACGCGCTTCAATAATCTCCAGTCCGTGCTGCAGGTCGTGACGCACGTCGGTGTCCATGGCGGTGGCGGAAAGGCGCGAACTGAGGCTTCCGGCAATCGATTTTATGGGCGCCAGTGAGTTGCTCAGTTCGTGCCCCAGGACTCGAATCAGCCTTTGCCAGGCTCTCCGCTCTTCTTCGCGCAGGGCGCGGCTCACATCCGAGAGAACGACCAGCGTGTGGGGCACACCGTTCTGACGAAATGAACTGCGGCGCAACAGCCAGCGGGCCTGAGTGTCTTGAAGTTCCAGTTCCACAAGGCTCTCGTTGTCGGCAATGAGACACTTCTGCAGGTTCAGGTCGGCGGCGGTGCGGCCCAGCATCCGCGCCATCGACTGCCGCAGCAGGTGCTCACCCGCGGGGTTCACCAGCCGCAAGATGGAGCCAGGGTCGAAAGCAAACAGGGGAGCGTCGATTTCGTCGACCACACGCTGCAGCAATGCGGTGGCTTCAATGGTGCGAATCTTCTCGTCCGACAGCGTATCGGCCAAGGCGTTTACTTCGAGAGATAGTTCACCGAGGGCGTCTTCAGGTACAGCATTGCGGGCGCGAAAAGAATAATCTTCCTCGCGCAGCGCTCCGATCACGTTTGACAACGTCTGTAGAGGCCGCGTGGTCTGTTCCTGTAGCGCCAGCGCCAACAGCCACCACACGAACAATTCGAGGCCAATCAACGCGAGTCGCGATTCCAGGGACCACGACTGCACCCAGATGAGCACGATACTTACGAGAATGCTAGGGAGGGCGACGAGGAAGGAGTAGAAGTTAATGCGGTGTTCATAGAGGAGGCGAGTTCGTCTTCGCGGCCGAGACCGTGACTTCGGCTCCGGCGAGCTAGACGCCATACTTCTCCATCCGCCGGTAGAGGGCGCCGCGGCTCAGCCCCAGCGCCTCGGCAGCCTGGCTAACGTTGCCTTGATAACGCTGCAGAGCTTTGCGGACCAGCATGGCCTCGACGGCTTCGAGACTGAGATCTTCCAGACCCTGGGTTTGGACACGTTGCGTATTCAACGACAAATCGGCGGGCTGGATTTCTTCGGTGCGGCACATGAGGACGGCGCGTTCGATGGTATGTTCCAGTTCGCGCACATTGCCCGGCCACGAGTACTGCATCAACGTCTGAAGCGAAGCAGGATCAAAGCCCTTCACAGGGCGCCGGTAGCGGGCGGCGTATCGAGCCAGGAAATGCGCGGCGAGGACGGGTATATCTTCGCGGCGCTCGCGCAGCGCGGGTAAATGAATCTCGACCGTATTCAGACGAAACAGCAGATCCTCACGGAATTGTTGAGAGGCACACGCGGCAGAAAGATCGGCGTTTGTGGCTGATAGAACGCGAACGTTGACGCGGCGGGAGCGCGACGATCCTACACGTTCGATTTCGCCCGATTCCAGCACGCGCAACAATTTCGCCTGCTGGCGAAGAGGCACGTTTCCAATCTCGTCGAGAAAAATCGTGCCGCCATCCGCCAGTTCGAAGCGTCCGATGCGGTCGGTACGCGCATCGGTGAAGGCACCCTTCACATGGCCAAATAGTTCGCTCTCAAAGACGCCGTCGGGAATCGCTCCCGTGTTCACTGCGACCAAAGGACGCTGCGCCCGCGCGGAAAGTGCGTGCAAAGTTTGCGCGACGATTTCCTTTCCAGTTCCGTGTTCGCCGGTGATCAGCACATTCGCGTCGGAAGGGCCAACACGCGCAATGGTTTCGAGCACGGGTTGCATGGCCGGGGCAGACGCAATGAACTCAGGACGACCCTCGGCGCGAAGCAGACGATTCTCGGCTTCGAGGCGCGCCGCCCTCTGCAAGGCGCGATGGAGTTCAACTTGGGTGCGAAGAATAGAGAGCAGCCGCTCGTTCTCCCACGGCTTCTGAACAAAATCCCGCGCGCCTCGGCGCATAGCTTCGACCGCGAGCTCGACATTGGCCCACGCGGTCATCACGATCACGGGTATCGTGGCGTCAAGGGAGACAATCTGCGAGAGCAGATCGAGGCCTTCCTGCCCGGAAGTAGTATCGCGCGTGTAGTTCAGGTCAATGAGTACTGCATCGTAGGAATTGCTGGCAAAGGCTTCGCGCACCAGAGCGGGCGAGCGAACTTTATCCACCTTATAGCCCTGGGGCCGGAGCAGCAGATCCAGCGCTTCCAGAATGTGCTCCTGGTCATCGGCAGCGAGAACGCGGGGAGGCGCGGCGGACTCTTGCTTGAGAACCGATAGATCCAGTTCTCCGGATTTGGTCGAAGTGGGCATGCGAATTTACGGCGACTGGCGGGAGACTACGCCCGTGATCGCGTCCTGCAACAGTATGCCATTATGTTCCAAGGTTGCGCCGGTGGTGCGGTCCAGTTCAATTTTAGCCTTCTCGTAGGTAGTCTGTGCGCTTACCAGATCCAATTCTGCCAGAGCGAGATCGCGCTGAGCCGACAAAGTTTGATAGGTCGATCCCGAGCCCAGTTCCTGCTCTTTCTTGGTGATATCGAACGTGCGCTGGGCGAGATCCCGCGCCTTGCGAGCGGCCTCAACCCGTGCTCCGGTTTGGTCCAGCGCATACTGGGCATTGCGCACTTCGATGCGAACCTGCTTTTTCAGTTGTTCCATACGCAATTCGGACTGACGATACTCCAACTCGGAGCGGTACTGGTCGGCTTTGGCGACTCTGTTTCTTATCGGGAGGTTCAAGTTCAGTCCCACGTAATAATCGGGAGCAGTGTTGTTGAAAGCGTTTTGCAGAGCGCCGGCAAAGTCGACCGGGACGGTCGAAACATTCGGGCCGAACTTCTGTGAATTGTAGAACGGATTCAACGGTCCGGCGAGACCTGAACCCCCATAGAATCCAACTAATGAAAGCGATGGCAACAACGCGTTGCGTGCCGCACTGCGACTGATCTGGCGGTTCACCAGATCGATATCAGACTCGGCTAGCTCGGGCCGGCTGTGCAAGGCTGTTGAGATCAAGTCCGCAATGGGGGCGCTTGCCTGTATTTGGACCGTTTGCAGGCGATCGGTAGGAATCACCTGCATGGCTTCGAGTACGGGATCGTCCAGGCTTTTCGTAATCGCGTTCTTCATCAGAGTCTCTTGCAGTTGAAGACTGGTGCGGGCCACAGTCAAATCCTGATCGCGGCGTGAAACCTCGGCTTCGGCGCGCATGACGTCCATGGCCGGGACGCTTTCCAACTGCAACTGCTTCTTGGTGTTCTCGAAGGTCTGCTGCGCGAACGCAAACGATTGTTCGTTCACCTGCGTCTGTTCGTAAGCGCTGACCAGGTCCCAATAAATATTTTCGATCTGGGTAACTGTGGCGATGACCTGATCCTTGAAGGCGATGTCGGAGATTTTCTTGTTGTTCCGCGCAATTCGCAAGTAACGCAGGTTTGGACCGAACCCGAAGCCCGCGAGCAATTGTTGCTGGAATTCAAAACGAAACGTGGAGTTCAGTGAAGGGGTGAGGTTAAAGTTGGGGCTATTGGTCGTTTGCCGGGAGTTGCCGAACGAAAAATTCATGCTGGTGCCGGTGGGAAAGGATTGCGTAAAGGCCGCGAGAACCTGACCGGTATTGAGCTGCAGCAGAGGCACACCATAATTTTGCAGGTTCACAAGGGGGGTGGTCTGATGCTCCTCTCCGCCGTTGAGATTGAGGAATGGATCATAGGACGACACAGTGGTTCCAACCCCAAGCGTAGACTGCACCAAGCCGGATGCGCCCGCCCCGGCCCCGCCGGCACCGCCGGTCGTACCGCCAGCGCCCGCGCCGGGAGCGCCCGTTCCGAATCCGCCGACGCCGCCACCCGGCGTGCCCTGAACGACGCCGGTATTCACACCGCGGAAAAATCCGCCGGCTTGTGTGCGCAAAATGTCAGTGTTCGCAATCGGAAGATTGTAGCGAGCGATGGCCAAATCCAGATTGTTTTCCAGCGCTAGATCAATCGCATCTTTGAGGGAAAGATGAAGTTGGCCGTCGCGAACGAGTTGCTCAAGACGCGGCGAGTTGGCCAAAACCGGCTCTGGAACCTCCTCGGGCTCGTAGGCCTTGAGCGGGTTGTGCGACTTTGGCATTTCATACTGCAAGGGAATCGCAGGTTGCTGGGAAATACTTGCTCCTGCGTTGCCGGCGGTGGACGGGTTTGTGCTCTGCGCCGCAAGGCTCGCGGTCAGAGCCCCGCATGCAAAAACAGAGACAATCCCCTGTTTGAAGACTCCGGATGGGAATAAGGTCACGATGCGCTGACCTCCGCCGGTGGTGCGAGTGTGGGATTCGATGTGTCTGCGACCAACCACCCGTCACGCAACTGGATGGTGCGGTTTCCATAACTCGCATTTGTTTCTGAGTGAGTGACCTGCACGATAGTTGTTCCTTGCTGGTTCAGTCCGCGAAACAGTTCCATAATTTCCTTGGCTTGGCTGGAATGAAGGTTGCCCGTGGGCTCATCGGCTAGCAACAGTGCGGGTTTGTGAATGACTGCGCGGGCGATGCCAACCAGTTGTTGCTGTCCTCCCGAAAGCTGGCTGGGATACAAATCTTTCTTGGCAACGATCTGAAATCGATCGAGAGTGTCGGCCACAAGCCCTTGTCGTTCGCGGCGCGGGATGTCCTTATACGACAGCGGCAGATCGATGTTCTCTTCAACGGTGAGGTCGTCGAGCAGGTGATAACTCTGGAAGACCATGCCGATGTTGCGCTTCGCCAGTTCGGCACGTTGCTTGCGTTTCATTTCGTGGACCGCCTCTTCGCGAAAGTGATACTCGCCCTGCCACGCGTCGTCGAGCAGCGCCAGCACATTCAGCAGAGAAGATTTTCCGGCGCCTGACGGTCCCATGATGGTCATGAATTCACCTTCGCGAATTTCCAGATTGACGCGGCGAAGTACCCAGGTTTGTCCGGCTCCGGCTTTGTAACTGCGTTCGATATTTCTAAGTTGGATCATTTCGTCCTCAGTTTCTCGAATTAGCCTCTTATTCAGAGCGTAACGCCACTATGGGATCTACACTGACTGCCCGCCGCGCGGGAATGTAGCAGGCCAAAACAGCTACCAATGCAACGAACGCCGCGCTGCCGGCGAACGTGACGGGATCACTCGGCCTTACGCCAAACAACAAGCTCGACATCAGCGGCGTGAGTAGCAAAGCTGAGAGAGCCCCCATCCCAACACCCAACAACAGCAGCTTCATTCCCTGGCTTACGACTAGAGTGACGACATCTATTCGCCTTGCCCCCAAGGCCACGCGAATCCCAATCTCGCGAGTTCTTTGCGAGACACCATAAGAAATCACTCCGTACACTCCCACCGATGCAAGAAGCAACCCCAGCAAGGCCAGGGAGCCCAAAAGCGCAGCGGAGAACCGGCGCGAAGCGACGGAGTCCGAAAGTACCTGGTCCATGCTCGCGATGTTTGTAACTGCCTGTTGCGGATCAGCCCTCCTCACTTGCCGCCGGACCTCATCGGCCAGATTCAACGGATCTGATTGCGTACGCACTACAAGCGTGAGGTATCCGACTCGGTATTGCGCGTGGGGCAGATAGATTTGCATGGTGTTAGGCGCATCGAGAGATGCTTGCTTAACGTCCTGGACGACTCCCACAACCGTGCGCCACGGCTGCGGCGAATTGTCGAACCCCGGAACCTTCACGCGATGCCCGATCGGATCTTGATTGGGCCACCAGCGCTGCGCAGCCGTAGTTGAGACCAGAACGACGAGAGGCGCGGTTTCATCGTCTGCCTCAGTAAAAGCGCGGCCACGAACGAGGCGAATCCTCAGAGCGCGCAGATAACTGGGCGTAACGACATATCGCTCGGGATAAGGCATCTTGCCCGGATCATGGGCGAAACCCTCGGGCTCGGTGCCAGCGGTGTCAAAATTGCCCCCTAGCGGAAGCACGCTGACTGCGCCGGCGCACTCCACTCCAGGTAGCGCACTGATGCGTGCCAGCAGATCCCTGTAGAAAATCAAGGGCTTCTCTGTACCTTCAGGATACTTGGCGGAGGGCAAGCCAATGTCCATAGTAAGAAGCCGATCGGAACGGAAGCCGGGATCGACTCCATAAAGTTTGCTAAAGCTGCGTAGGAGCAGTCCGGCGCCCGCCAGTAACACGAGACTGAGCGCAATCTCACCGATCGCCAGAGCTTTGCGGAAAGTGTCGTGAGCCGTGCTGAAGCCTCGCGCGCCTTCCTTCAACGTGTCGCTGAGAGAAACAGCTGAGATGCGCAAGGCAGGAACGAGTCCGAACAACAACCCGGTTAGCAGGCTTAGCCCCGCGGTAAATGCGAGCACGTGGCCATCTAGCGATACGCCTGCAATCTGAGGAATCACCTTGGCCCCGATCACCACGATGATTCTTGTGCCGAAGAACGCCAGCAGAGTTCCGACCACGCCGCCACACAGTGCGAGCAAAACGCTCTCGATCAACACCTGTTGCACCAAACGTGCGCGGCCCGCGCCTAGCGCCGAGCGGATGGCAACCTCCTTCTGGCGACCGATGGCCCGGACCAGCAGCAAATTGGAAAGGTTCGCGCAGGCGATCAGAAGTAGAAAGCCGATGGCTCCGAGCAACACCAATACGGCTGGCCGCAACCCGGACGCAATGTCATCATGGAGCTTAACCACGTGCACGCCGGTGGTCGAATATTCGTCGGGAAACTGCTTTGCGAGGCCGCGATTGATGACCTCCAAATCGGATTGTGCCTGCTGAACCGAAGCTCCCGGTTTCAGACGGGCAATGGCGCGCAGGTGACGCGACAATCTGTCTTTGTCGTCATGTTTCTCCGCAACAGGCCGATAGAACTGCGCCGGACCATCGACTAGCGTGATCGGCAGCATGGGGAAGTCCTTGGGGGTAACACCTACGATCGTGTATGCCTTTCCATTCAAGCTGACTTGCTTGCCCACCACAGCCGGATCCCCGGCAAAGCGGCTTTTCCAGAGCCCGTAGGTCAGAAGGATAACTTGGTCCTTGCCCTCGATCTGCTCCTCAGGAAGGAAATCACGGCCCAACAACGGAGTGACCCGCATCACAGATAGGTAGCCATCTCCCACCTGCATCCCTGGGATACGGGCTGGATCGCCAGCTTCAGTAAACGTCGCACTCCAGTTTCCGAAGGCGACAACATTTTCGAAGACATGATTTTGGAGCCGGTAGTCGTCGATATCAGTGAATGAAAGCTGATCGCGACTGTCGCCGTCGCGTCCAATGCTCCACAGTAGAGCGAGTTGCTGAGCGTCCCTATAGGGCAAATTCTGGATCAAGATTCCATTGGCCACACTGAAAACGGTTGTGTTTGCCCCGATGCCCAGCGCCAGCGTTAGTACGGCAATCAGCGCGAATCCTGGACTTTTGCGCAACTGGCGCAGGGCATACCGAAAATCCTGGAACAGCCCGCTCATTTTCATTTTCATCCCCTCACTCGTAACGCAATGCCACCATGGGATTGATCCTGGCTGCGCGACGCGCGGGAATGTATCCCGCGACGGCAGCAACCATTCCCAGCAGCACAATGACTGCGATCAACGACAATGGATCTGTACTCTTCAATCCATACAGGAAGCTGTGCAGAACACGGGTGGCGGCGAGCGCCAGGGGAATTCCGGTGGCAAGGCCGATCGCCACCAGCAGCAGGCTTTCGCGAAGCACCAATCGCAAAACGTCGGCCCGCCTTGCTCCGAGTGCCATACGCACGCCGATTTCGCGCGTGCGGCCGGCGACGGTATAGGACATTACTCCGTAGAGCCCGACACATGCCAGAAGCAACGCCAATCCGGCAAAGAATGTTGACAGCTTGGCCAGAGCGATCTGGTTGCCGGCGCTGTCGGTCACGAGGGTGTCGAGTGTCTGGATGAACGAGATTGGCAGACGAGGGTCGGCAGCTTTGATCTGTGCAAGCACATTCGATACGGCGCTCGACGGCGCGCCACTGACTTGAACCTCAAGCACGATCTGGACAGGATCAGGAGTCTGCTGAAAGGCCAGATAAAAGCGCGGCGGAACATCTTCGCGGATGCCGCTGCCGTGGTCCTTGGCATCGCGAGAAATGCCGACGATCGTAATCGGCTTGGTGAGCCAGTCGGGGTCGTCGATCTGAAATTGCCGTCCGATCGGGTTCTGCCCGGAAAAATAGCGTTTGGCCATCGCTTCGTTCACGACGGCCACCCGGGTTGATGCGGCAGTATCCTGCGCCTCGATGCCCCGTCCCGCGAGAACCGGAATGCCTACAGCGCTGAAGTAGTCTGGTCCAACGTAATCTTCCATCGCGTTTCGATCGCTGGGGCGGCTCGGGTTGAAGCCGGGGACGATAATGGCGTCGGCAGACTCGGTCCCAGCGAATAACCCATTGGTTGAATAGGTCACGGCGCGCACTCCGGGGGCTCCCGCGATCCGCGCCACCAGTTGCTGGGCCAGCAACTTCATATTGTCAGTGCTGTAGCCCGCGCTGGTAGGATCGAGCCGCGCAATGACCAGATGATTTCGTTCGTAGCCAAAATTCTGCGTCATCAATTTTTGCAAGCTGCGCACGAGCAGGCCGGCAGAGAACAGCACCAGCAGTGAGAGCGCGACCTGCCCCGCAATCAGGCCTTTGCCCAGAGTGAGCCGGGCACCCGGCGCTGGAGTGGCGCGGTTCGCATCCTTCAGCCCCGTCAAGACCCGGACTCGCAGCGATTGCAAGGCGGGCACCAGGCCGAAGGCAATCCCTGTAAGTAATGAGATTGCGATTGTGAACGCGAGCACTCGCCAATCGGGAGTCAGTGGAAGGCTTGTATCCGATCCAAGAAGTTGGACCAGCAGCCTTACACCCCAGATCGCGAGTAGCAAGCCGGCAAAACCGCCGAGAAGACCTAGAAGCACGCTCTCAGTGAGGAGTTGTTGAAGCAGGCGCCGCTGGTTTGCGCCCACCGCCAAGCGGAGTGCAATCTCGCGGCTGCGGCTGGCGGCGCGGGACAGCAGCAGGTTGGCAACATTCACGCAGGCAATCAGCAGGACCAGACCGACGATACCCATCAGCAGCAGCAGGGGAATTCGGTAGTCGCCGCGCAGGCTGGAGACCCCGCCGCCGCCCGTCGTGACGCTGATATGAGCATCACGAATCGCGTTCCGGTCATCGGCGGAAAGCGCCGCACCGTAATCCCCCTTCGCCGCCTGCCGAAACACCGTGTTGAGATTTGCTTCCGCCTGCGCGGCACTCATGTTTGGCTTCAATCGCCCAATCAATGACAGCCAGGAAGAGTTCCCGGCATTGCGCCAGTGACGTCCGCGAACGATCTGCGGCTGCATACTCAATGGAACGAACAGGGCCATCTGTTCGCCTACGACATCGCCGACGAATCCGGAAGGAGCGACACCGATAACGTTGAAGGGATAGCCATTCATGCGAATATCTTTCCCGAGGATGGCGGGCGATAGGGCGAACTTACGCTGCCAATATTCATAGCTCAGCACCACAACGGGATTGGCGCTTTCGGTTGTGTCGTCCGCATCCGAGAACAGGCGTCCCGCGGCTGGTTCGAGGCCGAGCACCTCGAAGTAGTTCCCGCTCACCATGCGCCCCACAATTTTTTCGTCCGGCAGTTGACCCTGACCGGCATCCACTTCAATGCGATGGTCGGTGGCCGCCGCGCACAGGCCGGTAAAAACCGCGTTGCGATCGCGGAGTTCCTTGTACAGGGGGTAGGAGAAAACATCGGTGCGCGGCGTTCCGTTGGAACGCTGATTGGCACGCGTGGGGTCGCCGACTACAACCAACTGCTGCGGGTCCCGAACGGGCAGCATCTTGAGCAGAAGTCCATTCACCACAGTAAAAATGGCGGTGTTGGCGCCGATGCCAAGGGCCAGCGTAATCACGGCCACGGCGGCGAAGCCCGGGCTCTTGCGCAGTTGCCGTAACGCGTAACGAAGATCCTGGATCAGTCGGCTCATATTGTTCTTCTCACTCGTAACGCAGGGCCACCATGGGATCGACCTTCGCAGCACGCCGCGCAGGAACCCACGCACCAAACAGTGCAACGGCTAGAAGCAGTGCCGCAGCTTCCGCCAATGTGGCTGGGTCAGTGGCTCGAATGCCGAATAGCAGCGAACCAATCCAGCGCGCGGCAACAAGCGAGCCGAAAATCCCCGCAGCCGCGCCTAAACCAATCCACAAAGACGCTTGCCACACCATCATTCGGACAACAGTCGTTGGGGTTGCTCCGAGCGCCATGCGGACACCGATTTCCTGCGTCCTCTGATTCACCGAGAGCGAGACAACACCGTAGATGCCTACAGCCGTCAACAGCAGGCCCATCGCGGCAAACAGCGAGAGCAATGCCGCACTCAGCCGCGGACGCTCTGCCAGTTGAGCGACGGTCTGGCCCAAGGTGTTCACTTCTACGGGCAAGGTCGCGTCCAGAGTCGAAACGGTGTCCCGCAATTCCTGTGCTACGGTCTGCGGCCCAATCGGACTTTGAACCAGAATGTTGATGTGCTGTGACTCGGGATAGCGAAAGATCGGGTCGTCCACTCCGTGCTTGCGGACGAGGTAATATTCGGGCCCAACAACACCTCCGAGACCCTGGTTCTGGGCGTTGCTTGCCAACCCGACTACGGTAAACGCGGCGCCCGCCACACCTTCACCTTGAGGAAGGCGAAGGATCTTGCCGAGCGGATCTTCACCGGGGAAAAGGCGCTGCGCCAGGGCTTGGTTGAGAATGACCGCGTAACTACCGGTATTGCGGTCGGCGTCATCGAACGTTCGGCCTCGCAGCAAGGGAATATTCAGCACCGAAAAATAATCTGGCGTGACCGATCGCCAGCCAACGATTCCGCCAATGCCCTGCTCCGGTCCGAGAGGCGGCCGCCCCTCGGCCTGCACCGCGACAAAGGGCACTGTGCGAGCGGTGGGGCTGGGCGGAAGCGAGTCGCTCAAGGCCACGCCGCGAGCGCCGGGAAGGTCCTTCAATTTCTGTTCGAGCTGTTCAAAGAACGCGAGTCGATGGTTAGCGTCGGAATATTTCGTCTGCCCCAACGTGATCTGCGCGGTCACGATGTTCTCGGTGTTCATTCCCAAAGATTGAGTTTGCAGCTTCAGAAGGCTGCGCACGAACAATAAGGCGCTAGCCAGCAAGACCACCGACATCCACACCTGGGTGACAAGAAAAACCTGGCGCAGCCGGCCTCGCCTTGCACTTGAGGCGGTCTTGACCACCAGCATCTGTGCCGTCGGTTTTTCGAGGGCGGGCACGGTACCGAAAAGGATTCCAGAAACGAACGACACGATGATCGAGAACAGCAACACCCGTGCGTCTACCGACGCCTGCGACAACCCCGGAATTCCCGTGGGAGCGAGAAGGGCAAATACGCGAACGACGCCGTAAGCGAGGGCTGTACCGGCGGCGCCTCCCATGACGGCAAGCACTATGCTTTCCGTAAGCCGTTGCTGAAACAGACGCGCACGCCCCGCGCCGATCGCGGAACGAACTGCCAACTCATGCTGTCTTCCCGCACTGCGAGCCAACACGAGGTTCGCCGCGTTGGCACAGGCAATCAGAAGAACCGCGAGGGCCGACATCAGAAGAAGCCAGGCCGCCCTTCGAGAGTCGTGGAACTGCAGGTCCCGGATGGGTCGCACCGCCAGTCGCAGCACTTTGCGGAATGGAGGCGGCGCAGATTCAACAAAGGAACGAAAGAGCGGCTGGAGCTGCGCCGTGGCTTGCTCAACGCTGAGCCCGGGCTTGATCCGCGCGAATACTCGGACCACAGGCCCCAGTACATTGCGCTGCACAATGGATTCGTCCAGCGCCTCCGGAATCAATATGCCGGTGTGCGCCAAGGTCGGAAATTCGAAATCGCGCGGCAACACTCCAAGGACTTCCGTCGGTTGCCCATCCAAGGAAATGGTGCGACCCACAACGTTGGGGTCTCCACCGAAGCGGTCCTGCCAAAGCCCGTAGGCCAGCAGCGCGACTTTGGGGGCGTTGGGACGGTCTTCGTCACGGGTAAAGTTCCGGCCCAACACGGGCTGGATACCAAATGTTGGCAGAAATGTCGATGCGACCGAGCCACATGAAACGCGCACGGGATTTTCGTCGGTCAGATCGCAATCGTTGACACCGCTGGACGAAGTGAAATGAACGAACGGAGTCTGATGCTCTCGCCACCCAAGGTAATTCGATGCGAAAAGAAATTCGCCGTCGATAATGGGCGCGACTATGCCGACGGAAACCAGTTGCTTGTCCTGCGGGTAAGGCAGGCTGCGAAACAGAATGCGGTCGACCAGGCTGAACATCGCGGTGGTCGCTCCGATCCCCAATGCCAGCGTAAGCACGGCCACTACGGTGAAGCCGGGGCTCTTGCGCAGTTGTCGCAGTGAGTAGCGAAGGTCCTGTCCGAATCCGGTCATCATCTCTACCTCTTTTCCCCTTCCTTATTCGTAGCGCAACGCCACCATGGGATCTACCTTCGTCGCCCGATAAGCTGGAACGAAGCTGGCCAACACCGCAACCGCCATCAACAAAACCGTTACCGCCAAGAACGTCATCGGGTCGGTCGGCTTCACCTGGTAAATGAGGCTGGACAAGACGTGGCCCATCGCCAGCGCGCCGACCGCGCCTACGACCACGCCCAGTAAGGCTGGCTTCATTCCCTCAAAGACGACCATGCGCAATACGTCGCGAAGTGTCGCGCCCAGCGCGAGGCGGATTCCGATCTCCCGCACGCTGCGTTTCACGCTGTAAGAAAGCACGCTGTAAATGCCGACAGCCGCCAGCAACATCGCGAGTCCGGCAAATGCACCGAGCAGCAGCATATTGAATCGTTGCTGCGACAGAGAATTGGCAACCAAATCGTCCATCGTGAAAATGTCGCGCAGGGGCATATCCCGATCGACGTCGTGCACGGCATTCGCCACGGCAGAGACCAGGCCCGTTGGACTGGAGGCTGACCTCACCACGAGCGACAACGGAAACGACCTCCAACCACGCGGAGATGGGGACAACTGGTCCAAAGGCACATAGATCGTGGCGCTGGGACGAGTCTGATCGAGGCCGTCGAGCTTTACGTCGCCCACAATGCCAACCACTTCGCGGACTGCGTCGGGAGTGAAGGTCAACGTTAAACGCTTGCCAAGAGCGTCTTCGCCGGGCCAGAACTGCCCAGCCATCGATTCGCTAATGAGAATCACCGCTGGCCTTCCAGCAAGATCGGTATCGCTGAAGTCGCGGCCCTGCACAATCGGAATGTGCAACGCGCTCATGTACCCTCGGCTAATGAGCCGCACATCGACCTCCGGTTGCTCCGACATGGGCAGCGTCGGGCGGCCTTCGATCGCGACGGGTTGATGCGAACCTCCAGCATTTAGAGGAATGTCGTCGATCACGCCCGCGGCTTCCACTCCTGGTAGAGTGCGCACACGCTGCAATACCTGCTCGAAGAAGGCTATTTGCTGGGCCGGGGCGGAAAATTTAGCGTTGGAGACCATTGCAGTCATGGTCAGAACCTGGTGTGAATCAAAACCTGGACTCACTTCGTGTAGCAGCTGAAAACTGCGGATCATTAGACCAGCGCCGACAAGCAGGATGAGTGAAAGCGCAACCTCCGCCACGACCAGAACGCTGCGCGTGCGATGTCCGCTGGAGTCCGCATCGGTGCGTCCCAGCCCTTGTTTCAAAGACTGGCTTACATCAGCCCGGGTCAAACGCACTGCGGGAAGAACTCCCGCCAAAATGCCGGTAGCCACGGAAACAGCGGCCGTGAAGGCGAGGACCTTGCCATCCAGCCCAACCGCAATCGAGTGAGGCAGCCTGTCCGAAAGGAAGGCCATGATGAGCCGAACTCCGGCATGCGCCCAGCTCAGACCCAGTGCTCCGCCCGCGAGCGCGAGCAGTACGGACTCGGTAAGAATCTGGCGGAGCACACGACCTGAACTCGCGCCCAGGGCGGTTCGAATCGCAATCTCTTTCTGGCGGCTAAAGGTCCTGGCCAGCGCTAGGTTGGCTACGTTGACGCTGGCGATGAGAAGGACGAAGGCGACGGCGCCCAACAACACGAGCAACGCCGGACGCACATCGCTGACCACATCGTCGTGCAAGGGCACGACTATTGCGCCCCATCCTTTATCGTCTTCCGGATACTGCTGCTCCAGTCGGCTGGAGATCGTGTTCATCTCCGCCTGCGCCTGTTTCATATCGACGCCGGGCCTGAGCCGCGCTACGACCACAGAGTGATGCTCTCCTCTTACCGCTTTTTCCTGGTCCGTCCAGGCCATGGGCGTCCACATCTGCGCGAAATCCGGAAACTGAAAGCTCGCGGGCATGACTCCGGCCACGAGATAGCTCTGGCCTTCCATGTTGATGTTGTGTCCAACGATGTCGGGATTCGATCCGAAATGCTCCTGCCAGAGGCGATGGCTGAGCACAACAACGTTAGAATGGCCGGGTTGGTCTTCCTCAGGAAGAAACACGCGCCCCAGCATTGGCTGCACTCCCAACGTCGCGAAGAAGCCTGAGGTCGCGGCACACCCATCGACTTGTTCCGGCTTGTCTCCGCCAGTCAGGGTGAACCCGTGGTAGGTGTAGATCGCCATCCGCTCGAAGACGTGGTTCTGGCGCTCCCAATCGAAATAGTTCGCGGCGGAGACGGAGAAGATCTTCATCCCTGGGAAACTCTTCGGAGGTGGAACATGCCAGACCCGAACGAGCCGATCGGCGTTTGGGAACTCTAACGGGCGCAGCAGAACTCCGTTCACCACACTGAAGATCGCCGTGTTGGCGCCGATGCCTAATGCCAAGGTGACCACCGCGACCGCGGTGAAGCCCGGACTCTTGCGTAATTGACGCAATGCATAGCGAAGATCCTGCAGCAGCCCAGTCATCGTTCCTCTCCTTTTACTCGAAGCCCGCTATTCGTAGCGCAACGCCACCATGGGATCGACCTTCGCCGCACGGCGGGCAGGAATGTAACAAGCCAACAAGGCGGTCGCCACAAGAAGTACGATCATGCCAACAAAAGTTACCGGATCGGTTGAGGTCACGCCAAAAAGCAGCGACCGCAGCGTGCGTGTGAGGCCCAAGGCCAGAGTGATGCCCGCAACCACGCCAATCAAGGTGAGACGCAGCCCGTCCCGGACCACCAGTTCCAAAACATCGCGCCTGGTCGCACCGAGAGCCGAGCGAATGCCGAGTTCGTGCGTGCGGCGACTGACCGAATAAGAGATCACCCCGTAGATGCCGACGGCCGCTAGAACCAGGGCGATGGCTGCGAAGATTCCCAGCAGAGAGGCGGAGACCTGCTGGCGCCAGATTGACTCGGAAATCACTTCCTGCATGCTGCGCAACTGGATCACGGGCTGATCGTTGTCGACTTGCTGCACCGCCTGGCGCACGGCCATGGCCACATCGAGCGGGTCCGACGCCGTTCGGACGGCGAAGGTCACCAGGAAGGAAGCAAAGGGGTGTTGAGCGTACGGCTCGTACAACTCCGGCTTCGTCTGCGATTCAATCGAGTCCTGTTTAGAGTCCGCAACCACGCCTACGATCGCGGCGGACGCACCTTTCGGACAGACGGCGGGCAGTTGTCGGCCGACAGCGTCTTCTCCGCGCCAGTAGAGGCGCGCCATCGCCTGATTGACGATCCGAACGCAAGGAGCGTCAATCCGGTTTTCAGCTTCAGTGAAATCGCGCCCTTCGACGAAGGGGATCCCCATGGCCTGAAAGTACCCAGGACTGACCCCCCGCCCAGCCGCTTCGACGGTGCCGCCAGGACTTCCCGTTTGCGGAGAGGGAAGTGCGAGCGAGACATGGAATCCCGTAAACGGCAGGTTGTTCGCCATTCCCGCAGACCTTACGCCCGGAATGCTCCGGATCCGTGTCAACACGTCGCGGTAGAAATCGGCAGACTGCGGAGGCGAATACTTGTAATTCAGCAGAGGCACGCGCACAGTCAGAAGGTGATCGGGATCGAATCCCGTTGGAGTGGCGGCGATCCGTCGGAAGCTTTGAGTCATCAAGCTCGCCCCGACGAGCAGCACCAGCGCGAACGCGATCTCGCAGGTCACTAGCGCGCTCTGCAGACGCGCTCGGCGAGCGCCGGCCGCAGCCCTTCCGTGCTCCTTCAGCCACTCGCTGACGCTGACGCGCGAAGCCCTCAAAGCCGGCAGCAACCCGACGCCGATTCCGGTGAGGCAGGATAGTGCCGTCGCAAAGCCAAAGGCGGCCAGGTTCATCGAAATGTGATTCAGGGCCTGTGTCTCGACCAGGTTGTACTTCGGAACCAGACTGATGATTACGGCGAGCCCCGAACGCGCCAGTATCACCCCGCCGACCCCAGCTGCAGCCGCAAGCAGCACACTCTCCACCACCAGTTGCAGGACCAATCTCGCGCGGCTAGCGCCCAGCGCTGCACGAACCGCTATCTCGCCCTCACGGGCCGTGCCCCGAGCCAGCAGCATGCTCGCCACATTCGAGCAGACGATCATGAGCATGAAGATCACCGCGCCCAGGAGCGCAAAGATCGTGTCGCGAAGAATTCCATGGATCACCGGATTCCTGAAGGGAGCTACATGAATGCTCCACCCGGAGTTCGCTTTGGGATACTGTGCCGCGAGGCGTGCGGCGACAGTGTCCATGACTGCTTGAGCCTGCCGGAGGGTAACGCTTGGATTCAAGCGCGCTACCACGCTGAGGTTGCGATCCTTGTGGTTGGCTCTGTCCGCAGCGCTGAAGGTCAGCGGAATCCACATCTGCGCGTTGGCTGCCGGAAACTCAAAGTCCGCAGGAGCGATTCCTATAACCCGGTAAAACTTGCCGTCGAGGGCAAGTACCTTCCCAAGAATCCGGGGATCGGACGAAAAGTGACTTCGCCAGTACTGATGGCTTAGGACCACCGCCTCAGTCTCGTTCGGAGCAAACATACGGCCAAGGAAGGCGTTGACGCCCAGCACTTGAAATAGGTTCGGTGTCACCGGCGACGCCCACACTTCGTCCGGGTCGCCGCCGCCGGTCAGCGCGTGAAATTCCCATGGCTGATAGGCAGCCACTCCCGCGAACACCGGGACCTGTGCTTGCCAGTCCATGAAGTCTCCGGCGGAAACTTCGCTCGTCTCACCGGGTACCGTCGTGGGGGCCTTTTCATCGATCGCCACAAGTTCCGCGGACCTCGCGTAAGGCGCCGAATGGAGCAGCACGGTGTCGACTACGCTGAAGATCCCAGTTGTAGCTCCAATGCCGAGCGCCAGAGTGATAATCGACACCGCGGTAAATCCCGGGCTCTTGCGGAACTGGCGCAGCGCGAAGCGAAGATCTTGGAGGATTCCAGTCATCCGTGTTCCTTCTTACTCGTAGCGCAACGCCTCCATGGGATCGACGCGCATGGCGCGGCGCGCCGGCAAGTAGCAGGCGAACAGCGCAATCCCGCAAAGCATCACTGCGACCACAGCGAACGTCATGGGATCGGTGGGCTTTACGCCAAATAACATGTTGGTCATCAGCCGCGTCAGCCCCAAGGCAGCGACGATGCCTATCGCCGCTCCCGCAAGCGTCATGCGAACACCGTCCCGGAGGACCATGCGTAAGACGTGGAGACGCTGCGCTCCCAGAGCCATGCGCACGCCGATTTCTCGCGTGCGTTGTCCCACCAGATACGACAACACGCCGTAGATTCCGATGCCCGCGAGCAGCAGCGCTAAACCTGCAAACACGCCGAGCAGGATCAAAGAAAAACGCTGACCGGCAATCGAGCGGGCCACGACCTCTTCTTCCGACTGGTTTTCCCCAACAATTAAGTCGCTGTGGGTGGCAAGGAGCTTTTTTCGAATGGTCTGAAACGTCGCTTCCGAATTGAGCGATGACCCGAAGCGCACGAAGACATCTGCTCCCTGAGCAACGTTTTTCATCGAAACATCAGTCCCTTGCATGAACGGCAGGTACAACTGGGCCTGCAAGGGTCGTATGGCATCTTCCGCGAGCCCCCACTGATTCACGTGACCCACGACGCCAACCACAACCCGCGAGACCCAGGTGCGCTGCGTGGGATCGGAATCGAGTGCGAAAAGTTTAACGTGTTTGCCGATCGGGTCCTGGCCGGGAAAGTATTGTTTCGCGAAGCTGCTATCGATAAGAACGACCCGCTCAGAGTGCTCATTATCAGCGTCGGTGAACGAGCGCCCACGCAGCAACGGGATACGCATCGCCTTCAGATAATCCGGTTCGACTGCGTATTCCAGAGTGCTGGCGTAATCAGCCTGGTGCTCGGGCAACTGCTGTCCTTCAGGCCAGATAGCGGTTTCGTCATCGCCCTCCATGGGACGCGCACCCCAATGTAGCGAGGCATTCTCCACCCCGGGCACACTGTGGATGGTGGAGTCAATCTGACGGAAAATCGCGCGGACCTCATCCAGCGATCCCTGTGCAAGTGAAGGTGGCGGCGTAACGCCGAAATGGACCACGTTGTGCGGATTGAATCCCGGATCAACTCCCCACAACTGCACCAGCGTGCGAAGCATCAATCCTGCCCCCACAAGCAGAACCAACGCCATTGCCATTTCGCCGATCACGAAAATAGCCTGGATCCGGGAACGATGGCCGGAAACGCTGCGCCCCGTGTCTTTAAGCGTATCGCCGATGTTTGTGCGAGAACTCTTCAGCGCGGGAACGAGGCCGAAGACGATTCCTGTGATCACCGAAATGGATAACGTGAAGAACAAGACTCGAATGTCGATTCCAATCTCTTCTGCGCGCGGCAGGCTTCGCGGAATCGCAGCAATGGCTGCGGCCGTTCCCCATTTCGCCAGCAAAAGCCCAAGTGCGCCGCCAACCAGCGCGAGCACCAAGCTCTCAGTGAGCAACTGACGTACGATGCGCGCATGACCGGCGCCGAGCGCTGCCCGAACGGAGAATTCGCGCTGCCGCGCCGTTGAACGCGCCAGGAGCAGATTGGCAACATTCACGCACGCGATTAGCAGCACGAACGCAACTGCGCCTAGTAGTACCAGAAGCACCGGGCGCATCTCGCCCACAATTTCATCCTTCAAAGCAATAACGTTGGCTTTGATGTTGGCGTTGACGTCAGGGTATGCGGCGGCGAGTCCTGCATTCACGCGCCGCATATCTTCTCGCGCCTGTTGAAGCGTGACGCCGGTCTTCAACAGGCCAATGGCGTCTGTACCCCAAAATGATTCTCGTTTGTAGAATGCGGGGTTCGTTTCCTGGCCGATAGGTACATAGATATCGGCAGTCCGAAAGTTATTGATTCTCAGCCGAAATGAAGCAGGGACCACGGCAATGATGGTACGGCTGTCCCCGGCCACGGTCAGTTGCTTGCCAATAACATTCAGGTCCGAGCCAAATTTTCGTTTCCATAAACCTTCGGAGATCATGACCGTCGGACTCGCGCCGCGGCGATCGTCATCTGCCGTAAAGTTGCGCCCGAAGAGGGGGCTCACGCCGAGAATTGGAAAGAAGGTCGCGGATATACGTTGCGCGGGAACATTTTCGGCGGTCCCCACTCCGGTGATACTGCCATCCCCCCACCGATACGCGGCCATGGCTTCAAACGAGGCATTGTCGCGTTGCCAATCGAGGAAGTTGGGGTAGGAGATGGAGCCTTTGGGAAAGTTCGGCTTGTCCTCAAACATGGAGACAATGCGGTCGGCGCGGGGAAATGGCAGAGGATTGAGCAAGACGCCACTCACCACAGAGAAGATGGCGGTGTTGGCGCCAATCCCGAGGGCGAGCGTCACAATCGCGACTACCGTGAAGCCTTGGTTCTTCCCCAACTGCCGCAGCGCGTAACCAAGGTCCTGCACTACGCCAGTCATACTTGCGCATCCTGCATCAATTTGTGCAGTTCTTCTTCGGCAACAACTTTGCCGTCGAACAAGTGAACCTCGCGTTGCGCGTGCTTGGCGAAGCGTGGGTCGTGCGTGACCATGCAAATCGTCGCACCTTCGCGGTGAAGATCCGACAGCAGTTCCATCACGGCTTCGCCATTCCGCGAATCCAAGTTTCCCGTGGGCTCGTCCGCGAGAAGGATGGACGGTTTTCCGGCCAGCGCACGAGCCACCGCCACGCGCTGCTGCTGACCGCCGGAAAGCTGCGACGGATAGTGCCTGAGTCGATGTGCCATGCCTACCCGCTCGAGCGCTTCCATGACTCGCTTCTTGCGGTCGGCGGAGGGCATTCGTTGGCGGTAGGTCAACGGCAACTCCACGTTCTCGTAAACCGTGAGATCGCCAATCAGGTTGAAACTCTGAAAGATGAAGCCGATTTCCTGGTTGCGGATGCGGGCCCGCTCAGCGAAGTCAAGGTTTTCTACGGGCTTGGTGTTGAGCTGGTAGCGCCCGGCGGTGGGAGTGTCGAGCAATCCGATGATGGAAAGCAGTGTCGACTTTCCGCAGCCGGAAGGGCCCGACATGGCCACATATTCGCCCTTGGCAATCGAAAGGTGCACGCCCGAGAGCGCATGCGTTTCGATTTCGTCGGTGTAGAAAACTTTGGTCAGGTCTGCAATTTGAATCAGAGGTAGGTTCGCTTCTGTCATGGATGCTTTAGCCTCGATTTCTTAGTTTTCTTTTTAATCCTGGAGTCGAATGCGATCTGTGTTATCCCAACGCGACATGTCGGAAAGCACGACGGTGTCGCCTTCGCGCAGCCCATCAACAATCTGGATCGAGTTCACCGATGCGCGCCCGACTTTGACCGGAACGCGCTCAGCTTCGTGGCCATCGGGACCGATCTTGAAAAGACTGATCGTGCTGTTCTCCTGCCCGAAGGCCGGACGTCCCACATACAAAACGTTATCCAGGCGCTCCAGATCGACGGTGCCGTCCACACTGAGATCGGGCCGTGCGCCCTTCGGGAGTTCGCCTGTCAGTTTGACGTCGACGGTGACGGTTCCGTTTTGTACGCCGGGGTCGACTCGCATCACCGTGCCCGCGATAACGCCGTTGTGCGTATCGACGGAGGCTGGCTCGCCGGGTTGCACATCGCGCGCCTGGGTCTCGGCAATTTTTAGCTGGGCCATCAGGTGATTCGGCTGCACAACTTTGGCGAGCATCGTACCCGGCAGAACGTGTTGCCCGACCTGCAACGGCAGTTCCACGAGAACACCGTCGATTCCGGCGCGAACTTTCAGGGCATCCAGTTGCTTCTGTTTCAGGTCGGCCAGAACTCGCATCTGATCGACCTTGGCCTGCAATTCTGCGAGTTGCGAGTCGATCGACTTCTGGCTGCTGACCAGGCGTTGGTCCTCCAGGCTGTTGCGGGTCGTGAGTTCGTCGGACTTGCCCTTCGAAGCTTTGTAGGCGAGGCCCGAGATCACGCCGAGGTCGTAGAGCGCCTTGTCGGTCTGCGCTTGCAACTCCGCCTGGGTATAGTCTGCCTTGACCGTGGCGGCGCCTGCTCTCTGATTCATCAAGTCGCTTTCCAATTTCATTTTCTGGCTTTGGTAGTCAGCCACGGCCGCCTTCCACTGCAACTGCGCATCCACGGCCGACTGCTCCACTTGCGGGTTGCTCATATCGACCAGCACTGTGTCAGCTTTCACCGGAGAACCACCGGGCAGGACGCGAATCCGCACCACAGTGGCTTCAGTCTCCGCAGGAATTTGCAACACCGCTTCCTGCGATGGGACTAGAGAGCCCACTCCGCGCACCTGGCGCAGCATCGGACCTCGCTTCACGGAGTCGGTCCATACGGTGCCGCGCTCCACGGTCGGCGCCGCTGGGCGCAGCCGGTAAACTCCCATCGTTATCGCCGCGACGACCACAATGGCCACAGCCGACAATAAGATCTGCCGTTTGCGTTTCTGTTGCTTAAACTCGGGACGAGCGATATCCATCGCTGGAGTAGTGGCAAGTACCGCACCACTCGGGGTCCGTGGGCAAGTCTCTGAAATGGAAGGGGATAATAGTGTGCCGGGTAGCCTCGAAAAAACCGGGATTGTCCGGACTGGGATTCAACTGTCCACGATCGGACAGTGAAAGACGGGTAAGAAATTAATCATTTCGCGGCTGCACGATCACTCGACGAAGGCTCCGCTTTCAAATAATGGTCGAACCATCCGACTAGCCGATCCATGATGTCGCGCTGATGAGCCGGCTGCCGAATGGCATGGCCTTCGCCCTCGTAGACCACCAACTGCGTGTCTACGCCCAAGGTTTTCAACGCGTGCCAGAATTCGCGCGACTGCGGCTCCGGTACTTCACCATCGCGTTCCCCCACCAAAATGAGGGTCGGAGTTTTGGCATTCTTGATGAAGGTTATGGGTGAGCTTCGCGCATAAACCGCAGGATCGTCGTAAACCGACGCGCCGAAATAGGGAATCATCCACTCGTCAATATCATTCTCTCCATAGTAACTTTGCCAATTGGATAATCCGGCGCCGGCAACGGCCGCTCGGAAACGATGAGTCTGGGTCACCGCCCACATCGTCATGAATCCGCCATAGCTCCAGCCAAAAATTCCGATGCGCTGGTCATCGACGGGCAGGGTTTTCACAACTTCATCGACTCCCGCCAAGATGTCGCGAAAGTCGCCATAACCAAAGTCTTTCACGTTTCCTTGAGTGAACTTTTCGCCCTGCCCGTAGCTGCCGCGAGGGTTGGGATAGAGCACGAAATATCCCTGAGTGGAGAGGTTGTGCAAGTTCAGCGCGCGACTGGGCCAGGCGGGACGTACAGCCACCGCCGGTCCACCGTGAACCACGACCACCATGGGATAGCGGCGGCTTGGGTCGTAATCCTTCGGATACAGAAGCCAGCCTTGGACGCGCATGCCGTCACTCGTCCAGTGCAAGTTTTTCATCTCGCCCCAGTCCGGCTGGACAGCATCGTTGGAATGCGTCAGTTGTTTCCAATTGCCGATCGATCCCGCCCAGACTTCGGCGGGATGCGCGGGTGAACTCCTGATTGCGGCAGACTTCGCATGATCAGCGGAAAAGGATGCCGACAGTGACTCCGGCCCCGACCAGAGTTGGTCGACCTTCCCGTTATTGAGATTGACAGTAGCAATGCCAGACTGACCGTCGATGTTTTCGGTGAACAAGATTTTGTCAGGGGCTGCCCAGTAGATTGAATTGGGAGACGCGGTAATTCCGGGAGTTACGATACGCGCACTTCCGCCGTTCGCAGGCACGACAAGAATGTCGCCGCCAGTGGAACCTTCGTCGCTCATCAGGCCTTCAATAAAGGCGATGCTCTTCCCATCTGGCGACCAGCGTGGAACCGCGATCTGCAAATGAGGCTTATAAACGGACTGAAGAGCGCCATCCGCCAGACTCAACCGATAGATCTGCGCGACGTACCAATTGGAGTCGCCAGCACCGTGCGCCGCAATCAGAGCGAAGTCTTTGCTGTCTGGGGACCAGTGGTATTCGTAAACGTACATATCGGGCGGCGAAAGTTGCCGCACCGTGCCCGAACCAACGTCAACAGTTGTGAGACGCTGTTCAAAAACCTTGTCGTCGATCACGCCAGTCTCGGGCGTCATCGGCATCAAGGGGCCAGCAGCGCGTGGCGCGTTCTCGGTAAACAGGATCGCCAGCGTTTTTCCATCGGATGACCACGCGGGTTCGGCAAGAAATCCTTTAAGGCTCGTCAACTTGCGTGGGGAGCCGCCATCGCGGTCCGCCACGTACAGTTCCGATTGTTTATCGCCATCGGCATCGGAGAGAAACGCCAAGTGCTTGCTATCGGGCGACCAGCAGACGTCTTCTTCCTGGGTGGCGCTGCCGTCCTTAGCAGCCGAAATACGCCGCGGTTGCGTGCTCGATGACCCAAGATCCTGAACGTAAATGGCCGAGCCCCCACCTTCACCCGCCAATGACTCCACCCACGCGACGTGGGTTCCATCCGGAGAAATCGTTGCTTGGCGAAAGCTTCTGACGGATGGACTTGCGCCTTGCCCCAGCGCGAAAGCAATCGCGACGAAGTAAATTACAAACCCGAACGCCATCCGCGTCACGGGCGATTTGATTCGACGGTTCGTTCTCATTCCTCTGAAATCTCCTGTTTAAGGTTCCGGACAATCCGTCATCCTACACTCAATCGGCCCGTTCGCGCACCGAACCCGGTCAGCTAACGTCAGGTCGGCCCTACTCTGTTTGACGCAAATATTCTTTGTAACGATGTAACGCTGTGCCCCCCTTCTGCACTATCCCAATAAGTGGAGGACATCGCGAGGTAAAGCGGTGAGCCACAGTTCAGGATTCAGCTTGGCAACCACCAGGTTGGGTTCACATGAGTGCCGGAGCCGATCCGGGGGGAAGCGGCTCCGGCCCTTTTTGATTCGGAATTTTTTAGGAACGGCGCAGACCTTCTCGATCCGAGGTCACAGGAGTTTGACTTCCAGTGCAGAATACTCGGCCCACCGCACCCACCGTTTGCCGTCGGAGTAATCACTCCATTCTGAACCGTCCCGCCTTGTCTGCGCCCAACACCGAAAACGGCAACGGTGGGCCACCTCCAGTGCTACACTTTCTGACACTTCCACGAGTGCGGGGCAAGTGCTTGGAGTTCCAGTCTTTTGACGAGTCCTACCTCAGCCGCTTGCGGTCTGGAGATTTCCGGACTCAGGAGAATTTTTCGGCCTATTTCAGCGCGCTCATCAAGATCAAGTTGGGCTCGCGCCTGAAATCGCCCGAGGCGATCGAGGACGTGCGCCAGGAAACTTTTGCCCGATTTTTCGTTGCATTGCGCGACGGGAAGATTCTTCATCCCGACCGCTTGGGCCCATTCGTAAACTCTATTTGTAATAACGTCCTGCTCGAGCACTATCGCTCTTCCGCGCGAAACACTTCGCTTGATGAGGAGGAAGAGAAGAATTTTCCTGCCTTAAACATCGACATGCTGGGGGCGCTCAGCGCGAAAGAAAGAGAGAACAAGGTCCGGGAAATCCTGGACAAGCTCTCTGAACGCGACCGGCGGCTGCTGCGCGAAGTGTTCCTGGAAGAACGGGACAAGGACCAGGTTTGCAAGGATTTTGGAGTTGATCGGGAGTATTTACGCGTGCTGTTACACCGTGCCAAGCAGGCATTTAAGTCATCATATCTGAAGCATTCGGGAGAGAATCCCCCGGATTTTGCTTCAGCCTGAGTAAGGTTGTGATGCCATTAGGCGTCACGGGAGAAATAATCATGGACCACACAGCGGTGGTTCGACAAAAAATCACGGAACGATATTTACTCGACGAACTTGATCCCCAACTACGGGACGAGTACGAAGAACACTATTTTGGCTGCCAGGAATGCGCCGTGGACGTTAGCGCGGGCGCGCAGTTTGTGGAGCAAGCCAAGAACGTCCTGGCGGAACACACGGACCCAGTTCCTGTTCCGGCGGCTCCACGCCGGAATCCAGATGCGGGATGGTTTGCCTGGCTTCGCCCAGCCTTTGCCGCGCCCGCACTGGCGCTTCTGCTGCTGGTGGTGGGGTATCAGAATGTGAGGTTTCAATCGGAACTCAACCGCCCCCGGGTTTTGCCGGCGGTTTCAGTGAACGTCGGAACATGGGGTGCGGGCGGTCCATTGACCGCGGTCTCCGAGGGTAAAGGCTTGCTTCTGTTTGTGCGGATCCCGCCCGATGGCGCTTATGCCCGCTATGCCGCAGATCTATACAGTCCGAGCGGAAAGCTGCAGGGATCATTCACCATCGTGCCTGCCGCCGGTCAAGACCAGTGGCCGGTGACGGTCCCAGGCATTCACCGGGAAGCAGGCACTTATACTCTGGCGGTGCACGGCATCACCGCCGCAGGGGAAAGAACAGATCTGGGGACCACATCGTTCGAATTGCAAATTCAGTGATGAGTTCTAAGCCCGGCGGGGGTACACTATGGCGATTATGACGCCGACACCAGCTGACTCAGTACCTTCCCATGATTACTTTGCCAGGGCACAGCTCCTCAGCGGGCACCTGGAGCGCCCCATCGATCAGACGATCGAACCGCAGGCGGCGGTCTCACTGGATGGCCCAATAGATGGCCATTTCTCGCGCCATGCGGAAAATGTCAGCATTGAAGGATTCATTTCCTTCAGCCGAGGCAGAACCAGAGTTTCAGGCGCCCGCAGCTTAAAAGATAACGGCTGGGTGACCCTCGCCACATCGGTCCTGGAAGGCCTGAACGTTTTCGAAATCTTTACGGCGGACCGCTTGGTTTCGCAGGTTTCCACGGATCATCCCTACAAGGATGGCCATTTCCCGCATGTGACTTTCCTGGGAACGCAATTTCAGGGCTTTCGCGTCGGCGGCTTCGAACCCACACTCACGCTGAATCTCGGCATCTGCGAACGGCCAGCAGCCGGCGACCGGTCGTTTTTCCAGGATCAAAACTTCCTGCGACGAGTTGAAGAACAGGCCTCGAAGATTGCTGGAGGGCGCGGACTTCCCAAAGAGTTAAAGGATGAGTACGATGAGAGGCTTGCCTACATCAAGACGCTTATCGGCGACGGCAGCGCGGGCGAAAAAGGCGGCCACAAGCCCATCACATGTTCTCTGGTCCAGAGTATCGGCGAGATTCCGATTCCCGGAGTGCAGTCGTTCGGGAACGTTCTGCTGATTCCGGAGTTTGGCACGGTGAGGCTGGCCGAGATCGAAGTGGGCGAGAAGGCAGACTCGAAGACCGGCAGACCAAACGTTTACTTCACACTCACTGCGGCAAAGATGAAGCTGGGGTGCGTAGGAGACGGTACTCTCGCTGCTGGAGGTGTGCAGGCCAACGGAGCCACCTATCCGTAGTTTTTACCCTTAGTTTCTTGATCGGCACTGGGCTGGGCTGCAACCATAGCCCCAGCGTGGAGTCCTCCTATAGTCACGCCTATCAACTCTTCATGCATGGCGATCTGACACAAGCCCAGAAAGAGGCCGAACAGAGGTGCGATCAGTTTCAGCAGTCCAACCCCGAATGGGCCTGGAAGTTCAGAGTCCTGGAAGCCGAAACTCTCTTGCTGCGCGGTATGAGCCAGGAAGCTCTGACGCTCCTACGTAGCCAATCCGCGTTTCCCGATGACAAGAATCTGGTAGTCGAGATACTCGCAATTGAAGGAGTAGCATACGCGCGGGTGCACTCTTTTCCTGAGGCGGACCGTAGCCTCGAAAAAGCGACGCATCTGTGCGCCGGAGTTCAGGAAGTCGCGTGCGGCAGCGTGATGCGGGCACAAGGGATTCTCGCTCTGGAACGGGGCCAACTGGTTTCTGCGCGAAAGCTTTTCGAGGACTGCCTTTCGTTCGCGCGCCAAAAAGGTGATGGTCTTCTCGAAGCGTCCGCTCTTTCGAACCTGAGCGCAACCGCTCTCAAGGAGGAACATTTCGGTGAGGCCGCCGACTGGGCAGATGCCGCATATCAAACTTCAACCGGTTACGGCGCGAGCAGCGTTGCGACCAAGGCTCTAGGCAATCTCGGCTGGGCTTACTACAAACTCGGGGATTTAGAAAAATCCTTGGAGTTATTCCAACAGACAGAGAATCGGGCCGTTCAGCTTGGAGAGACGTTCGACCAGGAAAACCAGCTTACCAATATCGGCTATATCTATGTAGACCGTCATCAATACGGCCGGGCGGCTCAATCCTTCCGGCAGGCCCTGGACCTTGCCGAAGGCAATAAAGTAAAGCTGCACGTTTACAACGTCCTGCGTGTCTTGGCGCGCCTCTCGTTGCAGACCGGCGACACAGACAAGGCCACGCAGTATGCCGAGCGGGCTGAGCAAATCGCGCGCGAGAGCAGCAACCACATCGACGAACTTTATCCGATGCTGATTCAGGGGCAGGTAGCGGAACAGCGTGGCGATGCCGTCAGAGCTCGGCAGATCTTCGAGGGCGTTCAACAAGATAAGGTTTGCCCAGTCTTTTTAAAATGGGAGGCCCACCATTCGCTGGCGCTTCTGGATGAACACCAGAAGCAAACCGACGCAGCCGACCGCGAATATCGCGCGGCGCTGGCCACATTCGAAACTGCTCGCGCGAGCGTGAAGCGTGAAGATTTTCATCTTTCATTCCTCACCAACGCAGCGCAGATTTATGACGACTACGTTCATTTTCTCGTCACGCGAGGAAAAACGGAGGAAGCGCTGCGCTGGGCCGATTACAGCCGCGCTCGCACTCTGTCTGAGGGTCTAGCTCTGCTCTCGAAGGGCTCCTCGAACGCTGAACACGCCGGACCTCCAGCTTTGAATGCTCGCGAGATTTCGCGGCGGGCGAAAGGAACGTTGCTGTTCTACTGGCTGGGCGAGAAGCAGTCATTTCTGTGGGTCATCACGCCCTCGAAAACTAGTCTCTTCCCTCTTCCTCCTGCCTCAGAAATCGATTCGTTGGTGCAACGTTATCGCAGTTCTCTGAACGGCCCCGAAGACGCTCTGGCATCCAGTGGGGATGGGCGTTCGCTCTATCTCGCCCTCGTCGCACCAGCAAAGGCGCTTCTGGCGGCCAATGCGAAAGTGTTTATTATCCCCGACGGCAGTCTGAACAATCTAAATTTCGAAACGCTGGTGGTCGACGAACCGAAGCCTCACTATTGGATTGAAGATGCCGACGTGGTGAATGCGAGTTCGCTCCGCGTGCTCGCTTCGTCTCTTAGTCAGGAGGGCACCCGCGAGCACAAACGCCCACGCAAGCTGCTCCTGATTGGCGACAGTGTCGCCCCGAGTCAAGAATATCCCGAACTTCCTCGAGCGGGTGAGCAGATGCGCAGCGTCGCGCGGCATTTCCCCCCCACCGACGAAAAAGTTTACCAGCGCGACCAGGCCACACCGTCGTCATACTTAACAAGTGATCCCGAAAAATTTTCGCACATTCATTTCGTCGCGCACGGGACGGCCAGCCGTTTGAGCCCGCTCGACTCGGCGATTGTGCTCTCCAAGAGCCCGGTCGAGACCGACTCTTTTAAGCTCTACGCTCGCGATATTGTTCAGCATCCGATGCACGCGGACCTGGTCACAATTTCATCGTGCTATGGCGCCGGCTCCCGTGCGTATTCCGGCGAAGGCCTGGTGGGCCTTGCCTGGGCGTTCCTGCGAGCCGGAGCCCACAACGTCATCGCGAGCCTGTGGGAAGTCACCGACGCCTCCACGGAACAACTCATGGATCGTTTCTACGACGAACTCAATAACGGCGCCAGTCCAGATGCAGCCCTGCGCGCGGCCAAACTTTCATTGCTCCACGGCAGCGCCTTTCACAATCCTTTCTACTGGGCGCCGTTTCAGCTCTACACCGGGTCGTGAGACGCTTCGCAATTCAAAAGCGCACCAACTTGCCGTGTTAAAATTTTCAGGCAATATTGCGCGTCTTTGTCGGAGGGCCGTGCACCGCACGAATCTCCGACTGAAACGGTTTTGAACTTGAACGCCAGAGCGGTTTTGACCGTTGGACGCGTGGACTTCTCAGGCGGGATCTTCGGCGAACTCAGGCTGGTCGTTCATTTTTTTTTTGGAGGAACCGGAAAACGAAAGCCGATGAGGATACAAAGGCTGATATTGCTCTCCCCGCTTCTTCCCTGTTTATTTCTCGCTTCACGTTCTCTCGCCCAAGGCACAGCCCCCGAACCATCAGATGGAATCGTTGAGACCCCAAAGCCCGCTCCCAAACCAGACTTCAACCGGGAAATCTATTACAAGAACAAGCTGGAATTTTCCCTTGAATCAGGATGGCATCCCGTCAACATTCCCTGGGTCTACGATTTTCTGGTTGGCGATAGCTACAACATGACACCTCTGAAATATACGTTAGTGCCAGTTCTCGCATCCCTGCGGTGGCACGTGAACGATATCGGAGGTCCGTGGATCTTGCGCGGCAACTTTGATTTCACCTTTAGCGGCGCCGTCACGCTCATTCCACGGGGGCCTGAGACTCACTATTTTGTTTTCATCTACGGTATCCGGCGAAATTTCGTGCATCGGAACTGGAGGGTTGTGCCGTTTTTCGACCAACGAGGCGGCGCCGGGTTCATTGACGCGAAAGAACCACTCGGGGTTCAGTTTGCGCAAGGACAAAACCTGACGTTCACTTACATGATGGGCGCTGGAGCGCGCTATAACTTTAATCCCAAGTATTCAATTTCGGCTGGCATGAACTACATGCATATATCGAATGGTTATTTGTCTGAACCCAAATTCACGAATTATGGCATCAACGTTTATGGTCCAATGTTCGGGATCGATGTCCGTTTGGGCAAGGCTCATGATGACACCTCACAATAGGGGCCGCCGCACCATGCAGATGGGAAAGCTTTCGTCAACTTCCAGCGACGCGATTTTGCTGGCATTCAGGTGATAGAGGATAAAGTGTTCGAGGGATTCTTCGTCCGTTTCGGAGAGAGTTTTCGAAGCAGGTTGCTCCGGAGAGAACAACGTAATGGAAAGGCTAACCTGCGACTATTGTGCCTCGTTACATTCGCGGCAACGCTGGGAACCTTCGGTTGCGCCACGCAGCACGCTACCCTTGACATCACCGCTCCCTCCACGGCAGTAGCAGGATCACCCTTCACCATTACGGTTACCGCGATGGTCGGTGGAAACCGAGACACGATCATCAACAGTGCCATAAAGTTCACGAGTTCCGATCCTGCCGCGGTGCTTCCAGCTCTCTATTACTTTAATGTCAATGATGGCGGTTCCCACACCTTTACCGATGGCGTTACATTGATGACTCCCGGCAGCCAGAGCGTAACCGCGACCGTGATCGGGGCGGCAGGCCTAAACGGAAGTGCGAACGTCACAGTCACCGCGTCGGATTGAGAGGATGCACGTGCGTGCACATACTTCAGGGTGTCACTACGGCAAACGATCCTCCGGCTGAGTACATATCGCTGCCTCCGATATTGCTGAACTCATCCCCTGAGACCGTTGTTACTCCAAAGTCGGCCACTATGCAACCCAAACCAACAATCAGTGCTCCCCCGGATAGACAGAACACAATCAAATTGCGCACCAGTTTCCTGTTCCTGGATAATGCTGCGAGTATGCGAGAGCGACGGTCTGAACTCGGAAAGCAATTAGTAGGCATTCTTACTGTTGAAGATGCGCAGCAGAGTCATGGTTATGATCTGGAGATCGAAGGTGAGGCTCCAGTTGCGAAGATAATACAGGTCGTATTCGACACGCTTTGCAATCGAAGTATCGCCCCGCCAACCGTTCACTTGTGCCCACCCAGTGATTCCGACCTTGAAGGTATGGCGGGAATTATAGCGATCAAACTCCTCTAGAAACCGCTCCACAAAATGTGCGCGTTCGGGACGCGGACCCACTATGCTCATGTCGCCCCTCAACACGTTCAAGAACTGAGGGAGCTCGTCGAGATTACTCTTCCGCAAAAAAACCCCTACAGTGGTCCGCCGAGGATCGTTCGTGCAAGTCCAACGGGTATCGCCTTCCGCCCGGCTTCCTTCCCGCATCGTGCGAAACTTCAACATCCGGAACACTCGTCCGTTGAGTCCCACTCTCTCTTGAATAAAGAACACAGGTCCACGGCTGGTAATCTTAATTGCGAATGCGATAAGCAGCGAAATGGGCAATGTGAGCAGCACAATCAACAGCGAGAGCGCCACATCGAAAGCCCTTTTCTGAAAAAGATAAGGGCCTGTCTCTGCCAAGGTGGGACGCAGATCAAGCATGTGAATCCCGCCAAGATCGATCAGGCGGTCGCGGATTCCTACACCTTCTCCGAGGTCGACAACCACCCGCGTCGGTACGCACAGCTTCTCCAACGCCGGCGCGACCTGCTGCACCTCGCTGAGACGGGCCGCAGGCAAAGCGATGACCACGTCGTTGATCGAGTTCCCGTTGGAAAAAATAGGAATTTGATCCAATTCGTAAACGGGCCCCTCGACTGCAACGTCCTGATGCGGCAGACGTACGAAGCCCACTACTTTACAAGGAAGAACTTCCCCGTGAAGTAGCGTCGCAGCCACACGGCGCGCGAAACGGTCGGTCCCCACCAATAGGATCCTGACCTCGTTGCGGCCGCTTCTTCGCTGAAATTCCAGGTAAACCCGAAAAATAATGCGCGCCGCGGTTGCCAAAACGAAAAGAACCGCGGCACTGATACCGACCACCAGGCGGGAGTAACTGGCTTCTCGATATAAAAAGCCGGCGGCCATGACGAGCGCGTATGTAAATGCCAATGCCTCCAGCAGTCGGCGGGTCTTCCCACCAGGTGCGTACAACAATTCGACACTCCAGAGGCATGATTCTTCAGCCGCAATCGCCCAAACGATCGTGGTCAGCAATACAACGCCCCAATACGAGGGCAATCCGGAAGGTGCTCCACGGAAAAAAAGGAGATTGAAACCGAAACGGACTCTTACTGCGATGAAATAAGAGCAGGCAGGCAGCAACAATGTAAGAATCTTCAGATAGAAACGAACATAGCTAAGGCGGCTGCGAATCATGGCAAATCACTTCTTTGAAAACGGTCGTTTCGTCTTCTCGAATCCAACCGCCCTCAGAAGACGGCTCCACTTACGTTGCAAGCGTTCCTTGCGCCTTAGAAACGACAACTCGCGCAAGTACTCGCTCCCCAACCTGGAGCCGGTTGGGTGACCCGAGCCAAAACAGGGCGTGGTGATTGTCACTCCCGAGACACGACCGTCTCGAGAGGATTGCTCCATCTCCCCGAGGAACAACTTGCATCCCCGACGGATGACGGTGCAATCTTCGGAGGGAAGCAACGACATCACCCGGCGGAAACCGAGAAATCCGTTGACGCCTTGGCATAGTCCGTTGTTGGTTGTGGGCAAAGCCTAAACCCCCTGTCTACAACGTGTCAATAGGGAACCCAACGTAAGGTAGTTACTTTGTGGTCCCCTTTTCCTAAACCGGTATTGCGCCAGAGGCGGTTTAGCGTTGCTGCGAAGTGGATGAAAATCTGTTGCCGACGAACTTCCGAAGGTTGGCCGAAATTGAGACAGATTGCGGCGGGCTCAAGGCGCTACGCGGTGATCTTCCCGTCCGCTACCGCCTGTGTGGAATTGGCCAGAAGCTGAATTGAAAAGACAGGGCAACGTCAGATTGGCGCGTGGTCGCCAATAAGGGAATTTGCCAACGCTCATATTGCAGGTTGCCCTGAAAACGAAAGCCCGGGCCAGCGAAGATATCGGCGTTCACCGCTATGTCATTCTGGTTTCCGCCCCCCGGAAGATAGCCAGGGTCCAGGGTTCGGTGCCTCAGCTCAACTCCAATTTTCTTCCGTGGGCTGAGCCAATAATTCGTGCGAATCTGCTCGCCTTGTGCGGCGCGCCCGATCCAGGTTCCAATGAGCCGACCGTCATTCTTGTATCCGCTGTTGTATTGGCCATTGTAGTAAATGCAAATGCCGCAGAAGGCAATCGGATTCGTGTATCCGCCTTCAAGCCGGAGGTCGAGCTTGGAAACGCCCGGGAATTTTGCGAGGTAGAGTCCTCCTTGGGAGGCATTCCTCCGCATATACGGGATCGGTGACGGCTCGTCTTCACTGAAGGTTTCGCCGTAGAGCGTGAGCCAATTCCGGAGGCCGGGAATGCGGTAAGAAAAATCGGCACTGGTGCGGCCGTCGCCCAAGACGTTGTTATTTAAATGTCTTCCGAAGGTGCTATCCAGAAACGTTTTGACGGTCAGCGGATTTCCTGGTCCTCCGTAGACGGTTGTCTTCGCCATACCAAATTCGAAATTCGGGGTCAGCTTAAAGCTGATTTTTCCGCCACTCAGGTATGGTTGGGGATGCAGGTTCTTGCCGTACTGCCCGAGAACTGCGATTGTGGTCGCGCCGGTGTTGAACGTAGTCTGGAACTGAACCCCGGTCATATGACCGATGAAGCCTTCGAAACGTATGTCTCCGAGATAGCGGAAAAACCACGGCAATCGAAATGGACTGACCCGATTGACGGTGAACATGTTGTTAAGCGGTGCCGCATTATTGGTGAAGATCAGGTTGCCGGCGTCGCTTGGCCCCCACCACAAGGTGTTCTTGCCAAATGAGAATTGCCAGTTGCCAAGATTGAAACCCAGATAGGTATCCAGCAAGCAGAAGCGGCGAATCGAGGCCACAGGGAGGGCCGGACCGGTTGGCCAGTTGTCCGTGCGGTTGAAGAAGTCGAGCATTGCTTGGGTAGGTGCCGGGGCGGAAGGGGCTGATTGATACTCGCCGCGAACGTAGAGGACGAGCGGACCTGCCACCGCGTAGCCAGACGCGCCGTCCGCAGCGTTAAAGCCCCCCTCGTACGGCCGTCCGTAATCGTTTAAAACCGTCTGGCCGAAATGATAATTGTCGGTCAGCGGCGTGCCTGAAATCCCGAGGAACCGCGCGTAGAGAGACTCGAGTTGAGCGTTCACATTGCGCTCACCATTCGTCAAGTCAGACTCGTAGGCGAACTCTTTCAGGAGCGCATCGTAGAGTTGCTGAGCCTCCGCGGGAAGATCGCTATAGCGCATTCCAACGGCGACTTCACGTAAAAGACGCGCACACTCCAGGCGCGTCCAGGGGCGCAGCCCGAGAGACGCGGTCTGAATGTAACCGAGGGCAGCAAGGCGTTCCAGTGCCGGGTAGGTCCAACTGTCCAGCGGAACATAGCTTGATCCCATGATTCGCGTCTTGCGATCAGCTTCAGCTTCCTCGCTTTCTTCACCCCGGTTAAATGTTCCATATCTTGCGATCTCTGCGTCGCTGTAGTGAGAATGGGAATTGAAAACTTGCCGTCCCATATACCACCCCAACGCACTGCTAATGACGACGTCTGAGATGAAATGCTTGTGGCCCACCCACCTGGAGGCGCTCACTCCCCCGGCAATGCTGTAGGCCAGAAACTGGGTAAGAGGGCCTGGATATTCATGAGCAATGACGCTGGCAATGGCCCAACTTACGGAAGCGTGTGCGGAAGGAAACGAATCTCCTCCCACGAAGAACCGTCCGGGGCTGGTGCCAACAAAAGGCCGTTCCCGTCCCGCTGCATATTTGAAGAGTTCCGTATCGAGGAATGCACCGATGGCAGCTTCTCCAGCCAGGAGCCCCGTCTCGCGTTTTTGATCGTCCTTCTGGAGGTGCCCCAGAAGAAATAATCCCGCGCCAGCACCAGCCAAGACGCCGACCCCTGCATTGGACGCCGTGGAGCCTCGGGAGACTGTCGTCGGGTTCGTGGGAACGTGTTTTTGCAAGGTGTTGTCGCTGGCGATAAGACCTGCGCCCACCACAAGCGCGGGGAAAGCCCATTCCCACTGACTCTGATTCATGTGCAGAGGAGCCGTGAAAAAGTTCTTCTGATCAAGAAAAAGGTTTTTGGGAAGCGATTTGAGATCGACAGGGCTGGGAGTGAGACCCTTGAACCCCGCGTCCGCTTGCGAGGAAGAGGGTGCAGGCGTGTCGCTTTTTGACGGTTGCTGAGCTCCTGCCGCCGCGCTACAGATCACGACAAGGGTCGATAGCAGCCAGGATGCGACCCAATTCGTAAAACAGAAACTTGCCGTCCCCCGCGGCCTATGGAAAGCCGCTTCAGCAAACTTCATCCCATTTCCTCTCGATGCCCAGGCTTACTGGTTGCCTCGGTCGCTTTTCAATGTCAGAATGCAATGGTGGGCCGGAATAGAATTCCTTCATTCTAGTAACGGAGTTGCGATGTACCCGGTATGGATCGCTTTGAGAAGAATACACCAAGCCCGCGGGTGAAGAAGTATGCGCCCGTTGCGGCGGCTTCGCGCGCGACCCATGCTTGAAATTGGAACTGGCGAATTCGATGCAGAATCCTGCTTTAATGAGTGCAGAATTGTCGAAGCTTCGTGTCGCCATTGTTCATTACTGGTTCGTGGGCCGCACTGGAGGTGAACGGGTCGTCGAAGCTTTGGCAGAGATCTTCCCTCAAGCAGATATATTTTCGCTGGTTGCCGACCGCTCAGCGCTGGCGCCCATTCTACGCGAAAGAAAATTGCAGACCTCTTTTCTGCAGCGATTACCGGGAGCTAAGAGGTATCACCGCTATTTCCTCTTCCTTCAGCCACTAGCGTTGGAACAGTTCGATCTGAGCGATTATGACCTGGTGATCAGCTCCGAATCTGGACCCGCGAAGGGAGTGATCACGTCCTCGAAAACCTGTCACATCTGTTACTGTCACTCCCCCATGCGCTACATATGGGATATGTATCCTGAATACAGGCGAAGGATGGGGCCTCTAGTCCGCTCTGTTTTTTCGCTGACCGCGCACTACATGCGGCTGTGGGACCATGCGAGCGCCAGTCGAGTTGATTATTTTCTGGCGAATTCGGGCTTCGTCGCTTCTCGCATCCGAAAGTACTACGGACGCGAAAGTACAGTCATTCACCCTCCTGTAGATGTTTCTGCGGGAACCATCAGCAGCCAACCGGGCGGCTACTACATGGCGATCGGGCGGCTGGTTGAATACAAAGGATTTGATTTGGCTGTCGCCGCCTGCACTGAGCTAGGAAGGCGCTTGAAGATTATTGGCGCCGGGCCGCAAGAAAAAAATCTCCGCCGATTGGCCGGACCCACCGTGGAGTTCCTGGGGCATGTAAGCGACTTCGAACTCCGAAAAAACCTTGCGGGCTGTCGCGCATTACTCTTTCCGGGCGAGGAAGATTTCGGGATAGTCCCAGTAGAGGCCCAGAGCTTCGGCAAGCCCGTGATCGCTTATGCCTCCGGCGGCGCGCTTGAGACGGTGCGAGGTATTGTCCCGAACGAGGCAGAATTGGAAAACGCGACGGGAGTTTTCTTCACTGAAAGATCTGCCTCAGGCCTGATGAAGGCAATGCTGGAATTTGAGGCAAGGGAGCACACGTTTCGCCCGGAGATCATCCGCAAGCACTCGTTACAATTCGATAGTGCGATCTTCAAGCGACGGATGTCGGATTTCATCTCCTCTGCCGTCAAAGACTTTCGAGCAAGGAATCAGGCTGATAACGCCTGCTCCGACAAAGTTTTTGACGCGTTCGCGGGCGCGTGACCCGAGATCGACGTTTTTACTCGTATACCCCAGCGCCGATCAAAGGTCGCCGGTCGTAACTATAATTCCAATTTATGCAGCGCTAGCAATTCCGCCGCCTCCAAGAATAACCAGGAAACGTCGACCGCCAATCAGGGACAACGGCAAGCCAATGCCCAAAACAAACCAAACAATAAAAATCCCCTGGTGAAAGAGATCAAGACGCCATAACTCCGCGGAGCCATACAGAATCGCTCCACTCGGCAAAAGAAAGATTGTCTTACCGAGAGACATCAGAAACTCAAAGACAAACCCCATGAATAGACACATTCCCGCTATGTACACCCAGCTGGCGTAGCCCATTTGCTCATGCAGATGAACAAACGCTGAGTCCGTATTCAGATTTATCTCCACATCGACGTAATCGCGGAAGGTTTGATCGCCGCCGGCAACCAACTGATCCGTGACTCCGGCTGAACCGATTGAGCCCTGAAATGGCCCGCCTAAATAAGCCAGGATCTCGGAGACACCAGCCAGCCCAAAGGATAAGTTGTTACGCTCGTAATAGTCTGCGTTGCGGGAGTAGTTTAGAGCCGATAGAACCAGGAAAAGAAGCGTGCCGAAAAAGATCAACTTAGTAAAGTTAAATTTGATTGATGTCTTATCAAAAGTGAGCGCCACTATAGCAGTAAGAAGCGTAGCTACGAAGATCAATCGGGAACCCAAGAGCAGGGCGGCAGCGCCCAGCATGAGGATATTCAGTATGTTCAAAAGCGTCAAAGATCTGAATCGAATGATCCGATAAAGCGCGATCGAGCCTGAATAAAGCACCAGGTAGCGCAAAGATACGAGCCCTATGCTGTAGTCTTCGTACAGCGCTTCTTTGAGAGAGTTCGCTTCTCCCAAAGCGATAAAAGCGATGGCCTGGGCTAGGGACAGCGATTGGAAGATCTTTATGACAGTTGTGGCAATCCCGATCGCACTCAGCAAAGTAAAAAGGCCATAAAGGAGATTGGAATTTAGCGAAAGTATTCTCTCTGGCGAATTGCTCCTGTAGAGCACGACCATTCCGCCGAGCTTCTCTCCCACAGTGAAGCTCATGAATATCAACAGATACCAGCAGGCCAAGATCACAAGAGCACTGAAGTCAAAGTGTGCGGGCTGATCAAATCCTTTTCGCAAAACTCCGAAGCTAGGAAATAGCCATGCCGCAAGGCTGGCAAACATGGCGGCCATCGAAACAATGGACGGTTTGAGGACGGCTCTCGGGGATAGAGATATGTTCATATCGGGTCGGCGTCTTCAACTCAGCGGCCGAAACGAAGCCCACTTCTGAGACGAGCAATCTTGATTGCATACTCCGGAACTTCCGCAGCGCGATGGAAAGCCCGCGTGAGTGCGGCTACCAGGTACCCGACGCAGAATCCGATAAATCCGCAGCCAAGAAGTATGAAAGCTCGATGCGGTCCCGACTTCTTGTCGGGAGGCACCGCACGATCCACGACCTGAATAATCGGAGCGGCCCTCGCCTCGTCAATGCGGGCAGCCTCGTATTGCTTCGCAAGCAATTCGAAAAGAGTTTCGTGGTACTTAACCTCACGGAGCTTGCGAGCGTACTCAAGGGCAACTGTCGGAACCCGACCCGCCGAAATTCCGATCGTGTCCACATTGCGTGGGTCATTTTCAAGTTTGGCAAGCTGTGTACGCAGTGAGTTGATTTCTTCTTGGGCCCTTATCGCGAGCGGATTCTGATCGGTGGCGAACATGCGCATCGAATTGATCTGAACCTGACGGCTCGCAATTTCAGCTCTTAACATGGCCAGGCTGCGAATGATTGCCTCTGTTTGACCGCCCAGATGGATAATCCCGGTCTTTTCGGCAGTTTGCTTCAAATCATTTTCGGCCATCGTCAGCGCACTTTTTTCCTCAGCTAATTCCTCGTCGAAGAAGGCACGTCTCTGGCCTGCCTCAGTTGTCGCTAAATGAGAATTCATGGAATACAGTTCATCGACGTAAGCATTCGCCATTTCGCTGGCTCGGTTGGGATCGTGGTCATCAACAATGATATGAATCAATCCATCTTTGCCAGTAAGAAAGCGCGTGTTGTTCTTGAGGACGGTGCGAGTGTCCTCCATCTTTCGGGTCTTGTACAGATGTTGGAGATCAAATTTCGAAATCAGGCGGTCAGCGATACTCCGGCTCTCAAGTATTCCGATGTACATATCTACTGGGGTCTTGAATTGGCTGCCTCCAAGACCGCCGCCTGCCAGCGACGCCAAAGCATTTAGTTGCCCCATCATCGACGCGAGGGACTGTCCCTGCTGCGGCGGCATAATGAGGGCAGTGGCGCTGAAGGTGGGCTTGGCGACGATGCAAATGGCTCCCCCGATGGCGATAAATATCAGCATGCAAATGGCAATAATTTTTCGCGCCTCCGAAAGAACAAGCAAAAAATCGAACAGATCAACACCCCTCCTTTCGGGAGAGCTCACTCTCTCGTATTCTTGCTCTGCATGCTGCAGTGGGTTCATAACTCGATTAATCCTAGTGTATCCGGACGCGGCAGCGCAATCGTTGCAGCTTCTCTCTTTAGATTCCCTTTCTCTAGTTGGTGTACGCTTAAAATGACGAAAAAACAGCAGATTCAAGCAAATCGGATCCCTCGCTGCCGTGGCATTATCGTCGGAGCGCAACTGCTCCGGGAGTGAGGCGCGGACTTCGGACTCTCGTCGCCCCTCATTCCCTGTACCATCCTGCAGTCCGGCGGATACATTCCCCTAGCCCGATGGTCTGACGTAGCCCAAGCACTTCGCGAGCACGATCAACGCAGGGAACATAGCGCTGCGGACTGGCCCCCGAAACAGCTTTTCGGGCGACACGAATTTCCGTCTGCGGGCTAAGAGCTGCAACAACCGTCTGCGCCGATTCGAGGATACTCACGTCGTGGGACGAGCCTACGTTAAAGGGGACGAGCGCCGGCGCCCGGAACAACATCGTCCAGAGCCACACGGCTAAGTCGGCGGCATACAAGTACGACCTTCTCGGTGTCCCATCGCCCTGAATCTGGATTGGCCGGCCTGCAAGCACGTCCCCAATAAAGTTCCCAATGGCAAAATGCTGGTCGAGGGGAAGATAGGGACCGCAGAAAGCCCAGCAGCGCGCAATTTTGCACTCCAGACCGGTCCCTTTCTGATAAAGCGCGCACAAGAGTTCGGCGGCCCGTTTGCCCTCGGCGTAGACGTTGGCGGGATCTAGGGGATCAGGCCCGCCCGCGTAGACCTCCGGAACGTGCGTTACATCGGCTGGCTGCTTCCCATAGATCGCTCCCGAGCTTGTAAGGAGGAACTTTTTCGTCCCACGTGCGGCCGCAAACTGGAGAGTTCGCTCTGTGCCCGCGACGATGGTCGAGAGCATCTCCAGAGGGGCTTCAGCAGCTTGCGCGGCACTGGCCTCGGTCGCCGCGTGAACGACGTACCTGTATTCGCCATCAGGAAACGAAAAGTTGCGTACATCGCCGGAGTGAAGCTTCACCGCGGAGTCCGATGCTAGATGCGGACACTTTTGAGCAAACCCCTCAGGGTTACGTGTCAGTATGGTGGCACGAGCACCCAAGCTCAGCAGATGATTGACAAAACAAAAGCTTTCTACCAGCCAGCAGCCGAAAAAACCTGTGCCGCCGGTGATGAAGACGCGCCCGCCGCGAAGCTCCTCCCACAGTCCTTGGGTGTTGGCAGCAATAAACTCGAGGTCTTGGGCCAGTCTGTTCATTGGAGAGGAGAGAGGCGTCGCTGCGTGCTGCCGGATCCTGGCCGATCAGTGCTCAACGTCGAGTCCGCGTTGATAGATTGTCTTCTTGAGGGAGGGAATCTGCGAGTACGGGCTTTCGATATCGTCAATTTTGATCGGTGCGTCTTTCTGAACTTTCTTCAGCAGCATCTCCCCTCTCATCAGTTCGCGGCAAGAGAGTTGGCCTTTTTGCAGGGGAATGGCCAAATACACATCCTCCTCCATCAGGCAATGGCCTTCCGGCAGATCGGTCTTGGCGTAGACCCCGCGAACTAAGGCATCGAGATATTCAATCTCTCTTTTTGGAGGGATGCGTTTCTGTGTGCCCGGCGCGCCGCACATCTCTTTCGCCTTGTGAAAGGCTCGGAACCATTCGTCTATTTGATGGGGAAGGCTGCAATAGGGCGACACCTTCATGCCGTCGCTCTGAATATCGATGTGGCGTTCGAACATCCGGGCGCCCTTGGCGTAGGCGATGAGCATGGAATTGGACCAATTCGAATATTCGTGGGTAGAAAATCCGATTGTGTTGTCCGGATATCGGTTGCGCAGATAGTCGATCTGGTTCAATTCGAGTTCCGAGTCCTCACAAGGATAAAGCGAAACGCAGTGATTGATGCCGAGCGGAATATTCCGATTGGAAAAGAAGGTAACGATGTCGTCCATGTCTTTGAGGGACGATCCTCCCGTCGAGACAATCACCGGCTTCTTGGTCTTTGCGATTTTCTCGATGAGCACCCAGTCATTCAGATCCGAGCTCGCAATCTTGATGATGGGAATGCCCAGGTTCGAGCACAAGTCGACGGAGCGTTCATCGAATGGCGTTGCGGTCGCGGTGAATCCTGCCTGGCGAATCGCCTTCACCAAGGTCGCGAGATCTTCGTCGCTCAGTCTGGTATCCAGAGTCTTCTTAACGTAGCGAAGATCCTTGCGGTCCACGAAATCCCGATGAATGAAGGTATCGACGTCGCGAAACTGCAGCTTGATCGTCGCTCTCACATTGTTGAATCGAACCACCTGGCCGAATTCCGCGACAATCTTCAACCCGCGCTCAAGGCTGCCGAGATGGTTGTTGGCCATCTCCAGCACGAAAAGATCTTCAAAAATATCCTTGTCGATCACAGAAAAACTCCTTCGTTTATTAAAGGAAGAAATTGCGAAAAGCTGTCGATCGTAAGTGCCACGGGAAGCGCGGACAACTGGCCGGCGGCCCCATAGCCGTGAGTCATTTGGATGTACTTGATTCCGGCAGCGGCAGCGGCCTTTGCGTCTTCCGCTGTGTCGCCTACCATCACGCAATCTTTCTCAATAATTCCGCGCTCGGCGAGCAGAGCGCCGATCATCTCCTCTTTGCCAGCGTACTTGGGAGAGCGCGAGTCGCGTGTGAGGACCAAATCAAAATACTGCAGAATCCCTTCCCTTTCGAGAATCTGCAGGGAAGCATGCCTCGGTTTATTGGAAAGGACAAACAGACGATGCCCGCGTTCGTGCATCATCCGCAAAACCCCGTTAACATCGGGAAAGCATGTCGTCTTTCGCCACCCTTCGGCGTCGTAGCTGACGCGGAATGCGTGCTCCAGCGCGTTCAGGGTGCCTTCTTCCAGAACATCCCCAGCCCGCGAAAGAATCGTGCGAATGGGAGGGCCAATTAGCTCTCGCAAACCTTTTTTTGCTAAGGGAAGATTGCACTGGCTGAAGGCCTCGCCCACTGAGAACTCGATTCCGGGAAGCGAATCCACCAGCGTGCCGTCGAGATCGAACAGGATGCAGTCGGGAAGTTGGCCGTTCATTTCTTTTCCCCCACCAGCATGTTCGATGCCAATTCTTCGGGCGTGAGGAACGGATACATGTCCTCCAGATTCGGGGTGAGAATCTTTCCGTCCGGCAGAATTCGCGAGCGGAGGCGCGGCTCGAATTCCTGCGACGGATCGAGGGAAACGTCAAATAAGCTCGGTCCATCGGTCTGGAGCTCACGGCGAATTATGTCGAGGTCCGAGACATTTTCGATGACGAAGGATGGAATTCCGTAGGCCTCGCCAATTCTTTTCATCTTGGGGAATGTCACGCCGCTCTCCGCACTCTCACCAATCTTGCGGCCTTGAAAAAAACCAGTTTGCGTCTGCCGAATCGAAAGATATCCCCCATTATTCAACACAAACACCTTCACCGGCAGCTTGTAGCCAACCAGCGTCTGCAATTCCTGGACGTTCATTTGCAGCGAGCCATCGCCTGCAATGCAGATCGTGCGTCCACCTTTGGCCACTGCAACTCCAATCGATGCCGGCAGGTCGTATCCCATCGAAGCGGCGCCTGAATTTGAGATCAGGCGTGTCCCTCTCTTCAACCTGCCGGCCTGATAGGGAACAATGCATGCCGTTGCGTTCCCACAAACCACCGCATCGTCCGGCCCAAGCATTTCAAAAAGCTTGTCAATAAAATCGTAGGGATTCAGTGGAGGTCCAGGGACGCGCTGCCGGGGCTGCACAACCGGATATTTCTGTTTCCAGCGCCGCGCGTGGTCGAGCCATTTCTCATGCCTCGTACTGCAATGGTCCTCGCCAAGTTGCTTCGCCATTTCAGCCAGGAAAAGCTTCACATCGCACCAGATGGGAATATCGGAACGCATTAGCGGCTTCCGCAGTTCGGCCGCATCTACATCCACTTGGATTTTGATAGCGAAGCGCGCGAATGAATTCCAGTTATAGCTGATCTGGCGAATGTTAAGCCGGGAACCGAGGATCAACAAAAGGTCTGAGTTCTGCACAGTGAAGTTGCCCGCACGCTCACCGATGGTGCCTGGCCGCCCGCAGAAAAGCTCGTCGTCGCTTGCGATCAGGTCGTGCGTCCATGCAGTAACGACTGGAATGCGCAACGCACGAATTACCTGTTCGAATTCCGCGAGCGCTCCGCCGAGTCGAACGCCGCTGCCGGCCAGGATGACCGGGCGTTCGGCCTTGGCGATGCGCGCCAGGACGTCCGCAACCTGAGCCGAGATCTTCTCCGGATAGAACTCCAGCGCATCTTCCGCCGGATCATAATGGTGGAGCTGTCCAGGCTCGATCTGAGCCCCTTGTACGTCGACTGGTATATCGAGCCAGCACGGCCCTGGACGCCCGATCTGCGCGAGGTGCCAGGCGCGCTCCAAGTGATAGGCGATCGATTCCGGTTCCGCTACAAAAACGGAATATTTCGTAATGCCTTTCACCATGCGGACGATGTCGACCTCCTGATCTCCCAACTGCCGCAGATCACTAAGACCGTACGTCGCCATGCAAGTTTCTCGCTTGACTTGCCCCGATAGGATGAGCATGGGAATGGAATCCGTCCATGCCCCGAATACGCCATTCAGTGAGTTGATGCCTCCTGGGCCGGTAGTTACATTCAAAATGCCCGGCTTCCCAGTGATTCGGGCATAGCCTTCGGCAGCCATCGCAGCGGCTTGCTCGTGATGCGTGCAGAGATAACGAAGCCCACTGGTCCCGATGGAATCATTGAGGTGCATAGCGCCGCCGCCGGTGATAAGAAAGGCATGGCGTGCGCCCCATTCCTTCAGCTGGCAAAAAATGTAATCGGAGAGCTTCATGAGTGCTGCTTGTGAATGCGGGTCACGAACGTACCGAAACCGATCGGGCAGCCGCAGCGAAGTCGAAAACCGTCGCCGCCACAAAGTCCAACATTTCCTTCGTCAGTCCGGGATAGACGCCGATCCAGAACACATGATTCATTACGTAATCGGTATTCGGCAGATCGCCAATCACGCGATACTCACGCCCTTCATAAGCAGGCTGACGAAGCAGGTTTCCTCCAAATAAAAGTCGGGTGCCGATTTTCTTCGCTTCGAGCGCGCGCGTCAACTCGATGCGGCTGATGGGCGCGCCCTGCCGGATACCGACGGGAAAACCGAACCAACTCGGATCCGAGCCTTTAGTCGCTTCCGGAAGTACCAGCAGGTCCTGCAACGGTTCGAGTTTGCTTCGAAGATAAGCAAAATTAGCTTTGCGGCGCGCGATAAACTCAGGCAGTTTGTTTAGCTGGGAAGCTCCGAGAGCAGCCTGCATATCGGTTGCTTTCAGGTTGTACCCGATGTGCGAATAGGTGTACTTGTGGTCGTAGCCGCACGGCAGGGATCCCAGTTGCCACTCAAAACGCTTGCCACAGGTATTGTCTTTGCCGGGATCGCACCAACAATCGCGACCCCAGTCGCGGAACGACTCAATCAGCAACTGTAATGCGGGTTTATCGGTAAGGACTGCCCCGCCTTCCCCCGTTGTGATGTGGTGCGCCGGATAGAAGCTCAAAGTAGCGATATCACCGAAAGTGCCAACGTTCTGTCCTTTATAAGTGGACCCGAGAGCATCGCAACAATCTTCGATGAGCCATAAGTTGTGCTTGCGCGTAAAGGCGGTTACCGCGTCGAGATCAAAGACGTTCCCTAGAGTGTGGGCGAGGAATACAGCCCTGGTCCGGTCGCTACGAGCAGCCTCAAGTTGACGAGCGTCGATCTCGTAGCCCGGAACAGTTACATCCACAAAGACTGGCACGAGACGATTCTGAAAAATCGGGTTTACCGTGGTGGGAAAACCTGCGGCAACGGTAATCACCTCATCGCCCGGGCTCAACCGGCGATCGCCGAGTTTCGGAGAGGTCAATGAGCTGAGTGCGATGAGATTGGCCGAAGAGCCCGAATTGACGAGTGAAGCGGCGCGGACACCAACAAACCGTGCAAGATTGCGCTCGAAAGCTTCCGCGAATCGGCCAGTGGTAAACCAACCGTCGAGAGCTGAATCCACAACCGCGCTTACGTCGGAACCGTCGATCACTTTACCGGATACCGGAACAGGTGAAACTCCAGGAATAAAATCTCCGGGATCAGAGAGCTCCGAATAATATTGTGCAGTCAGGTCAAGAATCTGCCTGCGTCGTTGCGCCGCGTTATCCACCATAATTCAGCTGAGGGTGTTCAAATCATACCATCCAGGATGCCTTCGGGGCGCTTGATTCCTGCACCGGTAAGCTTATGATGAGAACGAATTTCCCACGCATTTCGAGGGATGAGGGCCAGTGAGCCGAGGTAAATGCTCGCGGTCCAAGGCACGAAGTGCGCCGCATACCAAAGTCGATCGGTAACGACAATGATCAGGAGATCAAATGAAAGCAGTGATTCTTGCCGGCGGACTTGGAACGCGTCTCAGCGAGGAGACGTCCACCCGGCCTAAACCCATGGTTGAGATCGGCGGCCGGCCGATTCTTTGGCACATTCTCAAGCTGTATTCGCATCACGGGATCAATGATTTCATCATCTGCTGCGGATACAAGGGATACATGATCAAGGAATATTTTGCGAATTATTTCCTCCATATGTCCGATGTAACCTTTGACATGCAGAAGCGTTCGATGGAAGTCCACCAGAGCGTTGCAGAGCCATGGAAGGTAACGCTAGTGGATACGGGAGACCAGACAGGCACCGCAGGACGACTGAAAAGAGTGGCTCGCTTTGTCGAAGGTGACGACGCTTTCTGCATGACATACGGAGATGGAGTGAGCGATGTTAATATCTCGGCGAGCATTGCTTTCCACCGGCAGCATGGCGGCAAGGTGACAATCACAGCGGTGCAACCGCCGGCCAGATTTGGCGCTTTGGGCATGGACGGAACAATCATCACTACGTTTCAGGAGAAGCCACAGGGTGACGGCGGATGGATCAATGGCGGCTTCTTCGTGTTGTCGCCGAAAGCACTGGAGGAAATCCACAACGATGCCTGGTTGTTTGAGCGCGAACCGATGGAGAGCCTCACCGCACAACATCAGGTGCATGCGTTTCGGCATGGCGGGTTCTGGCTGGCAATGGATACGCTTCGCGATAAGCAACGCCTGGAAGAGTTGTGGGCCGAAGGGAGGGCACCCTGGAAGACTTGGTGAAAACCTGGCAGGGGCGTCGAGTTTTCTTGACTGGTCACACTGGGTTCAAGGGAAGCTGGCTTGCACTTTGGCTGAACCGGTTGGGCGCGAAGGTTCGAGGATACGCCCTCGATCCGTCGACTGAACCCAACATGTTCAAGCTGGCATCTGTGGATAGGATCCTGGATGACGTGCGTGGCGATGTCCGCGATTATGCCAGGCTTGAGGCCTCCATGACACAGTTTGCGCCCGAGGTGGTCTTTCATCTCGCAGCGCAGCCGATTGTTCGCCGCTCCTATGCCGACCCTGTCGGTACATACGGCACCAACGTCATGGGCACGGTGCACCTTCTGGAAGCAATCCGCAAGACCTCCAGTGTGCGTGCAGTCGTCTGTGTCACAACTGACAAGTGTTACCAGAATCAGGAATGGATCTGGCCGTATCGCGAGACCGATGCGCTCGGCGGATATGATCCCTACGCATCCAGCAAAGCCTGCGCCGAAGTTGTCAGCGCGGCATACCGCAGCTCGTTCTTTCCCATCGAGCGCCTGCATGAACACCATGTTGGGCTGGCAACGGCTCGCGCCGGGAATGTTATTGGCGGAGGCGACTGGTCCGAGGACAGGCTCATTCCGGATCTCGTGCGCGGTTTCGTTGCGGGTCAACCGGTTCTAATTCGGCGCCCCAACGCCATTCGGCCCTGGCAACACGTGCTCGAATCGGTGCACGGCTACCTGTTGCTGGCGCGGCAACTCATTGCCCAGCCGGCGCGCTTCGCGTCCTCCTACAATTTTGGACCGAGCGACGACGACATTTGGCCGGTCGAGCGCATCGCGACTAAACTCGTGCAGATGTGGGGCAATGGGGCGTGCTGGACTCGCGATCCCGGGCCTAGTGTGCACGAGGACCATGTTCTACGGCTGGACGCCAGTAAAGCTCGCATCGAACTCGGATGGAAACCACGTCTGAAAATCGGAACAGCATTGGAGTGGGTCATTGCCTGGTATCGCGCTTGTAACCAAGGCAACAATATGGCGGAGTTTACGGCAAAACAAATCGCAGAGTACGAAAAACTGTGAACTTGCTCTTGACTAACGCGGGATGCAATAGCAAACGCAGTCGAATCCGTCCGCACAATAGGTGCGCAGAGTAAGGCGGGACTCGGGCAGTAGCTCATTCAACTGGAGAGGGATGCTCCACAAGTGATGGGGGGCGTGGTACACGCAAACTGCCATCTTCGGTCGATGGCGCGCAATGGTTTTGCGACCTCCCTCAAGCGCATCAGATTCGCTTCCCTCAATATCGAACTTTATATACGTCGGCGCAACTCGGGCGAGCGCCTCGTCGAGCGCAATAGTCTGCACCTCGTATGTCCCCGTGGACGAAATGTGGGCCCCGGTTCCTCCTACGGCAAAATGCACGATTTTTCGCCGCGCATCGGTTGCGTAAGGCTGCAAGGCAATCCGGGGATCGCCACTTGCGGCAGACTTTAACGCTGCGAAGTTTCCCGGATCTGGCTCAAACGCGACGATCTGGTCAAACTGATCGCCCGTTGCGCGGCGAAAGTCGGCAATCGTATCGCCATTGTAAGCGCCGCAGTCAATGAATACTTCGTTGCGGCTGAGTTGGAAGAAACTATTGGGGAAATATTGAACCTCGGGATCGATCCACTGACCCGAGAAATCACCCCGCCTGAGCCGCATCTGGCGGTCGAATTCCTCCTGTCCCTTGGCATCCAGTAGGGCGCGCCCGCGAGCGATTTCTTCGGAGCGCTCGGCATAATAATCTGGCCGCTCCCAAAACAAATTCGGTAACAGAAGATTTCCATATTCGGCAAATAATTCGTAGAACGGAATGACATTCGAAGCTCCCAGCTCCCTGAGCTGGTGAGTGCGATCCATCATCGTTTCACTGCGGCTCGGGTGCCAGATCGCAACCACAAACGTCGCATCGGGATATCGCTTCACTGCGGCCTCCGGCGACGTTATGGAGATGCCTTCGATGATGCTGTTCCAAAGGGACGAATTGTTATCGCAGATCAATACCGGATGGATGGCGCGAACCGTGCGACGACCAAGATTGCCAGCGCCGAAAACGACAAACGGTGTAGAAAAAGTCATCAAATCTCAAAAGCCTCTTCGCGTGCACGCGATCGCTTAACTTGATTTGGCATCTTGCTTCACTCTAAGCAGTGGCCTCTGCAGATCATCCTAATTTAAAGCGCGAGCACGTCGATCCAGTCGTCGCGAAACAATATAAAGTGGCCTCCGGCGTACCTCATCATAAGTCCGGCTCAGATACTCTCCAATGACACCGAGCACTCCCAACTGCATTCCGCCCATAAATAATATGATCGAGACGGTCGATGCCCAACCCCAAGGCGTGGGACGGCTCGTAAGCTTCTGGAGAACGGCCCACATGACCAATCCCGCTCCAGCCAGCGCGGAACACGCTCCCAATCCTGAGGCCACACGCAAAGGCATAGCCGAGAAGCCGATGTATCCAGAGAGAGCCAATCCCATTAACTTCTGGAGGGTGTATTTCGGCGTTCCTGCCAAGCGGGCTTGGCGATCGTACTCTACTCCCACCTGGGCAAAGCCGACCCAACTGCGGAGGCCTCGGAGAAAACGATTGCGCTCCGGCAACGCCGTCAGCACATCAATGACGCGTCGATCCATGAGGCAAAAGTCACCCGCATCCAATGGCACATCGATGTCCGCTACGATTTGCAGGCTGCGGTAGAAGACTCTATAAGACGTGCGCTTAAAAAGATTTTCTTTCCGCCTCCGGCGCACTGCATATACGATCTCATAGCCCGCCCTCCACTGCGCTACAAAATCCGCGATCAACTCAGGTGGATCCTGCAGGTCAGCATCCATGAATACGAGTGCGTCACCTCGACACTCATCCATTCCCGCCTGCAGCGCGGCCTGATGGCCGAAGTTTCGCGAGAACCGAATGACGCGAATGTGCGGATCGGACTCATGCAAAGAGGCTAGAATCTGAGGGGTGGCGTCCTGGCTACCGTCATCCACAAAGATGACTTCATAGTCTTCAAATTCCAACGAACCAACAGCCGCTCTCAGGCGGGCCGCTAGTTGCGGCAAGTTTTCCTGTTCATTGAAAACCGGGATAGCAATGGATAAGCAGGGCATCTTGACTATCCTCCTTTCGCCGCCCGGAACATAGCCGGTCTATGTGCTTGTTCCCTCGCTTCCCTCAGCAGCAAAACGGTAAGCGACAGAACCACGCTGTACAGAATTACGGGATTCAGAATGATCTGAACAGATGCGTGTTGAAACGTGTAGTTTTTAGGGGAGAGCATCAAGACTGAGACGATTGCGACCACAGCCAATAATCGCGAGCGGTCCCGCGAGTTGTCCCGCTCGAAGTACGCGAGCACGAGCGGCGCTATGAAGACCAATAGGTGGTAGTCCGCGAATACAGGCGACAGAATGCAGTAAAAGGAGACGAGGAAGAACGGGACCAGCGGGAGCGGCCACCGGGTTGAATCATGAACCAATCGGCCGTTGTTCTTTTTACCTCGGGACTCCTCCGCATTGTTATATTGAACGCCGTTTTTGTCTCGAATCGACGCTCGCCAAAGAGCCGCGCACGCAAGGAAGAGTAGACACATGGCCAGGATGTAAAAGATCCTCAGTTCGTTCGGAAACGATATTTTGAGATGGAGTCCTCGGTTCACAGCTCGAACCAATCCGAACAGCGAAGAGCCGTTTCGGACTCCTGCACCGCTGCTGATATAAATGTTCTCGTAAATGGCTACACCTTTACGGAAGTTAGTAAGGGTGTAATCGGGGTACAGCTGATGCGCAGCCAGGTATGACGTTCCGAGGATCGCTGCCGCAATTGTGATGAATTGCAGCGACGGCTTGACAGCCCTCCGGATTCCGAATGCGAGTGGCAATGCTAGTAAAAAAATGATTGCATTCGGATGGATGTTCACCGCAATCGCCAGCGCCAACAGAGACGCCACAGTCGCCTGCTTCCGGACGAAGATGGCTATTACGAAGGCTGTGATCGGAAGAGTGCTCAAGCCAGCATTCACGTAATTCGCTCGTCCGAAGGTTATCAACGCCGGATATGATGCCAGGCAAAAGAACCAGAACGCTGAATTCAGCCCTAGCGACCTTTTGGCACGCGGTATTCCGATCCAAATAACACTCCAAACTTCAAGTAGGTAGATGCAGAAAAACAGGAGAAGTGTCAGCAAAGGGCTACCTGTCTGGACGATGAAAATACCGGTCAAGAGAAAAATCAGTGTTGAAAGCGGCGGATGATGAAAATGTGTGAGTTCACCCGTGGCGAGATTCTCTATACCGCCATAGACCGGATGTTCATAGTAGTCCTGATAAATAGGCTTCCAAGTCTGAAAACTCCTCGTCTTGTCCACGCCACGAGTTACACTGCGAAAGGAGAGCGATAACTTAAGTACGTCCGCAAATCTATCATCCGGGCCCACGAGAAAAGTCATCGGGCCCCACCCAAATTCGTATCCCATCGTGCAATAAAGCATGTTCAGGAAGGTAAAACATATCAACCCGAGCACCGCGACCTGTAGATACCGATCACGTGGGATTTCCGGGATCAGCCGCATGATGTTCCTCATCTGCCCATTATCCCGACCTTTTGCTGAATCGCGCGAAACACTTTTTGGGCAAGGACTGCACGCCCGTGGTCCACATTGGTATAAACGTCATCGGTTATCATTTCGATTTTCCTGGCAGTGTAAACTACACAGGATCTTTGGTCAGTTGTGCTGTCCTTTGCGAGCATTGAATGCCTGACGGTCCCGTTGAAATGGTTGCCCTTCGATCGAATGCATCTGGCACTGCCTCTGTTCGTCACTGGATTCGAAGGGTCCTTGGTCTTGATCAGGCGGTAGGATTCACTGTTCTTGCGAGATTCTGGGCCAGTGCGGCCGGGCTTGTCACTGTTTCCTTGATCGCGCGCTTTCTGTCTCCCGCCGAGCAAGGATACTACTACACCTTTGGCAGCCTGGTTGCTCTGCAAATCGTTTTCGAGCTGGGCTTCTCCTTTGTCATTTTGCAACTGGCGAGCCACGAGCGAGCCGAACTCAGCATCTCTGGTGATTATGAAATCAGCGGGGCCCCGGTTGCCCACGCGAGACTTGCGTCCGTTATTCAGAAATCTGTTCGCTGGTATTCAGTGGCGGCAATTCTTATGGCCGCAATATTGCTTCCCGTGGGATCTTACTTTTTTTCCAGGCACCAGCATGTGGGAGAAACCGTTGCTTGGCAACTTCCCTGGTACACAGCTGCGCTAATGGCTGCACTCAACTTCCAGATTGACCCGTTCCTGTCGTTCCTGGAAGGCTGCGGGTATGTTCCCGAAGTCGCGCGCCTTCGCTTCATGCAGTCGGCAGTAGGAAGCGTGCTGGCCTGGATTGTATTGATGTCGCATCACGGGCTCTTTGCGCCATCCATGATGCTCTTCGGCGTGGCATCCACCTCAGTAGTGTGGCTGAGCGGGAAACGCAGGTTGTTGCTCGGACTGTTGCGGCATGACCCGGGAACCCATCGAATACGCTGGAATCACGAAGTCTGGCCATTCCAATGGAGAATTGCCGTGAGCTGGCTCTCCGGATACTTCCTATTCTGGATTTTTAATCCGGTCCTATTTGCGTATCGGGGTCCGGTAGAGGCGGGCAAGATGGGAATGTCGCTCAGCTTGGCGAACGCGATTCAGGCCGTCGCCATTGCCTGGGTCAGCACGAAATCTGCTCCTTTCGGAACCCTCATTGCCCGCAAAGAATATGCGGGGCTCGATCAAGCTTTCTTTCAAGCGTTGAGGCAATCGTTTGCCGTCTCCCTCGCCGGAGCTCTGACGGCATGGCTCGGATGCATTACCTTGAATTCGCTGCAGTTTCGGTTCGCCCAGAGGCTGCTTGATCCCTTCTCTCTGGGCATCTTGCTGCTTTACATGATCGTAAACGTCGTCATCTTTGCCGAAGCCAGTTACCTCCGCGCGCACAAGCAAGAAGTACTCTTCGTCAATTCGGTTGTCGGCGCCGTGGCAGTCACAGCATGCACTTTCATCTTTGGACGGTATTACGGTGCCACTGGGATAGTGGTGAGTTGCTGCCTGCTGAATTTTGGCGGGCTTGTGTGGGCGACCTACAAATTTCGCAAATACCGAAGACTCTGGCATGGTCCCCGGGAACAATACCCTCCATCGTGAGGGGCACGACGGCGCTCGCAGCCACGCCACACGAACCCTTTTCTGTTGGTAGAATGACAAGCTTGGACGGGACGTTGTTTGTAAGGCGCTGCACGGTGTCCTAAATTCATGATGAGAGAATTGCGTCTGGTTGGGGTGTTTTTCGTTGTTGCCGCCGCGGGGTGTTTTTCGCAAATCCCTAACGACTCGTCGCCACAGAACTCGAGCTCGCCCAGCATCACGGATTGTACGGATCCGTCCCAAGCTGCCACTCCCGAATGCATGGGACAGACCCAAACATCCGGCGAGACTCAGGGGCGGGGCAATACGCCATCCACCGTGACGATACCGCAGTTGCGAAATCCTGTTGACACAAACCAGCCCCCAACGCCGGCCCCGACAAACTCCTCGCAAGTGCCACGGCAAAAGCAGACGGCGTGGCCGGAGACGGAATTTGAACAGATGGTTGCGGATTCTGTAGGCCGGCCTCTGCCCTTATTCGGCCAGTCCCTGTTTGACCAACCTCCAAGCACCTTTGCTCCGACGGACCAGGTGGAAGTCCCCAGCGATTATGTGATTGGTCCGGGCGACGGGCTTCAGATCCGGGTCTGGGGACAGCTTGCGGGCGATCTAAGAGTAACCGTGGACCGCGCTGGCCAGATCTATATTCCCCAGGTAGGAGAAATATCCGTCGCCGGTGTCCACTATGGAGAACTCGAAGACCACCTTAAAAGCGAGATTTCGAAGGTGTTCAAGAATTTCAATCTGACGGCCAACGTGGGTCGGATTCGTTCTATACAAGTGCTGGTCGTGGGCAATGCCCGCTACCCAGGGACGTATACGATCAGTTCGCTGAGCACTCTGGTCAACGCCATCTTTGCATCCGGCGGACCCAGCCCCCAGGGGTCACTGCGGCACATCCAGGTTCGGCGCGACGGTGCGACCATCACAGACTTCGATTTTTACGATCTGTTGGTCAAGGGCGACAAGTCAAAAGATGTGCGTCTGCAGCCCGGCGACGTTCTCTACTTTCCTCACATTGGTCCTTTGATTGCCATTTCTGGCTCTGTAAATACTCCGGCGATTTACGAAATGAAAGACAACTCCACCCTGCGCGACTTGATTGAAGTTGCCGGCGACTTGAGCCCCGTAGCCGATACCAGCAAGATTACGATCGATCGCTTTGTCGAACACCAGGCGCGCCAGACTCTAGAGTTTCCATATGACGAACAATCCCGCGCTTTGCCGCTTAGGGATGGCGACATCGTTCGCGTGTTTTCCATCATTCCGCGCTTCGAAGACACGGTGACTCTCCGTGGTAACGTGGCGAATCCGGGCCGCTATCCTTGGAAAGCGGGGATGCGCGTTCGTGATCTGATTCCTAACGCACAAGCGCTGCTCACTCGCGGCTACTGGCGGAATCGAGCGGCCATCGTCAATGGACGCGCAACTGAGTATCCCGTGAATGCGAATCGTAGTCGCTCAGTTTTCAATCAACAACAGGGCGAGGGCACTTCCGGGGGCGCGAACGCCGGCACTACGACTCCCAATCCCTCGGGGGCATCGTCTGAGAGGCCGGGAACCGCAAATGCCGCAGATGCAGTGAATGTGCAGAATCAGCAAAGGTCGTCGGCGAATGCATCGTCGGAACCGAATGATCGTTCTCTGGCTGCCAGACAGGGTTCCCTCGCGTCAGGAGGCAATTCCAATCCAAACACAGTTCGGGATGTTGCCGAGGAGGTCCGGCGGTATGCCCCCGAAATTAACTGGGACTACGCCATTATTCAGCGGGTTAATCCCCAGGATTTGACTTCAAAGCTTATTTGGATGAATCCCAGGAAGGCGATCCTCGAGGGGGACGCGGAGAGTAACCTTGAGTTGCAGCCTGGGGATATTATCACAATTTTTTCGCAGAGAGACATTAGCGTGCCGCAGGCGGACCGCTCGCAATACGTCATTATTGAGGGCGAGGTGATGCGTCCCGGTGTCTATAAACTTGAGACCAACGAAACGCTGCGCTCCGTTTTGCAACGTGCGGGTGGCTTGACTCCCGACGCCTACGTCTACGGATCGCTATTGACACGCGAATCAGCGAGAATTGACCAGCAAAAAAGCCTTGATGAACTGGCCAACACTATGGAGGTGCAGATTCGACAACAGGCGGTGTCGGCAGCAGCGTCCGCTAACCCAGGCGATTTGCCTCAAGTCTTGGCGGCACAAGAGGCGATCATCAGCCAACTCCGCAACACTCGCGCCAGCGGGCGCGTCGCACTCGACGTAAGACCGAAAGATAGAGATGTTAGCGATTTCCCAAACATGGTCATGGAAGACAGCGATCGGCTGTCCATCCCTCATACTCCGTCCACGGTCTCTGTCGTGGGAGATGTCTACAATCCTGGCTCCTTTATTTTCACTACTCCCAACACGGCCGGATCGTATCTTGAGATAGCAGGCAAGGGGAAACCGCAGTCCGACATGCACCACGCTTTCGTGTTGCGAGCAAATGGAGTGGTAGTCGCCGCCAGCAATGTGAATGGACTTTTCGTCGGCACAAAGTTTAACCGCATCCGCTTGTACCCGGGTGATCAAATCGTTGTGCCTTACAAGCTTCCGACCGCCGCCTGGGTCCGCGGACTGCAACAGTGGTCGCAGATCGCCTCACAGTTGGCTATAACCGCCGCGGCCCTCGCGGTAGTCCACTAGGACTTGAAGACGGCGGATGAAAGCTACCCCGACTGGCCCGTTGCTCTGCGCCCCTAGCGGCCGCTAAGTTTGCATGATTTATGCCGATCAGCGATGGATTGGGCACCACGGCATCGGTCGTTTTGCTCGGCAGGTGCTGGCCGGACTGGACTATCATCCAATCTCGCTGGCGACAAATCCTGCAGCGCCGCTAGACAGTTTGTTCTTGGCGAGAAGACTCAGGTCATTGGGGCGAAACGATGTATTTTTCTCGCCAGGCTACAACACGCCGCTTTTTTGTCGTTCTCCATTCGTCTTCACGATCCATGATCTGAGTCACATTTATTGCTCCGAGATTAGCAGCCCACTCTTGCGCGTGTACTACGCAACGGTTATGAAGCGAGCTTGTCGTCGCGCCGCCCGAATCCTCACTGTCTCCGATTTTACCCGGAAACAAATCATCGACTGGTCTGGGGCTTCGCCGGAAAAAGTGGTTCGCGTTGGGTGCGCCGTTGACACTGCGTATCAGCCGAACGGCGATTCCTACGGACTGCCCTTTGCCTATTTTCTAAGCGTAAGCAATCGCAAGCCGCACAAAAACGAATTCCGCATCGTCGACGCCTTTGCAAAGGCCGGATTGGACGCTCAGATTCACCTCGTCTTCACCGGCGAACCTGTCGCTGACCTTCTTCGCGTTATCGAAGCACACCAACTGCACGCACGCGTCGATTTTTTAGGTATTGTCCCGGAAGCGAAATTGCCATCTCTTTACCGAGGCGCCAAGGCTTTGATTTTTCCCTCTCTCTACGAAGGGTTTGGCCTGCCGATACTGGAAGCAATGGCCTGCGGCACTCCTGTTGTAACCGCAAATACCACGGCCATGCCGGAAGTGGCCGGGGATGCCGCCCTGCTTGTTGATCCAACATCGGTGGAACAGATTGCCAGCGCAATGAAACAACTTGTCAGCAACACCTCATTACAGCGCCGACTTCGAGAAATCGGCCCAACTCGAGCCGCCCAGTTCTCCTGGGGAGACACGATTTCCCGAGTGCAAAGAGTGTTTGGAGAGATTGAGCTTCAGAACGGTTCGAAAGGAGAGCGCGATGCCCCACGCCCGTGAGTATCTGGAAAAGCGTTATAATTCTCCTCGAGGTCAGCACTTTTTGGAAAGCACGAACGGCAGCGAAAGACCGAAACTGTTATTTGGCAGCTCGGGTGGATCGCATCCGCTAGCCAGATTTACAGACCAGCGAGAGACTTACGGCCCTCTCGTTGTAGAGCAGCTCGTTCGCAATCTCGTCCAACCAGAAGTCGTGGTCGATTTGGGTGCTGGATCGGGACGAGATCTCGAAATTGTCAGACGACTGCATCCGCGGGCAAAACTTGTTGCTGTGGAAATTGATACGGCGTACGCGCGTGCCCTGGAGGGAAAGGCGGATGAGATTTGCGTGGCCAACATTGAGCGCGATAGCTTACCGCTCGCAGATGGCGAAGCGGATCTGATTATCGCCAACCAGGTTCTCGAGCACACCAAAGAAATTTTTTGGGTCTTTCATGAGGTGTCGCGCTCCCTTAAGCTAGGAGGTCATTTTCTGTTTGGCGTTCCTAACATCTGCTCGCTACACAATCGTTTCCTCCTACTTTTTGGCCGGCAGCCCACCCAGCACAAGGTCTGTTCAGCCCATGTCAGGCCGTTTTCGAAAGGTGACACGCTCGCGTTCCTGAATGCTTGCTTTCCAGGCGGGTATAAACTCGAAGAGTTCCGCGGCGCCCAGTTCTATCCATTTCCTGCGCGCTTGTCCCGTATACTCGCCGATGCTTTGCCAACATTCGCGTTCACAATCTTTTTCCTCATCCGGAAAGTCGCAGAGTATCATGGCGAATTTGCCGCCTACCCAGCCAGGGCTCAACTGGAGACCAACTTCTGGACCGGTCCTGTCCCGACAAGTTCTCAGTACTGGCCGTTACCCCAACCTGGGAATCACGCCTTGAATTCCTCGGTTATCTCTCCCGAGCAAAGACTCTAGAGCACCAATGGTAAGCGCTGAGAACAGGAGCATACACGCAAAAACCGGACCGGCGAAATTCTCAGGCCTATTTTGATTCGACGTCGGCGAGAGATCCCACAGGAATTGTGTGTTTTGGCTGGGCTAATGCTCTGCGCCTTTCAAGCAGGATTTCCGTCTCATAGCCGTGGGCGCAGGTTCTCGCGAAGGATGAATGGGTAAGATTAGGACCACAATTTCTAGTCTGTTTAGGGCGAATCCTCTAGGAATTGCTCTGCTGCTAATTGCTGGCCGAACTTGGAGAATAGTGACCAGTTCAGTCATGGCCTTCCAGTTCAAGGCTCCTGGCTTACAGCTTGGGCCGGGTTGCCGGATCATTGGCGGGGAGCACATCTCCTTTGGTAGGAACGTTCATGCAGGACGCGATCTCTGGCTTGAGGCCGTCACTTCGTATCGCGAACAGCAGTTCAATCCGGAAATCGCAATCGGCGACAACGTGTATTTTTCCGATGGGGTTCACATTTCATCGATCGCAAACATCGCAATTGGCAGCCATTGTCTTTTTGGCAGCAAGATATATGTCTCGGACCACAATCACGGAATATACAGGGGAGAATGCCAGAGCCTCCCAGAGGAACCGCCAGCAGATCGTTTGCTAGGCGGCGGAGGACCTGTGGTGATCGGTGAGAATGTGTGGGTCGGGGACAATTCGGTTATCATTGGTCCTGTCACTATCGGTCGAGGCGCGATCATCGGCGCGAATTCCGTGGTGCGTGGAATGGTTCCTTCAAATACCATCGTTGCTGGAACGCCGGCAAAACCTATCAAGATTTTTAATTCCAAGACAGGTTTGTGGGATAAAGCGTGAGCCATACTCGCAACCTCTTTTCCGTCTGTATTCCCGCGTACAATCGCGCGAATCACCTTGTCGCACTTTTAGACTCGATTTTCGCACAGGACTTTCGTGATTTTGAGGTTGTCATTTGTGAAGACTTATCGCGAGAGCGCAAGGAGATAGCAGCGATTGTCAATGACTATCAATCGCGCTACCCCGAAATGTTGCGTTACTTTGAAAACGAAGAGAACCTGGGTTATGACGCTAACGTCCGAAACCTTGTGCAAAGAGCATCGGGCAAATTCTGCTTTTTCATGGGCAATGACGACATCATGTGCCAGGGCGCACTTCAGAACGTCGCCAGCATAATCCATCGCTACCCCAAGGTTGGGGTCGTGCTGAAGAGCTATGGCTGGTTTGATGAGACGCCGGAGCAAGTGAATCAGGAAATTCGGTGGTTTAAGGAAGAGAAGGAGTTTCCGGAAGGCATCCCCGCCATTCGTTTCGCATTCCGCCGTTCCGGAGTTATTTCTGGTTACGTGGTCGACCGCGATTCTGCGAATCAAGCCGCCACCGACAAATTTGATGGCACGTTGTACTATCAGATGCACCTTACGGCGACGGTCCTAATCAATAAGACCGCGGTCTGCACCCCTAAGGTGCTTGTACTCTGCCGAGGAAATCCGCCGGAGTTTGGGAACAGTGCAAAGGAAAAGGGGAAGTACATTCCGGGCAGATATACTCCGCAAGCCAGACTGAACATGATCAGGGGCGCCTTATCGATTGTCCTTAATTTGAAGCAGAGTAAGGGGATTGATGTAGTGGAGGACGTTATGCACGATTACGCCAATTATTTTTTCCCGTACATCAGGGATCAGTTAACTCTTCCCATCCGAGACTACTACGAGTTGTACCGCGCATATGGGCGCATGGGCTTTGCCCGATACCCGCTCTATCATCTGTATTTTGTTTTGGGTTATCTTTTGGGGGAGAAGCGATTTGATGCTTTAACAGCCTGTATCCGCGGGCCACTTGGACGCAGCCCCCGGTTTGGCAAGGTACATTAAGTCAGCAATCTTCCTTGGCTGTAGTCGAACGATCCGGAGGGTTGCGCGGGAGTCGCCAACAAAGCGTGGGAAATCCAACGGCCTTATCCAGTCGGTTGAAAATCCGTATGACGAGCACCCAAATGGCAGCCAAGAAAGGGGGAAGCACAATGACGGGATACGCAAATACCCAGTACCTGATGTTGTCTTTAAACAGCGGTGTCAGCGCTGCCTGAGGTTCGACTTCATCAACAAAGGCAATTCCAATCTTCTTATATTCAAGCAACATTAGAGGCCAGAACCTTTGGATAGTTCCGTTCGTAACGACTCGACCTAAATCTGCGGATATCAACCAGGTTCTGGTGATGGTCGCTAACGTAGTTCCAAAAACCTGAAACAATCTATAACCGCCTGTATTGTTCGCTCGCACTGCAACCAGTTTCTCCCGGATGTAGAGTCCGCGAGCAAATCGATTCAATGCTGTATAGGTCCATCCCAGCTGCACGAGGCCCGTCCCAACCAGACTGGAAAATGCCTTTGGCCCAGCCCCCCGCACCGTGTCCTTGTTGATAATATTTCCTGTGATAAACGTGAAGAAAACGTGGATGCGCTTGGCGTAAGCCATCGAATCTGAGATTTCGACCGCGTCAAGTTGCGCCCTAACTGGGCGCGGCTTGTGAAATGTTCGAAAGGAGTAGGCGCTTACCCATATGAGATCGTATTCTGCGGTCGCGCAGTACGTCAGGATTTTGGCGAGTCCCCCAGGAACAATGAAATCATCGTCGCTGAAAATCCAAACATACTTGCCGCGAGCCTGCTCAAAGCATTGCAGGAAGTTCGCGTCGGGCCCGACGTTTTGAGCATTGCGGATATAACGAACCTGAAGTCCACGAGAGACAAAGTCTTGTACCACTGAAGGGGTTTCGTCCGGTGAACAGTTGTCAGAGATGATCAGTTCGACCCGCATCTCATCTTTCAGCTGATCGGCAAGAACGGACAGTAGCTCTTTGAGGCATCCGGCTCGGTTGTAAGTCGGAATCGCAAGAGTCAGTAGGGGCTTTGACATTTCAGGAGGCGTTAGTTCCTTAGACATCCGTGCCTTTGATTCCTCGGACTAGGCGGCATGCCCCTGTGTACTTCAGCAACGGTTGAAGCAAAAAAGGGCGCAAGCCAATTCAGACAACCCAGCTTGAGGCCTTATGCTTGGTCGCGGCCTCTGGCCTTGCCGCGCGTGAATCCGTTCCTAGTTGTGCGCGCCGCAATCAAGTGCCTCTTAGGGCGAAACGAATGGCTCAGTTCACGACCTCCGCTCAGCTCATACTATGATTCAGGCTACCAGAAGTTGCCATAATCGTTGCGGACTTTTTCATGTGACGTTCGGGCGTCGAATGCGACAACGAAACCGTTTACGCCGCACCCCGTGCAGGATGCTAACCCCAGTGCGACCAACGAGGAATGGGTAGCCGCTTTCGACTCCGCAGCAACAGCCACGCAGACCCTCGCGAGCAGGTCATCGGTTGGTCGTGGGAGAAAATCGAGGTGCGATAGTCCCCCGGGGTCCTGAGGGTCGCCGTCTACACTCTAAACCGAATTGCGCGTTTCGCTCTCGCAACCTGCACCAGCCAATGGCGATACGAACCAAGGCGGGGGACAGACTCTCGGCAAAAAGCAAAGTTGCGGCTATTTTGATAAAACACAGCTTATGAACTATTCGGTGCTTTGGAAGCCGCGGAGATTCTACGCTGCAATAAAGCGTAGAGTCGTCCACCGGAGAGCCATGATTCAGGCCATTGAGAACGGCAAGCGGAGATTCCGGAACGATCCGAATTTCCGCCCCGAGCTGGTTCCAGGTTACTTTGTTCCTCGTATCGCCGATGATCGGGACGATCTGGTTACTCTGAAGCGAATCATTGCTGCGTATAAGAAAGCGAAGGCCAAGCAGAAGAACGCTGGTGAGGCATTTAACGTCAGCAACGAGTGGCTTCCCATTTATGAGCGAAACCTCGGACCGGTAATGAAGGCTTTGCTTTCGGAAAACGTCACTGAGCTGCGGCGAATGTATCAAAACTTCTTTAGAGATCCGTGTAGCTCAGGTCTAGTGGGGCTTCCCATCAACATTCCCAATCTCTTTTCGGGAGGAGCAATTAAGCAGAAATTCAGGGAGTACATTCTCTGTGATGTACTGCATCGGTACGATCTGTGGAAGAAACGTACGGGAAACAAATATAGTGCAGCGGTTCTATCGGCACCGTTAGTCGGTAATCCTTACGGTTACACGATGGAAGGAGTTTTCATCAGGGGCGGAGCCGATTATCAGCATTATTATGCGCAGGCCATCGCTGAGTTGATGTGCTATAGCACAAAGCAGATAGTGTTGGAGCTTGGTGAAGGTTTTGGAGGGCTGGCTTATTATCTGGTCCGAGATAACCCACGGGTAACCTATGTGGGTTTTGATCTTCCCGAGGCAACGGCGCTCGCGTCTTATTACCTGATGCGGTGCTTGCCGAATGTTCAGGCCCGCCTGTATGGTGAGGCGGAACTATCTGCGGAAACCCTTGCAGCACCTGGGTTTGTGCTGATGCCAAGTTTCGAGATCATGAAGATGCCGTCGAAGTCGGCTGCGGTGTCCTTTAATTCCTACAGCCTTGCCGAGATGTCGCCTGCGACGACCCACGTCTATATCGATCAGATTGCGCGGATCACGAGCGGCTATTTTCTGCATGTCAACCACAATAGAAATGCGGCGCTGAACGCAGATAAGTTCGGCGTCGAGGAACGCGGCTTCAGGCTGGTCAGTAGGGAACTCGCCGGATGGACCTCGGGAATCAACCCGCAATCGGATGAATACGAGTACCTCTACAAGGCGTAAGGCTCGTTCCTATCACGCGTCGTCCCTCAGAATTAATGCTCAGCGAAAAACGAGCATGCTTCGCCTAGAGCCAGCCAGCGCCGGAATACGGGACGGACATAACATGCCGCTAGCATAGCTGCCCAGTAAGGTTGCAGCTAAGGGAACCGAAGGACAGATGCAGCGCCGCTATTGCGGTTTGTCGGGCAACGGTCTATTCTTCCTGTCCCGGAAATCCGGCGATTACGAGTTCCGGCCAAGTTTAGCAGCATATCCAAGCCGTGATGGGCGTTGAGGTCGAGCACAACCCTTGGCAAAACATAACAGTGCAGACACAGGCCTGATTAGCAGGCGCTCCTTTATTCAAAAGGCCAGTTTGTTGGCGGCTGGTTCGGCTTTTGGACTTTCTTTGACGGGATGCGACTCGGCGTTTGTTATACCGTGCCTGGGTCCAGCCCCGCTGCCGACCCCCCAGCCGGGGATGACGTACATTCGGGCATCGTCGATCGGATGCGCGCTCGATTGCGACCTGCGGAATGGACGCAACAAATACACGGGCGGAGCCGCCACAGACGATGGTCCGCGGATCAATGCAGCAATGGCCGGGGCATCGGCAGACAATCCAATTACGCTGATCATCGACGGAAGCGCGTTAGTCTCGGGCCTGTTCCTTCCGGCCGGGGGATATTGGAACATTGCGGGACTGGGCTGCGGCACAGGGTTTTTCGTGAAGACGGCCACCAACAATGACGGCATTCACAACGGAGATCCCCATGCAGCCGTGCCCTCCGATCCGGGACCGCCGGCCCCATCGCGAGGACGGAATGTCTCACTCAGCAACTTCACTTTGAACGGCAACCAAGGAAACGGTTCTGACGGAAATTCGACAAGCGGGTCGCGGCTAGGCACTAAAACAACCTACTATTTCGGAATCAACCTAATGAACTTGGACAATATCTCTATCGAAAAAGTGGTTGTGGTGAAGTCCTCCGCTTACCATATACGGCTTTCGAATGTTGGCCATGTACGGATATCTGGATGTGTGATGAAGAGCCACGGCTTGGGGACGGACGGATTGCATTTTGACGGCCCCGCGAATGACATTAGTATTTCCAACTGCGACTTCACGACGGACGACGACGCGATCGCATTGAACTGCCCAGAGGGCTACTCAGGCAACATCTCACGAGTGGAAGTCACCAACTGTACGTTTAACAGCTGGTCGCTGATGCGGCTTTACACGACTAATGGAGGACCGAACAAATTCAGCATCGATGCAGTGAATGTAAGCAATTGCGTCGGTACTCTGGCGGAAGCCGCTTTTCTGATCGGGGTAGTCGATGGCAGTAATCCAAACTCTGTCGCTTCTTTGACCGTCTCAGACTGCAGTCTAACGGCTCCGACTGTACTCGCAATCGCGGAAAACTTTGGGAACATCGCGCTCGAAAACGTTACCTTTATCCCATCCACATCAAACGTTGTTTGGGTCTCGCCCCAAACAAACCACGTCTGCGGTTTTTTGCGGCCGTCCCCACTGTATGGCGGGATAACGTACGTTGGATCCAGCCTTTCCTTCGAGAACTGTCAAATCTATCGAAATCCAGGTGTCCGGGTTGCCGCCGTGGTCCTTGAAAGCGATTCGACCATCGACAACCTAACCTTCACGGGATTTGGGTTGCAGGAGGCCGCTTCCAGTTCCTCGATCCCAAACCTGCTTAACATCGGCTCGGGATCAATCGGGCAACTCGTACTCAACTCTCTTGATAGCACCAACATCCATGCTGCCGTATCCGCGGGCGGATTCTCGAGCATCGGGTCCATTTCCGGGAAGGGCGTGCTTGCGACAGGCTGGGAGTTTCCCGATGCTGTGGTGGCAGACGGGGTACCGTACATCTCGGCGAGTTCGGGGTTGCCTTCGATAAAGGTCGGAGGAGTGGTTGAGCCTTACGGGCAACCCTGATTTGCGCCTTTGAATATGACATCACAGCCGTCGCTGCAAACCGCGCGAACACAATGCAAAGGGGGCCGCATTGATTCTTCAGCAAGTTCGTCTCAAAAGTCTTTGCGATCTCGAGGCGGTTGAACTGGAATCGGTAATGTACTTGACAGGCGGTACGCCTTATCCCGAAGCGCCGTGAGTAGATGCGTGGCACGCGGTACAGAGGGTCATTAAGTTCTCTTCAGAGTCATGACCGGATTGGCTGCGAAACTGTTGGTGGTGAACCTGCAGATTTGCCATGCTTCCACATAACTGACAACGCCAGCCGTCACGGCGCAGCACCCGGAGCCGAAGCTCTTGGTACGATTCTGGATTCAGTCGAGAGGGAGAATAGTCGGAGCGGATCGATCTCATGATGCCTTCTCTCTGAGGTTTTGAAGAAACGCCTGCTTCTGTTCGCCGGGCAGAAACTTGAAGAATCTCGTCATCGAGAACAGCAAGGTTTCCGGGTCCCCATTGCCGAGGTTGGCTCCAGCCAGAAAGTCCGCACAAATCATTTCCAAACAATATCCTCTTGATCGGTCGCTACCCAGCATCAGGGCTGCCGTTTCGATCGCTTTCTCAACCACCGGCATTTGGCTTTGGTAGAGCTTGAAATAAATAATCTCCCACGGTTCCGTTTCCCGCCCGGTTAGTTCTCTCTCAACCTCCTTCTTGAAGTCCTGCTTTGGCATGCGACGCGCTTTGTGCAACCAGGTTGCACAATCAAAGTGCTGCCTGTCCCGCCTGGCAAGTTTTGCCAGCTCGATCCCTTTCGCCCATCCCACTTCCTTCAGCTGCTTTCTCGCCTGCGGGGGCAGGTGTTCGTGGATGGACATCAGGTAGTAGGCCTTCCTCCTCGATTCCGGAAAACGCCTTTGAAGAAATTCGTCAAAACACTTCAAGGCTTCGAGTCGCCAGTACTGCCCAGCCCGCACCTCATATAGATAACGTCCCAGCTCGACGAACTTCGAGTCGCGCTCAATATCTTTCCGCTGCTCCCATGCCAAAATCTCGTCAATCTTGCCTAGCACGAACACAGCGCGTCGGCGATTGAACTTCGGCGGCATGGGTGGATTCTTAGTAATCAAGCTCGTCAAGCCAACCAAGATTGTCTGCTCCTGGACGCCGCACGAGAGCGGCGTCGGCCAAGACTTGCCTTCCAAGACAAAACCCAACATAAGGACAGCTGCTGCAGGGATTCTGCGGAAAACGGATACCGCTGTGCGGCAGAAAATCTGCCGACTCGATCCGTCGGATTGTGCTTTCCACCAAATTGCCGAACTCGAGGCGTTGTTCCTCGGTGATGGTCGTGCGTAAGTACTGAACCTCAGCCAAGCGCTTGCGAACGAATACGACTTGAGCCACTTCTGAAATTCCTGTCATCCAGGAGTAGCAGACGAGTTGGGGATCCAGAGCAAGCAGTCCCTCGGGCTCTTCCGAGTATCGGCTCGAAGAAGTCTTCCACTCAAGTAAGCAGCGTTTCCCATCCAGTTTGCCGATCGCATCGATGTACGCGACGAAGTCGTTGCTTCCGGCGATCGGTCGGGTGAACTTGATTTGCACATTCCGCCTGGGTTGGTGCACTTGGACCCGACCATCCTGGCAGAAGCGGGTCAACAGCATAATTCCCTTCCGCAGCATGCGATCCCAAGAATCTCCGTTCGAGTAATGCAACTCTTGGCTTTGGCAGGCAGACCACTCTGCAAACAGAACCGCTCCGGGATCTTCCCGACGAAAGAGTGCCCCCAGTGCCTGTTCGAAAGCGCGACCGAACAGCATCGCCGCTCGGGTATCTTTTTCTTTCCAGCCATCGAGGTAGCGATACCGATAGCGCCGCGGGCAACTGAGATATTGGCTGATTTGTGTGTAGCTATAGATCATTCAAGCCACCTGCGGTTCGTCCAGATTTGCCGGTGAAAGTTCTTCCCAACGACCGGCGGGTGCGAATCCGTCGAGTCGGAACAAAGAAGCACCGTTGATTACGATTGGGCTGACCTTGACGACCCCCTTTAGTCCAACAAGTTGTCGCTCGTCCACCTCGTCGCGACCGAGCAGTTCGCTGTCATAGCCGAAGTCCCGTAGAAACCAGTGGAGCTTCCATAGGGCTTTCCGAGTGCAATAGATGCGGCTCGAGATCCCTTGCCCTGCGAAACGCCTTGGCTCAAGAATCGACAAAGTGAGCGTGTAATAGGGCTTCTGTGCGTGCCGTTGAAACTTGGCTCGTTGCACTCGGACGAGAAAGACTCCGTCGGGAATCTGACCCACGGCGCCGCGATCTGCATCGCGCAGGCCCGCGATCTGGCGTTTCATGCGGCACCTTCTTTCTGGGCGGGATAGCTGTTGAGCTGGCAGAGCAGCGCATTGCGATCTTTTTCAGCCCAATCTGCAAGGTGCACGACGAAGTTCTCCACTTGCTCGCGAGTAGCATCGCGTAGAGACTTGACGCCGCAAAAGTCGGTCGCGTAGGACTTGACCAGCGTGGGATCGAGCTGATGCTGGCGAATCAGTTGGCAAAGGCGGTCCCGAACTTTTGGACTTCCGGAACCATTTCCGTTTGCGGGTTGTGGCGGAAGCTTCTTTGACTCGCGGGACGATTGCACTGGCTCGACGGAGGACCCGATTTCTTCAACGGAGCAGATGCCGATTCCGTAAGCCTTCCGGAGGGCCCGGTTGACGGCGCGGGTTTCCGCGATGCGCATTTCGGCACCTCGAATTAGAGGAGAGACGTTAGACGGATCAGCATCGCCGTAGCCTACGAAGCCTTTGCAGGTGGGCGACGTAAATATGGTGGCACGGAACACAAAACGCGATGTCCCTAAGTCGCAGAATGCCTTGAGGGGCTGCACTTGCATCCCATGACAGTGTTTGCGGTGGGCGACCCGCAGGAGCCCAGAGCTGCTCACATACCATTTACCGTCGATCAGCAGGAGGTCACCGGCTGCAACGGATAGGCAATGTCTCTTTAAAAGCTCAACAAGGCTGTCGCGCAAAGGTTTTTTCAAGCTCCCCCATATCTGTTCTGCTAATCGCAGATCATGCCCAAACCTTCGATTTTCTTGCATCTTCGCTCCCTTCTATGCATGGCGCTAAGCATATGCTTAGCGGTAAGCAATGTCAAGCAAGTTCTTGCTTTGTCTGAGTCGTCGGGGTAAGGTTCAAATCCATAATGACTAAGAAACAGAAGGACCCGCATGCGGTCTATCTAGGGCAGTTGGGCGGGAAGGCACGCAGGCGAAAGCTGACACGGGATCAACGTCGCCAAATTGCCAAGAGAGCGGCAGAAGCGAGATGGGCCAAACAGAGAGGAAAGCTATCGTAGGGGCGTTCGATAAAAGGAACCTAACCATGCTCAGCACTGTAATCGGTACTTATTATGTCGGCGAAGTTGGACAAGAATAGAAAGCGGCCAACACTTGCTCTTGGCCCTACTCCCCAGATCATCTCGCGCATTCCTCGCCCGTATCCGCGATCACCGGAACATCTGGGTGCTTTCATAACGAAGGAACTTTTTGATATTTGGGAAAGTCTTCTGTCGGACGCTGAACTTGACGAGCTACAGCGGTCACAACCATCGCAAGCGGCGGTAGAAAAACTCGATGCCCTAATTCTGAAGCAGGCTGAAACCTTGGGATGGCGATTGGCCCTAAGCCCGCTCGTGCACTTGCGCTTCAGCGAGTGGGATTCTTGCGACAACGGACCGGCGTTGTTCGAACTATATGGAAAGGCGCTCAAGAAGTGCGTTCGGTTCTTCCAGAAGCGACAGCCTCCACCAATCGACGATCCCGATCTATATCGCCTTAAGCTAGAGATGGTGCCAGAAATAAGGCGGTTTCAACGAAAACTGAAGATTGCCTTCTCCAGAAGGCGGGTTGCCCCATCTTTCGACGAATTGATTGACTACTTTGAGGCAACCGTCTCGGACGCGGACGATTCGTTCATTCATCTAAAGACAAGCATCGTCTCATGGGTACAATTCTTCCGGGCAAATGTGATAATGACCAAGCCACTCTTGCTTGGCAAACGTTCATCGCCTGGGACGCTCTTCGACTCTTGGCTCGCGTGGAGTAAGGGCCTTGAGCCAGAAACCGTTCGACAGAAAATCTCCGAGCTAGGCCGGTCCGTTCGCGATTCATGCAAGTCCTGAAGTTGTAGGTCCTACTTCAAATTGCAGCTATAGTTTCATTTTTAAAGCTCGATTATCCTGCCTCCAACGTTGGGTTGAGTGGAGCTTTCCGCACCACCATACGCCACGTCACCAATTGACGGGTCTAAAAACCTCCAAGATCTGGGTTCACGGCCCGGTTCAAACTGAAATGACTAGAGGATGAAGATATGTCAACGAGCAGCAAAAAAGTTACCGCCAATCGAACCAACGGGCAGAAGTCCCACGGCCCGACGAATACGACCTCGACCCGGTTTAATGCGACCAAGCACGGTTTGCTGGCGGCTGGAATAACCGAGCTAGACGACCTAGAGGGCTACCAAACTATTCTGAGGGACCTGATGAGAGAGAAAGATCCTGTCGGCGCCACGGAAACGTATCTCGTGAAGGCGTCTGCATTGGATATGGTAAGGTGGATGCGTGCTAGGCGTCTCGAAGCAGATTACATTACGAGCGAACTGAATCCGCCGCTCTATGCGCCCGATCCGATGGGGGACCTCAATCTTATATTTCAAGGTCAAGTGCTAGATCCGGGAATTCCAGCTGCGATCAGTTCTGACAGCGGTCAGCGACTAGTCAACATTTTCCAACGTTACGAGACGAATATCGCTAATCGGCTGTTCAAGAGCTTGCACGAACTGGAGCGATTGCAACGTATGCGGCAGGGCGAGCGATTACCGGCACCTACCGCTGTGGATGTGAGCATTCATACTGACACATCCATATTGGAGTCTGCTAGTGCGGGTCCTGCCGCGACCAATATAATAGTGGACTCACCCCATGAGGAGACCGACAGGGCGGATCCGGTTCCGGCGGCACGAACGCGATCAAAATCGCTGCCCGAAAATTGAAAAGCGAGAGCCAATTACCAAACGAACCCAAGAAACTCCTTATGTTTTCAGTCTGCCTGCGGGCGAGGGCAGTTTGGGGGCGGTACTAGGCTTTGCGGCCAACTGCCCCCGAGGTAACAATAGTTCTGCGGAATAATAGCCCTGAAAGACGTCTTAATGCGACAAAACCGCCAGCGACTGCGTGGAAGCAGGTTAGCTTCAATTTTACGAAACGAACCCAACAACTTGTTTATTTTCAACAGAACTCGGCTGCATACCTGACTGGAAGATTCGAGCAGCACGGGGCCTATCGTTCTGCGATTGCCTGGGCCGTGTCTGTAATGCTTCCCGAATTGCGGTTAGTAACATGGTCGCGCGATGCCGACTTTTGGGTTTGCGATCGGACCAAGTTACCCTCTTTTGCGAATCTGCCAAAGAAGCAGCGAAACAACCAGCCAAACTCCTGTAGCACCTGTCAAGACGAGCCAAGGGCTCTGGCTGGGCAGGAATCGTTTCACTAGAAAAGCGAAGGCCAATAGCCCGATGCTTCCCATAGCGGCGCCTGCCGCGTCTACTGCCGCTGCTCTTCTCCCGCGAATCGATCCGTAAATGCCGGCGCGCTCCTTCTTCTGCTTCTCATGCTTTTCGATCAGGGTTGCGCTTGCGGGGAAGATCGCCGGGAAAGCCAAGAAAAGCCCGCCTATAACCGGGCCAAAGTCCTTGGCGATCATGCCTGCCGCGGCCGTAATTAATCCCCCGGAAAGAAATCGCACTCCGAATTCGTACCAGCGGGTCTTTCTCAGGGCAGAGGGATCAATTTTGATTCGCATCGACTTTCTACTTTAGCCAGACGTACCAAAGCCCGAAAGCAACCGCTCCCCACAAGGGCAATAAAGAGATTGTGAGCGATAGAGCCGTAAATCGACCTCGCATCAGGGTCCAACTCACGCAACAGACGTAAACGAAAAACGCTATCGCACCCGCGATCATGGAATTGGCTTCAGTGGCCGCATAGTGTCGTCCATCGCTCGCGACTGTGAGTCCCAACGTGGCGAGCGCAATGGATGGAGCCGCGCCAAAGAGGCCGGCGAAACTCTTCGGTCTGAAGAGATCGCCTAAGACTGCGAATCCAGAAACCGTAATGCCCCCGATCAAAAACCGAATGAGGATGACTTTCATGCGAACAGCCGTCAAAGCAGGACTTGCGGGCAAAAATGAATTTGAGGCAACGACCTCCTATAAAAGGTTCCTTTTCACCATTTTCATCGCGTGCGCTGGTCCCCGCATCCGAAGAACTTTGAACTTCTTGCCTCTTTCCTTGTTGTACGTGATGAAAAACTGCTCGATCTCTTGGAGCATGTTGCTATTCAGATCATCGAGTGTGTTTACATCTGAGTAATCTCGGCTTTGATCGGGAACCGCAATCAAGCGGTCGTTGCGTTCTGTTTTCCCATTTTCCGTCTGCTCGGCCTCCATCACCCCGATCAAGCGACTCGGAACGACGCATCCCGTGAACGTGGGTTCATCCATGATGATCAGAATATCTTCCGGATCGCCGTCTTCTGCCTTCGTTCGGGGAACGAACCCGAACGCATGCGGAAACACCATGCCCTCAGGCAGCACGCCCGATAGTGAAAAGAACCCGAGATCTTCGTCGTACTTGAATTTGTTGCGGCTTCCGCCTGGAGTTTCGATTACCGCCATCACGACGCCAGATTGCTTGCGGGCGAACGGGTCCAGGCGCGTTGGATTTGATGTATTTTTTCTTTTCTTTGCCACGACTCGCCTTCTCTCAACTTGGAGAAAAGGAATCCGAAAACAGTTGTTCACAATTTATTAATAGTGCTCCGCGTGAACTCCCGCATGCGAGACTGGCGACACGACTTGGTCCGCGACAGGCGATGAAATACAGTAAAAACCGGATGAGCGTACAGCGCGGTTCGACGTTATAACGCTCAAGACGAGCGGAGACCCTTATGAGCAAAGACTTTCAAAAGTCCGAAGATGAACGTGCGCCGGAACTCAAACGCGACCTGGAAGCTCAGTTAGACGAACTAGGGGACAAGCCAGGACAAGTGGGCAACCGCAGCGCAGGGCAAGCAGGAGATTCTCAGGCGCTTTCTTCCGAGGAAGACGCAAGCGACGAATCGGTGGAAGAGCTGGCGGATACGGAGCAAGCACTGGAAGCCGCAGCCATAGAGGGAGTGGAAGATGCGGCAAACCATCCCGAACGGCCCGCACATACCCATGAAGAATATGGCCGGCCAGACGACGTGCCTCCAAAACGGAACCGCAATGTGGCCTGACAAAGCGGCAAACCATGGAAATTTAAAAGAATAAAACACTTAGCAATCTCGGGGAACCGCTGTATTGGACCGGCCTCCGAGAAGAAGGAAAATCCTAAGGTCGAATTGATCGCTCAAAGAATTGGCGTGCATTCCACTCTGAGAGCTATGTGAAATACGACACAACAAAGCTCATTTTGGAGGTTGCATATGCGACGTTTACTACTGCTGCTTTCGGTTCTGCTGCTCGGTGCCTGTTGGGCCGTAGCGCAGGACACCACCAGTCAAACAAAGTCGAACTCCAGCGAAACCAGTGCGAGTTCGGGTCAAACCACTTCGGCGACTTCTAGCGGCGCCACCACAGTTCAAGGATGTTTGAGTGGATCCAGCGGGAACTTCACACTCACCGACAAGAATGGCACCACGTATCAGCTGACCGGAGACACCGCGAAGCTGAGCGAACACGTGGGCCACGAAGTGAAGGTTACCGGAACCTCGAGTTCAGCCTCCACGGCCAGCGGTGGCAGCGCCTCTGCGACCACGGGAGCGGCGGGATCTCAAACCCTTGAAGTCAGCTCGGTGAAGCACATCTCCAAAACTTGCCAAAGTGGCGGCGGCATGTCGAAGTAGTTTTACGCCAATCTTGTGACTTTTAGCCCAGCCAAACGGCTGGGCTATTTGTTTTAGTCGGTGAAAGTCTTCCGCCCCACCTGCAGCATGAGTTTCCAGCTTTAATTAAGCTGCCTCGCGCGACGGCGGCTTGGCGTGCACGATCTGTGGTTTTCCGTGCGCTGGCCGATGAATTTCCTGACCTGGGCCCGGCCTCTTCTTGCCAGGCAGTTCGGGGATGTGAACTGGTCTCTTCGTTCGCGCCGACTCGTGTATTGCTTCCACAATGCGCACGTCGGCCAAGCCTTCCAATCCATTGGGTTCAGGCTCCTTGTCCTTGAGTATGCAATCCGAGAAATACACCAGCTGAGCGGCGAACTGATCGCGTTTCGGAAATGTACGAGTCCTACTCTTTTCCCCAACTGTCACCTGGTGTTTGATCGCCATAGCGTACTCATAGGCCGGATCCGCACGAAGCACGCCCTTGGTTCCGATGAGTGCATACCGGCTGATGTCGGTAGCCCCAAAGCTGCATGTGAAAGTGGCCAGGCGCTGCTGGGGGAAGCGCATCACCACTGATGTCATCTCTTCTACGTGCTGGAAGCGCGCGTCTCCGTTGCTTGCTGTTACAGCCACAACTTCAGTAGGTTCTGCGCCAAACAAATACCGGGCTGCATTAATGCAATAGACCCCCATGTCGTAGACAGGGCCGCCGCCGCGCGCAGACGGTTCGTTCACTCGAACATTGCCATCCGCCACCTGCTGGGCAAACTCCGAGGTGAACATCCTCAGTTCTCCCAATTTGCCGTTTTTTGCCAAGCGAATCGCTTCCAGGTTTCCAGCTTCAAAGTGAAGTCGATAGGCAATCATCAATTTCGCGTGGTTTTGCCGGGCAGCTTCAATCATGGCCCGGCACTCTTCCGACGTCACCGCCATGGGCTTCTCGCAGAGCACATGAACGCCAGCCGCAGCAGCGCGCACCGCATATTCCCGATGCAAGTGGTTGGGTAGCGTCAGGTAGACGGCATCAACATTGGAGAGGGCTCGGCTGTAGTCTTCATACGAGTAGAGGTGCTCTAGAGAATATTTCTTGCCTACCTTCTCAAGCCTGTCAGCATCGCCCGAAACAAGAGCAAAGAGTTCCGAGTTCTGCGCGTTCCTGAAGGCGGGGAGTACGGCGATCTGCGCTATGTGGCCGAGACCAACCACGGCGTAGCGAACTTTGCGTCTCGACATTCCGCGTCGCGTCATTCAAGCCCTCCGATTCGTGTGACAAAACAGCTTGTTCGCGGCCGTCGCCCTTCTCGGCCGGCCGAACTGCTTGATTTCGATGCATTTTCTAAACCTTGGGTGGGTGATGAATTGCGCGAGTCAAACGCGTTGACCTACGGATTCGCCAAACCGGCCTAGGGCTTCTTCTGGAGCGCCGTAAAGGGAAGTGTGTGGTGCCGTTCAGGAAAGTATTAGTCCCGTCTACAGATTCGAGATGATGTTTCCCGCGAAGCGACTGTCCTAAGAAATAAGGTGGCGCGTGCAAGCTGAGCGGCAGTGAAAAGCTGGCTTGCCAGGCGGTGAACGATGCCGGCCCCACGGGAAACAGTTGCGGTTCTGAAGGTTGTTGTCAATGTGGTGATTCTTCTCTGTCTGCTGGGGTCGGTGAAAGCCCAGACCAGCGTAAACGACATACACGTCGTACCGAGACAACTCAGTCCTTCGGTCGCGACTACCGTGGCCGCCACGCAGTTGGTGGACGGATCACTGCTGCACGTGCTCAAGACCGAAGCGAAACTAGTCCTGGTCCCGGTTAGCGTCACCGACCAGGGTGAACGTCTCGTGAGCGGCCTTCGGGCAGAAAACTTCGAGCTCTTTGACGGCAAGAAACCGCAAGAAATCAAGCACTTTTCCAGTGAAGATGCCCCAGTCTCGATTGGCCTGGTTCTCGACGCCAGCGGCAGCATGCACGACAAAATGAATCGCGTGCGCGAAGCTGTTACCAAATTCTGCGAGGCCGCAAATCCTCAGGACGAATTTTTCTTGATCGTTTTTTCCGACCAGCCACGTTTAGCGACCGATTTCACTTCCGTTCCTGAAGACATTGAAAAGGAACTGCTCTTCACACGACCCAAGGGACGCACCGCTTTGCTGGATGCTATCTACATGGGTTTGCGCAAGATGAAAGAGGCAAAGTACGCGAAGAAGGCTCTTCTGATTATTTCCGACGGCGGGGACAACCACAGTCTCTATACCGAGAGGGATGTGAAGTCAGTAGCGAAGGAATCCGATGTCATGATTTATGCCATCGGAACCTTTGACCGTTACGTTCCTACTATCGAAGAAAGTCGCGGACCTGACCTCTTGTCGCATCTTGCCGAGCCTACCGGTGGACAAGCTTTCGTGTTGAGGGACGAGCTCGAATTACCGGCGGTAGCCGGTCACATTGGGAAAGAACTGCGAACTCAGTACGTGCTTGGGTATCGGCCGGAAGAGATGCCGAAAGACGGGAAATGGCACAAGATTCAGGTCAAGTTGCGATTGCCCAAGAAGTTTTCGTTCTTGCGAGCTCGCGCCAAATCGGGGTATTACGCCCCGGCAGACTAACTGTTGCGCTCGAAATGCCACTTCCATTTAAGCATGTGTTTTCGAGCCCGTCTCTCAGTAGATGACTGTAATTGCGCGAGTGCAGGGCGAGGAAAAAATCCTTTTCGTAGTCTGCGGCGCTACCGATGCGCTGGATTGCGCAGGTTCTCGTAACCAGGTCAGTTCGCGACAACATCCCCGAAATCAATCGCATCACATGTCGGCGGGTTGCAAGCATTTGCCTTGATTACCGGCTGTTCTCTTTCGGAGGGTCGCAAAAGGCATTTGCTGACATCGGCTTCGGCGGTCGCGTATGCGCTGGTTAAATCTCGTGCTTTTGTTGTGGAGCGCAAGTCTGTTCGCCCAGCTCGCCCCCCTGGGACCGCAAGCCACATACAACGGTCAGAACGTAAGCGCCATTTCGCTGATCGCAAATCCGCACCGGGATCTGACGCCGCTCTATCCGGTCGTCACTCAAAAGGTGGGTGCGCCCTATTCCCAAGAAGCGATCGAGGCTTCCGCCCAGGCGCTAAAGCAAGCAGGCGGGTTTCCCAAAGTTGACGTCAGCATCCAACCAGAAGTCGCTGGACTACGAATCAACTTCTTGTTGGAGCCGGCGTACTACATCGGCGTGGTCGACTTCCCCGGAGTTGGAAAATATTTCCCTTATACCCGCCTTCTGCAAATCGTGAACCTTCCCGATGAAGATCCTTACGATCCCGCGCGCATTCCGATGGCTGAAAGTGCGCTCACAGACTTCTTGCACAGGAATGGGTATTTCCAGGCGAACGTGCATGCCGAACCCAGCATCGACGATGCTCGCGAACTGGTCAATGTTAGCTTCGTTGTTGAGATGGGCAAGCAGGCCCGGATCTCTTCCGTGAAGATCGAAGGACCTGTTGATCCTGAGAATGCGCGATTGATGCACGCTGTGAAGTCGCTGCGGGCGAGGCTCTCTGGGGGGCTGCTCAAATCGGGCAAACCTTACACTCCGGAAAGAATCAGCCAGGCCACGAAGCTGATGAAGAGCACGCTGACCAAGCAACGCAGGCTGGCCAGCAGCATTCGCGAGAATCCACCGCAATACAACGCCCAAGCTAATCGGGTCGATGTGTCGTTCAAGGTGGAACTGGGGCCGGTGGTTAGTGTCCGCACGGTCGGAGCAAAGCTGACGGCCATTCCGTTTCTGGCGGGGCGGCAGATGAAGAAGCTCATCCCGATTTATTCCGAGGGGACTGTCGATCGGGATTTGGTGGAGGAGGGTCAGCGGAACTTGACTGATTATTTCCAAAAGAAGGGCTTCTATGATGCGAAGGTCACGATCAACTTCCAGAGACAACCCGATCAGATTCTGATCGTCTACACCATCGATCGCGGGAAGAAACACAAGGTCGACCGCATCCTCTTCAATGGAAATTACGAACTGACCGCCAAGGAATTGATTGACCAGGTAACGGTAAAGAAATCGCATATCCTGACCCACGGCCGCGTCAGCCAGAAATTGCTCAAACAGAGTGCTGCCAACATAGAGGCCCTCTATCGGGACCACGGATACGAAGAAGTAAAAGTAAAACCCCGGACCATCGATCACGAACCGAAGATCGATGTTGCCTTCGATATTGAAGAAGGCACGCAGACCATGGTCGAAGACGTGGACGTGTCGGGAAACCAGAACATCATCTATGAACAATTGACTGCGCCCAAGGGATTCCAACTCCGGGCGGGAGTTCCATTCTCTCCACGCAAACTGGCCGAGGATCGAAACCGCATTTCCGCGAACTATCTGAATCGCGGCTATCTCAATGCTGAAGTCAAAACGGCCGTGACGAAGAACCCCGGCGATCCTCACCGCGTTACGGTCAGCTACGCGGTTACCGAGAACCAGTTGGTGCGAATCGGCGAAGTCGCCTATCTCGGGCAGAAAAATACGCGGCTCTCGCTCCTCAAAAAGACCGCGAAAATTCCTCCCGAATCGCCGATGCGGCGCGATCAGATGCTCGCAGCAGAGAGCCAGCTTTACGATCTGAACATCTTTGACTGGTCCAGTGTTGGTCCGCGAAAGCCCATCACCGACCAGACTGAAGAAATGGCGCTAGTGAAGGTGCATGAAGCGAAGCGCAACGAGATTACCTACGGATTTGGGTTCGAGGTCTCACACCGCGGCGGGAACATACCGACGGGGACCGTAGCGCTTCCAGGAGGCGGCGGCACCATTGGGTTGGGCGGCAACCAGATCGCGCCAAGTCAGTCTACCTTCGCCAGCCCACGCGGTTCGGTCGAATTCAACCGCCGCAACATGCGGGGTCTGGGGGAAACCGCGAGCGCGTCCATTCTGCTGTCACGCCTCGATCAGAGAGTTCTGACGACTTATACTCAACCCCACTTTATCGGCTCGCAATGGCAGTCCCTGAGCAGCTTTTCGGTAGAGCGCAATAGCGAGAATCCACTTTTCACAGCCGGCTTGGGCGATCTCTCGTTCCAGGTCGAGCGTTTGATCAGCCGCAAATTCAATACGCGGTTACAGCTTCGCTACGACTTCAATAAGACCACCTTGTCACACCTGCTGGTTCCACAACTTGTGCTCGACCAGGACCGTCATGTGCGGCTGTCGACGTGGTCGGCAACACTGATCCGCGATACGCGCGACAAGCCGCTCGACGCACACCATGGATCATTCTCGACCGTGAATTTCGGAATCACACCCACAGCATTTGGCTCAAGCGCGAACTTTGCCAAGATATTCGCTCAATACGCCTACTACAAACCTGTGCACTCGCTGGTATTCGCGAACAGCATCCGCCTCGGCTTTGCAACGCCGTTTTCCGGCAGCTTTGTCCCGACAAGTCAGTTGTTCTTCTCAGGGGGCGGCACTTCCCTGCGTGGTTTTCCCATTGACGAGGCCGGCCCGCAACGACTCGTCCCCTTCTGCAATGTGCTCAAAGGCCATTCGGGATGCGTGAACGTTACGGTGCCCGTGGGAGGGCGCGAGCTTTTTATTCTGAACTCAGAGGCACGCTTTCCGCTAGGGATCACCAAGGCGCTGGGCGGGGTGGTCTTCTACGACGGTGGCAATGTGTTTAGCGCCATTAATTTCAACAATTTCGTAAACAACTACAGCAACACGGTGGGAGTCGGGCTGCGTTACGCGACTCCAATAGGTCCGATACGTTTTGACATTGGGCGAAATCTGAATCCTGTGCGGGGGATCAATCCCCTGCAGTACTACATCACCATCGGGCAAGCTTTTTAGGGGAGAGTCATGAATTGGAATTGGAAACGGGATTGGAAAAAAGCGATTGGCTGGTCATTGGCGGGACTTCTTGGCCTGCTCGTCATCGCATTTGTCGGCGGATATTTTTATCTTCGCAGCAACGGCTTTCAACAGTTCGCGCTGCACAAGATCGCTGAGCAGGCCGATCTCGCCACTGGAGGCCACACTCAGATTGGCGGACTCGATTTCAGTCTCTCAAATTTGACCGCGCATCTTTACAACATCACCGTCCGCGGCACTGAAGCTCCCGATCAGCCCCCGCTCCTGCACGCCGACGAACTCACCGTGCGTATCAAAATTTTGTCGGCGCTGCATCGTCAGGTTGCATTGCGCGAACTCCTTATCGCTCATCCCGTGGTGCATTTCCAGGTCACGCGCGAGGGTAAGAACAATCTTCCTACGGCCCCGCCCAGTCAAAGCAGCAGTCACACCAGCGTTTTCGATCTCGCGGTCGAGCACGCCCAAATCACGAACGGCGAGGTCAACTACAACGATCGAAAGACACCGCTGGAAGCCGATCTGTATGATTTCGGGACCGACATCCATTTCGAGTCCCTCGCTAAGCGCTACGTTGGCACTGTTTCCTATGACAACGGGCACGTGAAGTATGCCCAGTACGCATCTCTTCCGCACAATTTGAACTTGAAATTCAGCGCCTCGCCGGATCAATTTAACCTGCAATCCGCCCTCTTGAAGCTAGGATCGTCAGCTGTGACTCTTCATGCAGCCGTTTCAAACTATTCAAATCCAATTGCGGATGGGGACTACCAGATTCAGATTCATACGCAGGACTTTGCTGCAATGTCGCCCCAGGCAGCTCCGGCGGGCGATGTAGCAGTAACCGGCAAACTTCACTATCAGGCAGTCGGAACTCAGCCGCTCCTGCGCAATGTCTCTGTCAACGGCCAACTTGCGAGCAACGTACTTTCTGCTGTTGTCTCCGGCAATCGCGTCGAATTGCGACGGTTGCAAGGGACATACCAGTTAGCTGGCGGAAACTTAGAGGTGAGAAATTTTGCCGTGGATTCTCTGGGCGGACGCATCACTGCCGATGCTCAGATCAAGCATCTCGATACAACCCCCGATTCGCAGGTTCGGGCTGCTCTGCACAATATTTCCCTCAGAGCTTTGCAGCAGGCCCTGAAAACGCAGGGAGTGAACGGAGCGACTCTTTCCGGCACGGTCGGAGGAAAAGCTGAAGCCGCATGGAAGGGGAGCATTTCGAACCTGCGCGCGCACTCGGACCTGACGGTTCAGGCCGTTGCCGCCAACAACTCGAACCCATCCGAGAGCCGCGTTCCCGTTAATGGCGCAATCCATGTGAGCTACGATGGCGCTCGCCAAACCATCTCGCTGCGCGACACGACCCTGCGCATTCCTTCAGCGACATTGACCGCACAGGGCACGATCAGCAATAACTCAAGCTTGCAGATTCAAGTCGCAGCGAATGATCTTCACCAGCTCGCTGCCCTGGCAGCGTCGTTCCGCTCGCCACAGACACAGGTCCCGGCAGTTTCGGGTTCCGCAACCCTGAATGCAGTTGTCAGCGGCTCGATGAAAAAGCCCTCGATCAATTCGCAATTGAGCGCACAGAACTTACAAGTCGAAGGCAGCCAGTGGAACACGGCAAAATTGGAGATGAGAGCCAATCCCTCGGAGTTTGCAGTGCAGAGTGGGTCCTTGGTTAACGCCAAGCAGGGACAGGCCACCTTCAGCGCGAGAGTAGCGTTGCGGAATTGGTCTTACGCAGATACGAACCATCTGGAAGCGCACCTTGACGTCCAGAAAATTCGAATTGCCGATCTGCAGCGCCTGGCCAACCAGCACTATCCAGTCTCGGGCGATTTTTCCGCCAAGCTTTCTCTGAAGGGTTCGCAAGTCGATCCGATCGGCTCAGGCTCAGCGCAGATCACGAACGCAACCGCCTACGACGAACCTATTCAAAACTTCGCCGTAAAATTTAATGCCGCCAACGGCTCGATCGTTTCCACATTGAACCTGGCCGTTGCAGCCGGGGCCCTTGACGCAAATCTCTCCTACACTCCCAAAAACAAAGCCTATAAGGTTAGTCTCAACGCGCCATCCGTGGTGCTGCAAAAACTGCAGACGGTGAAGGCAAAAGATCTGCCCCTCACCGGGACTGTCACTGCCTCCGTCAACGGCGAGGGAACGTTGGACGATCCTCAGCTGAATGCACTCATCCAGTTGCCGCAACTCCAGATGCGGCAAAGCTCAATTTCCGGGCTGAAGGGGCAGCTCGCCGTCGCCCATCACTCTGCGGATTTCAATCTGAGCTCCAAGGTTTCGGAGGCCTCGGTTCAAGCGCACGGCCATGTCGCTTTGAGTGGGAACTACTACACCGACGCCGCCATCGACACGAGTACTATTCCTCTCGATGCTCTAATGGCAACCTACGCTCCCAGCGCGCCGAAAGGATTTCAAGGCCAAACCGAATTTCACGCCACGCTGAAGGGCCCGCTGAAAGACAAGACTCATGTTGAGGCGCACCTCTCGATTCCCGTCCTGAACGCGAGTTACCAGGCCCTGCAGATCGGGATCGCAAGCCCAATTCACGCGGACTATGTCAATTCGGTTGTAACTCTGCAACCGGCCGAGATTCGAGGAACCGGCACCTCCCTGCGGCTGCAAGGCCAGTTGCCGCTCGCCGGAAACGCTTCACCCACGCTCTCTGCAAATGGATCGGTCGATTTGCATATCTTAAAGATCGTCGCACCGGATCTCTCCAGTGCCGGCACTCTCGCAATGGATGTGCGCGCCTCTGGATCGGCGGCCCATCCGACCGTCGCTGGGCAACTGCAGTTCAAGAACGTCGCAATGAATACGGCTGATGCTCCGATCGGCGTCGAAAAGCTGAACGGCACGCTGGATATCGCTAATGATCGCGTGCAAGTCTCGAACATGACGGCGCAAGTAGGGGGTGGCAACGTCTCCCTCGGCGGCTCCATTGCCTACCGGCCCGCTGTGCAATTCAACCTGGCGCTACAGGGACAATCGATTCGTCTTCGTTATCCAGAGGGTTTGCGGTCGCTGCTCGACGCCAATCTCGCGTTCAGTGGAACGACTCAGGCTTCCACTCTGAACGGACGCGTTCTGATCGACAGCTTGTCGTTCACGCCCGACTTCGACCTAGCAAGTTTTAGCGATCAATTCAGCACAGGGAGCACGCCTTCACAGCCCGGATTCGCCGACACCATAAAACTCGCGGTCAGCGTGCAATCGCAGGATTTGAACGCAAGGAATTCGCAGATCAGTATTGCGGGGCAAGCCGCATTGCAAGTGGGAGGAACCGCCGCTGGCCCTGTAATCACGGGGCGAACGACTTTGACTTCGGGTGAACTGTTTTATCGCAATGTGCGTTACGAACTTCAAAAAGGAGTGATCACATTCGACGATCCCAACGAAACTCACCCGGTGCTGAACGTCTCAGTGGGAACCACCGTCGAGCAATACAATCTCACACTCACCATGCGTGGGCCGCTCGACAAGCTCACGACGTCGTATGTTTCCGATCCCCCGCTCGCGACCGCCGACGTCATTAATTTGATTGCGCGTGGCAAAACTACCCAGGAGTCGGCCGCTAGTAGCCAGAGCACCGATTCTATGATTGCCTCGCAGGCCGCCAGCGAGGTGAGCAGTGGCGTGCAGAAACTCGCGGGAATCTCCAGTCTGCAGATCGATCCTTTGATCGGCGGCAACAATCAGAATCCTTCGGCCCGCATAGCTCTCCAACAACGTGTGACCAAGAATCTGCTCTTCACGTTCTCAACCGATGTTTCCCAACCTGGAAGCGAAATGGTGGAGGGCGAATACCAGTTGAACAAGCGCTGGTCGGTAAGCGCGGCTCGCGATCAACTCGGCGGAGTTTCCGTGGATGGCCGATATCACACTAGGTTCTAGTGTCGCTAATCCGTCGACGCATGAGCCGAAGATTTTCTCTGCGTCCTTAGCGTTCCCTCAGCGCTCTCTGCGGTTCAAGTTTTAGTGAGTGCGGGATGGAAACTAGGCTGCCCGGTCGATCGTGGCTGGTTGCGTAACGCGTTCCCTGTTCTCCGACAGTACGCTCTTGGGCTGCACGCAGCCTTTTTTGCTCTCTTTAGCTAACTCCGCATTGAGTTCGGCGCCGACGAGTAGGACGAACGAAGTCCAATAAAGCCAGGTCATAAATGCGATAAATCCGCCCAGCGTCCCGTAGGTTCGATTGAAGTTGGCCCAATGACGAAAATAATATCCCAGCAAGAAAGAGAGGCCATTCCAGACAATCACCGAGAGCACTGCGCCCGGAAGCGTCGCCCCGAAACGCTGTTTCACATTGGGCGCAAGGTAATACAACAGTTCAACCGCGAGAATGGTGAAACAGATCGCCAGCGTCCAGCGCAGAAAGGGCCACACCGCAACGAACACCGCCGAGAGCCCGATGCGACTGGCCAGCCATTCCCCAAAACGCGGCCCCACCAACATCACGCCCAGTGACGTTAACAGCAGCGATCCGATAATCGCTGCGAGTGCGATTGCCAGAAGCCGCGTCTTCCAGAAGGGACGATCATCCTTCACGTCATACGCAATGTTTAGAGCTTCAATCATGGAGTCAAAGGCCGCGGACGCCGTCCACACCAATCCCAGCATTCCGAACGAGAGCCACGTCCCACGGTGCGAGGCCAGCACGTCTCCTAAAACGGAATACACCATCTTCATCGTGTCCTGCGGCAGAAGACGGTCCATCAACAACAAGACATGATTGAAAAGCTCGGGAAGAGAAATGAATCCTACGATCGCAGAAAGAAAAATAAGTGCTGGAAACACTGAGAGGACGAAATAGTAGGAAAGCGCCGCAGAAACCTGCAGCATGTGATGCCGCATCAGATCACGATAGGTGAAAGAGAAGGCGCGCTTGATACTACTGAGGTCCACGGCCTCAAACTATTCCTTCATCGTGGGCAAGAGAATACCTGAAAGACGGTATGCAACTCCTTTAAGAGACGATGGTTACGATTTCGATGTCTTCCTGTTTGTTTTCAAGGTGGATCAGCACTGAGTCGTTTCTCCGCTCCAGAAGCAGATCCACGGCGACTTTTCCGCAGCCGAGCCCTCGAATCGACAGTTGAGGAATACCCTCAGGCAGAAAAGGACGATCAAAAACAATTCGCCCGCGATCCGCTTGTACGGAGATTCCAAGGCAGCCTTCCAGGATCAGGAAAGGCGCTGCCGCCGCCCAGGCTTGTGGTGAACAGGCCACGGGATAGAGAGTAGGTCCTTCGTTCGGCCGCCGCTTCAAGCCGCAGAACAGTTCCGGCAGGCGGTGCAATTCGACCTCGCTGCTCAAGTCCAGCAAGGCCAGGAGCAACTGTCCCGCCATCTTCTTGGATCCATACTTCGCCATGCCATTGGCAATCACGGAATTGTCGTGTGGCCAGATGGAACCGTTGTGGTACGACAGCGGGTTGTATCGCGATTCGGTATTGGCGACCGTTCGGATTCCCCAACCAGTGAAGGACTCAGGGCTCATCAGCGCCTCCGCCACATGGCGAGCGCGCTCCGGTGAAGCAATTCCAGTGTAAAGACAGTGCCCTGCATTCGAAGCACGAACCCGGCAGGGTCGCTTGCGGCCGTCGAGCGCGAGCGCATAGGTGCCAAGATCGCTGCACCAGAATTTCTCTTCGAACTGCGTGCGCAAGCTCTCCGCCTCCACCTCGAGCTGACAGCATCCGTTTAAGTCCCCGAGCACGCGGCTCAATCGGGCCGCCGCTAACTTGGCCGCGTAGACATAACCTTGGACCTCGCACAAAGCGATTGGCGGTTCAGCGATCTTGCCGTCGGCGTGAAATACGGAATCGTTGGAATCCTTCCAGCCTTGCTGCACCAGTCCCTTATGGGAATGTCGTGCGTACTCGACAAAACCGTCACCGTCGACATCTCCGAATTTATCGATCCACGTCAGAGCCCGCTGCACGTTTGGCCACAATTTCTCCAGGAAGAGGCGATCCGCAGTGCGCTCGAAGTAGGCGCCCGCGAGCATGATGAAGAGCGGTGTTGCATCGACACTACCGTAGTAACGGCCAAAGGGAACTTCTCCCAGCATGGCCATTTCGCTTCGCCGCATTTCGTGGAGAATTTTCCCGGGCTCTGAGTCCGCAACGAAATCAGTCTCCTCCGCTTGTGATGCAGCAAGAAATTCCAGTACACCCTTGGCAATGCTTGGATTCAGCCACAAAGTTTGCAGGGCGGTAATGATTCCATCACGGCCAAATACTGTGCTAAACCAGGGAACCCCCGCGTAAGGATAATTACGCTCCGGGTTTCCCGCGATCATCATTTGCAGGTCAGAGACCGAGCGCGCTATCCAGTCGCTAAATCGTGAGTTTGAACTTGTGATCTGGGGAAAGGTCCGAGACATTTCCGCGAGTTCGAAGCGGGCCGAGGACAGTGCTTCTGTATATCCAACAGAACTCTGGGGGGCATCGGTCCCGCAGCAGATCTCAAGCTCCACCGTCGCTCGCTCTTTGGGACGAAGGGCGACTTCGAATTCCAGCCCTGATTCATACGACTTTACCGCCTTGGCGTCGGTTCGGATCCGAGTCCGGCGGACCACGCGATCTAATCCCTCATACGACAACACCACGGAGTTGCCATCAATTTGTTCTGGGAGCTGCCGGCCTTTGCGTTCTCTGCCGGTGCCGCGAACTTCGAAAATGTCGGTAAAGTCAGCGTCGAATTCAACCCGAACCGGAACCTCCAGATTTTCCAATCCGTGATTGACGAACAAAAGTTTTTCGAAACAGGAATCGCGCCACAGAAACCGGGTGCGAACCAGATGAAGCGTCCCCCGATGAATCACCATCTCTCCATCGCTGAAGACGTCGAGGTTGGCCAAGTCGGCGGTAAACAGAAAATTATTGGTCGCCACCGTTGAACTTAACAACAGCGGACGCGCATTCCATAAGTTCAGCGACAACGCGGAGAGGTGCCGCATCCCATCGTAGAACAGGCCTTCCTCGCCCAAGCCGGAGGTTTGCACGTCGCCAAGGCGGTCGAATACAAAAAACATCTTGCCGTATTTGAGAACCCGGGCGAGGTAGTCGGCCGGGGACGAGGTAGTGGCTATGTAGTACTGGGGGTGGGCGATTCCACTTCCATCCAATTCAACGCTCCCTCTTCGACCGTCATCGAGGCCGACTTCGGATGAATCATCTGATGATAGATCTTCACATAGTCGCGCGCCATTCGCTCATCGGTGAAGTTTAGCTCAAAATGGCTGCGGCACTCGCGCCGGCTCACTTCGCCGAGCCGCCTTACCGCTGCGACCGCCTCGTCAAGATCGCGCACCAGGAAACCGCACACACCGTCGGGAATAATCTCGGGAACAGATCCAAACGGGTGTGCGATCACCGGCGTCCCGCACGCCATGGCTTCGATCATCACAATGCCAAATGGCTCCGGCCATTCGATCGGGAAAAGAAGGGCGGCCGCATTGCCCAGGAATTCCTGCTTTTCCGAGGCTGTAATCTCGCCGATAAACTCAATCTGAGAATTGTCCAATAACGGCTTGATTTGCCTCTCAAAATAGTTGCGATCGCCGCGATCGATTTTCGCCGCAATCTTCAACTTCATCCCGGAGCGGACGGCGATCTCAATGGCGCGAGGAAGTCCTTTTTCCGGCGAGATTCGCCCAAGAAACGCAAGATAGTCTCCGGCGCTTTCGTTCAGTTTCAGCGAATTGACTGGCAGGCCATGATGGACGGTGGCCAACCAGTTCACCCAGGGCAGCGGCTGGCGCTGCGCATCGGAGATCGAGACCAATGGCACTTCCGAAAATTCCTTGTACAGCGGGACCAGGTCAGGAAGGTCTTGCCTTCCATGGAGTGTGGTGACACATGGGACCTGCACACGCCGGCTCAGCGGAAAGTGAACATAATCGATGTGAAAATGAATGAGATCGAACTTCTCCGCCTGACCAAAAATCCGTTCCACCATCAACACGTGGTGCGCCATGGGATCAACTGAATCCGGATCGAGTCGCAGTGCTTTCTTGCATGCCGGAACCAGCCGTGCGTTGGTCACCGAGTCGCCGCTGGCAAACAAGGTTACGTCATGTCCGAGCGAAACCAGCTTTTCTGTGAGCCATGAGACGACGCGTTCCGTTCCTCCGTAAAGGCGAGGGGGAACGCTTTCATAAAGTGGCGCGACTTGGGCAATCCTCATGCGCTCGGCTCCTTTTGACGACTATGCCTCCTCTTCATACGACGAAACCGCCGCCTAAAGTGCACAGAAAAGGTGCTTATGAGATGTTTAAAATGGCGACTGCTGTTGTTCGCAAATTATTCGGAGATAACAGGATCGACATTCGGTTCGCGCCACAACCTTTCCACAAAGCCGCGCAACCCAACCGCGGGTATTTTGCCCGAGAGGCTTGGACAATGCGTCAGCAAAAGCAGAAACGACGGCTTTCCTCGTCACTTTCTGTAGAAACTGAAATGCCTGCCATTTTGTTTGATCTCGATGGCACTCTAGTGGACAGCAATTATCAGCACGTTAACGCCTGGTCGGAAACTCTGCTCGCCGCCGGCCTGGTGATTCCGAGATGGAAAATCCACCGCCGCGTCGGAATGAGTGGAAGATCTATGCTTCAGGAGTTGCTGCGCGAACTCGGCGACAAACAAGACAGGATCGATCTCGACCAACTCGAACGCCAGCACGACACCAGGTTTCGGCGTGCAATCCCACATCTCAAGCCTCTTCCCGGCGTAAATCAGCTCCTGAGTCATCTCTCCAGGCACGGAATACGATTTGCAATTGCAACGACCGGGGGTCGAGAACAAACTTTGCGGTTACTCAAACGGATAAAAGTTCCAGCGCGTATGCCAGTTGTGACCGGTGACGACGTGAAAAGGGCCAAGCCTTCGCCCGATATCTTTGCGGCTGCGGCGCGCCAGTTGAATGTGGCCATGAGCGACTGCATCGTGGTCGGCGACAGCGTCTGGGACCTGCTGGCGGCCGTTCGCCAGAGTGCTTTAGGGGTAGGCTTCCTATCCGGAGGCTATGGTCAGGAAGAACTGGAACGCGCAGGAGCGTTTCGCGTGTATTCCGACGCATCTGACATGCTCATGCATATTGAACAATTAGGGCTTCCCGGAAGTGAGCGAGAAGACTGATCGCCTTGTAAACTTCAGATTTTTTTGGTTTAAGACGGGTGTCACGCAGGAACCTTTCAACGTTTGGCTGGATCAGGTCAGTCTGACCCCCTACTGATCTCTTTCAGGATTGATCCTCGTGGCTCTGGGTCTAGCCTAGTCTACAATTGAGCCGCCACTGCCAGGCGAATTTGCACACCCCAGTTGCTCCCAAGGTATCTTGACAGCGGGTGTAGACTTGCCTCGGGCTTGAGTATTCCAAAAGCCTCGCTGGAACGCCCTTCGCTCGCCACTTGCGGAGTTTTTCCGCAACCCCTGCGGCCGGTGAATCATCCCATGGCATAGGAGCCCGCATGCTTCGCCGCGCGCGATGTCCGATTCTGATTGCGGCGCTAGCGATTTTTATTGGAATGGGCCCGGTGCTCGTCGCCGCCGATGGCGGCGTAATAGGCCGTCCTCCCGCGGCAGTTTCTTATATCCTGGTCGGATTCGCCGGCGGCTTTGTTCGCCATGATAACCCCAGGCACGGACCAGTTCGCCTGGCCCAACACATCCGGCAGAATCTGCCGCAAGGCGACTCAATTCAGGTCTTTGAGAACCGGCATCGAAAAGTCGCCTACAAATCCATTCTCCGCCTGCTCGACAGCAATCACGATGGCGTTCTAAGCGAGCAGGAAAAGTCACAGGCTCACATCATTCTCTTTGGCCATAGTTGGGGCGCGTCGGCCGTGGTGCTGTTGTCTCGTCAACTCGATCGTGCCGGCATCCCCGTGCTGCTGACCGTGCAGGTCGACAGTGTCGAGAAGCCCTGGCAACGAGACAAGATCATTCCCGACAATGTCGCCGAGGCGGTAAACTTCTATCAGCCGCATGGCCTGATTCACGGTCGTTCAAGGATCATCGCGGCCGACGATTCGAAGACCCAGATTCTCGGAAATTTCCGCTTCGACTACCAGAAAAACCCGGTGCAGTGCCAGGGCGCCTCCTGGTTCCAGCGCCTGCTTACTCCCAGCCATATGCAGAGCGACTGCGACCCCAACCTTTGGTCGCAGGTCGAGAGCGTCGTGCGCCAGCGAATGGAGCCTTCACCCGCCTCAGCCGGAGATTCGGTCAGCTTAGATTTCTAAGGTAATTGTGGTCGCCCGATGCGAGGATTTTCTCGGCGTGCGCGGTAATTCTTCTCCGCGTGTGCTGCGGTTCAAACTCGCGTTGGAAGCTCCGCGAAAATTTGTGGTAAGAATCTTCGTTTCACACGGCATTCTTCCCCAGCAACAGGTTGTCGATTAGCCGCGTGCTTCCGACATACGCCGCCACAGCCACCAGCGCGCCTCCCGCAATATCCTCGACCGTATCCAGCTTGTCGGGATCAACAATCTCGAAATAATCGAGACGCACTGCGCTTTCTTTGGAAAATTCCTCGCGCCCCGCGGCCAGCAGTTTGCTCACTTCCCGCTCGCCCGCCTCGGCCAACTGTTGCACCCGTATCAGCGAACGATGCAGCACCAGGGCCCGCTTCCGCTGCTCGGCATCAAGATAGCTATTGCGAGAGCTCATGGCTAACCCGTCAGGTTCGCGCACAATCGGGCAAGTCACAATTTCCACCGGAAGATGCAGATCGCGCACCATACGCCGAATAATCGCTACTTGGGCCGCATCTTTCTGCCCAAAAAACGCCGCATCCGCTTCCACGACGTGAAATAACTTCGCCACCACCGTGGTGACCCCGCGAAAATGTCCTGGCCGTGAGCGCCCGTCCAGCTTGTCGCTCAGCCCTTCCACGGTAACCCAAGTCACCGCGCCCGCCGGATACATTTCTTCAACCGACGGCGCGAACAACAGTTCCACGCCTTCGCGCCGCAACAGTTCGCAGTCGCGTTCAAACGATCTGGGATACTTCGCCAGGTCTTCGTTAGGCCCAAACTGCGTCGGGTTGACGAAGATGGACGCTGCCACAGCGTGGCAAGAAGCTCGTGCCGCCCGCACCAGCGACAGGTGTCCGTCGTGCAGCGCTCCCATGGTTGGAACGAATCCCAGCCGCTTGCGCGCGCGCCGGATGGCGCCAGACGCAGTGCGCATTTCGTGGATGGTCGTGCAGATTTTCAAGGATGGGTCGCGAGCCAGGGACAACGATTCACGTTGAAGGCACCCACTTCACAGCGATGTGCGCACCCTGCAGGATGCCGCCCACAATGCCTTTATTGCGGCGAATGGCGACGCCATCCTGCTCGGAAGCCTTGGCGCTGTTTTCGGTGGCCGCCACCACGCGGCCGTAGGGCCAGTTTGTGGCGGGCAAAGCCGCCAGCGCCGGCAGCAATTCTGACGGCTTCAATCTGATCTCCGCGCTATCGGCAACATCCAGCAATGCCACGCCGTCGGGGCGCACGATGAGATAGGGATTGCGCCACGTTTTCATGTCATGGATGCGTTCGTACTTTGCAGAGTCGGCTGCCGGAATCGCCTGTAATTGGACTTCTGGAGCGGGCGGCGCAGCCGCGTTCTGCTGTGTACAGCCGGCCTGAAAAATGCCCAACAGCAAAAACAGCAATAGCCGCATGCGGACGCACTTGCCGGTCACGGAGCGAAATCACCTCACCATCGCGGGCACGTCGTTCTTCGCCGCCCACACCAGCGCAACGATCCATCCAATTACGCTCCATCCCAGAAACAGATTGAGCAGAAAGATCGCAAGCAAATCGCGCTTGCTACGGGCCAGGGCAATGATCGACGGCAGAAAATACATCACGAACCCGAAGCCGAAGAATGGGAAGAAGATAAAGTGCGCGAGAATCATGATCGCCCTCCCTCTCTATAGCGTAGCACTATCGTGGCGCCGCCGCATCGCTGTGACCCTCTCGAAAGGCCGCGGCACCTCAACATTAAATACGCTGGACATTACACCGAAGTTCCCGAATCCTTACCGCCGCATCCCCCGCTTCCGCTCCAGAACCGCCTCCAGCCCGGCCCCGGTCTCCTTAGGCAAGTGATACGATTCTTCATCCGCCGGATACTGGCGCGATCGCACGTCCGCGCGAAACGCCTGCACCGCGTTCGTGATCAGCGCCGCCGCATCGCCGTACCGCCGCACGAATTTTGCCGGAGGTCCGAACGTGAGATTCAGAATGTCGTGAAAGACCAGCACCTGTCCGTCGCACTCAGGCCCTGCGCCAATCCCGATCGTCGGCGTGTTGACCTCGTCGGTAATCATCCCAGCCACTTCCCGCGGAATGCCTTCGAGGAAAAGACAAGCGACCCCGGCGCGATCCAGTGCAACGGCATCGCGCATGAGCTGCTCGATCGCGCTTAGGCTCTTCCCCTGCACCTTGTAGCCACCCATCACGTTCACCGACTGCGGCGTCAGCCCGATGTGGCCCGCCACAGGAATCTCGGCGTCAATAATCTGCCGGATGATGTCGGCCCTCTTTTCTCCACCCTCGATCTTCACCATCTCGGCACCGCCTTCCTTCACAAATCGCGCAGCGTTGCCGACGGCGGTTTTGACATCAATCTGGTAAGACCCGTAAGGCATGTCGGCGACGAGCAGAGCATTCTTCAGCCCGCGCCGTACGGCCTTCACGTGATGCAACATCTCGTCCATCGTGACCGAGAGCGTGTTCTCATAGCCGAGCATGGTTTGGGCGAGCGAATCGCCCACGAGCACCATGTCGATGCCGGCCTCGTCCACCAGGCGCGCGGCGGCGTAGTCGTAGGCGGTGAGGCACGTGATCGGCTCATGTCGGAGTTTTTGTTCCCGCAGAGTTGCGGTCGTGGTCTTATGGCCGGAACCGTCGAAGAGACGTCCGCCAATCGGGGCGATACTCATGATGTCCTCCAGTGCCCCTCCGCCTCGGGCGGATAGAGCCTGTACACATCTTCAAGTTTCTACAGCTTGGTTTATTGTAGGCCTTAAACGGCCGTTCGTCGACAGCCTGTGAGGTAATGTTCTCAATAACTTTGGCCTGGTCGGCGAGATGGCCGTCATTGCCTGAGATCCGCCCGGCAACGACCAGTTCTGATGTAAGACAAATTGCATCGCGTCTTACACCGTGGTAAGATTAGCGGATGGCTACCTTCCGCACCGTAATAAGCTCTAAAGGCCAGGTGGTGATCCCCGCGGAACTGCGGGAACAACTCGGATTGCAGAAGGGTACCCCAGCAACCTGGACCGAAGAAAACGGTCGCCTAGTGCTCACTCCTATCACCGAAAAGCGTATTCGCGATATCCGGGGCTTCCTCAAACCCAAACCGGGCGAACCTTCCATGTTCGAAGAACTTTTTGCAGAGCGAGAACGCGAACGAGAACGCGAACGCAGACGAGGCCAATAGATGTCGCCGGCGTTATCTCGCGGCCTGGCGCGCCGATATGTGCTCGACTCCAACGCCTTGATCGGCTTTTTTGAAGACCGTCCGGGAACTGCGGGAAAGATTGAACGTCTCGTGAGCGAAGCCGTTCGACAGGACTTGCCCCTTCTAATGTCAGCGGTGAATTGGGGTGAAGTCTTCTATACGGCGTGGAAGCTACACGGCGAACTCCAAGCTCGCCAGGTCGATGCTCGCTTGCAAGAAATGCCCGTCGCCGTCGTCGCCGTGGATCGAGACCGAGCCACTAGGGCTGCCGCCCTCAAGCAGAAGCATACCCTAGGCTACGCCGACGCCTTCGCTGCCGAACTCGCCATCGAACGTGAAGCATGGCTGGTCACAGCCGATCCTGAATTCTCCAAACTGGGGAGGATATTGTCGGTGTACCCTTTACCGCGCCACCAGAAATAGAGCCCTACGCTCCCACCGCGTCCTGCCCGCCCAGCGGCAGGAAGTACTGTGTGCCTTTAATAGGCTCGGTAACTTTGCGCAACAACTCTTGCAAGTCTTCGTTGCGATCGACGAAATCAATGTCTGAGGTGTTCACGATCAGCAGGTCCGACGACGTGTAGTGAAAAAAGAAATGCTCGTAGGCCTTGATTACTTCCGCCAGATATTCGTCGCTGACCGCCTTCTCACTCGGCAAATTCTTTTTCTTCAGCCGCTTCTTCAGCACTTCTGGCGTAGCCTGCAAATAAATCACCAGGTCCGGCGTGGGCAACTGCTCGCGAAAATGGTTGTAGTAACGATTGTAGGTATCGAGTTCCTGGTCAGTAAGATTCAAGCAGGCAAATAGCTTGTCTTTTTCGAAGATGAAATCCGAGACGACGGTCTTTTGCGATCGCGGACCCACGTCTAGCGACTGCAACTGCTCGAAGCGCCGAACCAGAAATGTAAACTGCGCCTGAAATGCCGCTCCGCGTTCGCCGTCATAAAAAGAATCGAGAAATGGATTCGCGTCTGGCTCCATCACCCGCTGCGCATTCAACCGCTCGGCGAGAATGCGCGCCAGCGTGCTCTTACCCACGCGGATGGGCCCTTCCACAGCAATGTAACGGGGCAGTTCGAAAAGATTGGCCATGAGTTAGTGCGATGTCTCAGAACTGGCAGGATATCTTGGTTGGGGCGGACTGGCAATTGCGGAAAGAGTTAACAGCAAAAAAACCATTTCAGATTCTAGATTTTAGATTGCAGATTAACGACTGACAGCCAACTTGTTGATTTAGAAATCTCAAACCTGAAATCTGCAATCCTTTAGAATTCCCTGCATGCTCGTCGTTGAACTGACTGGAGCCGCCACGATCGCCGCGGTCACTGCGGGGTATCAATCGATGGCGCCCACGGGGCAGATGTTCGGTCCCACGTTCACCGGCCTGCCTCGCGGCAGCAAGCAAATCGCCCTCACCTATGATGACGGCCCCAACGATCCCCACACTTTGCACTTGCTGGATGTTCTTGCCCGGTATGGCGTGCATGCAACTTTTTTTCTGATCGGTCGCTATGTGCAGCAGCGCCCCGACATTGCTCGCGAGATTGTCAGAGCGGGACACGCTATCGGAAATCACACTTTCACACATCCCTTATTGATCTTCAAGAGCGCCGCTGAAATTCGCCAGGAGCTATCTGCCTGCCGCTCCGCGCTACAAGACGCAATCGGTGAGTATTCCAATCTCTTCCGCCCACCTTTCGGCGGACGCCGCCCCGCGGTTCTGCGCATCGCGCGCGAGTTGAGCCTTGAGCCAGTGATGTGGAATGTGACGGGTTACGACTGGAACGCGCCTCCCGCTGAAGTAATCGAACGGAAGGTCACGAGGAAAATTCGCGGCGGCGACGTGATCCTATTGCACGATGGCGGCCACAAAAATATGGGAGCCGACCGCTCGCAAACAGTGCTGGCGACGAATCACCTGATAGAGCGCTATACAGCCGAGGGCTACGAATTTGTGACGATTCCACAGATGATGATGTCAAAAACGACAATTCATGTGGGGCCGGATCCTTGACCCGGCCGCGGCCCGAAGGGTCGCACTCTGTCGCTGGCCATGGATTATTCACGCACCAAAGCAGCGGCGCTCCGCGCCGCGACCGGGTCAGAGACCCGGTCCCCCATACAACCCATCATCCACGCATCGCCGCAAACGCCTGCTTAGCCGCCGCGATCGTGCGCTGCACATCTTCTTCGGTGTGCGTCGCCCCCAGAAACGCCGCCTCATACTGCGACGGCGGCAGGTACACGCCATTGTCGATCATACCCCGGAAAAATTTCCCGAACTTTTCGGTATCCGACTTCGATGCCGAATCCCAATCCGTCACCGGACCCGGATTGAAGAACCATGTAAACATTGAACCGACGCGATTATGGGAGAGCACAATCCCCGCGTCCTTCGCGGCCGCCGCCACGCCTTCCACCAACTCTCCACTCAGCTTCTCGAGTCGCGGATAAATCTCGCCCTTGCGATCGCGCAACTGCTTCAACATCGCGCATCCCGCGGCCATCGCCAACGGATTTCCCGAAAGCGTCCCTGCCTGGTACATCGGTCCGAGCGGAGCCACCAGGTCCATAATCACGTTAGAACCGCCGTACGCACCCACCGGCAATCCTCCGCCAATGATCTTCCCCATCGTCGTGAGGTCTGGACGAATGTTATACAGTTCCTGCGCTCCGCCAAACGCGACACGAAATCCGGTCATCACCTCGTCAAAAATCAGCACCGAGCGTTCGCGCTCCGTCAGTAGCCGTAGCCCGACCAGGTAATCGTCTGCCGCCGGAACGCATCCCATGTTCCCAACTACCGGTTCCACTATCACGCACGCAATCTGGTGTTTGAATTTGTGGAACGCAAGTTCGACCACGGAAAGATTATTGAACGGCAACGCTAGAGTGAATTGCGTGAATTCTTCGGGCACGCCCGCCGACCCCGGAATTCCCAGCGTCGCCACGCCAGAGCCGGCCTTCACCAGGAGCGCATCCGCATGCCCGTGATAGCAGCCTTCAAATTTCACGATGTATTTCCGTTTTGTATAAGCCCGCGCCAGGCGAATCGCCGACATCGTCGCCTCGGTTCCGGAACTCACGAAGCGAACTTTCTCCATGCTGGGAAACGCTCCAAGCACCAACTCCGCCAGGTCGGCTTCCGAAGGGGTCGAAGCCCCAAAACTGGTGCCGTTGCAAGCCGCGCCCACAATCGCATCCAACACATTCGGCTCAGCGTGACCCAAAATCAGCGGTCCCCACGATCCGACATAATCGATGAATTCGTTTTCGTCGGCGTCCCAGATGTGCGAACCTTTGCCACGCACGATGAATCGCGGGTCTCCTCCCACCGAGCGAAACGCCCGCACCGGCGAATTCACGCCCCCCGGAATCATGCTCTCCGCCCTCGATTGGAGGCGGCGTGAGTGTTCGGTCTTATGCGATGTAGTGGACGGCATCAAATCCTCTCGACATGGAGAAATAGAAATAAAGAGAAATAAGATGTCAACAAATCGTACGATTGCAAGCGACTACTATAGCAGCGCTCTGCAAACCGAATTCATCCGATATTCATCATTCTGCAATCTCTTTGCAACATACCACCAGTACAGTAGGGTCATCACGGCACCCTTCTAACCGGGAGGGTTTGAAGGACAGTCTCGGGGGCTCCGGACTGTCCTTATTTCATTGCCGTATTCTCTAACACGCATCCTGCCCCAGGCGACGACTTCGTTGCCTTCCCTTCCTCCCCATTAACCACAATTAACCCGCCATCGTATAATCATTTCCAATGATAACCGTCTCCAAGGAGGACTACCTCAAGTCGATCCTCGAAGCGGAAAGCGAGGGTGAGGTAGTCATCTCCGCTCGACTCGCCGACTTGCTGAAAGTCTCCCCGCCGGCGGTTACCATGGCATTGCGCCGTCTGAAAAAAGACGGCTTGGTGCGCGTCGAGAGCCGCGGCGAGGTGCGACTGACGGCGACTGGCCGCAAGATTGCCCGCAAGCTCACGCTTCGCCACCATCTCATCGAACGCATGCTCTCTGAACTGTTTGGCATGGAATGGTGGAAGGTGCACGACGAGGCGGAGCGCCTGGAGCATGCGGTTTCCCCCGACTTCGAGGCTAAACTGCTGGCGAAATTGGGCTCCGGCGGCGCCTGTCCGCACGGAAATTTAAGCGAAGTCGAAGGACCAGCGAGCCGCCGTCGTCGTGGTCTGGTTCTGCTTGCGGACGCTGAACTCGAAAATACATACACCGTCAGCGGAATTTACGAACGCGACCGCCGGCTGCTCGAGTTCCTGGAGCACCGCGGCGTTCGGCCGGGAGCGAAGTTGCGTCTGCTCGAGCGCAACTACGATCAAACCTTGACCCTCTCCACCTCGTCGGGAACTGTCTCTCTAGGTCCCGCTGCCTCCGAGCGAGTCTGGCTCGCCTCCGCCGCCACCCGTCAAAAACGTTGAGTCTGCGCTTCAGGCGCAGAATAGTTAACTATAGTTCATCTCCTGTTGTATACTTCTGCTAATTCCTGTTGGTTGGGCTCCGCTCCTGCACGTCTGTCGAATGCCTGCTAGATGAACGAGCCGAAGACAACATCGACGCGAGGGGAATTGCCGTCCCGCATTTCGGACGGACCGCTGACCGTTTCCAACGGCGTCGTCATAACCCACGAAGATATCGACCGCGCCCACGACCGGGAACGCGTCCTGACCACCCGCACCCAGCGCGGCCTATGGCCTCGCGCCCGCCTGCTGTGGCTCCTGATTGGGCCGGGCATCCTCGTCATGTTGGGGGAAAATGACGGCCCCAGCATGCTGTCATACGCCGCCACCGGCGCGCACTTCGGCATCGGCTTCTTCCTTCCGTTCGTGGTCCTGACTTTCCTGATGGCGTGCGTCGTTCAAGAAATGACTGTACGGTTGGGAGCGGCCACGCATCGCGGCCACGCCGAACTGATCTTCGATCGATTCGGACCCTTCTGGGGATGGTTCTCGATGATCGATCTCATGGTCGGCAACTTCCTCACTCTGGTCACCGAGTTCATCGCCATTCGCGCCGGTTTGGGCTTTTTCGGCGTACCGCCCGTGGTCTCAGTCCTCGGCGCTTGGCTGGTGCTGTTCATCGCCCTGATGGCTCACCGCTACTGGACCTGGGAACGCATCACCCTCGTCGCCGCGATGTTCAACCTGGTGTTCATCCCGGTCGCACTGCTGAGCCATCCTCACTGGGGAGCGATCGGCAGCGCCCTGCTCACATGGAAGCCGCTTCCCGGCGGGCTCACGCAAGAAACCGTCCTCATCCTGCTGTCTAATATCGGTGCGACGGTGACGCCCTGGATGCTGTTCTTTCAGCAAAGCGCTATCGCCGACAAAGGCTTGACCACGCCCGATATTCGCTTCGGCCGCATCGACACCGTGCTGGGCGCGGCTTTGGCTGCCTTGGCCGCTTTGGCTACCATCGTCGCTACGGCTCCCCTTTTCGCCCACGGCATGTCTACCGCCAATTTCGAAGGCGCCCAGTTTGCCCAGGCGCTGCAGCCCTTCGTCGGGCATTGGGGCTCAGCGCTCTTCGCGCTCGGAATATTTGAAGCGGGAATGGTCGCCGCAGTTACGATTTCAACCTCCTCAGCTTACGCGTTCGGCGAAGTTGCACACCGTCCCCACAGCCTGAATCTTCCCTTCCAGCAGGGGAAATCTTTCTACCTGGTTCTGATTCTCGAAGCTGCCGCCGCCGCCGGGCTGGTACTGATCCCTGGCATCCCGCTGGTCTACATTGTTCTGATAGTGAACGTGATCGCGGTCCTCGCTATGCCGCCTGCACTGTTGTTTCTCTACATGCTGGTCAACGACCGGGAAATCATGGGAGATCTCGTCAGCCCCTTGTGGGCAAACATTCTGGCGCTTGGAGTGGTTGTCATTTTGGTGGCGGCAGGAGTGCTGTTCGGAATCAGCGTAGTCGCTCCTCATGCCCTAGCGCTCATCGGAGGAAAATAAATGGACCCGCGATTCAATTCCGCTTCCAGCGCCGACATCAGCGGTGAGGATCTCGCCTCCGTCGTCGCATCCCTCGAACCAGACCAACTCATCTCGACAAAACAGAAGTATCACTGTCCGCGTCGCCAGCTCACGCGCAAGGAAATGATCCTCTTCTGGGCTCTGCGGTTTTATCTGGTCTTCATGTTTGGAGTGGTGATCTATCAGGTCAGCACGGCAGTCCGCTAGGGCTCCAGCAAAGCGGCGCGGGCCAGACGCCAGGTCGCTTCATCCGGAGTGCAAATCAGTCCACCAGTGAGTTGGGAAACTTGATACGCCGTACCGTCGAAATGCGCGCTGTATCCGCCCGCTTCACGGTGCAGAAGCCAGCCGGCTGCGTGATCCCACGGCATGAGCCGGTTATAGAGCAGGAGATGGCAAGAACCTGCTGCCGCCAGGCGGTATTCGTGGGCGGCGCATCGCAAGTTTGCGGTCGCCGCCAACTTCCCAAGATTAGCCAGCACCGTTCTCCGCAACGGCTCGGGCAAAAATCCCGTGCCCACGATGCCCTCCATGGCCGACACTGGGACGGGCTTCGCAACTCGTAGCATCGTCCGGCTCCCGTCCTCGTACTCCATCCAGGCCCCGCCGCCACGCCGCGCGTACGCCCAGTCCCGCGACACCGGATCATAGATCACCCCTGCAACAATTTCGCCGCGTATCGTAGCTGCCGCCATGACGCCGAACAAAGGCAGATTGGAAACGAAGTTCTTGGTGCCGTCGATGGGATCGATGATGAATGCCAGTTCCGCAGTGCTTAGTTGCTGCAACACTGTGGGATCCCGATATGCGCCCTCCTCGCCAACGATGAGAGCGCCGGGAAAAGCCGTGGCTAAGGCCGCGCTGATCGCCCTTTCGGCCGCTTCATCCGCATCGGTGACAAGGTCGAGCGCCGAAGACTTTTGCCGGACTTGGTTCGTGCGAAGTTTGCCAAACCTCGGCATGATTTCCGTGCGCGCAGCGAGGGCGAGCACAGCACCGACCTGACGCAGATCGCGTACGGAAAATGGCTGAACTTTTTCTTCTTTCGGACTCGTGACGACCGTAGATTGCTGCGTTGGCCGAACAGAGGCGTCGTCCCCAGTCAGGAACTCATGCCCAGCTTCCCGCAATGCATCGATCGCCCAACTGAACTCTTCCTGGATTAACACATAATCCGTGTCGTAGGTAGAGATAGCAAAGATCGGAACATCTTTGGTCGATAGCGGCTCGATGAAGGAAAGCAGCACACCAGTTTGCGCGAACGGAAAAGGCCCTTCGAGTTTCAGGCAGATCCAGCGTTGTGGCGAATGCACTTCCGGCGGCAGGTTGTCCGTGGGGCACACGATGGAAAGTTCCTCGGGAGTGCGGCTGACAGAGTTGAACTCTCCTTTCGTCGCCCACTCGGGCACAAGTGCGTCGGGTGCCAGACGCACGATTGCATAAGAACCTGTGAGCCAGCGAAATTTGAGCTTGCGGCGTTCCACTAGCCCTCGACCGCCTTGCGCAGAGCCGCTTTCGCCAGAATGCGCGTGGAATCGAGCGTAGGCAAAGGAGACGATTCGGGCGTGACTAGCAACGGAATCTCGGTGCAGCCGAGTACCACCGCATCGCAGCCTTGGTCCTTGAGCGCGCGAATGACTTCGACGTAATAGGCCAGCGATTGAGGCAGGAACTGGCCATTGACCAGTTCGTCGAAGATGATCTGGTTGATGCGCTCGCGCTGTTCCGGGCCGGGGATGCGGAGGTCGATTCCGGCCGCCTTCAGCGCTTCCGGATAGACCGGGCCCTCCATCAAATAGCGAGTCCCCAACACGGCAAGCCGTTTGAACTTTCCCCGCTGTGCTTCGCACGCGACTTCCCGCCCGATGTGCAGCCAGGGGCGCGGCGAACGGTGTTCTATGAGATCGAATGCCTGATGGATCGTGTTGTCGGGGCAGATCAGGAAATCAGCGCCGGCGCGCGCCAGCTTCTCCGCAGAAGACAGCATCAACTCGGCCACTCCCGCCCAATCGCCGCGCTCAATGTGTTTCATATATTGCGCCAGCGACAAAGAATGCAGGGACACCTCGGGATGATCGTATGGGCCCAGCATCTTCGATCCTTCGAGCGAGATCGTGCGGTAGCAGAGCGCGGCTCCCTCAGTGCTGCAGGCGACGATGCCGATGTGTAGCATGCGGTGTTAGGTCGTAGGTATCAGGTCTTAGGAGCTGAGTCCACAGGGCCCAGACCTAGCACTTAAAACCTAAGACCGTCTTCGCTCTTGATTGTAGCTGGAGCCACCGCGTAGGGACTGTCGTCTCGATAGCGTTTTTCGAATTCTTCGCGGGTGCAAATGGTCTTCACATCGACGACGCGGTCGATGGCGAGGATACCGTCAAGGTGATCGATTTCGTGCTGGAGAAGTTCGGAGAGATTGCGCTCGTCGCCGGCTTTGAATTCGCGCGTTTGACCCTGCAGCGTCTGATAACGCACCGTAACCCGGCGGTGGCGCTCGATACCTGCATGAAGATCGACAGGAAACTCAAGCAAGCGTCCCAGACAATAATTCTTTCTTCACTGGAATCGATGATCTCCGGATTAATCAGCGGCCACGGATCTTCGCCTGGAAGTTTTAAAAAAATAACTCGCCGCAGTTCTCCGAGTTGGGGAGCGGCGATGCCACGTCCGTAGCCGGTCGCGGAGCGCCAGTGGGCTAGCGTATCCCCGAGGTCCTGGGCCAGGTCGTGGATCTCACGGGCCGTCGGGTCTGCGACCCTCGTAGCCCTTTGCCGGAGAAGCGGGTCGCCGAGTTGAAGCACCGGACGGATCGGCATGGTATGTCACCTGGCCGCGGCGGCGTCGAACAAGCTCAAGAGCTCGAGCTTCTTTTCCGCAGGTAGAAACGATGCTTCGAACGAGTTGCGTGCTAACTCGCGCAGATGCTCATCGGTGAATCCAAAAGTTTCCTGCGCAAGTTGGTATTCGTGCGACAGCGTGGTGCCGAACAATGCGGGATCATCGGTGTTGAGCGTAACCATGAGCCCCTGGTCAAAATAATTTTTCGCGGGATGCTCCGCGGCCGACTTGCACACTCCGGTGCGAAGGTTACTGGTAATACAGAGTTCGATCGGAATCTGCCGCTGGCCGAGTTCGTCGATCAAGTCGGCGTCCTGCGCGGCTGTCAAGCCATGGCCAATCCGCTCGGCACGCAGGTTCAGCGCACCCCAAATGGACTCCGGCGGTCCAGTCTCGCCCGCATGGGCGGTCAGCCGTAAACCATGATCGGCGGCGTAGGCGTAGACACTGCGGAAAAGTTCAGGAGGCGCTTTTACCTCGTCGCCTCCAATGCCGACTCCCACGACGTGGCGATCCCGGTAGCGCGCCGCGAGTTCAAAAACTTTCTGTGCCTCCTCAACTCCGAAGTGGCGTGTGGCGTCGAAAATCCACAGCAGCGATACGCCGAAATCGCGCGCGCCGCGAGCCCGTCCGCGCTCCAGGCCTTCGAAGATGGCGGCGAAATCCTGTTTGCGATAAAGGCAGACGCCTACCGCAACGTACACCTCCGCGTGCAGCACGTTCTCTTCTTTCAGCCGCTGCATCAAGCGGTAGGTAGCGAGTTCGTAATCGTCCGGGCCGCGCAAGTGCGCGCTGACCGCCTTGAAGGCCATGAGGAAACTCTGAAAATCGTTGTAGCCGTACAGGGCTTCAACCTCGGCGAGGCTTGCCGATTCGCCGTGAAATTTGTGCAGTTCGAGCAACGTTGCCGGTTCGACCGCACCTTCCAGATGCAGGTGCAATTCCGCCTTGGGAAGCTGACGGATAAAAGCGTTCGGCGTGCGCACCGGCTCAGAGGTCATCCGTTTGATTGTAGATTCTTGAAGAAGGATTTGGAAGAAACTCCAAAACGAATCGGCCTCCCTATTTTCGGGCGAACTCGCTGCGGTGCCGGCTGTAGAAGAGGTAGATCAACAGGCCGAGTCCCAGCCACACAACGAAGCGCAGCCAGGTGATGACCGTGAGGCCCGTCATCAGGCCGCCGCACAGGATGATCGAGATCAGCGGAAACCACGGCACGAGCGGCACTTTGAAAATCCGCGGGCGATCGGGCTGAGTGCGCCGCAGGATGATTACGCCCAGCGAGACCAGCACGAAGGCGAACAGAGTCCCTATGTTGGAGAGGTCCGCGGCATCGCTGATTGCGAATATGCCAGCCGGGATGCCGACCGCGAATCCGGCGATCCAAGTCGACCAGTGCGGCGTCTTGAACCGGGGGTGGATTTTCGAAAAAAACCGGGGGAAAAGCCCGTCGCGCGACATGGCATACCAGATTCGTGCTTGGCCATATTGAAAAACCAGCAGCGACGAGATCATGCCGGTAAGCGCTCCGATCACGATGATGGAACGCGACCAGCGGCTGGCCCCCAGCACTTTCAGCGCGTAGGCCACGGGAGCGTCGGCCGCGGGTCCAGAGACGAAGGTCGTGTATTTCATCATGCCCAGCAGCACGATCGAAACACCGACGTACAAAATCGTGCAGACGATCAACGAAGCAATGATGCCAATGGGCAAGTCACGTTGCGGATTGCGCGATTCCTCCGCCGCTGTCGAAACTGAGTCGAAGCCGATGTACGTGAAGAAGACTATGGCGCCTCCCGTGACGATGCCCCCAAAACCCGATGGAGCAAACGGCTTCCAGTTGCTCGGATTCACCAACGCGCCGCCCACCACTAGGAATGTCAAGATCGCCCCGATCTTGATGGCAACCATGACGTTGTTGGCCTCGGCGGATTCGCGGATACCGCGAACCAGCAGGACAGTTAGGATGAAGATGATGAGGAACGCGGGAAAGTTGAAGTAAGAACCCGTCCAATGTCCCGCCTCCCAGACCGGCGTCGACCAGCGATCGGGCAAATGCACGCCGAAAGATTCCAGTTGCGCCTTGGAGTAGGCGGCAAAGCCAATGGCCACCACCACATTGCTGACCACATATTCAAGAATCAGGTCCCAGCCGATGATCCACGCGAAGATTTCTCCGAGCGTAGCGTAGGAGTATGTATAGGCGCTCCCAGCAATCGGAATCATCGACGCCAGTTCGGCATAGCACAGTCCTGCGAAGCTGCAGGCCAGGGCCACCAGAAAGAACGAGATTGCGATCGACGGCCCGGCCGGCGGTCGACCGTGCATCAGAATTTGCGACGTGCTGCCTCCGCGCAAAAAGTTCACGATGATGTCGAGAACTTGCGCGTGAAGAATCGACGGCACCTTGAAGTATTCTCCCGCGGCAGCCGTACCGGTCAGCACAAAGATGCCCGACCCGATTACCGCGCCGATCCCCAGAGCAGTCAGCGACCACGGGCCGAGAGTCTTCTGCAGGCGCTGCCCGGGCGTTTCTGATTCGGAAATCAGCTTGTCAATAGACTTGCAGCAGAAAAGCTGCTTGTCAGAGGTGCGGACGACTTCTGCGGGTTCCGTAGTCGGTTGTGACAAGCGGTCGCGTTCTCCTGAAAATCCAGCCCTCTAGACTTGGCATTCAGCGCTTAGCCAACGAATACTTTGTCTGCCGAAACATCGCCGGCTAAGCGCCGAATGCCAACCGAACATGTGGGACAGCCGCCCTCGGCTGTCCGCCGAGCGCAGCTCGGCGTCTGCTTGTCTACCTCTTCGCTTGGCCGCGAGCCAACTTCTTAACCTTCGGCTTTTTCGATCCGCGCGGATAATCTCGGGGCTTGAGCGGCTTCTCCGCTTTGCGTTTCTTGCGTGCTACGCGTTTCGCTTTCTTGCGTTCCTCTTTGCTTAGTTTTGTAGTGTTTGCCATGAATCCTTTTTGATTTTGTAATTTGGTAATTGCGCAATTTTGTAATTCTGCTTCGAGAATTACAAAATTACTCAATTACAAAACTAATTGATTCTTCTCAGGCGCGCTCCAGCTGGGCATACTTCTCCACCAATTTCTTTAATCCGAAGCGAGGGAATTGTACCGTAATCTTGGCCTCTTCGCCTTCTCCTTCGCGCTGGTAGACCGTGCCTTCGCCATACTTAGGGTGACGCACACGCTGCCCGGGGCGGAATCCGCGCTTGCCGGTCGGCTCTTCCACTGCAGGCTTGGGGACGGTGAACTTTTTGCCTCGACTGGCAAAGAACTCGGCGATGTTCTCGATGGAGTTGTAAGGACGGACCGGGGTCGTGGGCTGCAAAGCGCGAGCGCTCCTTCGGCTATCATCTCCAGAATGCCAGGCCGTGCTTTGGTCTTCATCTTCGTACGAATAGTGAGCACTCTCAGAGTACGCTGCCGAGCTTCGCCCCGCCTGACGGCCGGGGCCCGTCCCCACATGGCTCCTTCCCACTCGGGCACTCTTGGTGCCCAGCTCTTCAATGAGCGGCGCGGGAACCTCTTCCAAGAACCGCGACGGCACGCTGGCTTCGGGCAAGTCCGTACCATACCGGCGCCGATAAACTGCGCGCGTCAGAATGAGCTGGTCCATGGCGCGCGTCATGCCCACGTAACAAAGCCGCCGCTCCTCTTCAATGTCTTCCGGTACGAGCATGGTGCGCGAATGCGGAAAAAGTCCTTCTTCCAGACCGCTGAGAAAGATCAGAGGGAATTCCAGACCCTTGGCAGCGTGCAGGCTCATGAGCGTGATTTGAGCACGCGCGTCATAGTCGTCAGCGTCCGCGACCAGCGCGGCATGGTCCAGAAACTCGTCGAGCGTCTCGGCACGGTCGCGCGAATCCATGGCCGCGTTGACCAGTTCGCGCAGATTTTCGATGCGCGAGAAGGCCTCAGGCGTGTCTTCGTCTTCGAGCAGTTTGATATACCCGGTGCGATCGATCAGGAACTTCAAAATGTCGGCGGTGCTTACCGTCGGAGCAGGAAATGAATCAGCTGTCGCCCCGATCTCCGGCTCCCCCGGCCGCGCATCATCGATAGCGCCAGCCTCGGCAGCGCCGCTACCAGTAGCGCCGGCGTCCCGCCGGCTGTCGTGGAGGCTCCCAGCCTCCACTGCCGAATCCGCCTTAGACGCGGCAAGCCCCGAATCCGCGGCTCCAAAGTCAAACGAGAAATTTCCAAATTCGCTCGGATCGAATGCAGTCGCATCTTCGGCTTGCGCTTCACCGGAATCCGTTGATTCCATGACGCGGGCGGCATTCGCGGGCGAGGGCGCCCGCGCTACATCGCCCTCCAACTGCTCCACGAAAGTTCCCGTCAGCATGGCCCGGGCATCTACGATCAACTGCTGGAAAGTCTGCAGCGACGCTAGCGCTCGCTGTGGCAAAAGCTGACGGCGGATCGCCTCCCCAATCGCGCCCCACAGCGACAGTCCCGTCTCGAGCGCAACCCGTTCCAGCGTGTCGATCGTGCCTTTGCCAATACCCCGCGTCGGCGTATTAATCACGCGCAGCAACGAAATCGAATCATCTGGATTATGGATGACCTTCAGATACGAGATCATGTCCTTGATCTCGGCCCGCTCGTAGAACGAGAATCCTCCGACCACGTGGTACTTCAAACCGTATCGCCGCATGGCTTCTTCGAACAATCGTGATTGCGAGTTCGTGCGGTAAAGCACGGCGGCGCGTGGAATTTCGCCTCGTTCGCCCGCTTCGCGGATGTAGCGTGCAATCCAGTCGGCAGCAAAGAGGGCCTCGTTCTCGCCGTCGGGCGCCTCGTAATAGCCGATCTTGGTTCCACCTTGCCTCGACGTCCAAAGGTTTTTGCCTTTGCGGCGCACATTGTTCGCCACCACCGCCGACGCAGCCTGCAGAATATTTTGTGTGGACCGGTAATTCTGCTCGAGGCGGATGATCTTCGCTTCAGGAAAATCCTGTTCAAATTCGAGAATGTTGCGAATGTCGGCGCCCCGCCAGGAATAAATCGACTGATCTTCGTCGCCCACCGCGCACACATTGTGGCGCTCCCCGGCAAGCATGCGCATGAGTTCGTACTGCGGCCGGTTCGTGTCCTGGTACTCGTCGATAAGCAAATACTGGAAACGGCGATTGTAGTAGTCTCGCACGGCCGTTGACGATTTCAGCAAGCGCACGGCCTCCAGCAGCAAATCGTCGAAGTCGAGCGCATTGGCCTTCCGCAGCTCTTTGCGATACTCCTCATATAAATGGGCAATGCGCTCGGTCTTGGGATCGGCCGATTGCAGGTAGAGTTCCTGCGGATCGAGCATGTGATTCTTCGCCCAGGAAATTCGGCCTAACACCGTGCGCGGCGTGAGTTCCTTGTCGTCAAGGCCCAGGCGCTTCATCACCCCTTTGACCACAGCCTGCTGATCGCTCTCGTCGTAGATGACAAAGTTCTTCGTGTGCCCGATCGGTGGCTGGCCGGGCGTGGCAGACGGAATCCGCATGGCCTCAATGTCACGCCGCAACATCCGCACGCAGAACGAATGGAAGGTCGAGATTACGGGCTTGGCAATGCTCAGTCCGCCCACCAGCTTTTCAACGCGCTCGCCCATTTCCGCGGCCGCCTTGTTGGTGAACGTCATCGCCAGAATGGACTCCGGCATCACCCCTTTATGTTCGATCAAATAGGCAATGCGATAGGTGATGACGCGCGTCTTCCCACTGCCGGCCCCGGCCAGAATCAGCACCGGACCTTCCGTAGTTTCGACGGCTTCACGCTGTTGCGGGTTGAGTTGGTCGAGAAAAGACAATGCGGAAGTGACTCCAAAATCCCTTCTCAATTTTACAGGGGAATAGCGCCGTGCGGGATTGCACGGCCAATTTCCGGCGGCAAATTTCCCGAAACAGAGGGCCCATGCGCGCCTCCTGCGACCTCGCGGCGCGCGAATTTTGTCCGCAAGGACAGGTTTGCAGACCGTTCTTCCCACGAAATGAGATTGGACGATGCGCTGGTATCCGGCCTCTAGTTTCGCCGGAACACGAAACTGGGGCACGGTGTCCACAGGAAAGCACGACGCGTTCGTCCCTCGGGAGGAACCTCTATGAGTCTGAAGATTTTGTTGGCGGTGGCGGTAATGCTGACGGTGGCAGGGCTAGTGATCGTAGGCCAACGGGACGCGCGCGCGGGAGAAGTCTCCCAGGCGTCAGGCTACAAGGTCCTGGAGCCGATCCGGCATGGCAATCTAACCGTATTTCCCGTGGTCGCCGCGAAAACCTATCCCACCGGCGAGTTCCTGACTCTGGATGAAGGCTTGCGCTCCGGCGATGTAGTCGTCACCGAGGCCGGAAATGTGCAAGGGCTGATTCGGCGGCATCCGACGCCGGCCATCCGCCACGATGGGGCACAGGTGAACCGGTTAGTGCTGGTGAACAATTCAAAACGACCGCTACTGTTGCTGGCGGGAGAGATCGTCACCGGCGGAAAGCAAGATCGAGTGATCGGTAAAGATCGCATCATTCCCGCGGAGAGTGACCCGGTAGACCTCAGCGTATTTTGCGTGGAGCCCGGACGCTGGATGGCGACCAGCGACCGCTTCGGAGCTTCCGAAGCCATGTACGGTGGCGTCGTAGGAGGCCCGGTGCATGGCAATCCTCCGATGGCCATCATGGCGCAACCTTCCGTCCGCGCCAAGGCGATGGGCGACAAAAATCAGCAGGAGGTCTGGGACGCCGTGAATAAGCAAAAGGAGCAAGTCACGGTAGAAGTCACCGCTGCGGCGCCAACTGTCGCCACAGATATGGCGCAAGTCAGTTCCTACGCCAAAGTGAACGAGAACCAGGAGGTCAAGAAACGCGTCGATGCGGTCGCCAAGCCGATCGAGCAGAACTATCAAAACTTGATTCGCCAGCTTCACGATCGCAGCGCAGTTGGCGTGGTAGTAGCGGTGAACGGGCGCATCATCTGGGCCGATATCTTTGCCAGCACGGATCTACTGGAAAAATATTGGCCGAAGCTGGTGCGCTCCTACGCCTCGGAGGCAGTGGTCACGCGCGCGAAAGAAGTTGAGGTCACTGAAAGTCGGGCGCAAGCGTTCCTCGCAGACATGGAAGGACGCCGGGAAATGATCGAGAGCGAACCCGGAGTCTACCGTCACACCGAAGTAACCGGCGACGGATTCAAGGCATTCTCGCTAACTTCCCTGCTGCCGAAGACCGGATTCGACGTCCACGTGGCAAAAATGGCAGAGTGAGAAAGCAGTGGCCAGTGGCGAGTGGCTAGTGGCCAGCACCTGGAATTAGCATTGCTCCGCGCACTCCGTGGACGTTCTCTGCGAACTCTGCGGTCAAAAGCTTTTAACCGCTGAGCACGCGAAGAAAAGCCGCAGAGGTCGCAGAGAGGAGCTCAGGGGAATGTGCCCTGGCCACTGATCACTAGCCACCGACCACTGCTCCTTAGCCACTGGCCTTCATCGCTTTTCCGCGCAGTTCCTCAACTGCCGGAAAAGATCGCGGAGGAATCAGCGTGCGCGCCGGAGGCATGGTCCCGTCGCTAAGCGCTTTCGCCAGGATTTCCAGCGCAATTCCCGCCGCCGGAGCGGTGATGATCGTAGCCTTCAGCAGTCCCCGCCTCACCCACTCCTGGCCGGTTTTGCTTACCCCGTCGCAGCCCGTGAACGGAATAGCCAGCCACTGCTCGCGATCCTTGTCGGTCAGTCCGACAAATGCTTTTCTTGCGCCCATCGCCATGGCGTCGTTCTGGCAAACAACTGCCCTGATCTGGAGCTGCCGCGAAGATCCCAACGACAGCCACGACTTCACCGCATTATTTGCGCTGCGCTCGGTCCAATCGCCCTTCAGCATTTTCAACTCGACCGCGGCCGGCTTGGTGGAAAGCATGCCCTTCGTCCGCAGCTGAGTCGCCATGCTGTTGAAAGGCCCTTCGATATAAAGAACGTTTCCGTCGGGCACCAGCACCCCAAGTTGCTTACCCTGAATGCTGCCAACTTCGGATTGGTCGGTGCTGACCGAGAAGACTGGAGCGGCGCCATTCCGCCGAAGTTCGCCGATGTAGTCGGGATCGCTGTTAATGATCCCCCAGCCGATCCCGGCGCCAACCGCCGCCTTCGCGACCTGCGGCATTCCAGTGCCAACTGGCTCTACTAGAATCGCACTGGGCCGTTGCGCCGGATCTTGAATGATCTTGACGAGTTGTTGGGTCTGATTGACAGCGTCGTTCTCGGCATAGATGATCTGAATCTTCACGCCGAGCCGGGTGGCCGTTTCCGCGGCAGCAACCGCCTGCTCTGCCTGGTAATCGTTCTCTCTCGTGGTGAGCGCAACAACCACATTCAGTTTTTCCATATTGATTGCGTAATCTGGAAATTTAGTGATTGAGTAATCTGCCCTGGCCTTCCAATTACTCAATTACCAAATTACCCAATTACCAAATGCGGGGATGTCTCACTCGCTCTTCGAAGACTCGTACCAATTCCGCCAGGCATTCGCGTCGGTGCCAAAGTGCTGGTGGGTGATGTCAGTCAACGCCTGCGAAGCCCAGCCGCGGGTCCGCGCATCGAGTGCGGGATCGTCAGTGTAGGTCACCAGTCGCGGCACAGCACTCATGCGCTGTTCATGCGTAAACATCCCCGACTCCGCCAGACTGCAAGCCGCCCTCTCGCGCACATTGGAGGAAAGATCATCGTGCATGGTTTGCAACAAGGGTTCAATCGCCTCTGCGGCGCCAGACAGCGCGAGACCCTCGACGGCCCAGCGCCGCGAGTCGGCATCCGCATCTTTCAGATGAGCGGTTAAGACCTGGACTACGCGATCCGTACCAATGCCGCGGTTGCCCATCAACCCGAGCGCCCACAGCGCCCAAATCTTTCGCGCGTGATTGGGAGAGTCTGCGGTACCAAGCAGGTTATCAAGGCTGGCAGTGTTCTTGCCCAGCCCGTATGCGGCAAGTTCGACTTCAACGCCGGACTCGCGCACCCGCATGTCTCTGGAATTCAGCGCGGCAGTTGTCAATGTAGCGATTTGCGGACTCCACTGGACTTTTCCCTGCCAGTGGTCAACACGGGACGATATCTGATCTACCGCGCCTTCGTTGTTGCCAACCGCCAGCTCCAGCAACGCCTCAGCCTGCTTCTGCGGCCTCATCCGGTCGAGTTGGCGGATATCCTTGGCGGAAGCGGGCGCAGTCTCGCGCACGGAAAACAATTTTGCCCATGCAGCATGAGCGTTCCCGATATTCCCGGCAACGAGTGCGGCCAGCACTCCAATGGTGGCAGCCAAAATCGCGGCAGAGCGTTGCGGGGTCCGGGCCTGCTGAGCCGATCCCGGATTCGATTGCTGTCCATTCGCAGCAATGTCCGAGCCTGGGCCGAGCGTTCCGTAGTCGGGAGTCGGCTGCAAGCGCGGATCGGCCGTCGGCGCAGTTTCCGGCGTCGCGCCCGGTCCCGAAAAGCGTGACTGCGGCAGATCCATATAAGGAAGAGTCTAGGTTTAGCACCGAAATAAGGTAAAGTTACTTCGGTTTCGAATCCTATAAGATTCGATGCAGCAACGCGGACTTACGAACTTGGGAAGGAGCCCCGCCAGGTGCCATCCGTGATTCCACAATTACGAGGAGGATTGATGCTTACGAAGTCCAAGTGGTTGGTATCCATCATCAGTGTGTCCCTGGCGGCAGTGGCGTTGGCCGCGGCTGGTCCGGGATACCACGTCATAAAAACTTACAAACTGGGCGGCGAGGGAGGCTGGGATTACCTGACGGCCGATTCCGACGCGCGCCGCGTCTACATCTCGCGCGGCACTCACGTCATCGTGATCGATGCGGACTCGGGCAAGGCCGTCGGCGACATCGCCGATACCCCTGGCGTTCACGGCATCGCACTCGCGCCTGAACTGGGCCGCGGCTTTGTCAGCAACGGGCGTGAAGGCACCGTCAGCATTTTCGATCTGAAGACGCTCGCGACCAGCAGCAAAGTAAAAGTCGGCGACAATCCCGATGCCATCCTCTACGATCCCGCAACCAAGCGCGTCTTCACCTTCAACGGGCGCAGTCACGACTCAACCGCAATCGATGCCGCCAGCGGAAAAGTGTTGGGAACAATCAAACTGGACGGGAAACCCGAGTTCGCCGCCAGCGACGCCAAGGGCGAAGTCTTCGTCAACATCGAGGACAAGAGCGAACTCACGGTCATCGATCCAAACAAACTCGAAGTGAAGTCGACGTGGCTGCTGGCGCCATGCACGGAACCCAGCGGCCTTGCCATCGATCGCAAGAACCGCCGCCTGTTCGTGGGCTGCGATAACAAAATGATGGCGGTCGTAGACGCGGACAGCGGGAAAGTTCTGGCCACGCCGGCCATTGGCGAGGGCGTGGACGCGGCTGCATTCGATCCCGACACCGATCTCGCTTTCGCCTCCTGTGGCGGCGACGGCGTGCTCACGGTCGTGAAAGAGGAATCGAAAGATAAGTTCAGCGTAGCCGAAAATGTACCGACACAAAAGGGAGCGCGCACCATGGCGCTCGATTCCAAAACGCACAACGTTTTCGTAGTGACGGCGCAATTCGGTCCCCGGCCGGCGCCGACCGCAGATAACCCGCGTCCACGTCCCCCAATTCTCCCAGACAGCTTCGTCGCTCTGGTCGTGGGGAAATAAACCCGCGTTACGAACTTGGGCGGGCCGTGATGCAGCGTAATGAGCAGGGCTCGCGCCGAGGAGATCTCAGAGATCGTTTTGGCAGTCGCATAGCTTCGGCCGCAAGGCTCAGAGAAGATGGTTTTGGGAAGGGCACGGCTTTAGCCGTGCCATCGTAGCCGCAACAACGCGGGCTTTAGCCCCTGGGGGCCTCTTCCGGTTCGGTCGAAATCGCATCCAGAAATAAATTGATTCGGTCGCGCGAAATTTCAGAGCGCAAAACTGCTTCCCAAATCCCAGAATTCCGGCTAGGATGTTGCAACCCAGAGTCACCGCACGACCGTTCGGTTGCACGATAGAGCGGGCGTGCGCTGAAACGAAGACTACCCTCGCTGAATCCAATTATTAAAGCCCGAGTTCTGCTGACCAATGCGAAGTTCGTGCAGACTGAGAATGGAAATGAGATGACCATTCCCGACGAGAAATTCTTCCACGCGCAGGTCACTAAGCGCGTTGACTTCGCCCCCGACCTGTGGATGTTCCGCGTCCGCAGCGGTGGAGAGTTCCATTTTGTTCCGGGCCAGTACGCAACCCTGGGAGTCGAGGCGAATGGCAAGCGCGTGGAGCGTCCGTACTCAATCGCATCATCGCCCGCGGAAGATGAAGTCGAGTTTTTCTTCGAATTGGTGCCCGAAGGTGCGTTAACTCCCCTGCTGCACAAATTGCAGCCCGGCGACCCGTTGCTGATGCGCAAAATTCCCAAGGGAAAATTTTCGCTGGACACACAAAACGGACGCACCAATCATCTGCTGATCTCAACTGTCACCGGCGTGGCTCCTTTCGTCAGCTACGTGCGCACACTTTCCAAAGAATGGAAAGAGGGCCGCTTCGACGGAACCCACAAACTGTATCTGCTGAATGGCGCCAGCCGCCCCTGGGAATTCGGATATCTCGATGAACTGAACCACTTCGACAAAGAATTACCGTGGTTCAAATACGTGCCTACGGTCAGCCGTCCCTGGGATCATGAAGACTGGCCGGGCGAAATCGGCCGCGCCGACGACATTCTGCGCAAATACGCCGACCACTGGGAACTCGATGCGACCAACACCGTTGCGTACCTGTGCGGACATCCGGAGATGATCGAGCACAGCAAGGCAATCCTGAAGCGGCGCGGCTTCACCGATAAGGGGTCTGTCAAGGAAGAGGTTTACTGGATCCCGCCGCACAAGTAAAAACGCCGCTACGTGCCGATCACTGAGCTCCGTCGCTCCATCAAGGTCACATCTCTCCACGTATCCCTAAGCTTACCGATTCGCCGCCTCACTCCAACCTCCCGAAACCCGCAAAAGCGGTGCAGCGCAATGCTCGCAGAATTCTCCGGAAAGATTCCAGCCTGAAGCGTCCAGATCCCGTTCGCCTCCGACTCCAGCACCAACGCTTGCAACAATGCTCTGCCCACGCCACGTCCCCGCGCGGCCCCAGCCACATAAACTGAGACCTCCGCGATTCCTGCGTATACCAGCCGACCCGAGACCGGGCTGAGCGCGGCCCAACCCAGCACGCGAGCGCCATCGAGAGGAACTAGAACTTCGGGAACGCTTTCATCTCTAGGTTCCAAGGCAATCAGCCGGCAATTCTTGCGATGACTGCTGTCCCATTTCTCCCAACTAGGAAGCTCCGTTTCAAACGTGGCGTTTCCGGTCGCGATGCCCTCGCGGTAGATTTCGCGAACCGCGGGCCAAAGATCCGGCGGCATGGGTACAATCGGGTAACTCATAGACGTTCAGCTCGAATTCAACTCTCCGCGGGCGCGAAGAACACCAGCACCGCTAGCTCTTCTTTAATGTCGTAGAACCGATGCTCCACCTCGGCCGCCACGAACAGCACACTGCCAGCGGCGAGTTCCCGGTCTTCGTCCCCAGCCCGAAAACGCGCCTTTCCGCGCAGCACATAATACATCTCATCTTCGTGATGGGGTCGCTGCGGATCGGTGCTCCCGGCGGCCAGCACGTAAAGTCCCGCGCTCATCGACGATACACGCAGAAACTCCCGGTACAACTTGCCGCTCCGCGCCCGCTGCGCGTCGACTTCGTGCACGTTGAAAAAATCGGCCTTTGCCTGAGTCATTTTCAACTCCACGAGTCCTCGTTTTCCGTGTCCTCGCCCTTATCGCTGGTCGCGATTACCTCCACCGTATTGTTTCCCGGATACTGCCCTCGTTGAAGCAGTTGCTGCTGCCAGCCGTTGATCGGGGGTTCGAAGGTCTTGTCATATTCCGTGAAACCATTCACGATGATTCGCGCGCGAGCGATCTTCTCACCTGGCTCCGCCTTGGCGGTGGCAGAAATGTCCCAGCCTTCCACAGGATTTCTGGCATGCGTGCCGCTGACGATCATGCTCGTTCTCCGGGAGTTCGTCTAGGCTAGGATCCCGCCAAAAATAAGTTCAGTGAATTGCGGGATGAGATTGTTTGCCTGCAATTCCCCTTCAGGCTTATACCACTGGTAAATCCAGTTGATCATGCCCAGCAGAGCGAAAGCGGCGGCACGCGGGCTGACTGCCGTCTTTGCAGCCCGGCTGCGTTGCACGTCCGCAATCAGGCTTTCCACGAAGTGCACATATTCCTTCTTGCGATGGTTGATTCGCTTGCGTAGCGCCGGCGGCAGAGGATGGTTTTCGTGCAACATGACGGTGATCTCGCGATCGCGTGGGCTGAGCACGACTTCTATATGCAGACGAATGAGCGCACGCAGCCGTTCCAGAGGATCAGCGATACTCCGCACCGGGGCAATCACTCGCTCCTGAGTCATCTCCATGGCATGGTTCATGATCTCGAACAGAATTTCATCCTTGCTCTGAAAGTGGTGGTAGAGCCCACCCTTGCTGAGTTTCAGTGCGGCGGCGACGTCGTTCATCGACGTGGCATCGTACCCGCGCTGCTGAAACAGCCGCGCCGCAGTGCGCAGGATTTCCTGCCGTGAATCAACCGGAGGCTCGCGAGTCATCGCGTGCCATGGTAAACAGTTGCGCGCTGGAATGCCAACCAGTCACGTAGGGCGGACGCATTCGTCCGCCCTATGGGGTAAAAGGCGACTCGAATCAAACGAAGCCTCCGCCTCCTCCGCGAATCCTTTGCGTTCTCTGCGGTTATCTGCGTTTTTTTCAGCCTGCGAAACACAATCCCCTCGCCCCCGCGCGCCAGACTTCTCCCTTGACACTGGAAGGGCGGGCAGGTAGCATCTCTAGATACCGACCGACCGGTCGGTATTTGCAGTTATACAGGCCATTTCCAAGCCAGCAAGGGTTCTCTTTCCTCCCTTGTGATCGAGAGGAGCAAGCCTAGTGGTCAAAATTTTCTATGAACGCGATGCCAACCCCGAGGCGCTGAAGGGCAAGACGATCGCCATCCTCGGCTACGGCAGCCAGGGGCACGCCCAAGCGCAGAATCTTCGCGACAGCGGACACAAAGTCATCATCGGCCTCGAACCGAATCGCTCCAGCGCACAACAGGCACGCGCCGATGGGATGATCGTCGTGGCGCCCGACGAGGCCGCCAAACGCGCCGACTGGATCCACGTGCTCACTCCCGATGAAACCCAGTCTCAAGTCTACGATCAGTTCATCAAGCCCTATCTGCATCCCGGAAAAGTTCTCGGCGTCTCCCACGGCTTCAGCATTCATTTCAAAACCATTGTCCCACCGGCGGACGTCGACGTCGTGATGATCGCTCCCAAGAGTCCCGGACACTTGGTGCGGCGCGTCTATACCGAAGGCCGCGGCGTGCCCTCGCTGATCGCCATTCAACAGGATGCGAGCGGCCGTGCGCACGAACTCGCGCTGGCCTACGCGCACGGCATTGGCTCCACGCGCGCAGGTGTCCTGCAAACCACGTTCAAGGAAGAAACCGAGAGCGACCTGTTCGGCGAGCAGGCGGTGCTTTGTGGCGGACTGACTTCACTGATCAAAAAGGGATTCGAGACGCTGGTCGAGGCCGGATACGCGCCCGAAATTGCGTACTTCGAGTGCCTGCATGAGGTAAAGCTGATCGTGGACCTGATCTACGAAGGCGGCTTGAGCCGCATGCGCTATTCCATCTCGAACACGGCGGAATATGGCGACCTGACGCGCGGGGAGCAAGTCGTGGGCGATGCCACGCGCGCGGCCATGAAAAAGACGCTGGCCGACATTCAGAGCGGAGAATTCGCGCGCGAGTGGATTGCCGAGAACAAGAGTGGCAACAAAAAATTCAACGCTTTGCGCGAAAAAGAAAAGCAGCATCCCATCGAGATTGTCGGCGCACAACTGCGCGGCATGATGAGTTGGCTCCCGAAAGAGGGCAAGAAACCAGCAGAGGCTCCAAAGGGCGCGACCAAACAGGTGGTGAATGCTTAAGGGAGCCGAAATTGTTTTACGGTGCCTGCGCGCCGAAGGGGTCGACTTGGTATTTGGCTATCCCGGCGGCGCAATCATGCCACTGTACGACGCGCTCGAGGGCAGCGGTGTGCGTCACATCCTTACCCGCCACGAGCAAGGCGCAGTCTTCGCGGCGGAAGGCTATGCTCGCGTCACAGGCCAGGTTGGCGTGGCGATGGCCACCAGCGGTCCCGGCGCGACAAATCTGGTTACAGGCATCGCCGATGCGAAGATGGATTCGGTTCCTCTCGTATGCATTACCGGGCAGGTGCGCAGCGCGCTGATCGGTACCGATGCGTTTCAGGAGACCGACGTTTTTGGTGTAACGCTCTCGCTCACGAAATGGAGCCGCCTGGTTCGCACCATTGACGAGATTCCCGACGCGATTGCAGAAGGATTCTACTGGGCGCGAAGCGGGCGTCCCGGGCCGGTTGTGATCGATATCCCCACCGATTTGCTGAAGGCGAAGAAAGAATTTTCCGGGCCGGTAAAGTTCAGGCCACACGCACGGCCTGCCGACGCGAAAGCCGACGGCGGTTTCACCGACACAATCGTGGCGTTGCTGAAGCAATCATCGAAGCCGGTCGCGCTGGTCGGTGCAGGTGCGAAATTGTCTGGAGCGATCCCGGAGTTGCGCCGCCTGCTAGACGAACTGAATATTCCGACTTTTGCCACAGTCCACGGACTCGGCGCGGTTCCACCGCAAGCGCCGTATTACCTGGGAATGGTCGGCATGCACGGAACTCGCGCCGCGAACATGGCGCTGCACGAAACCGATCTGCTGCTGGTATTTGGCGCGCGCCTGGACGACCGCGTTACAGGCGATCCGACGCGCTTTGCGCCCCATGCCAAAATTGTTCACTTTGAAATCGACCCCGCGCAACTGGATCGCGTGCGTCCCTGCGATCTGCCTGTGATTGGCAATCTGGCGGACACGATTCCGGCGTTCCATGCGGAGTTGCGGCGGCATTCTCTATCGGACTTCAGCCAATGGCGCTCAATCGCTTGCGGCGCCGAGCGCGCTGAGCTTGATCCGCGCGGGCTGGCCCAACCCACAATTCGTTTTCTCGACGAACTCTTCAGCCGTGTGCCCCAAGACAGCGTGGTTCTGGCCGACGTGGGTCAGCACCAGATGTGGGCCGCACAACGCTATCGCTCGTCCTCGCCGCGCGGATTCATCACCTCGGGTGGGCTCGGAGCAATGGGTTTCGCCCTTCCGGCTGCAATCGGCGTGCAACTCGCCAAGCCTGACACATGCGTACTTTGCGTTTCCGGCGATGGCGGATTTCAGATGAACATCCAGGAACTGGCCACAGTTCACCGGCTCGGCCTGCCTGTGAAGATGGTCATTATTGACAACAAATATCTCGGCATGGTGCGGCAGTGGCAGCAGCTGTTTTATCAGCGGAACTATGCCGAAACCGACCTGAGCGACAATCCGGATTTCGTCGAGATCGCCAAGGCTTACAAGATCCACAGCTTTCGCCTGAACGAGGACGCCATGCGCGAATTCCCAGTGTCGAACGAGACCGGGGACCAGATCGACCAGTTTCTGCGATCGCCTGAACCGGAACTGCTGGTGTTCGATTGCGCACCGGAAGCTAACGTTTTCCCGATGGTTCCGGCAGGCGCAGCACTTTCGGAGATGCTTCTGGAGGAAGAACAAACGCAATAGTACACACACAGCGGCGGGCAAGTTGCCCGCCGGACAGCCGGCGAGACGCCGGCGCTACTCGACAACCGTTACGGGAGACCAGGCAAATGCAGACTTTTCACATTCGTTATCGCAATACCCAGGGAACCTTGATGCGCATCCTCAATGCGGCTTCGCGCCGTGCGCTGGATCTGCCAATGGTGCAGGCCGAACCTTCCGAGCACGATCATCACGTCATTCTGGCGCTCGACGTCAATCAGAAGCAAGTGGGCCAGTTGTACCGCGAATGGTACGCGATTGCGGACGTGATCAAGGTCGCCTCCGGCGCGGCCCATGCAACGCCGTGGGCTTCGGCTCATCCTCCGACGGGCGTGTCGATCGAACCCTCGCGCGCAGCGGCTCGCGCGTAGATTCAGGTTCGAGCTAATGGCAAGCCCGAAGGCTTTTACGCAGCGTCATGCAACTGGGAGCCTGTCGCAATGGCGGGCTCCCGTTTTTGTTTTAATATTCCGGTTTCACAACTTCCTCGCGTCTCCTGTAATCTCTGACTATGGATCTTAAGCACATCAGCCGTGGAATTACCGACGGGCGCGATCGCGCCGGCGCGCGCTCCATGTTCAAGGCCATCGGATTCACCGATGCCGATCTCAGCCGTCCGCTAATCGGCGTAGCCAACACGTGGATCGAAACCATGCCTTGCAACTTTCATCTTCGCCGGTTGTCGGCCAAGGTTAAGGAAGGTATTCGCGAGTCTGGCGGCACGCCGATGGAGTTCAACACGATCGCAATCTCCGACGGCGAGACGATGGGCACGGAGGGAATGCGCGCGTCGCTGGTGAGCCGCGAACTGATTGCCGATTCGATTGAACTGGTCTGCCGCGGACAGATGTTTGACGCAGTCGTCTGCGTGGTCGGTTGCGACAAGACGATTCCTGCGGCAGCAATGGCCTTGGCACGCATGAATCTTCCAGGCATGGTGCTATACGGTGGGACGATTGCTCCGGGCAACTACCGCGGCAAAGACGTCACCATTCAAGATGTCTACGAAGCGATTGGGGCGAACGTCGCAGGAAAGATGAGTGACAAAGAACTGCGTGAACTGGAAGACGCCGCTTGTCCGGGCGCGGGTGCGTGTGGCGGGCAATATACCGCGAATACCATGTCGACCGTGATGGAGATGATCGGCCTTTCGCCGATGGGCTTCAACAGCGTTCCGGCGATGGATCCGCTGAAAGATCAGATATCATTCGCGTGCGGCAAAGTCGTGATGAACCTGCTGCAAAAAGGTATTCTGCCGCGCGATATTCTGACCCGCGAAGCTTTTGAGAATGCGATCGCGTCAGTCGCTGCGACAGGCGGATCGACCAACGCAGTTCTGCATCTTCTGGCGATCGCGCGCGAAGCAGGGGTCGGACTTGAGATCGACGACTTTCAAACGGTGAGCGCGCGCACTCCGTTGCTCGCCGACCTTAAACCTTCGGGGCGCTTTGTGGCCTCGGATATGCATCGCGCGGGCGGCATTCGGCTGCTCGCACGACGACTCCTGAACGGCAAGTATCTGCATCCATCGGCGAAGACTGTTACGGGCAACACGATCGGTTCTGAGACCGAGAGCGCCATCGAGACTCCGGGACAGGAAGTGATCGTTCCGCTTGACAAGCCACTGAAGGCAACCGGCGGTCTAGTGATTCTCAAGGGAAATCTTGCGCCGGAGGGTTGCGTCGCCAAAATCAGCGGACATGAACGGCTGGAGCAGCGCGGTCCTGCGCGCGTGTTCGAATCCGAGGAAGATGCGATGACCGCGGTCACAGCCAAGAAAATTAAGGCCGGAGACGTGGTCGTGATTCGCAATGAAGGGCCGAAAGGTGGTCCGGGAATGCGCGAGATGCTGGGTGTGACTGCGGCGATTGTGGGCGAGGGACTCGGCGACTCCGTAGCGTTGTTGACCGACGGGCGCTTCAGCGGCGCGACCCGCGGACTGATGGCGGGGCACGTTTCTCCCGAGGCTGCGCTCGGCGGTCCGATCGCAGGCGTGCGCGACGGAGACATGATTCGCTTCGATGTGAACAACCGCATTCTGGAAGTGGAAGTCACCAACGACATTTTGCGTCAGCGCATGGCGCAGTGGAAAGCTCCGCAACCGCGCTACCCAACCGGCGTGTTTGCGAAATATGGAGCGCTGGTTTCGTCGGCGTCTCAAGGAGCGATCACGCGGCCGCGCTGACGCTCTTATACCATTGCGGCGCCCCGGACGACACGATAACCCGCGTGGGCGGTACAACTGGGATTCTCTTCCTTCTACTTGGTGCGTGGCTCACCGCTGCAGCAATCGAATGATTTCGACGCTGTTTTGAGATGGCGACCGGCGACAGCAATCAGCGCGGCTCAGGTTCCAGGAGATGTGGTTGCGTTAAAGGAGACTGTCTGCCGCAGCAGAGCGGGCATCACCGTTGCGGTACTCTGTCGCTGTTTTTCTCGCAACTCAGAATCATGGCATGTTTGCCTAGAATCTCTTTCGAAGGAATTCAAAAAGGCCATAGCCGATGAGCGCGGCGATCATGGCAATTTCAAAATTGGCAGTGGTGAAAACGTCTCCGATGGCCCACGCTATACCCCTCTTCTGCCCTACGCCTGAACGCTCGAATTCTCCCATCAGGAGGTTGGAATAGAAGAGAAAGATGATAAAAGCTACCTCGATCACTCCTCTCCAGACATTTTTCCTCATAGCAGATGCCGACTCCCAGGCGGAATCGAGAACGTATGTGGGCATGTTACATCAATCACGTCGCCTGGCTGTTGTAACAGCGGTTACACGAGCGAGGAAAACTGACTCGACCTAAGGCTGATGATGCTATGGGGATTTCTTACCGACCTTACCCCGTTCGAAATCACCGTTAGCAGAAATCGCAGGTCAGTCCTGCAGGGCTTCGGAGAATTACCGCAGAAATGGAAAACTTCTACGAAGTCGCACGACCTGAAGGTCGATGTGCCATCAGGAGAACTGAGAATATGACGATTCCTGGAAGGGAATCCTGTAAACAACGGAGTCGTATTTTGGATTCGTACGGTTGCCTATGATCTCGCCGTGAAGCTTTTCAGCGATACGCCTGCTGGCGATGTTTTGTATCGCTACCGGATAGGTGAAACTTCCTTTGCCGAGAGTCGCGTGTCCCCACTCAATAAGTGCGGCCACGCCTTCCCGGCCAAAACCCTGTCCGTGCGCGCTTTCCTTGAGCCAAAGGCCGAGTTCGGGCGAAGCAGAATCCGCATCTTCCAGCGAGGCCATGCCGAGGCATTCCCTATTGTCGAGCCTCCGGATGACGAAGGAAAACTTGTTTGGTTCCGGAGCCTGCACTCGTTTCTCGCATCGCGCCAGGTACTCGCTCCACGACGGCGGCTCCCATGGCATGAATCTGGCGATCGCAGGCGTGATACATCCAAAAACCTCCTGTGCATCCATCATCTGAAACTGGTTGAGCTGCAGCCTTGGGGACTGGATGACAATCATTGTGTCAGCCTACCAACCACGGATCATATGTCAATTGATGGCTGGCAAAAACGGGCCGCAATACAGATTCTGCTCCGCAGAAAATTCACACCCTCGCGTTGCTGGCCTATACCGCGCTTGCCGGCGTCGTCAGTCGGTACTGGGGGCCTGCGCGGGATCGCACGTTGTGGGTACAGTGCTGCGCGAGCAGGAACACTCAGGTGCGACTGATCCCGCGCAGTTTGTGAAGCCTTACCGAAAGTCGAACAAGAATGACTTCGTTCGGGGCGAATAATAGTTAGTGGCGGTAATAGTTTGTCGTCGCGTGTAACAGTTTTTAATTCAGAACGAGGACGAGCTAAGCCTCCAGGCGAAGCACTAAGTGCGCCTCTGAAAAATGTGCCGGTGAAATGTGAATCAGCGTTTACGCATCTCGTTACGTCGGATTCTCTCTCCATTAAAAACTTGGCTTCCGTTGTGGCTTTTGTTGAAACGAAACGGCGCCAGGATTCACAACCGTGTAGTGCGCGGATCTCCTACCCCTCAACGGCCGCAAGAGATCCGGCTTGTGCGGCAGCGGCCATATTCACCCGTCACCAACCCCCCGTGGAAATGACACAACCTGCGGTGTAAACCGCCTCGGGAGGATGTATGAAAAAGCAAGTGCTTCGAATTGTTGTAGGCACAATGGCGCTTCTGGCAGCCTTGGCTGCGATGGCGCAGGCTCCGTCTGGAAAAGTACTGGTCAACGTTCCGTTCGAGTTTGTGATTGACAACCACCACATGCAACCCGGACGTTACCTGGTAACGTCAGCGGCCAATGGGTTTCTCCAAATCCACGACACCGCGGCCGCTGACAACCAAATGTTTCTACAGGTAAACAGCATCTACAGCAATAAGCCCAATGAGGCCAAGTTGGTCTTCCACCGCTACGGCGACACCTACTTCCTGTCCGAAGTCTGGAATGGAAACGGCTCCGTTGGAAGAGAAGTAGTGAAGTCGAAAGCAGAGAAGGAAATTCTCGCGGGACGATTCAACCCATCACGGCCAAAAGCAGAAGTCGCGGTGGTGCGACCGGAGCAATAACCGGAGCATTTCGGAACTCAAGACTGGGCGCTCGGCAATCTTCGATGTGGGGCGGGCGCCCTTATTTTTCAAAATTGTCTTGCATCCGTCTTCGAAGTCTTTCCCGTGCATTCTGGTGGAAACCAGCTTAGTCCATCTCATAATTGACTTCGGTGATTACGATCAGTTTTCGCGACACGTAACGTTCTACGGACTAACCCATGACGAACCTTAATTCGTCATTCTCGTAGCGAGCGTTGAGGCTCCCGCATTATCTTCTATGCAAAACTGTCGAACTTTGCCCGACTGGACAGCCGAGGCGTGTGCAGTTCCATGACATCCCTTACACATTGTTCCGGGACATCGGAACAAAATATAAACCATATCCTCGAACTGAACACGAGGCGGCAGTCCCTACACGAGCATTTTTAGTCTTTGCTTGGTTTTTTTGGCGTCAGATCACAGGCGCGGCGAACTTGCTCCACGTCCAAGCCTGCTGGTGAGAACTCCGCAATCTGCCGTCCGCTCCGTGTCGGCAGTTCGACTTTGAATATCTGCGCCCCGATCAGACCGCGAACCGTACCTTTGTCCATGGACAGGAAGTGTCCGCGCACCCAGTTCCAACCATGATTGCCATGGGTATCGTCGATGCGGACCATCACTTCCAGTTGAGGCTGACCCCAAAAGCCGGGACGATTTGGAGGAGGCAGCCTGACTCCGGGATTGAAGTCGCCCAACTTGAGCTTGCCATCCTCGCAAAACAACTCGACCCTGGGCGCGTAGTTGGGATCTTCACGAAAATAATTGTCTGCTAAAAGTTCAAAGCGGACTCGCTTCGCCCCGGTCATCTTGTCTTCCGATTGAAACATCATCCATTTTCCGCCCGCGCTAACGCCGTCCCTTTCATCCTGATTGGGGCTCATGGCGCCGCGTTGCCCGAAGGCGGATACGCCACACAGCAAAACCACGCACGTCAAAACGATCCTCCCGACCATCCCTTTGCGATCAGATATGTAAAAATTCATTTCGTCCACAGCCTCCTCCCCGACAAGTATCCGTAGTATTGTGAACCCGGAAGGCGACTAAAAAGTTGCGTGAAAAGGTTCTCACCCGGCGTCATCGGGTATTTATCTTCAAGTCGAGATATACCTGCGAGCGGTCGTCAAACTGGCTGACCGACTTGGTGTCGCTCTTCTTGCCATTAAATTGCGCATAAACCTCGTAGTCGATGGCGGTAGAGAGCGCGGGAAAGCGATACGTCCCGTCGGGACCCACTATGTAAGTTTTCACCGCTCGCGTCCGCGTATTGGTCAGATACACGATCGCATCGGGAAGAGGATTGTCCTGCGGATCGAGCACCTTGCCGTAAAGCAGGCGACCAACGCTCTTATCTTTCTTGTCGGGCGTAGCACTCGAAATCGCGCTCAAAACCGCCAGCAGCGCCCAAGCCACAATCACGCCCTTGGTCATCAATCGTTTGCAAGTCATCGTGCGCTCATTGTCTCACGACGCGCCGTCGCATTGGTTAGTAGGTTAGGTGCAGTCCGGTATCTTCGCGCTCATCGTTATAAATGTGAACCGTCACTGGTTGCGCCAAGCGCAAAGGCTTGCCGTCAACAGATTTGACGCCCTTGAGATCGGCCCAGAGGATGTAATCGGATTCGCCGGCAGGAACGCGCTGAGCGAACTCGCCCATGTGGTCGGAATAAACTTCCCAGCGGACCTTCTTCGGCTTATCCGTGGCGCGGCGGATCTTCACGGTGATGCCATACACCGGTCGATTATCCGGGCCCCAGACGGTACCCGCGATCAGAGCGTAAGGCTTAACTTTGCCTTTGGACGTAGGGGCGGCAGAGAGCCCATGCTGAGAGATGAACGTCGGCAAGAGAAATGCGATCAGGAAAAACGCCAGGTAAGAAAGCCTCGCGAAAGGTTTGCCAGTGGGAAGTTTAGGAGAAGTCACCGTCTTCGTTTTCCTCAGCCTCTTCTTCTTCCTCTTCCAGGTAGCCTTCTTCCACCGCCTTCAGTTCCAACGGGCTGGTGGTGACGACTTCAAAATCCGTGCCACACTCGGGGCACGAGATCACTTCTCCCTCGTCGACCTCTTCCTCTTCGACGTCCAGATTCGTTTCGCATTCGGGACACAGAACCATAAAGCCTCCCTTGCCGGTTAGACCCTCCTGTTAATATTTAGATTCTTCCCGCCTGCTAGGTCAAGGGGGCACAAGGCAGGGGCGAGAGAATTTTTCTGGCACTGAAAATTGCCCCCGGCAGGGGGATTTGCCTGGACGAGGACACTCAACTCATGCTCCATTTCCGCAAAGTTATCTTCTGTACCGTAACGCACGCTGCGCTTCTAATAGCGGCGATCGGCAGCTTGGCACAGTCTGACAAATCCGAACCGACCACCGCTGCCGACCCGCCGATCGCGGCGGCCTTGCGCCAGATTTCCGCGCAACATATTCAAGCGAACATCGAGAAACTGGTCGGCTTCGGCACAAGGTCGACGATCTCAGCGCAGGATCCTGCATCGATTTCGGCGGGGCGCGGAATTGGCGCGGCGCGGGAATGGATCAAGTCGGAGTTCGAACGCTATTCTAAAGATTGCGGCGGATGCCTCGAAGTGAAGACCGACACATTCACGCAAGAGCCCGCCGACCGCATTCCCAAGCCCACGGAAATCACCAATGTTTATGCGGTTCTGAAAGGCACGAACGACGCGAACGCGAAGCGAATTGTGCTGGTGACGGGGCACTACGACTCGCGCAATAGCGACACATTCAACGTGACCGACGACGCGCCTGGGGCCAACGACGATGGCAGCGGAACCGCTGTCAGCCTGGAATGTGCGCGGGTATTGAGCAAGATGAAGTTTCCGGCAACGATTATTTTTCTTACGGTCGCAGGAGAAGAGCAGGGCCTGAACGGCAGTCATCATTTTGCCAAGATGGCGAAAGATGAGGGCTGGGACCTGGAAGCCCTTCTGAACAACGACATTGTGGGCGGCGACAAGAGCGCCGAACAGGATCATTCCGTCGTGCGTGTATTTTCCGAGGGAGTGCCCGCCGCGGCGACAGAACAGGATCTCCGACGGATTCGCGGGCTGGGCGGGGAAAGCGATTCCGGATCGCGGGAACTAGCGCGGTATATCGCCGATGTTGGCCGCGTTTATGACGCGGGGGTGAAGCCGATGCTGGTGTTTCGGCTGGATCGATTTCTGCGCGGCGGCGATCATTATTCTTTCAACCAGCAGGGATTCTCGGCGGTGCGGTTCACCGAATACCGCGAGGACTTTCATCATCAGCACCAGAACGTGCGCACCGAGAACGGAATCGAATATGGCGATCTGCCCAAGTTTGTGGACTACGACTATGTCGAGCGCGTGGCGCGGCTGAACGCGGCTACGCTCGCATCGTTGGCCGCAGCTCCTGCGCCTCCGGCGAACGTACATATACTGACGAAGAATTTGGAGAACGACACCACGCTCACGTGGGAGGCTTCCCCAGGGGGCTTGGCCGTGGAGTATGAAGTGATATGGCGGGCGACCACCAGTCTTCAATGGGAGCACGCGCAGAGTGTGGGCAACGCGACGCAAGCAACGCTGAAGGTATCGAAGGATAACGTGATCTTTGCCGTGCGCGCGATCGACCATGCGGGGCATCGCAGTTTACCGGTTGTGCCGGTTCCGGAGCGGTAGGCATTGCCCCGGCGTTGAACGAGTAGAATGGACGAGAGGTAATTTAGTGTGCGGCGAACCGGTGAACCCTTGACGTTGAGCTTGCCACCGTTCACCCGTGCGGTGACCTGGCTGCTGGGCATCAACACGGGTGTGTACCTGCTGCTATTGCTGTTGATGCGGGTGCAGCCCGATGTTCCGCTGTTTGTTCTCGATCACCTCGCGCTTCAGCCGCAGGCGGTCGTGCACGGAGCGATCTGGCAGCTGGTGACTTACGGTTTCCTGCATTTCGAATTCTGGCACTGGTTCGGAAATATGCTCGGCCTGTGGATGTTCGGGTCCGCCTTTGAAAGCGCATGGGGCACACGACGTTTCATCGAACTGTTTTCTTTTGGCGTGGTGGGTGCGGCAATTGTCACGATCGCCGCTTCCTACGCGCACATTTTGGGCAATCCTGCAACGCGGACGCTGGGCGCTTCGGGCGGAGTCTTCGCCATCCTCATCGCCTTCGGCATGCTGTTTGGGGACAACGAGATCATGATGATTCCGTTCCCCTTCCTCATTAAAGCCAAATATTTTGTGGGCATTTTGATCGTGGTCACGCTGGCGTTTGCCATGTCGAGCAGCGGCGGCGTGGCTTACGTGGCCCATCTGGGCGGCTTGCTCTTCGGCTATTTGTATGTGCGACGCGGGCTGAAGCCGGTGATGAGCCTGGGACTTGGGGAACGCTACTACGGCGCGCGCAATTCTTACTACCGCTGGAAGCGGCGGCGGGCGGCGAAGAAGTTCGAAGTGTATATGTCGAAGCACGACCGCCAAGTCCACTTCGACGAGCACGGAAATTACATCCCGCCAGATGAGGAACCGCGCAAGGGAAATGGCGGATCGAAGTCAGGATGGGTGAATTAGGATTAGCAGAGTGTCGACAGATTGCAAATGTGTTCGAATGTAGAAGGCAGAAGTCAGAATGCAGAAGTAAAACTGTTTTTGCAATTTACTTCTGCATTCTGACTTCTAACTTCTGCAATTCCACGACCACCGCTCCCAGCAGCTCTTCATTTCTTGTCTTTCCCTTGAATCCCAGATCGTGACCGGTTCCTTCCACCACCATTAACTTCGTCTGCGCAGGAATCATCTTCAGGGCTCGCTCCATCTCCGCAATGGAGCCGAAGGGATCGCGTGTGCCTGATACGAAAAGCGTTGGCGTGCGCAGGTCGGGAAGATGCTGGGTGCGCTGTTGCTCAGGCTTGCGCGGCGGATGCAGCGGATAGGAGAGCAGCAGCAAGGCCGATACAAGCCCGGGATCTTCGGCGCATAGCATGCTGGACTGGCGTCCTCCATAAGAGTGACCGCCAAGGAAGAGGCGGCCTGAAATCATTCCTCGCAGCTTCGAGATCGCATTTTTCAGGCCGGCGCGGTCGCGGGCAGCGTCGCCGGGACCGGGTGGGCCGAATGGCCTCGCTTGCCGGTAAGGCAGGTTGCAGCGAAGCACGGTGAAACCGGCTGCGGCGAAAGCCTCGGCGAGGGCGATCAGCAGCGGAGCTTGGGCGTTGCCGCCGGCGCCATGGGTCAGAACCAAGCCATCTTGATTAGGAGTTTCGGGAACGTGAAGAAATCCGCTGATGTGGGGATCGACGGTGCTGTCGGTGCATTCGAGGATAGAAGATGCGGGCAAGCGATCATTTTAAATCGTAGGGCTGGGCTGAAAACAGTCGATGCCGTAATCGAGGCGATTGCGGTGGAAAAATTGTCAGTGAGTGAAATGGCGATTTTGCATCAAGTACGTGGCAGCAGCCCGTCAATTCAGCCCAGTGACTTTAAATGGCGTCAGCTTGTGACTTTGCAGATCGAGCAGGTAGAAATCGCTCTTGACCGCGGTCCCTTGCCAATCTGATCGCCACTTCAGCACTACAGCAGTCTTCCCATCGGCAAACACCTTGAGGTCGCTGGCGTAGCCAATACCTTTTGTCAGTCTCTCGATCACGCCGCTTGCGAGGTCTAAGCGATAAACATCGTAGTCGTAGTTAACTAGCCGGTTGCTGGCAGCTAGGAAGATAATGCTCCTTCCGTCCGGCATGAAATTGGGATAGGCAAATATTGGTCCCGGAGTCGCTTGGTGTGGAATGGTCGGACTGAGCACCTTGCTTGGCTTTTCGGGATGATCGAGCAGATAGATTTCCATCCGCTGTGGCGCGTAGAGCCCCAACGTCGAGACGAGCAACCTTTTCCCGTCCGATGCAATGGACGGCTGAGAAATCTGCACGAATCCCTCGTATGTTACTTGCCTGACATCGCTACCATCGGCTCCAACAGAGAAGATGTCCCATAGATGATCCCCCGGAGGAGGTTGAGATCGCCCAAAATATACCGTTTTCCCGTCCGGCGAGAACGTTGGATAAAGATTCGCCGTCCCCGATCCGGGCAGGGAGCGCGAGTTAGAGCCATCGACGTCCATTACGATAACTCGCTGGTTCGTTCGATCTGAGACATACGAATATGCGAAGAGCTTGCCGTCCGCCGAAAACGCCGGGCACGACTCCTTTCCGGTCTTCGCCTCCGTCAATCGGCTTGCAATACCTGTTTCCATGTCAATCTTGTAGATGAAGCCAGAGTTGCCTTTCATGTAAGCCACTGCCATGGTCTTGGCATCCGGCGATACGGCAATGCCATGAATTTCACCCCGAGGGTTCCCGGCGTATGCGGAGGGCAGATAGATCGGAAGTAAAAGAAGACTGACGCAAAGGAGGTTAGACGATTTCACTGAGATCACCCCTTCTGATCATATTCTCTACGGCATTAAAGGCCGCGCCGGAGGTCAGTTTAGTGATAACTGTCGTAATCAGGCCATTGCACTCAAAATCCTAGGACACTGCGCGTTCATTTGGCCTTTTGGCAAGTCGGGATGCTCTCCAATCCTTGACGATCCGATACACCGAGTACAGCAGGGCCAGAACGAGAATAGCAAGGAAGGTTGGTGGGAATCGCACGAAGAAGACAAGCACTGCCAAGAAAATCAGAATGACCATGCGAATCGTAATGATCGCGTGCATCAGTGCCCCAACCAGTGAGTTCCGGTTCCGTTTCATCTATTGTGGCGTCCAGCTATGAGCCGAGGAGAGTGTAATCGATTGGGTCAACTGTTGAGAACAGACCATTTCGCTCATTCAGGGGTTGAGACAAAATAGAGATGTTTCGACAACTACCGAAGCACTCACTTGGCGTTGTTGAAGCGAGAAGAGGGAAGCTAAGTCACGAGCTGAAAATCGTGCATTCGAGGCTAAACGAATCTCTAACGTTTAATCCTTCCCGGCGTCAAAATGTTCGGCGGTTGTGGCCCGACGGCCGAGGAATGGGGTGCCCTGTGAAAAGTGTCTTCCCCTTGTTGCTGTTGTGTTCTTTGGCGCATGGCGCGGTTTGCCCAACGGGTCAACTGAAGGATGAAGCGGCGCTGGTTCAGATCGAACACGTGTGGTTGCGAGCTGTGGAGCAGCACGACATGGCTGCGCTGGGGTGCATTCTGGCAGATGAATTCGAAGAGGCTGACTTCGCAGGCTCACTGATCGAACGCTCAGCAATGCTGGCGAGTGCCGCGAATCGGGGCAACGTTCAGCCCGCAGTCGAATTGTCGGACTTGCATGCTCACGTGTATGGCGATTTCGCATATGCCCGTGGCCTGGCCGTGATAAGGAGTGATGATGGGAAACACCCTCTGAAGAGTCGCTTTACGGATATTTTTATCTATCGCGATGGGCGCTGGCAGTGTGTAGCGGGCCACGAATCGCACTTTCCTGAAAACCGCTTAGCAGGTACGCACTGAGCCAGTCAAATCGGCTTGAGTTTTCCGCTGCCATCGCAAGAATTATGCCCCCGATTCCTCGAATGCCGCTCCGGACTGCACACAACGTTAGTTGGTGTTATCAGCGATTACTCATTTTGACCGTCGGCAAGTGAGCGGAATGAGAGTTTTTCGCCAGCCACGGGGACGCAGCGTCTGCGGAGTGTCGAGTATGATAGTGAGTCCTGAACGTTGACACGAATTGAAAACACAATCCTCCAGAATTGTTTTGGCTGGCGTGGTTCTGCTCCTTGCTCTTATGGCTCTGCTTGCCGACGGGGCTGCCCGTCGCGAGTCCATCACCATCGATGAAGTAGCGCACATCGGGGCAGGTGTCAGCTATCTGCAGAAGCTGGACATGCGGATGAACGAGGAACACCCGCCATTGGCGAAGGCGCTAGCCGCAATGCCGTTGGTGGTTCGCGGTGTGCACGCCGATTATTCCCATGTGTCATGGACGTTCAGCGCTGGACTGTTTAAGCAGTTCTTCGGGGAATGGGTCTTCGGCCACTGGGTAATCGCTCGCTGGAATGAGCCGGTCGCGACGGTCTTCTGGGCACGGCTACCCATGTTGTTTCTGACGTTGGTTCTGGGGATTGTAATCTTTGCCTATGGCTCCCGCCTGGGTGATCCATGGGGTGGGCTGCTCAGCCTCTGCGCGTATACCACTATGCCTGTCATGCTCGCGTTCGGGCCTCTGGTCTTAACCGACATGGCAATCACCCTGTTTGCTGTCCTGTCCGTGTGGGCCTTTGCCAGCATGTGGCGGTCCCCGTCGCGCGGGACGGTGCTGAGGTTCGGCCTTGCCCTCAGCGGAGCGTTGCTGTCTAAGTTTTCTGCCGGACTTCTATTCTTCTGTTTCGCCGCATTCATCCTTAGCCTGCGCTGGCGTCCGGCCCCGGGGCAGCCCGCAGACAAAGCAGAACTCCGGGCATGGCGGCGCATCCGATGGTGGAGTCTCACGAAGGGCATCTTATTCGCCGCACTGGTGGTTTACGCCGTCTATTTTGTTCTCTCTTGGAATGAGCCCACCGATTCCCTGTCCTTCGTTGGACACAATGCGGCAGCCCTGCTGCTTCGAAGAGTGCTCATGCCGCCGTGGATCTACCTGCGTGGCTTGGCGCTGTTCGCCATTACTGCGAAGCCGCCCTCTTTCATTCTGGGTCATTCGTATCCGCATGGCGTGTGGTTTTACTTTCCGGTCTTGTTCTTGCTGAAGTCCTCCCTCGCCTTCCTCCTTTTGCTGCTTCTCGCGCTGGTGGTCAGCCTCGTGGCCAAGCTTCGCCGAGTGCAGCTCGCAGTGGTATCCAAAGGGCTGGAGTTGCACTGGCGAGCAGTGTGGGTCTCGCTCGCGGTCTTCACTGCAGCCTGCATCCTGAGCCGAATGCAGTTCAGCATCCGCCACTTCTCGGTTCCCTTGGCGCTGCTGATGCTGTTGCTCGCGCCACTTCCGCGCACGCTGGAGTCGCTGCGACGCTCGGCTTGGCCTGCCGCCCGCGCTCTTGTCTGGCTTACCGTTGTGCTGTCTCTGGCGTCAGTGGTAACAGCCGTGCGCGCGTATCCCTACTATCTTCCTTTCTTAAACTCGTTGAGTGCCGGCCGCCCGGGTTATGATTTGGTCGGCGATTCCAATCTCGATTGGAACCAGGCTCTTCCCGAAGTGGAGAACTTCGTGCAGCAGCATGGTCTGAAACGCGTCTTGCTCGATGAGTACGGGTTTTCGGAGCCCGAAATGTACGTCCCTGAATCGCAGTTCTGGAATTGCCAGCAGCCCGCTTCAGAGGATGGCGGCCAGTGGGCGGTAGTTTCCGCTAACCTGATTGAGGACGGTCACAATTGCCCCTGGCTCCTTCGCTTTCCCCACGAACCTCTGGCAGGCGGCAGCATGTATGTATTCCAACTCCCGGCGGTCATCCCTCCGGCGGGAACTCCGGGCGGTCCGCCGTTGCCCGAGGAGTACCACCAGTTTGGTGGACAGCCGATTCAAGGGGACCTCCGGCTTATCTTCCTCACCTGCATTCGCGATCCGCAACAGCTCCAGCCAACCTGGGACCGCATGACGGCGACGATGCAGGCCGATGTGGAGAAAAGAGAGCGGGAATCTAACCGCGCGAAGTAGCACTCAGCTTGAGCGTTAGCCGCACCGGCTGAAACGAAAAGGCCCAATGTGCACCGTGAACGAGTCGCTCCCCCGAGAGTGAGAAACCTTCTCCCAAAAAAACGACTTGACTCCGACCGGCCTTTTCATGGGAGGGTCTATCGCTCAGAACCCTGCGAATGAGCGAACTGGCTACTTTGTTTTGTCCGTCTCTACTTCGATGAGAGTTTCGTAGACTTTCACGATCTGGATTTCATTTCCCAGCCGCGCCCAGCAGCGCAGCATGTCGGGATCTTCCTGTGCAGCGCTGCGTGCCTCTTCTGACTTCCAATGGCGCAGCAGAACATAATGCGAGTCGCGGTCGCGGTAGAGGAGATCGCGTCCATAGCCCTTGCTGGCGATGATGGAACTGAGTTCGCGAAGGGTTGCGAGCGACGCGGCTTCCATGTCGGGCATCGGTTCCCAAACTGCCACCGAGAGTATCTCTTGCGGCATAAGCGGCGATTATAGCCTGCGGCGGCCTGCGCGGCGCGGTTTCTCTGAGGGCGACTTCTTGGGCTGCGGCGGATGAGCGATGCGCTCCGCTTCTTCGTCGGTGACGACGTGCAGGCGCATCAGGTTGGTGGAACCGGAGGCCTGGCGCGTGCCGGCCACGACTCCAAGGACGTCCCGGGGCTTGAGCAAACCGCGGCTGACAAGGTCCTGTTCCGCCATCGTCACCATTTGTTCGGCGGAAAGCGCCGGACGGCAGCGCACAGGATGTACTCCCCAGTAAAGATTCATGCGCTGCACCACGGGCTCCATGTGGGCAAAGGCATAAATGGCGGCCTTGGGGCGGTACTTCGAAATCATGCGGGCGGTGTTGCCGGTTTCGGTGAAAACCGCGATGGCGCCCATGGGCAAATCTTCGGCGGCATGGGCGATCGATTCGCAGATGGTTTCGGCTACCGAAAGCCCGCGGTGTTCGCGGCGGCGGCGGAACTGGACGAAGTCGGCCATGTTGCACTCAGCTTCCACCACGATCCGCGACATAATGGCCACCGACTCGCGGGGATACTGCCCGCTGGCGGTTTCGCCCGAAAGCATAACGGCGTCGGTGCCGTCGAAGACAGCGTTGGCCACGTCGCTCGCCTCGGCGCGTGTGGGGCGCGGGTTTTCGATCATCGACTCAAGCATCTGCGTCGCGGTGATGACGGGCTTGCGCCATGCAGAAGCGCGGCGAATCACATGCTTCTGAATGACAGGGACTTTTTCTGGCGCCACTTCGACGCCCAGGTCGCCGCGGGCGACCATCACACCATCGGCCGCTTCAAGAATTTCTTCCAGATGATCGATGGCTTGCGGCTTTTCCAGCTTGGCGATGACCGGGATGTCGCTTTTATGCGTGGCGATAATCTGTTTGACCATGCTCACGTCGGCCGCGGTGCGGACAAACGAAAGCGCAACCGCGTCCACGCCGTGGCTGAGGCCGAATTCCAGGTCTTTGCGATCTTTTGCGGTCAGCGCGGGAATGGAAAGAGCGATACCCGGGAGATTGATTCCCTTGTGCTCTCCCAGCATTCCACCGTTGAGAACGTCGCAGAGCACGTCGTCACCGCGGATCTCGCGGACGCGCAACTCGATTAGGCCATCGCTGAGCAGAATGCGGTCGCCGGGCGTCAGTTCACGACCAAGGTCGGCGAACGTCGTAGAGATGCGCTGCGCTGTGCCCGGTACATCCTGCGGCGTGATGCTCACAATCGAACCCGTCTTCAACAGGACGGGCTCGTGCCGCTCTAATGGCCCAGTGCGAATTTTTGGGCCTTGCAAATCCTGCAGGATGCAAAGCGTGCGTCCCTCGCCCTGGGCGGCGCGGCGCAGGCGCTGGATATTGTGAGCGTGATCTTCGTGCGTTCCGTGAGAAAAATTGAGGCGCGCAATGTCCATGCCGAGCCGGATCAGGTCGCGCATGCTTGCTTCATCGTTGCAGGCAGGGCCGATGGTGCAGATGATCTTCGCACGGCGAGGGGAAGCCTTAGCAGGAAGTTCCGGCGACGAGCCGGCTGTCTCTGAATAGACCTGCGCCCTTTTGTCTTTTCGACTGGCTTTCAAATTTTCCTCGATCAAGGTTGTTGCTTATGACGATGGCAGAGCCAACGTGGCGGCGGACGCATTCGTCCGCCACGGGAAACCCATTTGGCACAGCCCCCGGACGAATGCGTCCGGGGCTACGTGCTTCTACGGCTTGACCGAATTGATTGCCGTGAGTTCTTTGCCCAGCATCGCGCGAGGGAACAGCAAAGCGTTGAATTCGGCTCCCACCAGCACCACCAGGGAAATCATGTACATCCACACCAGCAACGCCATGGCCGCCCCAAGCGAGCCATATATGGTGGCGAAGTCGCCGAAATGCTGCAGGTAGGCGCGGAATCCAACCGTTACCGAGAACCACAACACGGTCGTGAGGACCGCGCCAGGCATCACGCTATGCCAAGGCTGGGTGCGCGGGACGGCGTGATGGTAGATCAGCGCAATGACCGCGATGCTGGTGAGAGTGGCAATCAGCCAGCGCATCGCGCCCCAGAGCAGCAAGATGTAAACGCTGAAATCGGGATCGAGAAACGGCAGCAGCCGAGTTTCGAACTTGCTACCTACCGCCACCAGAAGCGTAGCGAAGGTCATCGGGACCAGAGCAAAAACCACGAGCAGAAATGCGATCAGGCGTTCTTTGACCAAGCCCCAGGTTTTTGGCAACTCGTAGCACCGGCGAAAACCTTCCATCCACGAGATCATGACGCCAGAGGCCGTCCACAACGTGATCGCGGAAGTTGTAACGAGCATGCTGACCGGATGTTTGGCCGCACCTTTCAGATAGCCGAGGGCAGTATTCCCGCCCGCCGGCAGGATGCTGCCCAAGGCGTAAGAGATTTCGCGCAGGTATGGCGCGCCTTTTCGCCAGCTCGCCAACGCCGACCCGATGATCAGCAAGACCGGGAAAAAGGTAAGAATCATCGAGTAGGCAGAGGCCTTAGCAATGGCGAAAGCGTCGTGGACAAAGGCCCGCCAGAAAGCGAGCCGGAGGATGCGGAAGAAACGCAGCATTGGCTGCTCTAGCTTAGGGCCAGCAGTCGCAGCGCGCAACGAAGTAACAGGGCCGGGTTCCTTAATGGACAATCGTTGGGGGTTAGCGTGCATCACGAATCAGTATTAGAACCACTCCAGAAGCAAAATTCGGGGGCGAGTGCTTCGCCCCCGAAATCTGGCTTCTATGACTATTCGGCCGCGGGGAGTTCCGCGGGCAGGTCGTCGGTTTCGCCCTCGTGACGCATCATCTCGAGTGCGCGCTCAGCCTCTTCATACGCCGCCGAGACTTCCGCCTGTACCTTGGCTGCGGCCTCTTCCATTTCTGGCGAGAGACGCACGTTGCGGTAGTACTCCATGCCTGTGCCGGCAGGAATGAGGCGTCCGACAATGACGTTCTCTTTCAGGCCGCGCAGGTGGTCCACCTTGCCGTTGATGCTGGCTTCGGTGAGCACGCGCGTGGTCTCCTGGAACGACGCCGCCGAGATGAACGAGTCGGTGGAGAGCGATGCCTTGGTGATGCCCAGGAGCAGCGGCCGTCCAGTGGCCGGCTTGCCGCCCTGCGCAATCACGCGCTCGTTCTCTTCGCGGAAGGCGAACTTGTCGGTCTGCTCTTCGAGCAGGAACCGCGTGTCGCCCACGTCTTCGACCTTCACCCAGCGCATCATCTGGCGGACAATCACCTCGATGTGCTTATCCGAGATGTTGACGCCCTGCAGACGATAGACTTCCTGAATTTCGTTCACCAGGTAAGCCTGCAGTTCTTTTTCGCCAAGAACTGCCAGGATGTCGTGCGGGTTGAGCGGGCCGTCCATGAGCGGTTCGCCCGCCTTCACTCGCTCGCCTTCCTGGACGTTGATGTGAACGCCGCGCGGAACCGAGTATTCCTTTTCGGTGCCGTTGTCGGCGACCACGTAGATTTTGCGCTGGCCCTTCGAGACCTCGCCGAATTTAACCGTGCCATCAATTTCGCTGATGACCGCGGTCTCATGCGGCTTGCGGGCTTCGAACAGCTCGACCACGCGCGGCAGACCACCGGTGATGTCTTTGGTCTTGGTGGTTTCGCGCGGGATCTTCGCCAGCACGTCGCCCGGCGAAGCGGTGTCGCCATCCTGCACCATCAGGTGAGCGCGGGAAGGCATCAAATAGCGCTTGCTGGTCTTGCCCTTCACCACGATTGCGGGTTGGCGCTTCTCGTCGGGAGAATCGCCAACCACGTGCCGCGACAGACCGGTGACCTCGTCCACTTCTTCATGGAGAGTCACACCTTCTTGCAAGTCCTTGAACTGGACCGTGCCGCCGATTTCAGTCAGGATCGCGAAGGTGTAAGGATCCCACTCGACCATAACCTGTCCGAGCGTGACCGGATCGCCTTCGTTGACCTTCAGCTTGGCGCCGTACACGACCGAGTAACGCTCGCGTTCGCGATTCTTCTCGTCGACGACCGCGATCGAGCCCTGGCGGTTCATCACCACCAGATCTCCCGACTTGGATTTGACCGTCTGCAATCCGATGAAGCGCACGCTGCCGTTGTTCTTGGCATCCAGGCGCGACTGCTCGGAGACTCGCGATGCCGTACCACCGATGTGGAAAGTACGCATGGTGAGCTGGGTTCCAGGTTCGCCGATGGACTGCGCCGCGATGACGCCGGTGGCTTCGCCGAGTTCGACGAGACGTCCGGAGGCCAGGTTACGGCCGTAGCACATGACGCAGACACCGCGTTTCGATTCGCAGGTCAGCACCGAACGGATTTTCACCCGCTCGATACCGGCAGCCTGAATCGCGCCCGCGAGGTCTTCGGTGATTTCGTTATTAATGTCGACAATGACGTTGCCGTCATAATCTTTGATTTTCTCGAGCGATACACGGCCAACAATGCGGTCGCGCAAGGGCTCGATGATCTCGCCGGCTTCCACGATACCTTGCACGTAGATGCCGTCGACGGTGCCGCAGTCGTACTCGCTGATGATCACGTCCTGCGCCACGTCAACCAGGCGGCGGGTAAGGTAGCCGGAGTCCGCCGTCTTGAGCGCCGTATCGGCCAAACCCTTGCGGGCGCCGTGGGTCGAGACGAAGTACTCCAACACCGTCAACCCTTCACGGAAGTTGGCGGTGATGGGCGACTCGATGATTTCACCGGAAGGTTTGGCCATCAATCCACGCATGCCGGAGAGCTGGCGGATCTGCTGTTTCGATCCGCGAGCGCCAGAATCGGCCATGACGTAAATCGGATTCAGTTCGCCTTCCTTGTCGCGCCGCTGCATTTCACCGAACATTTCGTCGGCCACTTTTTCTGTGATTGCCGACCAGATTTCGATGACCTTGTTGTAGCGCTCGCCGTTGGTGATGGCGCCGTCCAGGTACTGCTGCTGGACGTTGACCACCTGCTTCTCCGCGTCTTTGACCAGGACCTTCTTGCTGTCCGGAATGACCATGTCGTCGATGCCGATGGACAAACCCGCCTTGGTCGCGAACTTGAAACCCATCGTCTTGACTTCATCGAGCATCTTGACCGTGGTCTCGAGTCCGAACCGCAGGTAGCCGTAGTTGACCAGCGCGCCAATACCCTTCTTCTTGAGCAGGCCGTTGATGTAGGGCATACCCTCTGGCAGTTGGTCATTCAGAATCGCGCGGCCTACAGTCGTGTTGATGAAGGCACGCTCGACCTGTACCGGCTCGGTGTGGATGATGTCCTGATCGTCGTACGCCGTGGTCAAGTCGATCAACTCGCCCGAGTAGCGGAGCCGGATCGGGGTCAGTGTTTCCACCGCACCCGCGTCGAGTGCCATCAGCACTTCCTCAATGTTGGCAAAGGCGCGGCCTTCCCCCTTGGCGCCAGGCTTCGCCTTCGTCAGGTAATAGAGTCCGAGCACCATGTCCTGCGTGGGCACGGTGATGGGCTGGCCCGACGCCGGCGAAAGAATGTTGTGCGACGCCAGCATAAGCACGCTTGCCTCAACCTGCGCTTCCGGGGACAGCGGGATGTGAACCGCCATCTGGTCGCCGTCGAAGTCGGCGTTGAATGCCGTGCAGACCAACGGGTGAATCTTAATGGCCTTGCCTTCCACCAGCACGGGCTCGAAAGCCTGAATGCCCAGGCGGTGCAGCGTAGGTGCGCGGTTCAGCAGCACCGGATGGTCCTTGATGACTTCTTCAAGGATGTCCCACACGATCGGTTCCTGCTGCTCCACCATCTCCTTCGCTTGCTTGATGGTGGTGACGTTACCGGTTTGTTCGAGCCGGTGATAAATAAACGGCTTGAACAGTTCGAGCGCCATCTTCTTGGGCAGACCGCACTGGTGCAGCTTGAGTTCGGGGCCAACCACGATGACGGAACGGCCGGAGTAGTCCACGCGCTTGCCGAGCAGGTTCTGGCGGAAGCGTCCCTGCTTGCCTTTCAGCGTGTCAGAGAGCGACTTCAGCGGACGGTTGTTGGCGCCACGCAGCACGCGGCCACGGCGTCCATTGTCGAATAGCGCGTCTACCGCCTCCTGCAGCATGCGCTTTTCGTTGCGCACGATAACTTCGGGAGCATGCAGGTCCATCAGCTTCTTCAACCGGTTGTTGCGGTTGATGACGCGGCGGTAAAGATCGTTCAAGTCAGACGTGGCAAAGCGGCCGCCATCGAGTGGAACCAACGGGCGCAACTCCGGCGGAATCACCGGGATCACGTCGAGGATCATCCAATGGGGTTTGTTGCCGCTCTTGCGGAAGGCCTCGACCACTTTCAAGCGCTTCGCATACTTGAGCCGCTTCTGCAGCGAGCTCTCGTTCTTCATCTTCTCGCGCAGTTCGGTGGAAAGTCCGTCGGTGTCGACGCGCTTGAGCAGTTCCTTGATCGCTTCGGCCCCCATCATCGCCTTGAATCCGGCGGGACGGTACTGCTGGTCGAGTTCACGGAACTTGGCTTCGTCCTTGATGACCTCGCGCTCTTTTACCGGAGCGTCGCCGGGTTCGACCACGACGTAGGCTTCGAAATAGAGCACGGACTCAAGATCGCGCAGTGAAATATCGAGCAGGTGACCGATGCGGCTGGGCAGCCCCTTGAAGAACCACACGTGCGAGCAAGGCGATGCCAGCTCAATGTGGCCAAGGCGCTCCCGGCGGACTTTCGACAGTGTGACTTCCACGCCGCACTTGTCGCAAATCACGCCGCGGTGCTTCATGCGCTTGTACTTGCCGCACAAGCACTCCCAGTCGGTTACCGGGCCAAAGATGCGCGCGCAAAACAATCCGTCGCGCTCCGGTTTGAAGGTACGGTAGTTGATGGTCTCGGGCTTGGTGACTTCGCCGTGGGACCAGCTCCGGATTTTTTCCGGAGACGCCAGGCTGATCCGGATGGCGTCGAAGTCCGCAATCACATTTGCCATTTCGAATGGGCTCGAACGAAACAAGGTGTTCCTCCGCTTTCCTCGGCTGTTGCGCCGCCGCTTGCGGCTCTTGTGGGTCGTCGCTAGTCGTTGGTCGTTCGTCGTTCGTCGCTAGCGAAATCTCTGAACCCGCATGTCCAAGAGCGAGACCGCGGGTCTTGTCTTCCAGGAATCTGAAACCGGGCACTGGTCACTAACGACTAACGACCAGCGACCGTCGCATTAATCTGCTGCCGCGCTGGCCGTGGGCTTTTTCTCGCCTGCCTTGATCAACTCCACATCCAGGCAGAGCGACTGCAGTTCGCGGATCAGCACGTTGAACGATTCGGGTACGCCGGGCTCCATGGCAGCTTCGCCCTTGACGATGGCCTCGTAAATCTTGGTGCGGCCGTATACGTCGTCGGACTTCGCCGTCAGCAGTTCCTGCAGGATGAACGCCGCGCCATAAGCTTCGAGCGCCCAGACTTCCATTTCTCCGAAACGCTGTCCGCCGAACTGCGCCTTGCCGCCCAGCGGCTGCTGGGTGATCAGCGAGTACGGTCCGATGGAGCGCGCGTGAATCTTGTCGTCCACCAGGTGCGACAGCTTCAGCATGTAGATGTAACCCACGGTGACGGGCTGTTCGAACTTCTCTCCGGTCATGCCGTCGTGAAGAGTCGTCTTGCCCGAAGTCGGCAGATTGGCGTGTTCGAGCAGCGCCTTGATCTCGCCTTCCTTCGATCCGTCGAACACCGGCGATCCCATGAACACGCCCTTGGAGAGGGTCGGGGCCACGGATTCCAGTTCCTCGTCACTCATGTCGGAAATGATGTCAGCCAGCTGTGAGTCTTTGAACAAGGCTTTCAACTCGCGCCGGATGGCTTCAGTCCGCGTATTTTCTTTCAGCAGTTGCGTGATCTTCTCGCCGAGCACGAAGCCAGCCCATCCCAGGTGGGTTTCCAGAATCTGTCCCACATTCATACGGCTGGGTACGCCGAGCGGGTTGAGCACGATTTCCACGGGCGTTCCGTCTTCGAGGTACGGCATATCCTCTTCCGGCAGAATGCGCGCAATCACGCCCTTGTTGCCGTGACGGCCGGCCATCTTGTCGCCCACACTCAGCTTGCGCTTCATGGCGATGTAGACCTTGACCAGCTTGATCACGCCCGGCGGCAGTTCGTCGCCCTTGGTGAGTTTTTCTTTCTTCTCATTGACGATCTTCTTAAGCACGTCGATCTGACGAGAAGTCATCTCTTCGATCTCGTCGATCTGCTCGTTCACCCGCGGGTCCTTGTCGGCATACTTGATACGCTTCAGGTTGCGGGTGGAGATGCGCTCGATCTCATCACGAGTCAGAACGTTGCCTTTGGTCAGCAGGCGCTTGTTGGTGCGCTCGTCGTGCAGATCAGCCTGCACTTCCTTGCCGCCTAGGATGTTCTCCAGGCGCTTCAGGCGCTCGTCTGTCAGAATTCGGATTTCGTCCGAAAGGTTCTTTTCCAACTTGGCGATCTGCGTGGCTTCGATGGCCTTTGCGCGCTCGTCCTTTTCCTGGCCCTTGCGCGAGAAGATCTTCACGTCGACGATGACGCCCTCGATGCCCGGCGGGCAGTAAAGGGAAGCGTCGCGCACGTCGCCGGCCTTTTCGCCGAAGATGGCGCGCAACAGTTTTTCTTCCGGCGTGAGCTGGGTCTCGCCCTTGGGCGTAACCTTGCCCACGAGGATGTCTCCCTGCTTGATACTCGCGCCGATGCGAATCACGCCCGCTTCATCCAGATTTCGCAGCATCGATTCGCTGACGTTCGGAATGTCACGCGTGACTTCTTCCGGCCCCAGCTTAGTGTCGCGGGCTTCGATCTCGTACTCCTCGATGTGAAGCGAGGTGTAGTAGTCCTCTTTCACCATCTTTTCGGAGACCAGGATCGCGTCCTCGAAGTTGTAGCCGCGCCACGGCATGAAGGCGACCAGGACGTTTCGTCCCAGCGCCAGTTCGCCATGATCGGTGCAGGGACCGTCAGCGATGATCTGGCCCTTCAGCACGCGCTCGCCCTTCTTGACCACCGGCTTCTGGTTGATGCAAGTGTTCTGGTTCGAGCGTTTGAACTTCGTGAGCTGGTAGATGTCGCTGCCCACCTCACGCGACAGCTGCGTGGGATGGTGTTCGCCTTCGACGCGCACAATGATGCGCTCGGAGTCGACCGAATCGATGATACCGTTTCGTCGGGCAAGAACGACGGCGCCCGAGTCGCGAGCCGTGACGCCTTCCATTCCCGTGCCCACGATCGGCGCTTGCGCGCGGAGCAAGGGCACAGACTGGCGTTGCATGTTCGCGCCCATCAGCGCGCGGTTCGCGTCATCGTGCTCCAGGAACGGAACCAGCGAGGCGGCAACCGAAACCAGTTGCTTCGGGCTGACGTCGACGTAGTCCACTTCCTCGCGGCTGACCAGCACGAAGTTTCCGGCCTTGCGAGCATTGACGAGTTCGGCCACGATACGGCCTTTGTCGTCGAGTTCCACGTTGGCCTGCGCGATGGTGTGGCGATCTTCTTCCCAAGCCGAGAGGTAGAAAGAGAACGGCTCAATCGCCGCTGGCTTCTTACGCTTCTCTTTCAATTCGTTGTTGATCTTCTCGATTTCGTGCTTCTCGATGTGATCGCCGACTTTGAAGTCGCTGTCGCCAACGTTGACGATGGTGACGTAGTCGATCACGCGTCCGCCCTTGATCTTGCGATAGGGCGATTCGATGAAGCCGTAGTCGTTGATGCGGGCATAGCAGCTCAACGACGAGATCAGTCCGATGTTCGGACCTTCCGGCGTCTCAATCGGGCAGATGCGGCCGTAGTGCGTGGGGTGAACGTCGCGGACTTCGAATCCGGCACGCTCACGAGACAAACCACCCGGCCCGAGCGCCGAGAGTCGCCGCTTGTGCGTGATCTCGGAGAGCGGGTTAGTCTGATCCATGAACTGCGACAGCTGCGACGATCCGAAGAATTCGCGGATCGCGGCCATCACCGGCTTGGCGTTGACCAGGTCGTGCGGCATGGCCGTCGACATCTCCTGGTACACGCTCATCTTTTCTTTGATGGCGCGCTCCATGCGGACCAGTCCGATGCGGAACTGGTTTTCCATCAACTCGCCGACCGCGCGAACGCGCCGGTTGCCGAGGTGATCGATGTCGTCGACCGCGCCGATGTTCTTGCGCAACTTCAGCAGGTACGCAATGGTTGCGTAGAAATCGTCCGGATCGAGGGTGCGCTTGTCGAGACTGGTAGCTTCCTGGTTCTCAAACAATTTGATGTTGAACTTCAAACGGCCCACGCGCGAAAAGTCGTATTTGCGCGGGTCGAAGAACATGCCGTGGAACAGCGCCGTGGCCGTGTCGAGCGTCGGCGGATCGCCGGGACGCAGCTTGCGGTAAATTTCGATCAGCGCTTCCTGCGGCGTCTTCACCGCATCGCGCTTCAGGGTCTGGCTTATCACCGTGCCCACATCGTCGCGCTCGGGGAAGAACAGGCTCATCTCGACCACGCCAGAATCGAGAATCTTCGAAACCTTGTCGGCCGTGAGTTCGGAGTTGGCTTCGAGCATGACTTCGCCGGTGGTGGTGTCGACGATGTCGCCGGCGGTCCACGCGCCTTCAAGGTCACTGATGTCAACTTCGATTTCGGTGATCTTCGCCTTCTGAATGTCCTTCAGAATCTGGGCATTGATCTTGCGGCCAGAGTGGGCGATTTCGTCTCCCGACTTGTTCTTGATGCTGTGCGCGAGCTTCATGCCCAGCAGGTTTGTCGGCTTCTCGCTAGTCGGATCGAGAGTCCAGTAAAGTTTCTTGTCGCGAACCGCGAGGCGGTCCACGGTGTAGAACGCGCGCAGAATGTCTTCGCCGGATCGCAGGCCCAGGGCGCGCAGGAAAATCGTGCCCAGGAACTTGCGCTTGCGGTCGATGCGAACGTACAGCACGTTCTTCTGGTCGTACTCGAATTCCACCCAGGAACCGCGGTAGGGAATGATCTTTCCCAGGAAGTAAGTGCGGTTATTGGCGGTCTCGAAAAACACGCCAGGCGAACGGTGCAACTGGCTGACGATGACGCGCTCGGTACCGTTGATGATGAAGGTGCCGTTCTGCGTCATCAGCGGAACGTCACCAAAGAAAACTTCCTGCTCTTTAATATCGCGAATCGAACGATTGCCGGTCTCGGCGTCTTTGTCGAAAATCGTCAGACGCATGGTGACTTTGAGCGGCGCGGAATACGTCATGCCGCGCTCTTCGCACTCTGCCACGTCGTACTTCAGTTGCAATCCCACCGGGTCGCCGCACTTGTTGCAGAAGTCAGGCGTGTTGGCGTTGTAGGTGCCGCACTTGCCGCACAGCACTTCGCCGGGATGGAACGGGTCGGTGATGACCGTGGATCCGCAATTCTTACAAGTAGTGCGCAGGTGGTGCAGTCCTTTGAGGTGGCCGCACTTGCACTCCCAGTTTCCAATCGCGTAATCCACAAACTCCAATTGCGATACATTGCGAAAATCGGTGATGGGAAAGACAGACTGAAACACCGCCTGCAAGCCGCCGTCTTCGCGCTCGCTAGGCAGTTTGTCCATTTGCAGGAAGCGGTCGTAAGAACGCTTCTGAACCTCAATCAGGTTCGGGATCTGAATGGTGGCCGGAATTTTGGAAAAATCGAATCGTTTACGGAAGGCATTTTTCATCGTCAGAAACTCCCAATCTCACGCGCGACCGATGGCCACGCTCAAACCGCGGAATGTGGGGCGCTTTCGCGCCGCGGGACTTGCGTTGTGTAGAACCGGGACAACCTGGACCTTAAAAAGACAAACTTAAAAAGACAACGGGGCGCCTGCAGGGACAGTCGTTCCCGCAGACGCCAACCAAGGCGTTTCGCCCTTCTTGATTTGAATTCTTTCGCGCCAGTTCCTCGGCCTGTTTTCCGCTCCGCCTGCCCGCGGAGCAGCTTGCCAAAACTTCCCTCGCGAGCCTCGCTCGCGCTCGAGTGAAGCCTGAGAAGCGATGTTATATAGATGCTAACATCGCCGCCCAAGGTTCACAAGTACAGAACGTATAACATTAACGATATTGCACCGCTGGCGGTGCGTTTCGTCGATTGTGTGGAGCGGGCACCCTTGCCCGCTGGCCTTATCGATACCGCTGGCGAGCGGACCGGGGTGTCCTCTCCACACAAACCGCTTACTTTACCTCGACCACCGCACCAGCGTCGGTGAACTTCTTCTTAATGGTCTCCGCCTCTTCCTTGGAAACCCCCTCTTTCACGTTCTTGGGGGCTCCGTCCACCAGTTCCTTAGCTTCCTTCAAGCCAAGGCTGGTGACTTCGCGGACGGCCTTGATTACATTGATCTTATTGGCGCCCACTTCTTTCAGGACGACGGTGAACTCCGTCTTCTCTTCTGCCGGAGCCGCGCCCGCCGCTGCCGCACCTCCGCCGCCAGCCACCATGACCGGGGCCGCTGCCGCCGCCGACACGCCCAGACGTGCTTCCAGCTTCTTTACGAGCTCCGCCGCGTCCAGCAGCGACAGGCCTACGATTGACTCTTCCAACTGTGCAAGATCCGCCATGTTATTTCTCCAGTAATTTAGTCTCTTCTTTTTTTCGTCATCCGCTAGCCAGGTTTCCAGTGCGTCCAGGTCCTGATTCCTTGCGCCAGACAACGCTCAGAACGAACCGCGCAGCCCCGGGCTTGCCGATAACCAAACTTTTCTCTGTGGCGCGGGCACTCTTGCCCGCGAAATCTAACCACGTCGACGCGCTGGCGAAAACCACACTCGCTGCGTCCGTCCCCACACAAACTATGCTTCCTTGAACTTCTTCTGCTGTACGCCCTGATCCACCACGACCGCCAGGTTGCGCCCCACCGCGTTCATCGCCGTGACCAGACGCTGCGCCGGAGCATTGATCAGGAACAGCAACTTGGAATACAGCTCTTCCTTCGAGGGCATGGTCGACAGCGCTTCGATCTCTTTAATCGTGACCACGCGGCCTTCGACCACGCCGACCTTGAAAGTAAACTCCGTATTGTCTTTGGCGTACTTGGTCAGCGCCTTCGCCATCGCCACCGGATCGCCCGTGGTGTAAGCAATCGAGTTCACACCCGACAGATCTTTCAGGGCGCCTTCGACCTTGGTCCCCTTGGCAGCGCGCTCGGCCAAAGTGTTCTTGACGACCTTGTATTTCGCGCCCACGCCGCGCAGAGCCTTGCGCAGCTCGTAGTCCTGGGCCACGGTCATCTTCGTGTATGTCGACACGACCATGTTGGAAACATTCTTCAGGTCCTGGCTCAACTTCTCGACCTGTTCCGTCTTCTTCGCCTTAGTAACCGCCATAAATCAATCCTCGCAAGATCTTATGTAGGGACGGACGCATTCGTCCGTCCAGGCGCTTTAGCGCCGCGTTAAGCCTTCGCCGCAGCCTCAATGGGCGCAACATCCAGCAGAATCCCCGGCCCCATCGTCGAACTCAAGGTACAGCCCTTGATGTACTTGCCCTTGGCCACCGAAGGCTTGGCCTTGATCACGCTCGTGATCAGCACGGTCGCGTTTTCAATCAACTTGTCGGGCGCAAACGAAATCTTTCCGACCGGGCAGTGCACAAGCGCCGTCTTGTCCGTACGGAACTCAACCTTACCGGCTTTCACTTCCTGTACTGCCTTAGCTACGTCGAAGGTGACAGTTCCTGTCTTCGGGTTTGGCATCAGTCCCTTGGGGCCGAGAATCTTGCCCAGCCGGCCGACAGATTTCATCACGTCCGGCGTGGCAATCAGGGCGTCGAAGTCGGTCCAATTTTCCTTGGTGATCTTCTCGACCATATCTTCGCCACCGGCGAAATCCGCACCTGCGGCTTCTGCTTCTTTGATCTTGTCGCCAGTCGCGATGACCAGCACTTTTTTCGACTTACCCAGTCCATGCGGCAGGACGACGGTCCCGCGCACCATCTGGTCGGCGTGCTTGGGATCGACTCCCAAACGCAGCGTGAGCTCCACAGTCTCGTCGAACTTGGCATACTTCACTTTCTGCAGAAGCGGAACCGCATCCTGCAGAACATAAGGGCGCTTCTCGACTGCAGCGTGCGCCTTGGCGATATTCTTTCCTTCTTTTTTCATTGCTTTTCCTCGTCTCCCACCGCCGATCGCCATTCCGATCCGCCGTGGTTCTTTTGACTGTGTGGCGCGGGCACTCTTGCCCGCGAAATCTAACCACGTCGGCGCAGCCAGCCAAAACCACACTCGCTGCGCTCGCTGGACGGACGAATGCGTCCGTCCCTACGCAAACCTACCCGACTACTTCAATGCCCATTGACCGGGCCGTTCCCCGCACACTCTTGATCGCGGTTTCGACCGAAGCCGCGTTCAGGTCGGGCATTTTCTGCTTGGCGATGTCCTCGACCTGCTTCGCGGTCACCTTGCCCACTTTGTCTTTGTTGGGCGTCCCCGATCCCTTGGCGATGCCCGCCGCCCGCTTCAACAGAATCGACGCCGGCGGAGTCTTGGTGATGAAAGTGAACGAGCGGTCGTTGTATACCGAGACCACGACCGGGATGATCAGCCCTTCCATCTCTTTCTGGTTGGTTCTGGCATTGAACTGCTTGCAGAACTCCATGATGTTGATCTGCGCCTGGCCCAGTGCCGGGCCCACCGGAGGCGCCGGCGTCGCCTTGCCCGCCGCGATCTGCAATTTCACATAACCTGTAACTTTTTTTGCCACTTCGTTAGCTCCTAACTTCTAGCTCTTAGCTTCTAGCCAAGGCTATTAATCCATTCACCGAATCATGTGGGAACGGGCGCCCTCGCCCGTTCGGCCGAGCAAAGCTCGGCAGCGCATTTACGCGACCTTCTCCACCTGGTTAAATTCCAGTTCCACCGGAGTGGAGCGGCCAAAAATTGTGACCATCACCTTCAGAGTCTCGCGATCTTCGTTCACTTCGTCGACAATCCCGGTGAAGCTGGCGAACGGCCCTTCGCTGATGCGCACCGATTCGTTCTTTTCGAACTTGACCTTCAGCTTCGGCTTCTCGCGGCTGTCGGCGACTTTGTAGACGATGTGCTGCACTTCCTCCTCGGAGAGCGGCGTCGGCTGCTGGCCGGTACCCACGAATCCCGTAACCCGCGGCGTCGACTTCACCACGTGCCAGACGTGGTCGTCCATGTCCATCTCTACCAGCACGTAGCCGGGATAGAACATGCGCTCCGAGGTGTATTTCTTGCCACCGCGCACTTCGGTGACCGACTCGGTCGGGATCAGCACCTTGCCGATCTTGTCCTGCAGACCAAAGGCTGCGACCCGCGATTCGAGAGACTCTTTCACCTTGCGCTCAAACCCCGAATAAGAGTGGATGATGTACCACTTCATGTTCGGGTTGCGGGGCGGTTCGGTGGCGCCGGTTGCTCCATCCGTGGATGGTTGTGGTGCCGCTTCGCCGCTTGTCGTCACTTCGTTTTTTATTTCTTCGTCCTGCATATGTGAGTACTTCTTCTCAGCCAGCCGTCTGGGCTGCTGTTTCAGTGCACTTTGAACAATCTGAATAACGCCGTGACTCCATGCTGGATAATGAAGTCGATTACGAAAAAGTACAGCGCAAAAATGGCAACCGTGATCACCACCACCGTGGTCGTGGCTCGAACTTCCTTCCACGAAGGCGCGGTCACTTTGCGCATTTCGGTGCGCACGTCGTTATAGAAAGTCCGGGTGCGCTCCGGCCAGGACTTTACCGTCGTCACAAGTGCGTTTTGGTCCGTCATGGTCGCCATCTTCTACTTCTTTCTTCCCGCTCTGACAAATTCTGGCAGGGGCGGAGGGATTCGAACCCCCAAGTTCGGTTTTGGAGACCGACAGTTTAACCGTTGAGCTTACGCCCCTGAACACATTGCTGATTGTTGATTTCGTGATTGTTGATTTGTCAATCAGCAATCAAAAATCATCAATCAACAATTACTTCACTTCCTTATGGGCGGTGTGCTTGCGGCAACGTCGGCAGAATTTCTTGAACTCCAGCCGCTCGGTCGTCGTCTTCCGATTCTTGGTCGTCGAATAATTCCGCTCTTTGCAATCACCGCACTGTAACGTAATGATTTCTCGGGGCATAAAAACAGCTCCTAACTCTAAACTTCCAGCTCGAACCCTCTACCAAGTCAGAAGGCAAAACTCAGAATGCAGAAGTTGGTTCCGGTTTTACTTCTGCATTCTTACTTCTGACTTCTGCCTTCCTATTACTGAATAATCTCCGCGATCGTCCCGGCTCCCACCGTATGTCCGCCTTCGCGAATCGCAAACCGCAAGCCCTTCTCCATCGCCACCGGAGTGATCAACTCGATCACTAGGCTCACGTTGTCCCCCGGCATCACCATCTCCGTGCCCGAAGGCAATTCGGCCACTCCGGTCACGTCCGTCGTGCGCAGAT